>JGI20214J51650_10000598_pt1 | contig 22554 bp, 18 predicted proteins | sample WetSurMetagenome_FD_51650 | JGI IMG/M metagenome (IMG submission 51650) | reverse complement strand
CGCGGTTATATAGTTTGTATAGAATGTTCTAAGCATAGACGAGATTTGTTCCTCCTCTTTTTTGTTTTGGCAGCTTGATGTCATAATTAAAATGGTAATCGTCAGGTATCTTAGTTTCATATGGATAAAGAAAATTATCAGGTTAGTGTGATCTTGCTAATGTGCAGAAAATGAGTGCTAACGGCCCGGCGGTAGGGTTCAGTAAGCGTAACCCGACGACAGCACCGGGCAGAGTCCCGGTTCTTTAGCCAGAAAGCTATCACGGTGCAAGGAGGGTTTGGCGCGGTTTTTGGCATCCAGGTACAAATTTTTATGAGGATTACGCGTGTCGCGATACAAGTTTGATCGGAGCCGCTAATTTATCACAGGTTACAAATTTGGTTGCGTGCACTGGCGCAGTGTCGCGGTACAAACTATCTCGGAACCAGAAAACTGTCACGGTGCAGGATTTAAATTGCGAGCAGATGCGCGTGTCCGGGTACATGAACCATTACAAATTTGTCTTGGGTGCAGGAGCTTTCAAAAACCGTGACAAGCTTATTGACCCTACCGTCCGTGTTAGCTGTTAGGGCTCACTTTAAAACTGTCTCGGTTTACGAATTTGTCTCGCTATACTGTTTTGTTTTTTCTCATGCTTTCGCCACGTCAGTCACATATTAACCAACCGTTATTTGCAACTATATCAGTCACGATGTCAATAGCGTTTTAGGAATAAATTTTGCTGATACTTTATTGCTTACCAAATTTATCGAATATTAACATGAAATTAAAAACGCTTTCCTGTTTTATTGGAGAGCAAAACCACAAACCTGGCTTTAAACTCGATTTACACTTGGCTGGCAAGTGTAATAAGCTTACTGGTATTTTGTCTGGGTAAAAAGTTGCTTCAAAGCTTATTACATTTGCCAGTGAGATGGAGGGCAAATTTTGAGTGTATCATTATGTAACAAAATTATATTCTTTAGCCGCCTGTCTCGCCGAGTGGTAGGGACGGGCTGGAAGGCTCTTTACGCAAACCACTTTTTACGTTCCATTTTGTAATTTTATTTTTGCGTAATGTGCCTGACAGCGAAGGGACGGTTATTCTGGGCTATTATGCATAACTGAAAGCAGGTCACTTATTTGCAGACCTCAGCAATGGATTACTTTTTTTTGATGGTTAGTATGGTTCTCATTTATACAAAAGTAATTATGATTAAAAGTTCATTAAAGTGATCATCTACCACAAGGATAGTTTCTAATAGAAATATTAGGATATATAGTGCTTTCCCTTTTCGTAAGCATCTTTTATCTTGTCGATGGTATCGTTATCTTTCAATATTGAGAACTCGACCTGTTCACCCAGGGAAAAATGATCTGTCATTACCCATCGGAAGATAAGACAATACATAGCAAAAAGAAGGCCTGCTCCTCCGATAATCCAACACAGAACGGACAAAGCATCAGAAACCGATGCTCCAAGAATCATAAAGCCTAATCCTACTAACGAACCCAGGAGTGTGTACCCTAGTGTCCCTTTAGGTCTAACTCTCAGATTAGTAATACCAATGTTCTTAACGTCTTTATAGGCAATAGATATTTTTTCATTGGATGACTGAAACTCTATCCTGTTGGATGTAAAATAAAGCTTAACCTGATACCATGAAGTTGAGGCCATTGTTTCCCAGAAATAATTGCTCCATTGTTTCTTTTCAAGCAATTCATTGCATTTGGGGTCTACAATACAGATGTTCAGATCAAATGAATCAATTAATGATTCATTATCTAGTAATTTAATTGTATCCATATACCTTATTATTTAGCTTTTTTCTGAATTTTAGACCGTAATCCAACAGAAAAGAACATAATTCTCCATCTGTAGAACCATACGTTTTTTAGCAGGATGATAATACCATTGTTCACAAACTCATCATCAGTAATAACAGGTTTTTCTCTGGCCCTCTCATCCATTATTTCCCTTGAAAACTCAACAGCAGCCTGATCCCTTCTTATATTGTTGATGTTACCTGTAATAATTATACTTCCAATTAATGAATACCATTTAGCCTTTCTAAAAGTAGCTATTTCATCATATCTCAACACTTTAATTACCTTCTCCTTGAGTGGTAGTACATCTATATAGGCTACCTCGTTCTCGGTATAAAATATACGTGGAGGATTTACAAGGTTCCTGGCTGATGAAAACCAGAATGGTCTGATACTCTTCCCATTCTTAAGTCCTATTCCCTTTTGCTTAATCTGTTCTTCTAGTTCTTTAACAGCTTCCTTTGAAAAGCTATAATCTGAGACTATATTTTGCTCTCCAATCATGTAAATGCTTTTTGAGAACCTTCCATCCAGATATCCAAATGATATTTTATTATAAGGCAGATAGGTTGTTTTATTGGAGAACATTTTCTTTTTGATAAAGATTACGGCTTCATTTGTCAGTACAATTATTTCGGGTCTAAACCATCTTAGTGGCCTGAAGAGATCACCAAATGAAGCGACTTTTAGTGACTTATATGCTTTCCCTTCATGACCGACCTTCGCACCATTCTTTATTATATGTTCTTTTATCTGAGCACATTGGACCGCTGAAAGGCCTTTCATAAATATCTGATCAGTGTACCCGAAATCGATAGACTTCTTTATGACTCCAGCAGTATCAAAGAAAGCAATATCCACAATCGGAAACGAGATACTGACAGGTTTGCATAGGAGCTTCTTTTTAGTATATAAAACTATTAAATCGGTAAGCTCAAGATTCGCAGGGTAAATCAGGTTACTGAAAAGCGGCCAGAAACGAGATGATTTGAATTTTAGTTGTTCCATATTACTGAAGTTTTTAACCTACTATGAATAAATTATTCTAACTGAATTTCCCAGAGATTTCAGAAATATCAAATTTACCGCTTATCTCCTGAACTTCGAGCTTCCCGGATAGAATATCAAAAAATAGATCTTTGATCTTCTCAAATGTCAGTGTTATCGGCTCTCCTTTTACGTTGACATCCAGATCGTAGTTTCTAAGCAATTGCGAACCTAAACTAGCAGCTGCAAGTAAAAAGTGGTTCTGAAATTTATCAAGGTCCAGCAAATCCGCTGCCAACACTTTGCCAACCACCGTATAACTGCGAAGTGTTTTCTGAGTTTCCTGGTTACTGAGAGTGGTTTTGACTTCATCAATATCCATGTTCATTTCAATCTTTCCCGAATTGACAGCTTGTGGAGTTCCTTTATATAAAGAACCAAGATCAGCTAAGCTCAGGTTATAGAATTTGGTTCCTGGTATTGATATGATTCTTTCAATGGAGAATGCACTGGGAAGCAATAACCATAACTGGTTGGCAATTTTAACTGACGGGCTGTTAAATGTTCCAAGGATAGAATTTGTTATATCAATATTCTGAGTTGCAAATACTCCTCCTATAACAACGCAATTTTGCAGAATAATTTCATCAGCATAAATGCTGCCGGCAACATAAGCATTATAGAGAGTAACGCTTTTGGCATTAATATCAGAAAAGAACATTAAGTTACAGTTCTGTGCCCTGGATACAATTGAATTTGCGGAGCCGACACTCTTTTTAAAAGAAATATTTCCTTTAGCTTCACTATTCACATACATTTCAAGCTGAGTAAAAACAGCTCCCCTAATTTCACAGTCGCCTTGTTGAATCTCCAACTTATATGCATAGACTGCACCATCAATAACTGAGTCGCCAAGAATTGAAATCGTCCTGGAGAGCTCAGATGATTTTTCAGGCAGAATAGAGCCTCTTACCAGATTACCCTGAAGCTGGATATTTGTTTCGTTAAAACGGAGTTCTTTTAATTCTTTCATTATATAATATTTTTGTTTTATTAATAAGTCAATGAACCAATAGAATCAAAGGCAGCAAGCTTCTGAATCATTTCTCTCACACGGACTGAGTGCTTGTCATTTGCCGATGATCTGCTGTTTAATTCTTCATTAAAAAATAGGCTTATATTCTTCTGATTGTCCATTGGAAGATTCTCCCATTTAATATTGTCGGATGAGAATTCTTCAACAAGTCTTTTTGATAGGCTTTTATCGTTCAGAGCAGATAAGTATTGGGAGCTATATACTTTCTTATCAATCTGGTTATTTATATTATTAGTTTCGACAAAGCAGACTGGAGTGAATACTGAACAGGCTTTATTTTCATTAAGCATACAATTTTGGATTGTTGCATTAAGCTTGTTCTGATTCCATAAAAACGACTTTGATTTATTCAGTGTATTCAATGCTCTCTTTTTGGCAATTGAAACGCCTATTTTTGATTGTAGTGAACTGCTCTCCAGCCCAAAAATGGTAACGACGTTAACTAGGGTGTTATCAAATGTTCTGATTTTCTGATTGTCAGTTTCCTCCTTAAAAACGAAAGCACTTTTGTCTAATTCATAAATCCGATTCTTGACTTCATTATTCAGGTCGTCAAAAATCTTAACATAACGGCCTGTTATTCTCAAATAGTCGCCTTCCATCTGTTTCTTCTTAGCGATGCAGGATTGAGACAACTCTCTGAGATGCATCAAATGAGCATCAATGTTTTGAGAAAGCTCTGCAACCTGTTGACTTATTTCGGAACGGATATAACTAAAGAATCCGCTTATTATTGAATCGCCAACTTTTTTTGCGTTAACAGCTTTTGATTCAATTTCAGCGACTTCAGTCGCAACAACTGCGCCCGTCAGCAAATCTATTTTACCCGTGACATGGTTCACACTATTATCGAATGGTACTGTATCTACATGAATATTGACATCAACAGGAACCTCTTCCGTATAATAAACAGTAACGGAGGTAGTACCTCCATTTTGAGATGCAGGATATGATACCGACTCTGTTTGCGAACCACTTACTGTAATTGTCTCTCTATACCTTCTTGTATAACTCATATCTCTAATAATTAAAGTGTTAGATAGCTATTTGCCTGAAACAATTTCAGTGACAAATCTTTAATCCTCGAGGATTTAGGGGAAGAAGAAACAAATTTGCTGAATTCACTATTAATGTCCTGCAGATGGGAATTATTCTTAGACCATTCCAACGTAGGTAATTCAGAGTAAGCACTATTTTTTATTGCTGATTTTGCAACTGAGCTTAATTCAATTTCCGGAACGAAGACGTCAATATTCAATTGAGCAGTCCGGTCCATGTTGTATTCGTAGATGACTATCGGAATGTAAGATAATCCGACCTGCGAAACATCAATTTCATTAATTAATATCTCATCAGTAAGCTTTTTTTGAATGTTCATTTCACGAATGAACGATTTCATGGAATTGATTACATTAAGGCCTTTATGCTTTACGTTTGATGCAACAATTTTCTGACTTGAGGAGATTGATTCCAATTGTGTAATTGGAATTGTTGCACTCAATGCTTTGGTTCTATTTGAATTTTTTTCAACTTCTTTGCAGGCAAAATCAATAGTAGGCTTATCGAGTTCAAAAATTCTGTTTTTTAAATTCGCATTAAGTCCGTTAAAGAGCTTAATATATCTGTTGGCTATCATATTATAGTCACGTTGCATCCTGTTCTTTATGCTCATCAAGGCCTTCTTTTGCGTAGTAAGCTGCATCAGATCCGAATCAACTTCACTCTGCAATCTTGCCATTTTCTGAGATATCTGCGAACGGATTAATGAGTAGAATCCTTTGTTTACATTGCTGCAAACGTGATCAGCTGCGTTTTTTTCAGCAATAATTACAGCAGTCTGCATTGAGACAACTGCACCGGTAGTCCCAGTAACATGGTGAGAGACACTTTTCAATTCATCAGCCATCGGCTGCGTATCGACAGTATAATTAAATGTTGCCATAATTCTTTAGCTTTAGCAAGATTATTTTCTATCCTCTTCTTCCTCTTCTTCTTTATCCTCATCCTCGTCCTCACCAAGATTATCTCCTTCTTTTAAATCATTTTCTTCAAGAGTGGTCTCATCTTTTGCATCCGCAGGCAGGATCGAGTCAGTATTATCTTTAGTTGCTTCAGAGGTGGTGCTGGCTAAATTAGCGTCCGGGTCTAAACCACTAACTCCTTCTAGACTATTTTCTGAAGATTTTACAACCGCCTCATCATTCTTGTCTGCCATATCATTTGCCGCCTCTTCATCAAGCTCATGGAGTGCATTTTTGGCAATATTTGGAAGATTTAATGAGATATGCTCAAAAGTCAGGTTTTCAACACTGACCTCCGGAGGCATCTCAGATACTTTTGCAAAAAGTGGATTGATGGCAATCAGGGGTTTTCTTCTTTCATCTAATGAATGCATCTCGTTTGCTGCCACAGCTGTGTCTCTTGAATTTCCATCACGCAGCAAACCATCGTAGTAATCAATATGTTCAAATTTATCAGCTTTAACATCTATGTCTTCTTTCAAACGTTCCATATAGTTTTCAAAGTCGAGCTGAACATTTTGAAACTCCTTTGATTGTAATTCGAATGCGGCTAAAACTTCAGCTGAATTGTCAGTAGCAGTAACTACTGTTGAATCTAATGAGCCACCTGATTCCTGCATACTTTCTTCAGTCTTCTTCAAAGAGACCATTGTATTATATGCGGCGACATAATCCCTTAGACTTGCACGCATGAGATTAATTAAATCTGCACTTTCAGATCTGTTGCGTCCATAAAAGTCTTCAGTATCTTGGTGCCATTTATTCAGGTAGCTTATCTTTTGATCTTTTATATGGTTATATATTTTAAATCGCTCTATCCTGGTCTCGTTCATCAGATTCTGAACCATTGGGGCAACAATTTCCTCATGAATCTGGTGTACGCCAAATGGGAAATTTGTAGTACTTCCATCTTCAGCTACCCATGTATCGGATAGCAGATTGTACTTAACCCTTGAGCTTCCTTTCAGTTGGAACGGAACATAATCCTGAACAGTTTCACCATAATTAAAATTTTCGTTTCGGATTCTTTCAATCTCATTTGCTTCAAGAGCAGATGAATAATGATTATAGGGCGATTTTAGGATTTTATACAGGATTTTGTTTGACTCAAATACCATTTTATCTGTTGAAGCAACTTTCAGAGCAGAAATAGCTTGAACAGAACTAGCCATTGTAGACATTAGGCCTTTTAGTACATCCTCAAATTGGGCAGTCTCTCTTGATAATGAGTCTTTTAGTTTATTCAGTTCCTGGAATTTTGCAATGTCATCATTATATTTCTGAGCATTAAAAACTTCAAAAACCGGGGCTCCTTCAGGTATTTCTGAAGTTGCATACTCCTTAATAAAATTGAGGTAACTGCTGTTGTTAGCAACAAGTGGTAAAGAAACAGATGTAACATCTAAATCATCCATGCAGTAAGAAATAGTCCGGAGTGATCTTTCCAGGCTTCCAAAATAATCATGTTGATTCAACTGCTGCATAGAACGTGAATATTGTTCAGTATCTATTTGTTCTATTTCACTAGAACCTTCGACCAATGGAGCTTCAGCAGACAGTTTCTCTAGATCTTCAATTTTCTCGATTAGGAGATCGTTCTGTTTTGATATTTGCAGCCTTATTTCTGATTCATTTACAATTCCTGTATGGTCAACTATAAAGCTTTTATTATCATATCTTATCTGGTCAGCAATTGGTACATAAGCTACCCCAATCTTATTTATCTTATAATCTCTGAATATTTCTTTATGGAGTTTTTTAAACTCATCGATTCTGACCTGAACTGCATCAATCTGCTTGGTTAACCCATTCTTTTTTATAAAATAAAAAATGAGTGGAATAATGAGGAAGCAAATCAGTAGCCAATATTTTGCTTTACCCAGATCGGAAGTTAAAACGGATTTCTCTTCTTCCAGTCTGGCTATCTCTTTTTCATAATGCTCTTCATCCTGGACTATTTTTTCAGACATTTGCTGATAGTAGTTAAACAATATCTTCGCCTGATCTTGGTAGATATTACTCGATTCTTGGAAAATTTTGCCTTTCATACAGTATGTGTTTTAATATAGTTGTTAGTTTGATAGGACCTGTTTTCTCTCCTTATAAGTTCTCTCGCAATTTTCAATATTCTCGAAAATCTTATCATAGTTATATGGTATTTCAAACAGGCAATCCTTAACTGATTTTATTTCGTTCAGATAATCCGTCTCCAGTTCATATGCTGATCTGTTATCAGAGGGGGTGATAAAACGCAAATTTTCATATAAAACTGTCACCCTTTTAGTCACATCACTACGAATGTCCTTGACCCGATCAAGTTTTAACATCACTTCTTTTGTTGCTTTTCTCATTTCCTCAACACGTCCTCGAATCTGAGTCTCGTGTTGGAATACTTCGTTGACTTTCTGGGAAGCCTGCAGTGCAAAATATAATCCAACGCACAACAAGAAAAAAAGTATACCATGTATCAGATAAAGGCTGGTGATCTCTAAAGGTATAGTCTTGGTGAAAATTATCATTGCAGCTATAGCAATAAGCATATAGAAAAAAATAAAGAACCATCTAAGACCAATTGAACCAATAACTTTTTGCGATTTATCTTTCAGGTTTATCAGAGGGAATAACATGTCGATAAAGCACAGCAGATATATAATTGAAGAGATAATTATATCAAGAGTTAAAACCTTCTTGTCAAAGTTTTTCCCAAAGTGCAGGAAGCAGAATATAATTAGTACCTCTCCAGCTAATAAAAGCAGAACAGAAATTATTCTTTTTGCATTCATAATTACTAGTTTTTGATACTATTCGTTTTTTTGGCCACATTTTGGACAGAACTTAACGTTTTGCGTTAATGGTGCCCCACATCTGGTACACTTTCCTTCTGAAACAGGTTTACCGCATTTTCCGCAGAAAGCACTTCCTGGAGCGATTGGTGAATTACAGTTTGAGCATAAGCTCATTTCTGCCATCAGTGGTTGTCCACAGCTGACACATCGCTTAGCATTCTTATCATTATCAGTGCCGCATTTAGGGCAGGGACGATATTCATCCCCACAGAATGGACAGAATTTCAGGTTACTGGCAAATTTCTTTGAACAATTTGAACAGTATACTTCTCGAACAGGAGCTACTGCCTGGGTGTCGCCGCCCTGTGGATTATTAGGGTTATTTGGAGTGAATGTAGGCTGGTTATACTGAGGTTGCATAACACCGCCTCCACCGCCTATCCCTCCCATCATATTTGATGCAACAACAGCGCCCAATAACCCCCCGCTTCCTCCTCCCATATTTCCAACTGCATCCTTGGCAACTTCAAAAGCCTGTGATTGCTGCCAAGTATAACCTCCTATCGCTTGAGCACTTTGTCGTGAGATTGCATCAAGTATTCTTTGTCCGACATCGGTAGAGCTGTCGACCTCAATGCTTGTTATATAGAATTTAGTCAGTTCGAAGCCTATATTCTCCCAGAAAGGGAGCATAATTTCTTTAAGGTAATCTGAAATACTGTCCAGATGAGCAGAAATCTGTTTCAAGCCAATCTTATTTTTGATCATAAATTGCATAAGGGTGGACTTGGTCTTAGCATAAAACTCTCCATGAAACTGGTCTGTCAGGTCATTTTGATTAAATGATTCCTTTGTTCCGACAATTTTTATTAAGAATCTTTCTGCATCAATAATCTTAAGACCGTACCTGCCATCTGCTACCAGTGGTATACCGGTATTGTAATCAGCATCGTGGATATCCATTCTGTTAATATTCCAATCAATATTATATGGTTGAAGCTTGTTTACAAACCACACCTCAGCGGTAAAAGGGTTTTTACCACCGAAAGGTAGTCCATATAAATTCCTCAGAATTGGGAGGTTTTCGGTATTAAGAGTATGTTTCCCAGGTCCAAATTTTCCTACTATTTGTCCCTTTGAAAATAAAATTGCTTCCTGTGACTCTTGCACAATAAGTTGAGTATATGTGCTAAGATTGGTCTCGGGAAATTTATAGGCATATATAGTCTCATTTCCCTGAGGAGCCCATTTTACTAGATCAATTATTGCCATATATCTTATATTAATTGGTTTTATAGAATAGTTTAGAAATCAGGTTACTGTTCGTTGATTAAATGTTTATAAATTTAGTAATATATTTTAGACAAATAAATTATGAATCGTATATATTTTAAATAAATTGGTTGTCAACAAAGGTATTTTGTTCAATTTCTCCATGGTTTAATTTTAGATTTCTTAAGTGGTAGGTAGGAATTATTAGGTCGTAGTGAAGTTGTCATGGTGGAAAAGTCCCTATAAATGAGTCTGGATTTCTCATCGTATGATAAAGATATCAAGATAGCGGAGTCCGGGTAGGCAAAAAAAGCATGTGTTTTGCAGCGCCGGGACGGTTGCAGGGACGGGCTGCAAAACTCTTGCGCTCGCGTCGGAAGTCCTGGTACAATGAGAACTTGGGGCAAATTTGCCTTACAGCTAACGGCCCGGCGGTAGGGTTCAGTAAGCGTTACCCGACGCGAGCACCGGTCAGAGTCCTGATGCTTTAGCCAGAAAGCTGTCACGGTGCAAGGAGGGTACGGCGCAGTTTTTGCCATCTGGGTACAAATTTTATTGAGTATTACGAGTGTCGGGGTACAAGGTTGATCGGAGCCAGAAAACTATCATGGTACAGAATTTTTGTTGCGAGCACTGGCGCAGTGTCGCGGTACAAACTGTCTTCGGAGTAGGAATCTATCACGGTATAGGATTTTATATGCGGGCAGGTGCGGGTATCCGGGTATATGAATTCAGCAGTATTTATCTGAGGAGCAGTTTTTGCAAAAACTGTGACGAGCTTATTAACCCTACCGTCCGTGTTAGCTGTTAGGGTTCATTATTAATCCTGATATTCAATTACTAATTTACAATATCAAATCTTTATTATAAGCCAGTTTAAAATTCGCTATAAAAGCAGGCAATAAAACGGCTGTAAATATCATTGCAGTAATAATGTAGACTAGCAAACTGTCATCTGTTGATGAATTTTTTCCATATTTTTCATCGATTATAATTGAAAGAATAAAACTAATAATGATTAATGGGAAAATGACTTTCCAAACACTTTGTACAGTTCTAGGTCTACGATTCATAGAATACAAGAAGTTCCCTAAATTAACACAGATATAAATGATTATCATCCAGGTTGTGAAGTACCACCAATAATTATTTGATATGTCATTCGATATAAACAGAATTGAAAATACGAGGAAGACAACTGAATAAGCAAACATTCCTTTTTTCCTTATTGATAGTTTCATATCTAATAATATTTATTGGTAATCAAAATCTTCATCAGAATTTGGGTTGCGATCGCCTTACAGCTAACGGCCCGGCGGTATGTTTTAGTAGGCGTAACCCGACGACAGCACCGGGCAGGGTCCTGGTACCCCGCGCCAGCGGGGCCACAAAACTGTCACGGTGCAAGGAGGGTTTGGCGCGTGTTTTTGCCGTCATGGTACAAATTTTATTGAGTGCTGGTGCGGTCGCGGTACAAATTTGCAAAGTAGCCGAAAAATAGTCCCGGTGTACAAAGCTGGTAAACGGTCATTGGCGCAGTGTCGCGGTAAAAAGCTGATCGAAGCCAGAAAACTGTCAAGGTATTTGGGATTTTAATTGCGTGCAGATGAGCGTGTCCGGGTGCATGAACCATTACAAATTTGTCTTGGGTGCAGGGGCAAAGCAAAAACCGTGACAAGCCTATTAAACATACCGTCCGTGTTATAGTGCGTTGTTATTTCTTTGTTTCTGTTAGCAGTCTGTATGCATTTTCATAATAATCAGCGTTTTGAATATCGAACTGATATTGTGTAGTTGAAGTTTCAAATTCGACAATTCTAAATTTAACTAATCCACCTTTTAATAAGATTCTATGAATTTGTCGGGATTCATTTTCATCAAATCTGAGTCTGTCAGAACGATTGGTTGCTGTTAGTGTAACTCGGTTTCCATCTTTATCTTGGATATATATATGATACATTTCAGTCGAATATGCTTTTACGGGATTATTGTCTGCGTATTCATATAGTTGAACAGAAATATCTGATGAATTCGATATAAGAAATTCAACATTTAAGTCAGAATTTTGTGTTGCAGTATTACTAAAAGTCCCTTTAATATAACTTGTATTAGTGATATATCCTTGTTTTGTTGGTTCTCCAAATTCATCTACATAATATCCAATTCTCCATATTCCTGTATTATTCAAGTTAGCAAGTCGTAACCTTTCTTTTTCTTCATCTGCCTTTTTTACAGCAATTTCAGATTCTATTCGATCAATGGTTTTTAATAGTTCTCGATATTCTGTATTCTTTGGAGATTCAGGATGTTTTGAGCTAAGTAGATCAATATTCTGTTTTGCTGTCTGATAGTCTTTTTGATTGTAGGCTTCTTCAATAACTGCAATTAGTTTATCTTCCCCGTTTTTGCACTCATCAAGTTCTAATTTTAATTTCTCATTTTCTGCTACTAGACTATCATAATCCGATTTAGGTACTCCACAACTATTTAATATTGCTGTGAAAATGATCAGTAAAAATAATTGTCTCGTTTTCATGTCATATTATTTTAAAGTTTTGGGTTAATTCTATTGATCACAAATTAAGACTTATACCGTTATAGTGCGTTTTTAATTGTTAGTCAAGAGGTTCGGCAGAATCGCAAATGCACTATAACGGCCCGGCAATATGGGGAGGTTGTGTTACCCGACGACAGCACCGGGTTGAATCCTGGTACTTTAGCCAGAAAGCTGTCCCGGTGCAAGGAGGGTATGGCGTGCTTTTTGCCGTCATGGTACAAATTTTATTACGTACTGGCGCGATCGCGGTACAAGCTTGATCGGAGCAACGAATTTATCCCCGGTTACAAAGCTGGTTGCGGGCACTGGCGCAGTATCGCGGTACAAACTATCTCGGAGCCAGAAATCTATCACGGTATATTGAAATTAAATTGCGTGCAGATGAGCGTGTCCGGGTGTAAGAACCATGACAAATTTGTCTTTGGAGTAGGAGCAAAGCAAAAAGCATGACAAACAACTTACCCATATTGTCCGTGTTAGCATTTCGTGTTTTATTATTGTCTTAGGAATAGTAGTCACCTATTTCTGAATTTATTTACTATTTCATCTGTTGATAAACCCAAAACTCGAGTTGCATTATACGCAATTAAGTATTCTTTGTGGTCACAAAAATCTCTCAGAATCTTGTCAATACGTATATCTCTGAAATCAGGAAGCATGTATAAAATGTCAATTATTTCAAACTTGTCAGTAACGTTTGGAATCTCGGTTAGAACATGATTAATCATCTCAATATCTCCGCAAATCTGAAATATTGAGTGAGCCAATGTTATTTTAATTTGCTTTTTACTTTTGGATAAAAGTTTGTAAAGAATAGGTAAGGAGTCTATTGATTTTATGTGTCCTAACCCAATTATTGGCCATGTATCATTAAGGCTTGCTACATTTATTAATTCCTTTTCAGCTATTCGTTTGTCTTCTGCCGATAAATTATCCAAAAGGTCAAGAGGAACACCATCTTTTCTTTGTGTCCAAGAATTCGCATTTAAAAAATCGATCCTAAATTTTTCTAAGTTGTCTGTCATGGTTTGGTACTTATTGTAAAGTCTTGTGGTAGCGATACATGAATGCTAACGGCCCGGCGGTATAATTTCGTAAGCGTTACTCGACGAAGCATCCGGGCAGAGTCCTGTTACCCCGCGCCAGCGGGGCCAGAAAGCTGTCAAGGTGCAAGGAGAGTACGGCGTGGTTTTTGCCGTCCGGGTACAGATTTTTATTGAGCATTACGAGTGTCGGGGTACAAGTTTGATCGGAGCCGGGAAACTATCACGGTACAGGATTATTATCGGGGGCACTGGCGCAGTGTCGCGGTACAAACTATCTCGGAGGCAGGGATCTATCACGATACAGGATTTTGAAAGCGGGCAGGAGCGGGTGTCCGGGTTAGTGATGTTAAACGAATTATTCTAGCCAGCCGATGGTCAAGTTGATAAAAAGATTAAAAAGAAGAAAAAACGTTCGGGCCCATAAATTACTTATGGTTTTTGCACGGCTGGCATGCAGTGTCACCAAGCAAAAACCGTGACGAGCTTATGAATTATACCGTCCGTGTTACCGTTAGTATTTTATTAAAATCATCTTTCAGAGAGCAACTTAAAAAGGGGGTCATTGATATAATAATTTGCTGTCCCCAGTTTCTTTTTTGTAAGGAGTTTGTCATCAGCGAGTTGGTTCAGATAATTGGCAGCAGTAATCCTTGATACATTTAAGTCCCGTTGAATAAACTCAATTTTTGTATAGGGATGTTTAAAGAGATTGTTGAGTAAATCCTGGCTGTAGAATTTATAATTGTCTCTTAATGTGCGTTTATAATTCATCATTAGCTCACGAATCTTGAGGATCAAGTCAATAGTCTCCCTTGAAGTTTGATCCACTGCTTTGATCATGAAAAGGAGCCACTCTTCCCAGTTGTCCTTTGTTCTTACTTCTTGAAGAAGTCTGTAATAGTCAGATTTATTTTTAATTATGTAGTTGCTTAAGTAGAGAATCGGAAGGTCTTGAAGTTTTTCCTGTATCAGGTATAGAATATTAACTATCCTTCCAGTCCTGCCATTACCGTCATAAAATGGATGAATGCTCTCAAACTGATAGTGAATAATTGCCATCTTTACAAGAGGGTCGAAGTCACTTGATTCCTTGTCATTGATGAATTTCTCAAGATTGGTCATCAGGTTTTTAATTTCCTCCGGATCTTGAGGAGGCGTGTATATTATCTCTCCAGTCGAGGTATTTTTTAAAGTTGTCCCAGGTAGTTTACGAAATCCAGCTTTATTGCCCTCGAGGACTTCTTGAATTTTTAATACAATCCTATTAGTTAGTAGTCCATTTTTTGAGATAAGGTCGAATCCTGTTTTTGTTGCAGCAATATAATTTTGTACTTCCTTAGCGTTTAGTGATTTATATGAATCAAGGTTTAATTCTGATTTGTAAAGATCATCGTGCGTAGTTATTATATTTTCAATTGCAGAACTGTCCTTGGCTTCTTGAAGTCCCAAAGTATTAATCAGGATACTTTGATTTGGCATAGTCGATGCTATCCCTTTTAGTTCAGCTAGTGCAGCATGAGCAGATGGAAGGCTTTTTAGTACTGTCTTTGTTTCTACATCCCAATCCAGTGGAAGTGGGAGGAGTTTTTTACTTGACTTTGTCATATGTATAGAAAAGGTGAATTAATATTCAAATCAATCCAGTTATGTAAAGAAAACGTGATTTTATATACAAAGATAATGTTCTTTTGTAAAGAAAATTAAATAATCTATACATATTAGGTGTTGAATGTTAAATATTTTGGATTATCTTATCATATGCAGTATGCCCCGTATTAACGGTAACGGCCCGCCGGTAGAATTAGTAAGCGTTGCTGACCGACTGAAGGCTGTGCCAGAAAAGCTCTTCTGTTACGAGCAGAGTCGCGGTACACAGCTGGAAGGAGTGAAGCACGGCGTGGTTTTTGCATGTCAAGCAGAAGTTTTCTGAGTTATACGAGTGTCGCGTTACTAGGTTTATTGTTAGCAGGTTATGCGTCATGGTACTGTTATTTTCTTAACATCACTGGAGCGGTCGGCTTACAAATCATACACATTCCTGTCACGAAGGCAGGCTTTGCAAAAACCATGACGAGCTTATTAATTTTACCGGCGTTGTTAGTAAAAGTGCAATTACTATTCCTTGACCAGTGAATGTCTTAATGGCAGAATGCTCAGTTAGGCTTTTTGTTAAGGAGCAGGAAATATCTTTAGAGAACATTTAATCGAAGGTTTAAAAAGAGCAGAAACTATCTGATAAATAGAAATATTAAAGAAGCTTGTTAGTAAAAGTGCGAAGAGAGTTGTCCATGTGAAAGAATTGGCCGGGGCTGGGAATTGTCAAGGCGCAGAGAATTTTTACTATCAAATGATATTATCACGGATCAGGATGAGCGTTGGCATTTCGGTTCAGGGAGCAGAGGATTATGATGTTACTATAAAATTATCAAGGTACAGAGTGAGGCCAATTTTTTGGCGCATTTTTACTAACGGCCCGGCGGTAGGGTTCAGTAAGCGTTACCCGACGCAGCATCCGGGCACGATCCCGTTACCCTGCGCCAGCCGGGCCAGAAAGCTGTCACGGTGCAAGGAGGGTATGGCGTACTTTTTGCCATCCGGGTACAAGTTTTAAAGATCATTACGCGTGTCGCGGTACAAAGCTGATAGACGAAACGGATCTGTCAAGACGTAACTAATGTTACAAAAGGGCACTTGCGCAGTGTCGCGGTACAAACTGTCTCGGAGCTAGGAAACTGTCACGGTGCAGGATTAAAATTGCGGACAGGTGCGCGTGTCCGGGTGTAAGAATCACTACAAATCTGTCTGGGGAGCAGAGCGAAAGCAAAAAGTATGACAAGCTTATTGACCCTACCGTCCGTGTTAGGTGTTAGGGCTATTTTGTCTTGAAGTAATTGGTGGTTCTTTGAATAGTTGTATTTCTTGAAAAGCTGCCACGATTTGGCAGCTTTCCAGTATTTGAAAATATTTAAAACTGAATACTAAGAAGTTCTTCTCCAAAATTATGTATCGCTTCTTCAATTTTCTTTGATTGCTTTGTGCTTGGTTTCTTTATGCCATTTGCATATTGGCTTAGAAGACTTTGGTTCATACCAGTGAGTTTTGCAATTCCGGATTTGGTTAGTACTCCTGAAAACCACTCAAATAATGATTCGACATCAATTTTATAAACAAAATTATAATCATTTTGAAGTGCTTCAGGAATATCTAGACCTTCTTCTTTCATTCCGTCAAGATGAAATTCTACAGCTTCTTCGATCCGTTCCTTAACCTGATCTAGTGTTTCTCCAGTTGCAACACATCCATCTAAGTCTGGAATATAAGCTGAATAATTGTCCTCTGACCTTTCCAAGATGACTATAATGTTTTTCATGACTTTGCAGGTTTTTTAAGTTTTGATTCTTTTTCGTGATTGTTATGGTTAATTGATTTGATAATTTTCTCAGGTCTTAGTGTGTCTTAGAAATCTTGGATACATATATTGAAGTTTCAGATTTAATTATCACTCGCATTAAGACGAGCCGAACTATTTAAGCCCGGCTTGTCTTAGAATGCTGCCTAAAGTTCCTTTTCTAACATCATCGGATAGTTTACCTGATACAGTAACAACACCTTTTTTATTAGAATGTTTAAATTGTCGATGACTTCCCTTAAATCTTGAAAGCACCCACCCGTTTTCCTTTAGGGTTTCGATCAAATCTGATACTTTCATAATATTCCGTATTAATAATTTTCAAAGAACGCAAGGTTTCAATTCAAAACCTCAATGCAAAAGTAATAAAAGTATTACTTATTTCCAAATATTTTTCCAACTATTATAAGAAAAAGTATTAAAAACATTACCAAGTGTTCCTTTTGTCGCTGAAATATAATCTAGCAAAAGGATAAATTTGATTAATATCCAGCGCCTTACACCTAACGGCCCGGCGGTAGGGCTTAGTAAGCGTTACCCGACGTAAGCACCAGCCTGGTCCCCCAGTTCTTTAGCTCGGAAGTTGTCATGGTGCAAGGAGGGTATGGCGCACTTTTTGCCATCAGGGTACAAAGTTTTTTGAGTTAAGGCGCAGTCGCGGTACAAGGTTTTTCGGAGTCAGGAACTTATCACGGTTCAGAATTTTAGTAAGGAGCAATGGCGCAGCGATCGCGGTACAGGTTTTAACGGAGGCAGTAAGCTGTCAATGTGTATTGAGTTTTTGTTGCGAGCAGATGCGGGTATCCGGGTGCAGATGCTATTACAAACTTATTTTGAGTGCAGGAGTTGACGCAAAAAGCGTGACAAGCTTATTAACCCTACCGTCCGTGTTATGGTTAGTTCTTATTTTTAAAATATCACTCGAAGTACAAGTTGTAATATAAATGATGGATTTCCACATATTTATAATCATCCCCAGGTAGAGTATGTTTTGAAATAAAATGTGACTTGTCCAGAATCCTAAAGTCAGAATCGTATGAATTGTGCGATTTTATAATAGCCTGAGCATCATCAATTATTTTAGTGAAGTTTTTATGTTTACAAAAGCTAATAACGATTCCAAAATTTTGTCTCCAAGTTAAATAATTTAAAAGCTGATCAATTGTATCGTGGTAGTGTTTCTCGCCAGCATAAAATTTGCATTCAGAAACTAATATATTCCCTTTATCAATGTTCAGATAAATATCTGTTTTTCCATGAGAATTAAAAGTCTCGCCCGTTGCTTGACCTTCAAAAATCGAATTTAGATTTGAAAGTAGTAAATCACGTAAATTTGGTTCATCAAATTTGTCATACGTTTTAGGAGTTTTCTCAAATTGTAAGCACTGATTGTTAATAAGTTTGATTATATCCACCACTTTTTCTCTATCAAGTTGATAATCTTCATCCACTGTTCTTGGTTTAATTTTCTTTACAAATGGTTTCTTGTCGATTGTAACTTTTTTTACAAATTCGTCATCTTTTCGGGCTAATGGAATTTTTACTAAGTTCACTAGTTCATTAATTCTTTTTTTATCTGAATCAAGCTTATTTTTCCTAGCATCTATAAACTGGGTAAGCTTGGCTTTGAGACTACTATTTTCTGACTCAATCTCTCTGTTTTTTCCAGTCAGATAACTCTTAATACTTGACCTAGTTGATACAATTGCATTGGTTATTTGTTGGTTATCCAAGTTTATACCATAACCTTTGATATTAATCTCAAAGACAATATGACTCCTTGTAATATTAAATCTGGGGCCCCCAGAGGGTGATATAGATTGTGTTCTAAGGTTAAGTATTTGATCTACATCTTTATTTTGTAGAATCGGCAGCTTTACAACGATTTTTTCGCATTCCATTTTTAAATCTCCATCTCGCTGATATGCCCATTCTCTTTCATGTGCTCTAATCGTTTCAATAGATTTAATGTGTTCGATTGATTCTTCAGTACTTGAATCTAACTCAATAGGAGAAAGGGCTTGACTTAAATAGTACTTTGTCAAATCTTCTGTAGGCTGTGCGATTATATAGTCATCTGGTTCAGAAGCAATTTTCAATTTTAATTCTTCAAAAAGGTGGGAATAGTAATCATTGTAAGTTGGGTCATTTAGTCTATCCATCCTAATGCAGTTTAGGTTTACATTTTAATAACATTCTACAATTTTGTGTAATGGTAAGTTCTTTAAGAATCTGTCTAAGGTGCTCAAGTGCTGAGAATTAACCATAACGGCCCGGCGGTAGGGCTTAGTAAGCGTTACCCGACGCGAGCACCGGTCAGAGTCATGATGCTTTAGCCAGAAAGCTGTCACGGTGCAAGGAGGGTACGGCGTGGTTTTTGCCAACCGGGTACAAATTTTATTGAGCATTACGAGTGTCGGGGTACAAGGTCGATCGGAGCTAGAAAACTATCACGGTACAAAATTTTTGTTGAGAGCACTGGCGCAGTGTCGCGGTACAAACTATTTCGGAGGCAGGAATCTATCACGGTACAGGATTTTATAGGCGGATAGTTGCGGGTATCCGGGTACAAGATTCAGCAGGATTTATCTGAGGAGCAGTTTTGCAAAAACTGTGACGAGCTTATTAACCCTACCGTCCGTGTTAGGCGTTCGTTGTGTGTCCTGAGTTACTCCAGGGTAAGAAGGATGAAGAGTTCTTTGAGAGAGTAACATAACTTTAAGTAAGATGGTAGTCATCTGATCGATTGTCAAGTCCAGATACGAGCTGAATCCCGTTTTAAGGGTTAAAATCAGAGGTCTTACAGAATAGGGCAAGGCAATTTGGTCATTTGAAATTGGTCTACCGGCAAAGATGTTTCAGGCATATTTGTCAAACCGTCCTGCGGTGCTGGGCTTTCAAGGCACTGGTGCTGAACGGCAGGAAATATCCTTGTGTACTCCACGTGTTGGAAATGACAAGGTTAAGGTGGAGATAACGGAGATGAACGAAAGTGAACCATTATCGAAGTGTCGAAAATAACTTTTACGATACCGAAATCGAGCGGTTGGCGGCTGCGAGAGAGCGAGGTGCAAGATCGAGCCTGAGTTAGTGCTTGCATGGTATCCGGCATTAAGATGGCATGAACGTTATCTGGGCTTACTTAAGGAACAGGAGAACCTGAAAGGAAATGATAAGGGAAAATGGTGAAAACTTGTATGAGCAAGCCAGAAATACCGAAGATCCTTTCAGGGGCGGAAGAAGCCGTAGTAGTGATGACAGTCCCGGAAACGGGCCAGGAGCGAAGGGCTTCACAAGAGAGGTTTCTTTTTGTATAACAACTTAATGAAAATTGAGGATGATTTTTGAAGAGGAACAAAAGAGGTATCCTATTGAAAAGTCTGAAGTCTGGGAAGCTTTCAAATTGGTGAGAGCAAAAGGAGAAAGTCCAGGTGTTGATGGTATAACCATTGAGACTGTGGACAGTAAGCCAAGGAAATACCTTTACCCGGTATGGAACAGGCTTACCAGCGGAAGCTATTTTCCCCCGGCAGTAAGACAGAAGCTGATACCAAAGGCCAATGGTAAAATGAGAGCCCTGGGCATTCCCACGGTAACAGACAGGGTAGCTCAAATGGTCATTAAACGAAAATTGGAGAAGCATGTTGATGGACACTTCAGTGCAAATTCATTTGGTTACAGACCGGGTAAAAGCGCACATGATGCCATCGAACAATGCCGGGTAAACTGCCAGTGGTATGATTGGGCAATAGACCTTGACATAGAAGGCTTTTTCGATAACATTGACCATGAGTTGATGATGCAGATGGTCAGACACTTTACGCAGGAGAAATACATCCTGATGTACATTGAGCGCTGGCTTAAAGCACCTGTGCAATTACCTGACGGAACACTCAGGGAAAGTGCTGGAAAAGGAACGCCACAGGGCGGAGTAATCAGTCCATTACTGGCTAACATATTCCTTCACTTTGCTTTTGATGAATGGTTTGGGACACGATATCCCAAAGGAGCCTTTGAACGCTATGCAGATGACATCATTGTTCATTGTAGTCAGTATGAGGAAGCAGTTAAAACACTTGAAGCGATTGATCTGAGACTAAAGGAATACAAGTTAAACCTTAATCGGGCCAAAACGAAAATAGTGTACTGTAACAGCAATCAGAAGCAGCGATATCCCAAAGATAAGCAGAGCAGATCATTTGATTTTCTGGGGTTTACTTTTAAGCCCCGGATTGTTAGTACCGGCAAGAGGCTCAAACTTGGGTTCACTCCGGCAATTAGCAAGAAAAGTCAGAAGCGGATCTGTGAAGCTGTGTTTAAGCTTAGAATCCATCGTATGGTACATCTCTCTATTGACAAGATTGCAGAAATACTGAAGTCTAAGATCAGAGGGTGGATCAATTACTATGGCAAATTCCGTAAGTCTGCTCTAAGGGGTGTCTTCCGTAGTCTCAACTTCCGGTTGGCATTTTGGGTCAGGAATAAATATCGTAGGTTCCGGAAGAAACATTCATACTTCGCTTACAAATGGTTATCGGGTATCTGTAATGATTTCCCTAATCTTTTTGTTCATTGGGAGTATGGTTTTCGGCCTTTGTCTCTTTCTCTTGAAGAGCCGTATGAATCGAGAGGTTCAAGTACGGTTCTGTGAGAGGTTTGGGGGTGTAAGTCCCCCTTACCTACTCGACTTATTTTTTCAGGTTGTAATAATGATCTGGTATGAAGAATTGGACTAATGTTCCTAATATTACAATTGAAATAATCATCAATCTTGAAAGGAAACCAAGCCCTCCTTCATTTTCTATGTGTCGGGCAGAAACTAAAATTATTTGATCCCCATTCTTGAGAGTCATATGGTAATCGTTTTTTGCCTTTGTTATTATAATATCTTTCTTAAAAATTGATTCATTCTCAGCCGTCATATTTTCTAGGAGTACTGGAAAGGTTTTCGAGCTACAGTCAACTTGAAAGAGATTATAATATCCCGCACTTGGATATTCCTTTTCAACTGTGTTTATAATTTTACAACTATCAAACTCTGTTTCGTATAGGCGTTTTAGTTCTGCTTTTGTCGAGTTAAAAGTGAAAACATCCAGTTGAAATGTCAATAAAGTCATGATCGTTCCACCTACAATCAAGAATAGAATTATTACTATTTTGAATTTATGTAGTCTCATTATTTAGTCAAATTATCATGTGATCTTTTTGTCTCGAATGGCAGCTAACGGCCCGGCGGTAGGGTTCAGTAAGCGTTACCCGACGCGAGCACCGGTCAGAGTCCTGATGCTTTAGCCAGAAAGCTGTCACGGTGCAAGGAGGGTACGGCGCAGTTTTTGGCATCCGGGTCCAAATTTTATTGAGTATTACGAGTGTCGGGGTACAAGGTTGATCGGAGCCAGAAAACTATCACGGTACAGGATTATTGTTGCGAGCACTGGCGCAGTGTCGCGGTACAAGCTGTCTCGGAAGCAGGAATCTATCACGGTGCAGGATTTATAAAGCGTGCAGTTGCGGGTGTCCGGGTACATGAATTCAGCAGGATTTATCTGAGGAGCAGTTTTGCAAAAACTGTGA
>JGI20214J51650_10000596_pt1 | contig 22561 bp, 20 predicted proteins | sample WetSurMetagenome_FD_51650 | JGI IMG/M metagenome (IMG submission 51650) | reverse complement strand
GGTGGTAAAGTGATGTCGGTGGTTCCTTTTGAAGTCGAGATGAATCTTGATGTTCGAGTGCCCATTCAGTTTTCTACAGCTCAGGTTTATCAGCAGATTGCGAAAATAATTGAAAAATACCATGCTGCCAACCCAAAGGTAATTGTAAAAGCATCTGTTCAAGATACTGTAGAGCCATTTGAGGTTAACAAGGCTTCACCACTAGTACATGTTTTGTCTTCTTCTGTGCGTAAAGTTCTAAACAAACCAGCGACACTTCTGCATAAAACTGGTACAGGAGACATGAACATTCTCGGTAAAGCCATGAACTTGCCCATAGTCACTTATGGACCAGGCGACTCACATCTGGACCACACATTAGATGAACATATAGACATAAGTGAGTACCTAAACGCTATACATGTCTACAAAGAAACGCTTCTAAAATTATCTGAATTATATAACAATAAAAACGTAGTTAACCAATAGGTTAAGTAGAGTAACTGAAGATGGTTTGAGCTATCTGCCAATGAATTAACTGGAATTTTCTGGCTTTCTTTTTTCTTTATCCTCAGCCGATTTATTGCTTAGGCGAATTATGAGCTTGTGATTTTTCCTCTCAAGCACTACATTTTCTTGTTCTATATTGTCTGCAATTACTTCTCCGTTGTACTTCATACGGCTAGCATATCCTAATTCAAATAGCTCTTTCATTAGGGTTTCTCGCAATTTTTTAAGTTGGTCGCTTGATGTGTGGGGGTTTCTATTGAAACAGAANGTAAGAGTTTTTTTGTTCGCGTCATAGTTTGCTTTGGTGCCCTTACCGATTTTTTCTACTTGTCCCCATAAGGTTTTATTGGTATCTTCTCTCAATTTTTCACCTACTGTTTCTCTCTTTTAAATGAGCCTTGTCCACCCGCTTTAGTAATGTTCGTGACTACGCGCTGGCTAATTTCATCAATAATTTCTTCGGCAAGTTTCCAGTTTTCAGCGGAAACCTTAACACTGTACTTTGGGGCTGCAATGACCGAGAATTCAACCACGGTGTCCTTCAACTTTTGAGATTTTTTCGCGTAAGTAAATGCTTCTTTAATGCACTTAACGCCATTTGGTTTCATACAGCGAATTTCCAATATGCCTCTGACTTGAACCATTTTAATGCGGATACGTTCTTCTGCAATTTGGTTGAATGCTTTAGCGATGTCTTCAGGAATACCCAGTTTAGTTAAGTATTCTGGTCCTTCTTTGAGTGCTTGTTCAAAGCCTTCGTATAAACCAATTGTTTCTTCAAGAATTGGGTCTACTTGTTGATGTAATTCAGGTAAAGGTAAAGCAACCTTTTCTGCTACTGCACGGAGAAGTACTTCGCCTTTGCGCTCTTTTTTCCAGACTTTGATTTTCTCTATTCTTTCACGTTTAGTTACTCGTCGCAAGGATAAGTCGATATGACCTTTTTCTAGATCTACTCGAAGAACCTTTAGAACCATTTTTTGTTTTTCACGAACAAAGTCATGGAGGTTTCTAACTCGGGCACTAGAAATCTCGGATATATGCAAAAAACCTCTTTTGCTGTATTCATCTAGGTTAGCGTAGGCTCCGTAATCCATTACGCTTTCTATAGTGGCGATTACTAGGTCGCCAGATTCAGGCCAATTAGGTTTGTGTTCAGACATTTTCTTTTTCCAATCTTTTAATTTCTAATTATTACGATTGTTTGTAAAGGCTTATTTCAAAGGTGAGTTAGGTTTCTCATTCATTCCTATCTGACTTGACGATATAGACTTCTCTGCTACGCACTTTGAGAACTAAATTAAATTTTCTTTCAGGTTTTTTGTTGTAAGTTTTCACTCTGAACGAGAAAGGTGCATATGTTGTCTTAACTGTTTTGCCTTCAACTTCAATTTTAAACATCTTATCGGGGCTGTCAATGATTTGTTGGAAAACGGCGTCATATTCTGGGATTTTAGTTAATTTTCTTCCTTGTGGGATTTCGTGAACTGGTGTTGCTTTTGCAATTATTTTCTTTTTGTTTTCTGGTTTGACAATCATTAAAACACACTATATACCTTTTGATCGCACCATATAAAGCTCGCCAAACATGTTACTGATAATAATATTGATACAGTTTTTATAACTCAATTTAATGGTAATTTATTCTCCTCTCGTATCATTTCTGTTGCATTCAGCTTTAGGCCGATATTCCACTTTCTTGTGCCTTTCCTTGTAGTGCTTCTCACATTCTTTTATTCTAACAAGCATCCAATCGTTATCTTCATAAACGCATCCGCAAAGTAAAGTCTTAGCTGTCAAATATTTTACACTCTATCTTAACAGCAGAAGATATATAGTTAATATAAGGTTCGCATTAACGGGTATTTTTTTTCAGGACAAGTGAGATTTATTTCTTTAAGCAATTATCCTTATTAGAATCAGGCTATAAAAGATGTTTTAGAGACATCAACTATATACAAATATAGACGAAATAGGTTCTACTTCTTAACAGTTTTTTGGAAGGGGTAACAAGTATGCCGAAATCGAGTTTTTTTCAGTCAATAACAGAAACTGAATTGTTAGAGGGTCATATGAAAGCTGTCCGTCATAAAGGCAAACCTATTTTGCTTGCACGTGTTAACGGTCAAGTTTACGCTGTCTCTAACCTTTGTCCGCATGCTGGTTGCCAACTCCATGGTGGTATTCTCAATGGCTACGTCGTGATGTGTCCATGCCATGGCTGGAAATTTGACGTACGAAACGGACAATACCAAGAGAATCCGCTAACCAAACTAGAAAGTTACCCCTGTAAAGTAGAACAAGGAAAGCTATTGGTTAATACTGCAAGCAGTAATCAGAAATAGGCAAAAAGGGTTTGAATATTTAGCTTTAGGAAAAAAAGAAAAAGGTTTGTTATTTATTGTTTTCTTTTAAGCAGTAGAATAGCTACTATTGCGATTGCTATTATAATTGCTATGCCGACGCCTATTATAGTTGTCATTATTGTCGAATTCATTGAATCAAGTGTAAGTGTTGCAGATGTCGGTGCCGTTGTTGCTGAAACGCCTTCTTGTATAAGTAGTGCTGTTTCATCCCATGAGCCAAAGTAAGATTCGCTTCCGTCAAAGGTTGCTGTTATAGTGTATTTGTCTGCTCTTGTTGGTGTCCAAGCGATTGAGTATTTGCCACTTGAGTCGCTGGTTGTCGTTCCGACTTCTGCTACATTGCCGTTTGAATCGATTGCGTACAGTCTTACTTGGACTCCGTGTGGTGTGGGTGGACTATTCAGTAATGATGTGTTTTGTCCGTATAGGTAATCCATCCACATGCTCATGTCTTGATCAGCGACTGCTGGGGTGTTGGGTTTTCCAGGTGATTTATCTAAGACTGAGCCTTGCAGTAGTATGTTTGTTCCTACTGGAACACCTGTAGTTGGTGCTGTAATTGATGTGGCTGTTTTTCCTTTACCAATGACATATTGCATTCCGTTGTCGCCATCTCTTCCCACTAAGTATCCATTAGCGATAGCTGTTGGCTGGATTGCTATTGGAAGGGTCCATATAAATTTGCCATTTGTTTCGTTGATACATACTGTTTCGTGGAATCTCGTTCTTGGCATTGCCCGGTATGTTGTATCGGTTGAATAGTAGAGTTTTCCATCAGCGCCTGCCGCTCTTCCGTTGTAAGGCTGATTGTTGTAAACCGCTTCAAATTGTTCCCCGATGTAGTCGCTCTTCCAAACTAGTTTACCATCTTTAGTATTGTATGCATAGACATATCCGTCATAGCTACCCATGAAGTGAACACCGTTGTGATAAACGAATGTATATGCCGGAAGCATACCCCATGGCGCTTCTCCTGTTGGAGCTCTCCATATTTCCTGTCCTGTTTTCACATCATACGCAACATAATTTCCAGAGCCTCCGTCGTTCTTTATTACAGGTCCGCTTGGGCTTGTAGCAATGCCTTCAATTTGCACATCTATGTCAAAAACTGTGTTGTTATTCTTCCACAGGAATTTGCCGGTGCTCATATCGAAGGCTTCCATTTGTTGCATAGCGTTTGGTGTTCTTACAACTACTACTCCTGCTTCATAGTATGGTATGCATGTTGGTCCTCGGAAGTTGTTATCGCCAACATCGACTAGGTCGCCGGTTTGTGTTGTTACATTCCATTCGATGCCTTTTCGCCAGTCATTGCTTGTAACCTGAGTGTACCCGACTGTATCTACTAGTTTGCTATAATTCCAGCAGATCAGATTAGAATATGCGAGTTTCAATGGTTTCGTTGTATTGTACGTGTTAAGGTTTGCTTGGTTACACCAAACAATAGGGCTGCCGTCCTCTATCTTTATTGAAGTTAAGTCTCTTGGCACATTGGTTATGTTTTGCATCACTGAACCGTCCCATGGGCTATATCTAATCCAGAAAGGACTAGCTGTTCCAGTTCGAGATTCTGTTATGTATCCCCAGATCCATTCGTCTATTTGTCCTTCATTTTGTTGCGCAGCAGTTTGGTATGCAGGGTCTAAGCGTTGTGCTTTGTTTATTGATCCAAGTGCAGACCATAGTAACTGTCCTGTTCTTAGGTCAATGCAGTCGAAGTATCCAGATTTAGCGCTTGTCTGGTAGATTTTGCCGTCAAGTACTATTCCTCCGGCGCCAGCGACACCGCTTGCGTAAGGCAGACTTCCCCAATCTCCACCGATTAGTCCTGAACTCCATACTTGGCTAGCCCAAAGAATGTGTGGTGCGTTAGGCGCTGTACTGTATGGATTGTAGTTTTGACCTATGATGTTGTAGCGGTCCTGTACCCAGTCGCCTGAAATTGCGTACCATTCACGGTTGTTTGTGTTGACTGGGTCTTCCCAGTAGTTCTTGGGTAGTGGTGACCATGGGTATCCATTAAGTTGTCCAGCGAGCACTGTGTCTTGTTGGACTGTGAAGGTTGTAATATGTGTGGAGGTTGATGGCCCATAGTATACTGAGACTTTTACTGATGGACTTTGGTTGTCGGTTGTGTAAGTTTCACCTGGGAAACTAGCTGAAAGACTGTAGTTGCCGACTACGGTGGGCTTATATTTGAATTGGAGGTGGCCTACGATTTGCGCTTGGCCAGGTACGTTTATTCCGCATTGCGCCAATGTTTCATCAATTGGCATAAATGTCTCCTTGGTTCCGTCTGGATGAGTAATGGTTATTGAGATGTTTGAGAAGCCGCCTGTTAGTAATGGTACTAAGCTTTGGGCTTCATACGTTGGTCCATTTGGTGCTGGATAAGTCATGATGTTGATAAGTACTTCTTGGCCGAGTCCAACTAGTGTTGGGCTGGCTCCTACCTCGGTGTGCGTTGGTCGATCAGGCATTTTTGTGTAGCCTGTTTGCGCTAGGACTCCTGGCATTATTGTAATAGCAGCAGATATCGTCAAAAGTAGAATTGCACTAATGGCTAGTATTTTTGGCTTAAATTGTTTTTTCATTTTTTTTCTCCTTAAAATTGTAGCAATTCCTTTTGGTGCTTTTTTATTTTTAAACACTTGTCAGAACAGGCACTTACGACATAGGTCAAAAATGGTTTGGTGCTCGATCAGTTTTTGATTTAGGAGAATTTAGAAATGGTTAATACAGAATCCAATCAGTATATTCTATGCCGAGGAGAATGAGTTGTCCCTTAAGGATGAAGACGCCGTAGTCCTAACTCAGATAGGGCTAACTAATTCCCAAGCAAAAGTATACCTTACTCTTTTAGAGCTTGGACAAGCAACTGGAAAAATTATTTCTAAAAAGTCTAAGATTGCACGACAGGAGATTTATCGAATACTTCGAGAACTACAAGAGAAAGGATGTGTTGTGAAACTCATTGCTCTTCCAACTCAATTTATGCCAGTTCCAATAGAAGAATGCTTATCGGCGCTAATCAGACAGAAGAAGCAAGAGATCCTTGAAGCAGAAAACCGAGCGATAAGGTTGATTGATGCCTTTAAGAATAAATTGAACTCTATTCCTGACAAAGAAACATTCATGATGCTGGTGCCTGAAAGAGAGGCTTATTTAAGAAAATTCAGAAATTCGATCATTAATTCAACGATTAGCTGTGATATGATTCTTCATTGGGAATGCTTATTATATGGATTAACAGTAGATCACGATCTTTGGCAGCAAGCAACTAGCAGGGGAGTAAAAATCCGCTTTCTAGTGCATAATGTTCCTAAGGAACAAGACAATAATAGTATTATTGAAAGGTTCATGATAAACGGACATTTTGAAATAAAATTTGCTTTATATCCATTACTGGCAACTATTACGCTCTGGGATGGCAAGGAAGCCTCGATCAGCCTTTCACCCAAACCATATCCGCACAATACAACTAATCTATGGACTAATAACCCTGGCTTATTTGCTGTTTTTCAAGATTATTTCAAAACAATCTGGCGAGATTCCTGCAAAGAAACTGATGTTTCGTTAGCAAGAACCAGTCCCCGAAAGCATGCCAATAAAATAGCATTACAGTAGCTTTCGACGAATTCTTAATCATGTTGTCTTTTCCTAGTATGATAAAGGCAACTGCCAATAGTTCTGTCAGCAATAGGACGAAAGTTTAAGTTTTAATGTTTTTAATATTTAGCTGTGAAATAATTTGAGCAATTATTTGTCTGATTCTGCTCGTAGAAAAAAGCGTGTAGTTGGCTTAATCGCCATTGTTTTGATTGTTGTGTTTGCTGTTCTCTTGTTTCTTGGCGTTTTTGACCTTATCACTTTTTTGATTGCCGCTTTGGCTACTTCTTTGATCGCTAACTGGATTTTCCGTAGAGTTGACAGGCAGAAACTTTAGCTTTTACTTATTGTTCACGATAGTCTTTGATTGGTGCCAGTGGAATAGTGTATGTTTCCATGACTCCTTCAACTAAACGGATTTTATCACCTACAAAACGCAGCGCATTCTGGTTGTTATCAGCTTGAAATAGCACGGCAAAATCCCATTTACCAAACACTTGATAGGCTTCTTCAAGTGTGACTCCTTTTATGGGCTTTGCATCTAACTCCATTAATGGGTCGTACAGTTTCGCAGCCATACTTGGGTTTATTCTAATTAGGGCTAAATATTTTTGAACCAAAGCAGAACACCTGAAAAGAAAGTTGCCAGACCAAACTAAAAAACCTAATGATTTAATAAAGTCGTATTTTTCGCGTTTTACCTCGTAAGAAGCCTCAAAATCCACGGCAGAATGTAAAAAGTTTTTTAAGCGTTACCAACACATTACTGCTTGGTAGAATTATGCCTTCACTAAAAAAGAAGAATGCAGCAAAAAAAGCAAAACACGACGCAAAAACAGGCAAATAAAAATAAAGCGATATTCTGCTTGTTTCTTTTCACAGTCAAAGCGTTTGTTTGTCCCGTTTTTTATTAGTTTTTATGCCTTTTGCCTGTAAAAATAATTAAGCAAGAACAGCAAACTATGCAAGCATGAGCGACGAAGTTCCTACGATGTTAAAAGATTTACTTGTACGTTTTGTAGAAACCTACAGCGCCGTCTCAAACTTATCACTTGATTTATATCTAAACCCTAAACCACGCTTTATGCCGCTGGATACTTATGAAGCAAAAAGAGAAGCAGCACACTACTTTTTACTTGCTGCATCACTGAGCGACATTAAACTAACAGGTAATCCCAGAAATATTCCGATGCTGCTAAACCATCTATCAACTGCATTCAAAGACAAGCTTTACACCATAAAGAATCCTCCTGATTTCAAAGTCGAGGTTGATAAATTTGAACGAAATATAAAAAATCTCGATTACTTGGGGGATTCAAAGGCTGAGATTCCTGAGGTTTTATGCTCAGTTAACCAATATGTTGAACGCAAAGCTAATAGCGACCTGCTCGCTTACACTGCTAAGCTTAGCCAGAAGGGCAGAAAACCAAAAGACCTCGTACAAGAGCTTTCATATACTGTTAAACGGATGAATAAGCAACATACGGCGAAATGTTGGTTATACCTGCGCTGGATGGTTCGCGGTCCTCCAGACCTTGGATTGTTCTCTTTTAGTCCAAAAGACCTCATGGTGCCCCTGACAACTCCTAATTTCCGCGTTTACGCTGCTTTAGGTTTGAGCGAAAATGAAAATTTACCCTTCGAGTTAAGTTCAAAGTATCATCCTGATAACTGGTGGGAGAACACTGCCGAATTTGATGCTGATGCAGAGAGGTTAACACGGTTTGCATGCAGTCTTTTCCCCGAAGATCCTGCTAAAGTTGATTTTCCTTTCTTCATATTGGGAACATGGCTTGAATACTCGGACCTAACCATAGCCTCACTTGAACGTTCAATCCAATTTTTCATGAAAAAACATGACGAACTACTAAAACCGCTCATGCGGTATCTGACTGTTGTCTCCCATTACAATAAAGCAGGCGAAGCAATACCTGAACTGGGAGCCTTCTCAGCAGTAGAACGTGAACTCTATGACTTTCTAAAACAAAAACAGATTATTTTTAGTTATGAATTCATGGAGTTCTGCCTTACAAAACAAAATGACTTAACGTATAAACCTGATTTCCTGCTTCCACAGCTTACATTTAAAGGACGAAAAGTGCTACTTGAACCACATGGAATCAAAGGCGGCATCATGCAGTTTTTAGCAAAGCTTGCAATATTTAGAAAACATTATGGTGAATATTTCTGTCTCATCCTAATCGTCCCTGATGAGCTTGTCGAAAAAATTGAATTTCTCGACCCTAAACATACGGCATTTGATTTCCTCTGGAAACAAAGCAACTACAAGATTCAAATAGAGAATTTCCATTCAACTTGAATAATGGAACAACAATGTCTCTTTGCGCAAAATGGCGGTTAAAACTTGGCTTTAGATTGCTATATACCTGGGAAAACTATTCTGATTGACGCTTACGGATGGAGCGATTTACTGTTAGGTGTGGTAGTGGGTGCACTCAAACCTCCAAGCGCCATGGTTATGGAACGCAGAATTCCCACATCTTCTTTTCAGCAGCCAAATTTTCAAATGAAAAAGTACCTGGCTGATGCTGTAAAGATTGCGGATGAAATAGTTGCCGTTATGCAGCCAGAGAGCGATACTTGCTTTAACGTTTGCTCAGAATATGTTCTCTCAAGCGTTATCACGCATTTGCAGGGAAAAGGGTTCAAAGTGCAAAAAGTTGAATCCACCGGTGATCTTGCATTACAGGTTGAGAACGCTTATTTTAGGTGGTGCGTCGAAAAAGGTGTGCCCAAGGAACTTCTGCACGACACTCGGCGCTTTTATCATTTTCTGGATTGGATAGCGGAGTATCCTCATGTTAGGGAAAACTTGGTGAAAACTGGTTGGGCTAGTTGGGAGAACAAGTGGAGAAGAGAAATTTTCAAAAAAGAACAAACCCTTTAGTGCTGAATGGTTGCTGATTTATTGCTTTTATAATGGTTCAGAACGGTTTAATAGAACTATCAAACTCAATATTGAGTTGGAAGGTTCCGTTTTTGCCGCAAAATCAAGAAACTAAACCTAACAGGCTAATCAAAGAGAAGAGTCCCTATCTTCTGCAACATGCTTACAACCCAGTTGACTGGTACCCATGGAGTCCAGAAGCATTACAGAAAGCCCAAGCTGAAGACAAGCCTATCTTTTTAAGCATAGGATATAGCACCTGTCACTGGTGCCATGTCATGGAAAGAGACTGCTTTGAAGACGAACAAGTTGCGAAACTGCTTAATGAGGCGTTTGTCTGCATAAAGGTGGATCGTGAAGAACGCCCTGATTTAGATGCCTCTTTTATGGCTGTTTGCCAAGCTATGGGTAGAAACTGCGGTTGGCCGCTCAATGTCCTATTAACTCCTAAGCTTAACCCATTCCTCGCTGCGAGTTACATTCCTAAATTTAGCAAACCCGGAATAGTTGGCATGGTAGATTTGATTCCACAAGTAATGCAAGTTTGGAAGGTACAACGTCAACAGGCTGAAATGATAGGAGCAGACATTAAAGCACGTATGCAAACCATGGAAGAAAGAACAACCAGAGACCAACTAAACAAGGATCTTGTGCAAGATGCCTATGATCGTTTGCGACTTGATTTCGATCAACAAAACGGCGGATTCGGGTCAGCACCCAAATTTCCTACTCCTCATAAACTGCTGTTTCTTCTGCATTATAACAAGCGAAATGGTGAACAAAAAGCCTTGGAAATGGTTGAGATAACCCTTAATAGTATGCGGAAGGGCGGCATATATGATCAGATTGGCTTCGGTTTTCACCGTTACAGCACTGATTCTAACTGGCTTGTGCCACATTTTGAAAAAATGCTTTACGACCAAGCATTCATGGTAATGGCATACATTGAGGCGTTTCAAGCAACAAAAATGAGCCGATACGCACTTGCTGCCCAAGAAACCCTTACATATGTTCTTCGTGACTTAGCGGCGTCAAATGGAGGTTTCTTCTCTGCGCAAGATGCCGACAGCGAGGGTGAAGAAGGAAAGTTTTACCTTTGGACAATTGACCAAATTCTGGACACTTTACCTTCTGCAGACGCAGAACTTGCAATGCATATCTACGGTTTAAAACCTGAAGGCAACTTCCAAGGCACAAACGGAAAAAACATCATACATATCGCTGAACCACTAGAGGAGCTGGCGCCTTACGAAGGCTTGACACTTCAAGAACTAATAGACCGCATTCATAGCATTCGTCAGTCTCTTTTCGAAGCACGCAAAAAACGGGTGCCCCCAGCAACAGACGAAAAAGTACTAACCGATTGGAACGGGATGATGGTTGCAGCACTTGCAAAAACTGGCAAAGCCCTAACCCACCAAGATTACTTGGACGCGGCAAAGAAAACCGCTGACTTCCTATTAGGAACTATGAATAAAGGTAACCTGCTTTACCATCGTTATGCCAAAGGCGAAAAAGGCATAGAAGGTATGCTAGATGATTATGCATTTCTAGCGTTTGGGTTAATTGAGCTATATGAAGCTACATTTGAGGATAAGTACCTGCAAGCCGCCACTGATCTTACGAAAGCTATGATTGAAAGGTTTTGGGATACTGAAAAAGGAGGCTTCTTCCTAACCCAAACCAGCCAAGCCGACCTGCCAAAAATAAAGCAACTCTATGACGGAGCAATCCCTTCAGGCAACTCTGTTGCATTTCAAGTTTTGCTCCGATTAAGCGGCTTAATTAATGAACCTAAATACGAGCAGATGGCTGTTCAGATGACCAAGGTTTTCGCCGAAGAATTAGAGGGCACACCAGACGTCTACACATTTTTCCTATCCGCCATCGACTATATCAATGGACCATCCTACAGTGTCATCATAGTGGGCGATGTAAAGCAAAAAGATACAACTGAAATGATCAACACTTTGAAGCAATATTATTTGCCGTCAGCAACCTTTACACTTAAGCAACCAACGCTAGCCGGATTTGACTATCAACAAATTGAAGGCAAAGCAACAGCATATGTGTGCCGCGACCAAACCTGTCTTCCAGCAACAAATAATATCGACATAATGCTTGAGCAACTCGATTTGAAAAAATCAAGTAAATGAAAGTATAAAGATTCGGTTGGGCGAGTTTCCAAAACTGGCTTTCTCAGAAAATCGGTCGCTCTCAAATAGACTATCAAAGACGATTTGTGCAGTAAATGAGGAGTTGAAATATCTTAAACCCTTAAACTCATACAATAGAATGTACTTGACGTTTTGTTGCTGGCAAAGAGAGGTAAACTGAGTTACATTGAAGTCGAGGGTATAAGCGTCAACGGCTAAAGCCGGGTATTGCCAAACCTGATTGTATTTTTGGTTGGGGTTTTTTGCGCTAAGGTAGAAACTAACCATGCCCTCGTTGAAAAAGTTGAGAGGACATGCCACAACCAGCGTTTGGTTATCTCTTAAACCTTGAAGGGCGAAACTGGTTGCTTGCTCGATAGGAACATCAAGCCTATCTTCCGAAACCCATGTATAAGAATCAGCACAACTCAGAAAAATACCAGTTAACGCCAATGTAACGAGCGACATTGACAAGATTGTTATCCCCCATTTTCTAACAAAGCTTTTGCTTGTTTTCGATATGTATGCAAGTTTGTCAAAAGCTGTTGTAAGAATGCTTGCAGATGCAATTGCCAGTACAGGGAAAGCTATTGTGGGATAACGCCAGTCTCTATTAGAAATCACGGAGAAGACTATATAGACAACTATAAACCAGAGTAGCAGAAACTTGTCTGGACGATTTCGTCTATACACCATTAAGCCTAAGCCCATGAGCCCTATAATATAAAGTAAAAGTGAAATTGGATGCATAAGGTTGCTATACCAATTCATAACAATCAAATAATAAATTGGCATGGGGTAGAGTGCACTGTAAACTGCCTTTTGAGCTGTACCAGTTTGTATTGCAAAAAACAAAACGTTAAGCAAACCCGATTTTAAGAAGACAAGAAAAATAATTAAGATCACCAAAACGGCTGCGGCAACAATTACTAATCTAGGCATTTTTAACCATATTTTAACTTGTAATTTGAGATACTCTTTTTTCCAAAAAAACATTCCGAGCAACATAATTATCGGCACGATAACAAGCATTTGATATTTAACGGCTATTCCAATAACCAACACAGCGATGCTCAGGATACGGTCCTTCTCACAGTTTGTTTGGATCCATCGGAAAAAGAAAAGCATTGAAACACAGAAGACAAAGATAAGCATGGTTTCTATCATAGCGATTCTTGAGAGCCAAATTATTCCCGGCATTACGCTAAATAAGAGGGCGGAAAGTAGAGCGGTTTTTTTGTTATAGAGTAGTTCTGCAATTTCATAGATAACAAAAAGTGAAAGTACGCTAAAGGTTACTGATACCATTCTGGCAGCGAAAACGCTTGGACCGCTTGCGAGGTAGTAGATGGCTGTGAATATGTCGTAGACTGGAGGATACAGCGAGTTGGTCCAAACCCATGTGGCAAATTGTCCTCTCGAAAGTAATAGTCCGCCTGTCAAATGGGTAACTTCATCCCAAACCATTGCTTTAGACGTTAAATCAACTGAGAGAACAGAGCCATAGATAACAGCTATAATGATGAGGCAAAGCCGCCAGCTATCCAACCGCCGTAAAAAGTCCAGTCGGTTCCCTGTCTTCATCAATTAACCTCAATCTCATTTTCTTGCGTTATTTTATTTATTAAGGCTCTGCTAAATGGTACACCAAGCAACAAAGTGTAGAACTCAATATTTGAAATGTATGAAAAAAAGCATAAGAAAATTTTATTTTTTATTGTTATGACGCTCTCAACATTGTTTTAGTTTTTTTGTCTTTTTTCATTTTCGTCCTGATTAAGCATAGTCTCATTCATCGTTGTAACATTTACGGCTGTTTTTCCAGTAAAATTGTTCAAGGCAGCTTCTGAACTATTGATGATTAATTCCGCTTCCCTTATAGCTTCATGCCGACCAATATCATAAATCCAACCTTTAGCTCTCCTATCGTCTACACGGTCAACAATATTATCTGCTACGCAATCTTCAAACCCTGCTTTTTTTAAATCATCTCTCAAGTTGCTTTTGCTAAAATCTGTATCATTGCTTCTCATTAATTCACCTCCAGAAAACGGCATTCAGGTTTTTGGATAATTGTTTATTACATTAAAACTTACGTTACTGCAACAACGCTATAACATAAAAAAGCTACTTGGCTCTTAGAATATTATGAAAGGCATTTACGTACTAATAATCAATGTTAATCAAACCATTTGCTCTCGTATTGGTGCGCTAGGCTTGCTTACTTTTCAAGCAGGCCAGTACGCCTATGTTGGTTCTGCACAAACCAATATAGAATCAAGGGTTGCAAGGCATCAAAAAAAAGAGAAGCCTCTGTTTTGGCATATAGACTACCTGCTTAGCAACGAAGCGACAAAAGTGTTAGATATCTATTACATTGATGGACCGAAGACAAGGGAATGTCAAGTTGCCAATCTTATTCTACTAAACGCTGGCAATCCAATTCCAGCTTTCGGAAGCTCTGATTGCAACTGTATAAGCCACCTTTTCTATGCCCAAGACTTCCAATTTTTGAAACAACATATGCAATCATTATAGGCTTCAAACATTCAGCATACTGCAGATTTCTATGAGGCGCCCCGTAGTTATTTCTCCTAAAACCGCTAAGTCTTCAGTTGGTAGATAATTGCTGGCAGCTTTATCGTAGAGAATATTGGCGGATGCAGGGAACTCTTCGGCTTTCCATAAGATATATGTCAGTGTTATGCCTTCTAAGGCCATTATTTGGACCGACGCGTCTCCATGACTAAGTTGGATACCACCGAGTAGTTTGCCTATTTGAGGTAGATACTGAGGGGTTTTTTCGAAAAACTCTGCAATTGGATTGATTGCTCTTTTAATAAAGGCATGCTCGTAAGCATAGCCACCGGGCATATCTTTGAAATTGACAAGGTTTCCTGTTAGAGGGACCGGTTTCGCTTGTGAATAATGAGTTAGCAATGTTGACAAGAGTTGAATATGCCATTGAGTCAGCATCGCGGTTGCTTTAGGATTCATTGTATCCTTTAAGGCGCTTGTTTCTAAATTCAGCGTAAAACCTAAAAATTCATAGGTACAATCGTCTTTGACATTTACTAAATGTCTTAGTTTTTCGAGTGTTTGCCCTGAAAGATTCAACTTTATCAAGATAATTCCTAAATTAAATATAAAATAAGGAATGGTTAAATCTTGTCTAAATTGAATTCTTCGTGAATCGCCTTAACTACTGCTGCCCCATCTTTTTCTTTTACGACAAAGGAGATGTTGAGTTCTGAACTGCCTTGCGCAATCATGCGTATGTTTATACCTTTTTTGGCGACTGTGCTGAAAATTCTTGAGGCTACACCCAATGTGCCTTTCATGTTGGCGCCCATAACTGCAATAACGGCAACGTCATCTTCCGCTGAAACTTCGTTGACTAAACCGCCTCTGTCCAGAAGCGCAATTTCAAGGTTGCTAATTGCTCTTCCAAGCAGGCCTCGTTTGATAATCATTGAAATGTTAGCTTCAGAAGCGGCAGTTGAGATCATCATGACATTAATGTTATTTTTACCTAGAACTTCGAATACTCTCGCGTAGCTTCCCGGAGCACCAACCATGCCTGCGCCGTTAACATTGACCATTGCCACGTCCTTTATCATGGCTACTGCTTTTACAACTTCCTTAACGTTTGGATCTGGGTCTTTAGTTATCAAAGTTCCCGTGTTTTCTATATGGAAGACGCTGCGAATTCGAACAGGTATTATAGCTTTGATGACTGGTCCGAGTGCTCTTGGATGCATAGCTTTGGCTCCGAAAATTGCCATTTCAGCCGCTTCTTGATAGCTTAATTGTGGTAACATGCGGGCGGCTGGTACAATTTTTGGATCAGTTGTCATTATACCGTCTACATCTGTCCAAATCCATACTTCGTCAACTTCTAAGGCCACGCCAAGTATGGTTGCTGTATAATCGGAGCCTCCTCTGCCAACAGTTGTTACTATTCCGTCTTGGTTTGCAGCAATAAAACCAGTTACGACTGGTACAACTCCTTTTTCCATTAGCGGCACAACTCTTTCTCGAAGAAGATGAGCGGTAAAGTTCATTAGTGGATCCGCTTCGCCAAAGTTAGAATCAGTTACTATTCCAGCTTCTTTGCCTGTGAAGCATTGAGTTTCAGTTTTATGATCTTTTATGCATCCCCAAACAATTGGAGCAGATAGCCGTTCGCCAAAAGAAACAACATAATCTTTGGATTTCGGCGTTAATTCGCCAACATAACATATGCCTGTGAGAACTTTTTCTAATTCGGTAATTGTTTTCTCGGTTATTTGCATGACTTCTTTTTGTATTGGTTTGCTATCGATGGCTGTTGTTATCGCTGTGAGGTGTTTTTCCAGCAGAGATTTGGTGAACGCTTGAATGTGTTTTTCATCGCTTTTTTTGGCTTGGTCAGCTACTTCAATTAGACTGTTGGTTACTCCTGCCAAGGCTGATACGACTACGGCGACTTTGCAATTGTTTTTTGTGTTTTGGGTAACTATGTCGGCGACGTGACGTATATTTTTGCCTGTTGCGACGCTTGTGCCACCGAACTTCATTATGATTTTCATTTTTATGTCTCCGAGTTACTATTTAGGATTCGATTTGCCAACTTATGTCTTATGTCTAAGAGGTCTCTCAAAACTGCGCTGGCTGTCTCCACTCCGCCTGCTCCTCTTCCAATAAGCGTTTGTTCAGCAGCATATTCTGTTGAGAAGGTTATAGCGTTTAAGACTCCGCTAACGCATAGAGGATGGGTTCTATTTATTTCGGTTGGCTTAACGGTTGGTTTGTCACCATCGATTGAGCCAATAAGCTTTATTGTGTTACCCCTTTTTGTCGCTTCGTCAAGCGCCTCTAAAGTAACTTCACGGATGCCTGTTCTGTCAACATCTTTCAATGTAACTTTCTTGTTCATTATCCAATTTGAAAGAATAACTGCTTTGCATGCGGTATCAAATCCGTCAATATCCATTGAGGGTTCTCTCTCAGCATAACCAAGTTTTTGTGCATTCGCTAGCGCTTCTTGGAAGGTTACACGGTTTTGAGACATTTCAGTTAGAATGTAATTTGTTGTTCCGTTTAATATACCTCGAATTGAAAGAATTTTATCGCCTGCTAAGCATCTTTTGGCGAATTCGAGCATAGGTGTGCCGCCGCCGACTGTGCCGCTGAACCGTAGAAAAACATTGTTGTATTCTGCTAGTTCTGTCAGGGCTGGCATGGCTAAGGCTAACGGTCCCTTGTTTGTTGTCACCACATGTTTGCCTGTTTTGAACGCTTTGGTTATATGGGATAGGGCTGGTTCAGCGTTTTTTATGTTGACTGGCGTAACTTCAACTACGACTTCTGCCTCAACCGACTCTATGACTTCGAGCGCCGATATTTTTGGGTAGCCGAACTCTGGGTCCACTGATATTGGGTATCCTTTTTGTTTAATGGCTTCCAATTTTTCTGGACTGAAACCTCTTGGGTTAATGACTGCACCATCTATATCTGCAATGGCTACAATTTTTGGGTTAAACCCGTAATCCTTTGTTTTTTCAGCATATCGGCGAGCCAAAATGGTGGTTACACCTTTGCCGACGATGCCATAGCCTACTAAGATAATTCTCATTTGCACTCTCACCTTGCAAGAATAACTTTTTGATGTTTCAATCCTAATGCTTGTTCAATCGCGGATATTTCAGCGTCAACTTCAATCGGTTTTTCACATTGCCTGATTGCGGTATCTGGGTCTTTGAGTCCATGTCCTGTAGTTATGCAGACAACGCGTTCGTTCCTGTCAATAACTCCGTTCCTAACCAGCTTTTTAAGTCCCGCAATGGACGATGCGCTAGCAGGCTCTACGAAAATGCCCTCAATTCTTGCTAATATTTTCTGGGCAAATAAAATTTCCTCGTCACTAACCGTTTCGGCTGTGCCATGTGATTCACGGATAGCGTTGACGGCTTTCTTCCAACTTACAGGTGCGCCGATTCTGATGGCTGTTGCAACCGTTTCAGGATGATCGATTGGGGTGATTTTNTCACTTCTGGTTTTAATTGCCTGCACGATAGGTGCTGAACCTGATGCTTGTATGCCAGTCATTTTAGGCATTCTTTTGATATAGCCAAGCTGATGGAATTCGGTCATCCCCTTCCAGACTGCACTTATGTTTCCCGCATTTCCAACCGGTATTATGATTCTGTCTGGTGCTTCATTGTTTAGTTGTTCGCAGATTTCGTAACCAAGTGATTTTTGTCCTTCGATTCTGAAGGGGTTGATTGAATTTAGCAGGTAAATGCTTTTGTGTTTCTCTGCTAGTTTAAGCACGAATTCTAGGGCTTGGTCAAAGTTTCCTTTGACTTGTAGAACTTTGGCGCCGTGAATCATAGCTTGTGCGAGCTTGCCATATGCAATTTTGCCTGATGGAATAAGAACTGTACATTTTATTCCAGCTCTTGCTGCGTAAGCGGCTAAGGCTGCTGAGGTGTTGCCTGTTGAGGCACATATAACGTGTCTTGCGCCCAGCTCGACGGCTTTTGTTACACCGACAGTCATACCTCTATCTTTGAAGCTGCCTGTTGGGTTCTCTCCCTCATTTTTTACATATAACTCGTTTAATCCTAATTCGTCGCCCAGTCGCTTAGAACGATGAAGTCCTGTTCCTCCTTCGTTTAGGGTAACTACCCTTGTGGCTTCGTGGATGGGCATGAAATCGCGGTATCTCCAAACAGAGAGCGGTTTTGTTTTCCAATCGCTGGCATTCAAAGTTTCCGCTAACTCTTTCATATCAAATTTTATTTCAAGGATGTCTCCGCATTGTGGACAGAAATAAATTATGTCATCTATGCTGTATTGTGTTTTGCAGTTTATGCATTCTTGGTGAACCATGCTCTTTTTCTCCATAGGGGTAAATGCCTAAACTTAGGCTTAGTATTGTGAGTTATTGGTGAAGAGTATCAATTGTTACATTATTAATTTTGTTGTTGCCCATACTGTTTTACCCTACCATGTTGGAAAGTATTTCGTAGGTTTTGAGGCTGTCTTTCTTTTCAACAACCATTATGGTTTCAGTCCAGCAGGAAATAAACTCAATGATGTTAACGTTCTGCTCAGCTAGCAGGGTGGCTAGAAAAGCAACAACTCCGGGGGTAGCCTCAAGTTCTTCTGGCGAATGAACTACAATCATTGTACAGTTTTCATGTTTAACTAAAGCGTTTATGCGCTCAGGCAACTCGCCCCTATCTAATAGGTAGACGAATTTTCCTAGCAAATCAACTTCCATTCCAGTTTTGGTTGGAATTTCTTTGCCTGTAATCATAACGGATTTGCGGTCATAAACTGCAATACTGCTGCGTTTTAGGAGGTGAAGAACTTTTTCTTCTCTTTTCTGCTTGTGCTTTTGCAGCTCTTCCGAATAGCGGCGCAACGCTGCTTTTATTGCACTGGTATCCTCTGTTTTTATTTCCGTTTGTATTTGCCTAGAGAGCTCGCTTAGATTTACAATCCCTTTTTCTAAAGCTTCAAGCAGATACGGTTTATTGCGCAGATGATTGCGAACATTTTGAGCTACTGTCATAATAGCTACTGAATGTATCAAATGGGACATTTAAATTTTGTTAAGCATCAAAAAAGTCACAACCTTTAAAAATACAGCGCTGAAGGTTAGGAAACAATTCCCAAAGCAAAAAGGGGGAGCAATCACATATCTGAAAAAATAGTGTTAGCATATTCAGGCGGATTAGACACATCCGTGTTAATTAAATATCTTCAGGAAAAACTTAATGCTCAAGTAATAACCGTAACCGTTGATGTGGGTCAAGGCGAAGACCTAAAAGAAGCAGAGGAAAAAGCCAAAAAACTCGAAGCTCTCAAACATTACTCAATTGACGCCAAAGACGAATTCGCTAAAGATTATATTTTCCCCGCTATCAAAGCCAACGCGCTTTATGAAGGCAAATATCCTATTAGCACAAGTCTCTCAAGACCACTTATCGCCAAGAAGATGGTTGAAATCGCCGAAAAAGAAGGCGCAACAACGCTTGCACACGGCTGCACAGGACGAGGCAACGACCAAGTTCGCTTCGATATCACACTTGGCAGCTTAGCGCCAGGCAAAAAAATAATTGCTCCAGTTCGCGAATGGGGCATGACACGTGAAGAAGAAATCGCCTACGCTAAAACCAAAGGAATACCCGTTTCCAGCGTCGCCAAAAAATACAGCATAGATTCAAGCGTTTGGGGACGAGCAATTGAGTGTGGACTGCTTGAAGATGCAAGCCAAGCACCCCCTGACGATGCTTATGAATGGACCGTTGCTCCAGAAAGAGCTCCTAACACCGCTGAAATTGTTACTATTCAATTTGAGGCAGGTGTGCCTGTAGCTATAAACGGCAAAGCAATGTTGCCGCTCGAGCTTATTGAGGAAATGAATAAAATTGCTGGCAGAAACGGAGTTGGCAGAATAGACCACATAGAAGACCGCCTTATCGGCATCAAATCACGCGAAGTCTATGAGTGTCCAGCTGCAACCGTAATTTTAGAAGCACACAAGGACCTTGAAAAAATGGTAATGACTCGTCACCAAGTTCTATTCAAGCAGCAGGTCGATGCTGAATGGGTATTCCTTGCCTATGCCGGTTTATGGGTTGATCCATTAAAAGATGACCTTGATGCTTTCATCAATAAGTCTCAAGAAAATGTCACCGGCGAAGTTAAGCTGAAACTATACAAAGGCAGCATGCTGGTAATCGGGCGCACATCACCAATGTCATTGTACGATAAGAACTTGGCAAACTATAATATCAAAACCAGTTTCAACCAGTCATTCTCTCATGGTTTCATTGAACTCTGGGGCATGCAGACAAGAATGTACAATGCTCTGAAAAACCAAAGCCAAAAAACCCCTGAAAAATCCAAGAAAAAATAAATCTAAAAAAAATCAAAGTGGAGCCTGCATAAAATGTCAAAGATACTACATGGCGGACGGCTATCTTCTGTGCGCGAGGATGTCGCTAAGTTTACTTCTTCGCGCAAAGATGATGAACGTTTAGTGGCAGCAGTCGTTGACATTAACAAAGCCCACGTTGTTATGCTTATGGAACAGCAAATTATCCAGTGGCAAGTCGGCTCAAAAATTCTAAAAGCCCTGCAAAAACAATCAAACGTAAAACTTGATCCAGTGGCTGAAGACGTACACATGGCGTTGGAAGAGGCAATTCTTAACGAAACAGGCGTGGAAATTGGCGGAAATATGCATGTGGCAAAAAGCCGAAATGACCAGGTTACAACTGCCATCCGAATTCAACTAAGACAAGAACTTATCAAAATTATGATTAAAGTTCTCGAAATGCAAAAGAGCCTACTGGATACAGCCGAAAAATATGTCGATACTGTTATTTTAGAATATACCCATTTACAAGCAGCNCAGCCAGTCACTTTTGCACATTATTTACTATCTCATGTTCAAGCATTGCAGCGAGATTTAGAGCGACTTCAAGCAACTTATGTGCATGTCAACTTGTGTCCACTAGGTTCAGGCGCACTGGCAACCACTAGTTTTCCTATAAACCGTAAAAGAACCTCCAAACTTTTGGGGTTTGATTCAGTTTTGGAAAACTCACTTGATGCGGTAGGGAGCCGCGACTTTATTCTTGAAACCCAAGCTGCATTGACTTTGCTTGCTGTAAATTTGAGCCGTTTTGCAGAGGACTTGATAATTTGGAGTTCACAAGAATTTAGCACGGTGGAATTGCCCGATGAGTTCACGTCAACCAGCAGCATAATGCCCCAAAAGAAAAATCCTGAAGCTGTCGAAGTAATTCGTGCAAGAGCAAGCTATGCACTCGGCGACTTCGTTGCATCAGCCGCAGCAGTTAAGAGTTTACCAACTACCTACAATTTAGATTTCCAAGAGGTAACACCTAAGCTATGGGCAGCAACAGATAACCTGTCGGCATCATTAAGTATTTTTGCAGCTTTGATCCCAAATTTGAAAGTGTCCTCAAACGTTGAAGAAAAAGCCACAGCAGGCTTTGTCGGAGCAACAGAGCTCGCAAACATGCTTGTACGCAAACACAAGGTTGCCTTTAGAACCGCGCATAAAATTGCAGGTGCTTTGGTAAAGTCACTGATTGATTCTAAACATACCTTGTTTGATGCAACTCCGGAACTGCTTCAGAAAGTGGCTTGGGAATCTGCGGAAGTGAAATTAGCGATTAAACAAGTAGACTTGATTGACTGCACTAACCCTCACAAAATTGTTGAAACATACAAGGTACAAGGTGGCCCTGCCCCAAGTGAGGTAAAAAAATCCATGGAAACATTTGCGGAAATCATGGAGCAAACCGGAAAGAGCATCGCTAAATTTAAAAACAACCAAGATGATGCAAAAGGGAAACTCAACATGATCGTTGAATCTTACATTTCCTCTGATTCGGAAAACGTAAGATTTAAAAATCCAAACTTATAGGTTGAATAGGGCTTTGGTCCCACAAGATAGCACGTCCAAAAAAAGCAAAAAAGCGATTCTGCTTCTTGAAGACGGAACGTCATTTATCGGTAAAGGTTTTGGAGCGACAGGGAAAATTAGCGGAGAAGTTGTTTTCTCAACTCAAATGGTTGGCTATCCTGAAGCACTTACAGATCCGTCATATAAAGGGCAGGTTTTAACTTTCACTTATCCCATGGTTGGAAACTATGGTGTTCCAAAAAATGAATTTAACCTTGGATTACCGCTTTTTTTTGAGTCCGACCATATTCAGGTACAAGGTTTAATAATTCACGAGTTGTGCCTTGAACCATTTCATTGGGCTTCAACAAGAACACTTGATAAGTGGCTGCAAGATGAGGGTGTTCCTGGAATTTACGGCGTTGACACAAGACGCTTAACAAAGAAGTTGCGAACTCATGGTGTTATGCTTGGCATCCTGCAGACTTTTGAAGCCAGCGAAGAGCCAAATCTGGATTTACTTGTAAAAAACGGCAAAAACATCGCTGATCCTAACTTGACCGATTTGGTTAGAGAAGTGTCAGTTAAAAAACCAGTT
>JGI20214J51650_10000595_pt1 | contig 22616 bp, 22 predicted proteins | sample WetSurMetagenome_FD_51650 | JGI IMG/M metagenome (IMG submission 51650) | reverse complement strand
GTGGTGATAGAGAAGGACCCTGCTGTCATAGTTTAGTGTCCCGGCTTCATTTGTGCTGTATACTTTTTTTATCTCGAGAAATGATGGAGGTTTATACGTTTCCATAGTTGGGATCTGAAACATAAGGTAGACTAGTAATGCAAGCAGGATCGTGATTGAGACCATTAAAATAACCGCAATCGAGTGAGATGACCCTTCTTCTGGTTCTGTTTTTTCAAAATTCAAGGTACGAAATGTAACCGGATAATAGAAGATTAATGTGTTGAAATTATTCGGAAAAGGTTATTCCTGTTGAAAAAATGGGTCATGGGTAATACAGATTATGAATNCTGGATGAGTGTCTTTTCAAAAATCTGTTTGTCCTTTTACAATTGAAAATGATAATTCCTGTANTATCGAAAATATTTCCTAAAAAGGAGGAGAAATNTAATTACTCCTCCACTTCGCCTGTTCTCACCCGAATGGATTTCGTGACGGGAGAAACGAATATTCGCCCATCACCAATTTTCCCGGTCCTTGCGGCATTGATGATAAGGTCCAGGATAATCTGGAGGTCTTTGTCCTTTACCACCACTTCCACTTTACATTTTGGAATAAGGTCGACAGTGATTTCCCCACCCCGGTACTGGAGCACGATCCCTTTCTGGTCTCCACGTCCCTGGACGTCTGAAACGGTCAGGCCGTAAATTTTGTTCTCTTCAAGCGCTTTTTTTACGAATTCAAACCGTTCAGGTTTTATTATTGCTTCGATTTTTTGCATATGGTTCACCTCATGCATTAATCCGTTCGCCGTGCTGGGAGATATCCAGCCCTACATATTCTTCAGTTTCCGATACACGCAGTCCCATGAATTTGTCAACGACCCACGCAAGGATATAGGTAACTCCAAACGCATATATCAGCGCTGCAAAGGCCGCAATTGCATTCACTACAAACTGGTTAACGTTTCCTTCCAGGAGTCCGGAGTACCCGTTTACCGCGGCTGCTGCAAAGATACCCGTTGCAAGCGCTCCCCAGAGGCCACCCATACCATGGACTGCCCATGCATCGCAACTCTCATCGAGTCCTTTCCTTATCCGGAAGAGCATCGCGCCGTAACATAAGAGACCTGCAAAGGCACCAATTGCGATCGACGCCAATGGTGTTACATACCCTGATGCAGGAGTAATTGCTACAAGGCCGGCGATTGCGCCTGATACCACCCCAAGAGAACTTGGTTTCCCCTGGTACCAGCTTGCAAACATCCAGGCCAGGGCCCCTGCAGCGGCTGCCGTGTTCGTGACGACAAATGCATTCGCAGCAAGACCATTGGCCGCAATTGCACTGCCCGCGTTGAAACCAAACCAGCCAAACCAGAGCAGTGCTGCTCCCAGGAGTGTCATCGGTATGTTATGCGGCTCCATCATGTACTTGCCGTAACCTGAACGAGCCCCTATTACAAGGGCAATCGCGAGCGCACCGAAACCAGAACTGATATGTACAACAGTACCGCCGGCGAAATCAAGCGCACCCATCTGTTGTGCCCATCCACCTCCCCATACCCAGTGTGCGAGAGGGTCGTACACAAGTGTAGTCCACAGTAGGGCGAATACGATGAACGATGAGAGTTTAACCCGTTCAGCAAGCCCGGATGTTATAATTGCCATTGTCACTGTTGCGAAGGTCAGCTGGAAGATCATGTAGAGTAATCCAGGAATTGCAGGACTATAGGGTCCGGCCTCCATTCCTACTCCTTCAAGACCCAGATTTGAAAGGTTACCAATGAAACCCCCCGTGTCCCCGCCGAAAACCAGGGTATATCCAATTAATACCCACTGGATACTGACGAGTGCAAACGCCACGAATGCGAGTGCAATCATAGAGATAAAATTTTTCCGGCGTACGAGCCCCCCATAGAAGAACCCTACACCCGGTGTCATAAGCATTACAAGTGCCGTGGCCGCAAGGAGCCAGGCTGTAGTTCCTGTATCGATTGCCATTTAATTCTCACCATACCTGATAATCGAAATGTAGTGTAAATGTTATAATTTTAGTTTTTTGTCAGGAGTTATACTGAACTTCTTTCAATTTTTGATGTGGGATTATCAGAGGAGGTCCTGGAGAGGTGAAAGCCCACGATAATAACCTTAATTCAGGATATCATGTGTGCTGATAGACACTCCTCTGGTAGAAGGAAGTTAGTTTCTATCTTTTATATATATTTCTATTTTCCATCATCACACGCTTATCCATGAGAAATTTTTACCAGGATAATAAGAGAAGAGCGCAGTCAGGTGCCCTATATTGATATACTTCCGGTATTATCCTGCACAAAATTTTGGATATAAAAAGAAATTTTTCCCTGGTTCAGATATCCAGGATTGTTCGTAATTTTTTTTCAATATGAATATTGATCTGGTAATAACCAGGAATTTCGGGCTCTTCTTCCTGGGAGAGAACGGCCTCGTCAATATCTTCATCAGCGATGCCATATTTACTATGGTCAATCACCTCCATCGAATAAAGGCAGCCTCCCGAAATGTTTAACCTGCAGATCTTCGGGTTATCTCCTGCTGACCGGATATAATAATATGCTGGCCCGATATATGCCTCACGGTGATCAGAAAGCCACTCAAGGACTTCAGAATAACTCATTGGATCCTGTGGCCCTGACCTGTTCCTTTCATATGGCATATTCCCTGGCGATTTATATATTTCAGCCATTTATATCACCTCCTTCAGACTCTTGGTTCCGCTGCTGTTCCGCACCAAAAATAACCCGCTATCACCCGCCGTTAACGCAGGGATCACGGGTAGTGGTCTGTGGGACAGACTTGAAAAACTGCCCCTTCCCGATGAATATCATGTATAGGCTCCTCCCTGTCTGAACCGGTTCCGTTGGTGCCCAAACGATATTTATCCCGGAGTATGACCGGAGTTTGATTTCTGCCTGGAGTGCCGGGGTGGCGGATAAGTAAAATCGGCAGGGAAGATAGAAAGACAGGTGCTTCTTATTATATATAAAATTATTTATTATGAGGATTTTATATTGGATACCAGGAAAAACTGCATAATAGCTTTGCGAACCGCTGGGAAATAATTATAATATTTCGCCATATTTTTAAAAGACAAAAGCAAAACAGAAATAATCCGGGGAAGTTTGGAGTCTGTCCCCGGACNAATGCGTGTAGAGAGCGCTACACGAGAGAGTTTTGGGAGGATGATATGGATTACATATCAAGCCTCCACTTCGTCTGTCCTGACACGGACCATCTTTTCGACCGGTATCTGGAAAATTTTTCCATCTCCCATTTTTCCTGTTATGGCGGCCTTTTGTATCAGCCTGATGACTTCTTCGGCATTATTATCCCTGACCACTACTTCAACCGACGTTTTGGGAAGGAGATCAATTGCCATTATCCCTCCCCGGAACTGCAGACTGATACCTTTCTGGTCACCGCGTCCCATCACCTCGGTGACTGTCATCCCATAAAACCCGTGATCTTCGAGAGATTTTTTAACGAAATCAAGGCGTTCAGGGCGAATAATTGCTTTTATCATCTTCATTGTTNGCACCTCCTTCGTGTGTTTATGCACGCTCCCCGTGCTGGGAAAGGTCAAGCCCCACATACTCCTCTTCTTCGGAAACACGGAGGCCCATCACTTTGTCAACAACTGTTGCCAACACCCACGTCAGACCGAATGAGTAGAGCATAATGAAAAGGGCACCACCGANCTGGATGAGGAACTGGTAAACATTTCCATAAATCAGGCCTGTGTAGCTGTTAATGGCAGCCGATGCAAAAATGCCCACTGCTATTGTCCCCCACAGTCCTCCAATTCCATGAACTGACCATGCGTCAAGACTTTCATCCATTCCCTTTTCGATGCGCCATAACATTGTCCGGTAGCAAAGAATTCCAGCCACTACTCCAATAAGGATAGATACCAGCGGTCCGACATATCCTGCACAGGGTGTAATCGCCCCGAGACCGGCAATAGCCCCGCTTACCATTCCGAGGGAACTTGGATGACCCCCGATCCATGATGCGAACAGCCATGCAAGTGCCCCTGCAGCAGCTGAAGTATTAGTGACTACGAGCGCATTCACTGCGAGACCATTTGCTGCCAGGGTACTTCCCCCGTTAAAACCAAACCAGCCAAACCATAACAGTCCCGCACCAAGAAGCGTCATTGGAATATTATGAGCTTCCATGGCATACGTCCCAAAGCCCGCTCGTTTACCTACGACTAATGCAATTGCAAGAGCCGAGAAACCGGCTGTAATGTGGACAACTGATCCCCCCGCAAAATCAAGGAATCCCAGGGAACTCAACCATCCTCCGCCCCACACCCAGTGGGCTACGGGATCGTAAACTAGCGTGGTCCAAAGGAGTGCAAACAGGACGAATGAGCTCAATTTTACCCGTTCAGCCATACCCGATGTTACAATTGCCATGGTAACGGCAGCGAACATCAACTGGTATGCCATGAAAAGGAGCGCTGGAATTGCAACACTNTAGGGGCCGGGGTCCATTCCCACTCCCTCGAGTCCAACAAGGGAAAGATTCCCCATCGCTCCTGATACATCTCCTCCNAATGCAATTGAATACCCGATGACAATCCACTGGATGCTTACAAGTGCAAATGCCACGAACGACATCGCAACCATGGAGATGAAATTCTTTTTACGAACGAGACCCCCATAGAATAGTCCGACACCCGGCGTCATCAACATCACCAGGGCGGTGGATGCAAGGAGCCAGGCGGTATCCCCACTGTCAATTGCCATTTATATCAGCACCAGTTTTCTCTCAAAACTTTTAAAAATCATTATTTTGTCCATTAGCCCGTTCCTGATCCTTCAGACATTTCTGGATTGGATGGTTTTTGCAATATGGGGCGAGACTGCATTCGTGTTCTGGATCTTCCAGTGTAACATGTAACGAAACAAGAGCTTTCTTACAGACTCTATGGCTAAATCCTTGAGAATTTGTATCATCTTCAATTTTGAGCCATGCCCCTTCATTAACAGGGAATTCATGAACTATCGGGGCAACATTACTGCAAGTTCCTGCTGGGCATAGATTTTCCCTATTCAGGTTCTTCTTGTCCATGGTGATATGCTCCCGGGTTGTCATGAATTTTCCGCTTAGTGGAAGGATCCTATTATCCTATCTATTTAATATTTTCTATTTGGGATGAATAAAAAAAATTAATAGTTCGCCAGGTAGCGCTCGAGTTCCCACGGGTGGACAGCGAGACGGAAGGCATCTGATTCCATCTGGGCNGTATTGTTAAGACTGTCCATAACATGGTCACCAAGAGTTTTGGTCAGGACTTTATCTTTGTTCAGGTATGCGCCGGCCTCCATAAGGCTTGCCGGCAGCATTTTGATACCCATTTTATCCCGTTCATGAGCGCTGAGATGGTAGATATTAACATCGGTGCTCTCAGGTGGTTCGATTTTATTTTTAATCCCATCAATACCTGCAGCAAGCATACATGCAAACGTGAGGTAGGGGTTGCACATCGGGTCAGGGCTCCTGAATTCTGCTCTTGTACTATTCCCGCGGGCTGCCGGGACCCGCACGAGGGCAGACCTGTTCGTGTTACTCCATGAAATATAACACGGGGCTTCGTATCCCGGGACCAGACGCTTGTATGAATTGATTGTCGGGTTTGCTACACGGGTGATTGCCTGTGCATGTTCGAGAATCCCGCCAATATAATACATTGCAGTCTGTGACAGCTGCTTGGGAGCTTTTGGATCAAAGAATGCATTTTTTCCGTCCTTTGCGAGCGAACCATGCGTATGCATACCGCTTCCATTGATACCACCGATTGGTTTTGCCATGAAGGTTGCATGGAGGCCACACCTGAGGGCAAGGGCTTTGGCTGCAAATTTAAANGTAATTACCCGGTCGGCAGTGACCAGTGCATCATCATACTTGAAATCGATCTCGTGCTGGCTTTCGGCAACTTCGTGGTGAGACATCTCGATTTCGAAACCCATCTTTGTAAGGGCCAGCACAATGTCCCTCCGGACATCTTCCGCTGCATCCTGTGGTGCGAGGTCAAAATATGCTCCGTAGTCCTGGAACTGGGTTGTTGGTTTTCCATCGACCATCTTGAAAAGGAAAAATTCCAGTTCAGGTCCGGTATTGAATGAAAAGCCCAGTTTTTTTGCTTCGGCCAGGGTTTTCTTAAGGATATACCGTGGATCACCCTCAAATGGCTTACCCCCGTACGTATACACATCGCATACAAAGCGCGCTACACGGGAATCGTTTGAGCGCCATGGAAGAATTGTATATGTCGAGGGATCCGGCTTAAGGAGCATATCAGATTCTTCAATGCGGGTAAAACCTTCAATGGAAGAACCATCAAACCATATACCATCCGTGAGTGCTTTTTCTGCCTGTTCAACCGGTATAGCGGCATTTTTTGGCTGCCCCTGCACATCGGTAAACTGGAGGCGTATGAACTTTACAAGGTCTGCATCGATACGTTCGAGCATCTGGTCAACGACGTTCTTGCTTGACATTAAGAATAACTAAACCCTGACATTATTTATATTTACTTACCTTGCTTTCTGACGACAAGTTAAAATTATTGGCTTATTTTTAAAATAGACAACAATAATGACATATTTTTTTAATTCGACGGATTAATGGTGGAAGGATATTTCCATCTCTACCAGTTATATTAAATGAAGTAAAAAATCTACTACTTGATCCAATCTGCCATTAAACAGATTCTCATGGGAGTAAGATGGAAGTACACTGTACCCTATATATGAGATTTATCAACGAGAAAATCAAATTATTATGATCCCTATAATAATCAGCCAACGGGGCATACGTGATTACAATGTGTGGCATAATTGGTGTTATTGACAGAAAACGCGGGTTAATGGATGGCTCCTCGATAAAGCAGGCCCTGTCCAGGATGGATGAACGGGGTAGCGGAGAGGGGGCAGGTTACGTCGCATACGGCGTGTTCCCCGAGTTTAAGAATTACTATGCGATTCATGTCTTTTTTGACAATATTCATGAATCAAAAGGATCGGTCGACAGTCTCCTCGCAGAATGGGGGACGGTTGTTCATGATGAAGAGATCCCGACCAGCGACCATGCAAAGATCCGGAAAGTCCACACCCCCTGGAGATATTTCTTCAAACCTGATGCGACACTTATGCCCCGCAGTACCGCACCGGAAGAAGATATCGTGACACATATTGTTATGAAAGTGAATACTACGATGCCCGGTGTCCTTGTTTTTTCATCCGGAAAAAACATCGGTGTATTCAAGGCTTCCGGCTGGCCTGAAGATGTCGCAGATTTCTATAAAATTAATGAATATAAAGGATATATCTGGCTGGGCCACAACCGTTACCCTACGAATACACCCGGCTGGTGGGGTGGTGCCCACCCGTTCAATCTCCTGAACTGGAGTGTCGTCCATAATGGTGAAATTACCTCCTACGGGACAAACCGTCGTTATATTGAAAGTTACGGGTACCGCTGCACGATGTTTACCGATACCGAAGTAGTCGCATACCTCGTCGATCTTCTTGTGCGGAGGCATGGTTTATCGGCTGAAATGGCAGTAAAGGCCCTTGCACCCTCGTTCTGGGATGAAATCGATCGCATGCCTGAAAAGGAACGCCTTCTTCATACCGCGATAAGACTGACATATGGTCCGGCGCTCATGAACGGGCCATTTGCAATTGTTGTGGCCAATGAAAACTCAATAGTCGGGTTCACGGACCGTATTAAGCTCCGCCCTCTTGTTTCAGGGGAATGTGAAAACCGCCTCTACATATCGAGCGAAGAAGCTGCAATCAGGACAATGGAGCCTGACGTAGAACGTATCACGATGCCACGGGCAGGGTCCCCTGTAATAGGGAGGCTGATTGTATGAGTATCGGCACTGTACCTATGAAATTCAGGGTGAGCATCGACAGTGAACAATGCATGGCATGTGCACGTTGTGTGGAAAATTGTTCCTACGGAGTATTCCGGATGGAGAACGGCGTAATCCGTGTTAATCCACGACACTGCGTCGCATGTCACAGATGCCTTGCAATGTGCCCGCGGGATGCGATATCAATTGAAGAAAGACCGGTTGATTACCGGACTCATCCGCTCTGGACGACCGAAGTGAAGGAAGCAATATTCAACCAGGCCCGTACCGGTAAGATCATCGTTGCGGGAATGGGCAATGCGCTCCCTTACCCGGTTATTTTCGATCGCCTGGTCCTCGATGCCTGCCAGGTGACAAACCCGAGCATTGATCCCCTCCGTGAACCGATGGAGTTACGGACATACCTTGGGAAAAAGCCCTCACAACTTGATATCAGGACCAGTAAAGACGGGGATGTCGAACTACTATCCACTCTCGTCCCGAACCTCAAATTAGATACCCCGATTATGATCGGGCACATGAGTTATGGTGCAATCAGCCTGAATGCACAGACCAGCCTTGCAAAAGCAGTAAATGAAATAGGGACATTCATGGGGACGGGCGAAGGGGGGCTGCATGAGAGCCTCTACCCGTACCAGAGCCACATGATCGTGCAGGTGGCATCAGGCCGTTTCGGCGTCGATATCAATTACCTTGAACGTGGCGCAGCAATTGAAATTAAAATAGGGCAGGGAGCTAAACCCGGGATTGGCGGGCACCTGCCAGGAGAAAAAGTCAATCAAGAGGTTTCCGTTACCCGCATGATCCCGGAAGGGAGCGATGCAATCAGCCCAGCCCCCCACCATGATATTTACAGTATTGAAGACCTCAAGCAACTTGTCCGGAGCCTGAAAGAAGCCACAGAGTGGAAAAAACCTGTTTTTGTGAAGATTGCGGCGGTCCATAACTCAGCTGCAATTGCAGCGGGTATTGCACGGTCATCAGCAGATGCTATTGTTATTGACGGTTTCCGTGGAGGTACGGGTGCCGCACCACGGGTCTTCCGGGACCATGTGGGGATACCTGTTGAAGCGGCGATTGCGAGCGTTGATGCGAAACTCCGGCAACAGGGTATCCGGAATGAAGTCTCGGTTATCGCGAGCGGCGGGATCCGTGAGAGTGCGGATGTTGCAAAAATCATTGCGCTCGGGGCCGATGCTGTATATATCGGCACTGCCGCATTGATTGCCCTTGGGTGCCGTGTATGCGGGACCTGTAACCGCGGTGTTTGCGCATGGGGAATTGCTACGCAACGGCCCGATCTCGTGAGCCGGCTTGACCCGGAGGTTGGTTCAAAACAGGTAGTCAACCTTATCCATGGGTGGACCGATGAACTTGCCGAACTGATGGGTGCGGCAGGGATCAACAGTATAGAGAGCCTGCGGGGTAACCGCGACCGTTTGAGAAGTTATATGCTTGATGAAGCGCTCATGACCGTCCTTGATGTAAAGTCTGTGGGGGCGTGAGTTGAATGAACAAGGTCGAGATTGACGCCAGAGAACTCCATTATACACCATTAAACCAGCAGATCAGGAAAGCCGTCAGTGAAGGAGCAAATGAGATCACTGTCAGAAATATCATGGGGCAGCGTTTCATCGCAGATGGGCTGAAAGGTAATGTTTCGTTAATACTTCATGGTGTGGCAGGGGGGGACCTCGGGATGTTCATGAGCGGACCGGACATTACATTGTACGGGAATGCTGATCACGCCCCTGGAAACACGATGGACGCAGGGTCTATTGTTATCCACGGAAGTGCAGGGGATGCAGTTGCCCATAGTATGCGGGGAGGAAAAGTTTTTGTCCGCGATTCTATCGGTTACAGGGGGGGGATCCACATGAAACAGTACCTTGATAAAAGGCCGGTACTGGTCCTTGGAGGTTCGGCAAGTTCATTCCTCGGGGAGTACATGGCCGGGGGTTTAATCCTTGTTCTCAGGCGGCTCCCTGATTCTATGAACACCGAGCGGGGTATCGGAAGTGGTATTCATGGGGGTGAGATTATTATCCGTGGTAAGATCAACGACGATTGCCTTGGTGTCGGAACCAAGAAAAACCCCTGCACCAAAGAGGAAATTACCAGGATTAGCCCCTTTATCCTTGAGTTTGCGGAAAAATTCGGAATCGATCCCGCACCATTCCTGAAATCAGAATACACCCGGGTATCCCCGGCAAGTGCCCGGCCTTTCGCGAACAAGTATACATGGGAGTAGTGGTGGCAATGGAACAGAAAACATACCAGGACCTTAAATCAGAAGTCTGGGAAACCGGACGGTGCTCGGGATGCGGTGGCTGCGTTGCAATATGCCCGGCAGATGCAATTACCTTCAGAGAAAGCGGAGATACTTCAATACCGGTACAGTCAGGGTATTGTAAACAGGTAACTGACGGGGTTGCCTGTGGCGCCTGTTACTCAGTCTGCCCAAGAACCAGTCCCCAGACAACCGACACCATTGGGAATTATATTGATATCATCGCAGCAAAATCAACCCGGGATATCCCAAGACGGCAAAGTGGAGGGGCAGTGACAGGGATTCTCGCACATGCTCTTGATACCGGGATGATTGATGCGGTTGTTACAGTTGGTGAGGACCGGTTTACACTCCGGCCCGTTTCCATGGTTATTACTTCGAGTGAGCAGCTGCTGCATGAGGCTGGCAGCCGGTACAGCTGGTGGGTCCCGTTTCTTGCCGCGCTTAAAACAGCGGTGATAAACCGGAAATACAACAAGATTGCCATTGTAGGAGTGCCTTGTGCGGTCCAGGCAGTGTCGAGGATAAGGACCTCGGATAATGACCTGTTAAAACCCTACGCCCGTTCAATCCGTCTCGTTATTGGGTTGTTTTGCACTGAGAGTTTTGATTACGAGGCCCTGATTGCAAATAAGCTTAAAAAAGAGCATAATATTGCCACCTGGGAGATCAAAAAGCTCGATGTCCGTGGGAAACTGGAAGTTACCATGAAAGACGGGAGCAAATTCTCATTCCCCATGAAAGAGCTTGAGGAGGTTGTCAGGACAGGCTGCCACCATTGCACAGATGCTACAGCACTCTTCTCTGATATCTCCGCTGGTTCAGTAGGTAGTCCTGAAGGGTATACCACCCTGGTAGTAAGAAATCCTGTCGGGAAATCATTCCTGGAAAGTGCATTGCTGTCAGGGGACCTGGAAACCACCGGTGAGGTTGATACAGGTGCAATCGAGAAGCTTGCATCTGCAAAGATCCGGAAAAATGTTATCAACTGATTTTTCCTGGCATGAACCAATAAAATTTTAATTTTCCCTGTGCCTGTATCTTGTGAGTGGATATTTTAACCTGAAGGTTCTGTCAATTCCTCCGGGTATAATATCATTATATCATCCATCATTATTACACAGAAACGGGAATATTCTGGTCCCCGGATGAATGCTATTAGACCGACCCCCCTAAAAAAACTAAATCAGAGGTAATCTATGAAAATTCGTGCAATACTATCAGTATTTCTAACCCTTATCCTGGTTGCGGGATACTCTGGTGCTTTTATTGCAGGTGCATCTGCAATTCCAGGATTGGTGAAGGATGGGAACCCGTGTATTGCTCCTTTTAGCTCCGCTTATTATACATGGCTCAATACCAGGTCAGGGACATCCTGCGAAAACCNGGAAGGTCACGGTCTCGGGTTGATTCCGGCACCGGTTGACCTGTCTGGTGCAGTAGATTCCACAACATGGACCAATAATGCAAATAGTCCTTCAGTTGTCAGCTACACGATACAGAAAAACGCAGGGAGTGTGGGTCCAATGACCTCCGTCGTTGCCGCAACTGCCGGCTCAAATAGTTATGATCTCCGGAAAATGGGGAAGTTAACCCCTATTAAAAACCAGGGGCAGGATGGGAATTGCTGGGCATTTGCATCTGTTGGATCGCTTGAATCATCTCTTTTACCTGGAGAAAGTTATGATTTTTCTGAGAATAATGAAAAGAACCTTCACGGATTCAGTGTGCCATTAAACCTGGGTGGGAATGATTTTATGGCGACTGCCTACCTGGTNCGCTGGTCAGGCCCGGTGTCCGAATCAGCAGACCCTTATTCNTACGGGAACACGATATCCCCCTCAGGTATTCCTGCTGAAAAACATGTCCAGGAAGTATTTTTTATTCCTACCCGCAGGGAACCTCTTGACAATGACCTGATTAAGTCTGCATTGAAACAATANGGNGCGGTTTATTCCACGTTACGGTATGAATCAACATCCTACACTCCCCGGAACGCAGCATATTATTATTCCGGGTCAGGTGGGTTTAATCACGCCATTGATATCGTCGGGTGGGATGATGATTATTCAACAACTAATTTTGATAACACACCCCCTGGAAATGGAGCCTTCATCGCAAGAAACAGCTGGGGTTCAACATGGGGTGACGCCGGCTATTTCTATATCTCCTACTACGATACCCGTATCGGCAGGGACAATGCGATGTTTACTGCCCAGCCAAAAAATACCTACACCCGGATATACCAGTACGACCCCCTGGGTTGGGTGGCAAATTTCGGATTTGGCACCGATACAGCGTACTATGCAAATGTTTTTACTGCGGCAGGGAGTGAACAGCTGAAGGCGGTCGGGTTCTATACATCGGCAACGAACACGGAATATGAAGTTAAGATATTCATGAACCCTGATAACGGACCTGTAAGTTCGGCGGGTTATTCATCAGAACAGAATGGGACGATCAGCCTCCCCGGGTACCATACAATCCCCCTGGATAATCCTGTTACCCTTAAAAAAGGAGACCGGTTCTCTGTTGCTGTCAGGGTAGTATCTCCCGGATGGACTACCCCTGTTGCCATAGAACTACCAATTAACGGGTATTCGTCCGAGGCCACTGCCCTGGCGGGACAGAGCTACATAAGCAGCACTGGTGCCGGATGGAGTGACCTTACCAGCTCCCAACCCAATACGAATGTTTGTTTAAAAGCCTACACTGTTTCGGGGACCTCCCCTGCGACGGAACAAAAACCCACGTTCACGGTGTGGAAAAAACCCAGCTCATATACATCTGCCCTGTTGAAAAATCTGACCGGGTCAACCACCGCTCTGAAAGCGAGTACCCCGCTGACTTACCTGAATACAGGATTTGTAAACCAGACAAATCCATCAGGCCGGTCATTTAACGTTCAGGTACCCGCGCGGAATACCATTCAGTCTTTTGTCCCGGCTCCGGAATCTGTTGTTTCTGCATACCGGTCAAATAGCAGGAATCTGTCTTTTACAACAGATTTCGCCGGAAACCTGCCTTAAAATATCTGGGATCCAGAGAAGAAAAAGTAAAACAACTAGTATTGAATACAATTCTACTTTGTGAACTCCTCACAAAACTCCGGGAATAGTCCTCATTTTTGACAGGTGGCGAACGATTATCATCCCGTTTTCATAATACTGTAAGGATCCAACATTGAGAACCTTCAATTATAATCCTGAATGATGCGGTTTCGATGCAGGATAATGAACGAAGTGTTCAAGCAGGGGCACCCTGCAATCCGGATAACTGCTTCAAGAGGAAGGTGACCCAGATTCCACCCAAACGGGATAAGATAAAAAATAATCTCAGCAGAGGTTGTCGTATCTGTCATAAAGGGGCTAAAATGGTCCTTTTTGTGACCGGAGTATGTCATCGTACCTGTTGGTATTGCCCGCTTTCGGGTGAACGAAAAGGCAGGGACCTGACCTATGCCAACGAACGGATGATTGACAGCCCGGAGCAGGCAATTGAAGTCGCACACCGTATGAGTGCCCTTGGAACTGGTGTGACCGGTGGGGAACCCCTCGCGCGACCTGACAGGGTAATAACGTATTGCTCACGATTAAAGGAAGAATTCGGTCCCGAACACCAGATACATCTGTATACCGGAATTGCCCCGGATCATGAAATGCTGACAAGTCTCGTTGGTATTGTCGACGAAATCCGTCTTCATCCACCCGTGGAGATCTGGGACCGGATTCTAACAAGTGATTACGTGATATCTGCTGTAAAGGCAAAAGAAATGGGGTTTGATATCGGGTTTGAGGTCCCGGCCCTTCCGGAAGTCGGCGTTCTCAGCCCGGTCCTTCCGGTACTTGACTTCCTGAATATCAATGAGCTTGAGTGGGGGGACCACAACGCTGATGGAATGCGTGAACGCAGCTACACGCTTGAGGACGGGCTCCATAACGCTGTAGAGGGGGCAAGAGAATGGGCATCGATAATCAGCAAAGATGAAAAGGTCCATTTTTGTTCCTCCTCGTTTAAAGACTCAGTACAGCTCAGAAAACGGCTAATCCGTGTGGCAAGGAATACCGCCCGGTCTTTTGATCATGTGACCCGGGACGGGACTATTATTTATGGCAGTCTTGTCCCTGATGAAAAAGATCGGGAATGGCTCAGTCACTTAAAAACCGGATCGTTCGAAGACCAGGGTGACCATGTCGAACTTTCATGGCGAGTTCTTCGCACCAGTGCAGAAATACTTACAGGGGAAAGCTGTATTATTGAAAGGTACCCTGACCGGGGTATAATTGTCGAGGTGACTCCGATTTGAGCCTGAGATCTGCCTTAGAACCACTATACGAAGCACATCTTATACGCCAGTGTGTATACCGTCCCCGGCACATTGCCATCATCCAGGACGGAAACAGGCGATATGCCAGGACTTCAGGTCTCGATACTGCTGATGGACACCGGGCGGGAGCAGATGTTACAGAGAAAGTTCTTGACTGGGTACATGAACTGGGGATTACCCATATCACGCTCTATTCTTTCTCTACTGAGAATTTCAACCGGGACCCGGGTGAAATTGAATCACTCTTTACGTTGTTTAAAGAGAAATTCCTAAGTGTCCTTAAAGATGACCGGGTTTCAAAATACAAGATACGTGTCAGGATGGTCGGGGACAGGACCCTTTTACCTGATGACTTAAAAGCTGTTGTTGAGATCGCTGAAGAAGCAACAAAAGATAATAATGCATTTTTCTTAACTATAGCCCTGGCATACGGGGGCCGGAACGAGATCCTCCACGCGGCACGGAGGATCCTGGCAAAAATTGCCGAGGGCAACTGTACTCCCGAAGAGATCACCTCTAAAATGGTAGAATCGCACCTCCATGAAGGAAGCGATTTGCCACCTGTTGACCTTATTATCCGTACAGGAAATGAATACAGGACTTCTAATTTTTTACCGTGGCTTGCGAACGGGCATGAAAGCGCAGTATATTTCTCAGCCCCGTACTGGCCTGTGTTCCGGAAAATAGACCTGCTCCGTGCGATCCGGGTATATTCACAACGAAAAGAGGCTGGAATTAGCGCCCGAAACGCCTGACCCTTGACTGGTAGTCCCGGAGAGCACGCAGGAGGTCCACCTTCCGGATATATTTCCAGTTTGTATCAGAGAAAAATAGTTCAGAATAAACCGATTGCCATATCAGGAAATCTGTCAGGTGGTCACCACCGGTTTTTATTACAAAATCGGGAGTATACTTGAATGTCAGGCAGGATTCCAGAAGCTTTTCATCTACCTGATCCGGACTTACATGAGAACGGGCCATTGATTTGATGCATTCGGTAATTTCTTCCCTCCCGCTCTTTCCTATAGCCACGGTAACGGGCAGGCCTGTTCCACGTTCTTCTCTCCCTTCCTGATAATGGATGACCAGGTGTGAGATCTCCCCGATTTTTCGTATCACGGGTAAATACTCTTCAATAGATGAACTTTCCAGAGTACTGATATGAAAGGTCAGGCCCTTGATTGTACTGCCATTCATGGCGGAATTTTCATTTCCATTAACCATCTCCCTGGCTGCATTACCTGCTCTTGTGGCCACACCTTCAGAAATATCTATACACCATCTGGTGCATGCAACGATCTTTTCCGGGGTATCACGCATGTCCTGTTCGGTGATCATAACACAGATGTGGGCTGGCAGGATCGCGAGCTGACGTTCGATAAGTCGTTCATATATCCAGTAAATCATATTGGCGACCTCCCTTAATGTTCATTTTTCCCTTCCCGATATCGGAAATATTACTGCCCTGTTCCACAACCTTATTCCGTATTCTTTCAATCGCTAATTGATTTTATTATTAGTGGGATTTTCACTGACCTTTAAGAACTCCATTCCAGGAGCTCCTGCATGGTAAGGCAGTTAATAATATCCCTGGAGCTGCACCAGCCCCGCTGTGCAGTAGTTATTCCGTATTGCATGTGTGCGAATTCCTCCTCCTTGTGGGAATCAGTGCCGATTGATATGCGAACCCCCTTGTCTTTTGCATTCATAATGTCCGTGTCATCGAGGTCAAGTCTCCACGGTGAGGCATTACATTCGAGCGCTGTCCCGGTGTCCCTGGCACGATCGATCAGGCGGGGGATGTCTATTTCGAATGCTGAACGTCTACCGATAAGCCGGCCGGTGGGGTGGCCAATAATGTCGACGCTCTCATTCTCAACTGCAGTAATAACACGGCGTGTCATTGAGTCACGGTCCTCCTTAAGCCCGGAATGAACCGAGGCAATAACAAGGTCCAGGTCGGAAAGTGCCAGGTTCGGCAGTCCAAGAGAACCATTCGAAAGAATGTCGACTTCTATACCATGAAGCAAGGTGCAGGTCCCACCCATCCTGTTCACTCGTTCGATCGCGTGAGTCTGTTGCTGTAATTTTTCTTCATCGAGGCCGTGGGTGATCCCGAGAGACGCCGAATGATCGGAACAAAGGATATATTCATATCCCATGGTTTCACCTTTCAATGCCAGTTGTTCCAGGGAAAGAGAACCATCACTCCATTCAGAATGGACATGGAGGTCTCCCCTGATATCGTTTGGCCCGATTAGCTGGGGTAATCTGAAATTCTTTGCCAGTTCGATTTCCCCATGGTTTTCCCGCAGCTCAGGGACAATATACTGCATGCCCAGAAACTGGAACATGTCCGTCTCGGTAGAGAATTCATGGAGCTTTCCATCGGATCTCTCCTCCACACCGTATTCGTTTACCTTCCTGCCTTTTTCAATTGCAATCTCCCGGAGCCTTATATTAAATTCTTTTGAACCCGTCAGGTATATCAGCATGGAGCCGTACTGACGTTCACGGGTAAACCTGATATCGACCCGCTGCCCAAGGACACGCACAGATGTCCTTCTCTCACCTTCATCGATTATATCGTCGACATTCTTCCGGAGTTTTGGGTTTATCACGGATGGTGATTCTGTTGTAACAATGTCAATATCACCGATAGTACTCTTTCCACGCCGATAACTTCCTGCAACCGTCCAGGTTCCAGGTGTAAAGGCCGCGGAAAGTTGGTTAACAACTGCTTCTGCCTCCATCCTGTTCATCCGTCCCCCTGCAGCACGGTACAGGGCAATTGACCTTAAAAATCCCTGTTCTTTTTTCTCTCCGAATCCCTTCAATGACCGGATACGATGGCCGTTGGCGGCTTTTTCAAGGTCACTGATACTCTGGATATTCATTTTTTTCCAGAGTACTGCGATGGTTTTTGGTCCAACCCCTTCGAGGTTAAGTAATTCCACGAGGGATGGAGGTACTTTTTCGCGGAGTTCTTCAAGTTCTTTGCAGGTGCCGGTTTCAACGATCTCCCTGACTTTTTTTGCTATGGCATGCCCGATTCCGGGGACCAGTTTCAGCTCATCTTCACTCATGGATGCAACAGTGTTGTTGGCACGCCCGACAGTATCGGCAGCCCTGTTGAATGCACGGATTTTGAAGACATTATCTCCGGTGATTTCCAGAAGTTCGCCGATTAATAACAGCTTTGATGCAATCTCCCTGTTTGAAATCTCCATGATAATGTCCTGACTTCCTGGAAAGCCTTCTGCACAATATGCAATGATGAGCAGATAATTTTGTTTTTTTTTACTGGGTTGGATTCAATAATCGTATGTATCCTACCCGGAATCAAAGGAAATACGGGGAGGATGAGATATTTCAGTTGTTGGCCTGACCCTTCCCTCATACACAATTGGCGTACAATTACTGTTCCGGGGTATTTTTTTCGAAAATCCTGACTTGTTTTGGCATAATTCCTGGGCGCGTATCAGTCATCCATGATGTATACGATAAAACATGGACATGATATTCGAGGTACCCGCGGATAAAATCTGAAAGCCCCTCACTGCGCCGGCCAAGAACCAGGATCACGAACCACTGGATAATCATCAAAATTCCGGCAATCAGCCCGTACACCATCATTACGATGGCAATGGCGATGCTGTAAAATATGCGGACAAGGAGTTCCCACCTCCGGGCAGTATGCTCATAGGTAAAGAGCTGGGATGTTGTTTCTTCTGTTTCAGACATTTGTATTCACCTGAATCTTGCCGGAAGGGATGATTGGTCTGTTTCCGCCGGTCTTAGCTCTATGTCAGCTTTTCTCCTGAATAATGTTCTTGGACGGTATTGCCACAATCACATGAATTTCTGAATTTCCCGGGATGCACATGTTTTTAAGCGATGAAAACGAAGTTATTGAGTCAGATCCTAATCTGATATCGCCTGTGTCCCGGTAGGGTAGTGGACATCCTAGAAGCCTGCGGAGCTTTTGACCCGGGTTCAAATCCCGGCCGGGGCGCTATTTCATCCATACCACGTCTTTTCAAAATTAACATTCAGTTCCTGCAATCAGGAGTTTTCATTTTTTCAGTATTTATTTCAGGATTGAAATGTCCCGTTTTCTGCGGGAATAATCAAATAAACCTTGATTTAAAGGAAAAATAAATCTGACTTGTACCCCGCAATGGTCCGTTTTTCATCTGACACAAGGTTATATAATATTCCCCATGAGAATATGAAATATAATCAAGGTGGCATTTATGAAAGATTATAAAGTGAAGTTACAGAGTTATGGACGGTTTGCAACAATTGTAGCAATTTTCGTTGTCCTTCTATTCATGATCGCGCCGGTTTCAGCATCTACCTGTCATCCGGGCTTCGTTGTTATTACCCCTTCATCATCATGGCATTATACCCAGCCCTCCCTTTCGAGTACTATTGGTACGGGTCCCGCTTTAAGCCCGGGTAGTTCAATCCAGTTCTCGCGGCCCTCATATTCCAGCACCGCACCTGGTTTTATCAGTAGTGGAAAAGTGTATACTCCATTCAACCCATTCGGATGGTAAAATCTCCTCTTTTTTGTTTAATTAAAAAAAATTGCATTATTGACCACTTTGTCGTAATGCCAGGTTAACCTGTTATAGTACCAGTAAGAGATCTCGAATATTTTATGCCCTTCGTTGTGAGAGGAATCAGGTACATCCTACAACATATCATGTGGGAATTTGTCATGGAATGTAGCGATGAATGGTTGCAGATTTTTGTAATCCAGTTCAATTTTAGGTCAAACCCCGGGATAATACGATAAAATTAAAAATTGAAGGATTTAATTTCTGCGCCATAAATTGATCCCGACTGCAACAAGCCCTATTCCGAGAACGCAGGAAATTATAGAAAGCGGGGCTTTCGTTGTTGCCGGAATAACCGGAGCTCCCGTAGATGGCGTTGCAGCCGCGATTGTTGTCTGAATGCCGTTTATCGCGGGTGTTGAGACGTTGGTCCCGGTAACTGCCGGAAGGAGTTGGACACCTGTTTTCGAAAATATATCATCAACACCAATCGAATTGAATGCATTAGAGAGTGCGATTGCTGCTGCGTTATCGTTCACGCTCCCGGTACCAGTGAAATTAAAGATTACAGCTCCGGTATTTGTGTTCACGACTTCGCCTGAATATCCCTTGACATCAATATTGAACCTGTTGTCAGATCCAGGATGCTGGACAAAAATGTAATAATACGCGGGAGGAAGTTCAGCCGTATTCACGCTCTTTGAATAGAACCCGCTGGAATTGACCTTTACATTCGTGACATTTACATAATTACCTGCGAAAATCCACATGGTAACCCCCGGGGTCAGGTTTCCACCTTTTGCAGTCCCGCTGATTGTAACGGTATCTCCCACTTTTGGCGATGATGGGAAAACAGATGCCGTGAGTGATGGTTTATTTAAATCGGCCGTTGCATTGGTCTCGGCGGATATCGGGATGACTAGCAGTAATCCTGCAAGCATCAGGATACTGATGAGAAATAAATGGCTGGAAATTTTCATAATCAATATGAAGACGGCATATGAAAAAGGATTATTCTTTTAAATCTCAACCGGTATCCTGCGGTTCTNATCACGATAAAATAATATCCGTTTTTGATAATCAATTTCACAGAACGTTTCCGAACGGGGCCTTGATGCATCTTTTATCGCAGAAACTGCATTTAATTCCTGGGCGCGCATCCAATCGGCTCTTTTCATACCAGTTACATTATGAATCCGGGCTGTGACACATGAGTTTTCACGTTAGAAACGAGGGAAAGAGGCTGTGAGATTTATATTAAAAAAGGGAAAAAACCTCCATCAAGAAATTCCCGCCGGATGCCGGGAAAATTTATATGGGAGGATAAATGTCCGCCAAAGGTCAATCTTCCGGTTCAAAACCTCGCGCAAACCCGCGTTTATAATCGTCTTCATGGTTCTCTAACCATGCAGCTGCCTTCAGGTAACCCCTGTCTTCCGCCATTTTTATAATTTTCTGGAAATCAAGAGTATAGTGTACTTCCCTGTTGAGGGGAATGAGCTCATCATATACCTTCCTGGGAACTTTGACCTTCTCAATCATATCTAATTCTGCTATTTGACCATAATAGTTTAAGATCTTATGGTTCTGGTGTCTGTTAAACCCTCTGAAGATCATCTTAAGGCCCGGTGCAATACTGCTAATCCCTGCCTGGTCATTACGGGGGAAACCTATAAGTAACTCTCTCGTTGATACATCATTCACCTATGGCAGTGATGGATAGCAGAGGGTGGATCTTCTATTCCCTGATATCACTAGTTGCATTACTCTGGGCGGGATTTATCTACCAGCAGGGAATTATGCTGTGGATCAGTTTTTTTATCACCCTGACCGTGCTGGGTGTTTCTGCAATCCTTCTGGTATTTCTCATCCTTGAGACCAGGGGAAAAGTTACTGATATTTCATAATTCTTCTCTTGTTTGCACAATTATTCAAGTGCAATGTAATGGATATGTAATCCACGCCGGATCCGTTCTGGAAAGGATTATGTAATTAAGTATCGATCCTGAGAATACCTCCCCATTTCTGCTTGTGACCAGGATCAAAGGAGAGTATTTATGTTCCAATATGCAGTAGAAGTAATCTGATGCGGGTAAGATCAGGAGAGGTATTCTACATGGCTATCCTGATGATTATTATCTTACTTGCCATGTTTGTTCTCGTGGCGCTTGCCATGATGATCTCTGCGGACCAGAGCATCCTCGCTGAACGAAAAGGAGCTGTTTTTCAGCTGGTTGACCAGGTGATACAGGGCCTGCAACCTCTTGGAGTTACACTTGCCCAGATGACCGGCTTTTTTATTGACCAGTTCTGGCAACTACTCCCGGTTTAACCTTATTTCGGGTAACCCCGGACAGCTGGACTTACCGGGAGTTGGCTATTAATTAGCGAAAAACGAGATTTTCCGGTTATTAAAAAGCTATAAGTATCAACTTTTTTCTCTGGATTTCAATATTTTCAGGAAGAAATAATTTTCCTGGTAAATTAAGGTGAAAAATACCGAATATACAGTCCCTCCTTGGAATCGTAAATAAATCGGTTGTCGAAAATCAGCAAAAATGATTAAGATGNTTTTATTCAGAAATGAACAAATCGATTATTACTTTTGCCGGGTTTTTTTGTAGTGCCTGACCAGTGATTTTAATTCATGTACGGCGTTTGAAACATCAGGAGCGTTTACAACGGCTGATATCACTGCAATACCCTCGGCACCTGATAATATAACCCCCCGGAGATTCTCTTTCTGAATGCCCCCTATTCCAATCACGGGTATTGAAATATTCTGCCTTATCGCCGTAATTAGTTCTGTCCCAAGTCCCAGGCCCGCATCAGGCTTCGTTCCGGTCCCGAATACCGGGCTGACGGCCACGTAATCAGCCCCGCCTTGATCAGCATTGATCGCCTCTGTAACTGATCTGACTGAAATTCCTATGATAAAATTATCCGGCGCCAGCTTTCTGGCCTCATGTACTGGCAGGTCATCCTGTCCAAGGTGGACTCCATCAGCACCTGATGCCAGGGCAATATCCATCCTGTCATTTACGATGAATAATACCCCTGCACCACGGGTGATCTCCCGTATTTCGCGGGCCGTTTCGAATAATTCCCGTCCTGACATCTCCTTATCGCGGAGCTGGATAACATCAGCGCCGCCGGAAACTGCTNACTTAGCTATCTGCTGGTGTGTCACACCTTTCCGGATTTTNTCATCTGTTACAACATACAGGTCATATGGCATCTTCAGGCCGTCCTGATTTTAGCGTTCCGGGCAAGCTCCTCAGGGGTAAGAAGTGCCAGGTGATCGAATAATGCTGTTTTAAAGGATCCCGGGGCGGAACAACAGGCTGCAGCACGTTCTCCTGCTATTCCGAATGCTGCTAGAGATATAGCAGATGCCTCAGCCATGTCCCGGTGAACCGCTGCAAATGAACCGATTATCGAGGTGGCCATGCAACCCGTCCCGGATATTCTACCCATCATGGAATGACCGTTCTCAACGATTAGTACTTTACTTCCGTCACTTACT
>JGI20214J51650_10000594_pt1 | contig 22620 bp, 13 predicted proteins | sample WetSurMetagenome_FD_51650 | JGI IMG/M metagenome (IMG submission 51650) | reverse complement strand
CCCGCGGAACGCAATACACTCCCGCCGCGGGTATTCTGTTGCATCGCCGCCCCGTAACGGTATACCCTCCCGAGACGGGAAAGGCCTTTTTGAAACCGGGACTCTTGGACGGCACAAACGCAAGCCCCGCATGGCGGTACTGTTTAACGGCCCTCGTTTTTGCCGCGACATTTTTCACCGCCGCTCCATTGTCCACGTATTTGAGAATGGCGCCCTTTTCTCCCACGATCCATCCCATCCGGTCGTTGAGAAAACAACCGCCGTAAATGTAATTCACGGTTCCGACGTTCTCGCGGGTCCATGTGGCGCCGCCGTCGGACGTTGACAGAACAAGACCGTTTTCCCCGCCCACCCATCCTCTTTGCGGATCGATGAAACGGCAGAAGTGAAAAGTTTTTGAGGTATTGCTTTGCAGGGCCGTCCATGTGGCGCCGTTGTCGACGGTCTTGAGTATCGTACCATACTGGCCGACGGCGAAAACGGTTTGGGAGCCGGCGCAGCAGAGCGCATAGATGTCTCGGGTCGTTCCGCTGGCCTGGGGTATCCAGGTTCTCCCGCCGTTGTCGGTGTGTATAATGGTTCCGGTCAATCCCGCGGCCCAGCCTGTCTGCGAATCAGCAAAGCCGCACGTGAAAAGCCAGGAACTCGTCATGGACGACTCCGGCGTCCAGGTGTCTCCCATGTCATGGGTTCTCAGGACGCGGCCGCCGCTTCCCGTTGCCCAACCGTTGTGCGGATCGGTGAAAAAACAGCAACTGAGGTCGTTGCTGCCTGTCGTCCGGCGCGCCCAGTTTTTCCCGCCGTCGGTGGTCCTGAGCACGATACCGTACGGGCCGACAATGCATCCCGTGGTTGAGTCAACGAATGAACAATAATACAGACCCGTCGTGACGCCGTTCTCCTGGGATTCCCAAGTGGTGCCGCCGTCCCGGGTTTTGAATATCTTATTGCCGCCGACGGCCCAGCCGCGCAGGGAGTCGACGAAACAGCATGTATAAAGCCATTGCCGGGTTATATCGGATTGGAGCTTCCATGATTTTCCGCCGTCGACCGTGCCGAGCATGGTTCCAGCTTCGCCCACGGCCCAGCCGAAGAGCGAGTCCCTGAAGCGGCAGGCGTGGAGCCCGGCCGTTGTTCCCGTCTCCTGTTTTGTCCACGTTGCCCCGCCGTCGTTTGAATATTCGATTGTCCCGCCGGAACCAGCGACCCAACCGATACGGCTGTTCACGAAACAGCATGACGAAAGTCCGGCGGGAAAACCCGTGTCCGGTTTGGAGACCCAGGTTTGACCTCCGTTCTTTGTGCCGAGGATCGAGCTGGGAATTCCGTTCGCAGCCACCCAGCCCGTTTGAGTGTCCATGAAGACGCACGATGTATAGGAGGCGATGTCGGTGCGATTTTGCAAAGTCCATGTCGTTCCGCCGTCGTTGGTGCCGAGCATCACTGGATGTTCGATGTTGTAACGGCCTCCGACGACCCAGCCGTTACGGGGATCAACGAAGCAGCACGACAGAAGGGACACGCTCGTTTCGCTGTGTTGGGGCGCCCAGCTTTCGCCGCCGTTGTTCGTATACAGTATGGCGCCGCCGTTTCCGACTGCCCAGCCGTTTTGTCCATCCGGAAAAGCGCAGGAGTAAAGGTGCGAAGACGTTCCGCTCTGCCGGGCCGTCCATGTCCGGCCCCCGTCATGGGTTTTCTGGACGATTCCGCTGTCCCCGACGATCCATCCGGTTACGGAATCGGAAAAACAGCACGAATTGAGGGTACTTTGGGAGGAGCTTTGCTGCGGAAGCCATGTGGCGCCTCCGTCTTCCGTTTTGAGTATGGTCGCTCCGCTGCCCACGGCCCAACCGACGGCGGGCGAGACGAATCTCACATCCCAGAGGTCGTTGCCTTGGGGCAGAGGATTCTGCCACGTCCAGGTGCCCGCAAACGCATATGGCCAGATAATACAGGTCACGAGAAAGAATGTTTTTCCCAATCTTGTTTTCATTCGTTCCGTCCTCTTCCTAACGTGTGTAAAGGCCATAATAGCGAAAGAATAGATTTACCGTTATAGTCGTCCTTTGGCTTTTGCGGGTTTATGCGCTATATATAAACAAAAACCTCTCCCACATGCGCAGGGAAGGTTTTCACATCATCCGGGATTGGCTGCTAAAGCAGGTAACGTGGTTGTACTTGGTTCTGCTTACCGACGTAGATACGTAGTCGTTTTAGAACCATTTGTTTTTATGTAGTCAACGGAAGTCCCGGATTCTCATCAAAAGAAAAGAGCCTTTTCCCAAAAGGGAAAAAGCTCTTTTTACACCATCCAGGATTCGAACCTGGGACCTACTGATTAAGAGTCAGTTGCTCTACCAGCTGAGCTAATGGTGCGTAATTGACGCGGGAAAATATACATCTTTTTTCATTGTGTATCCAACGATATGAGAAAAAGTAAGCGGCGGATCGCTGGCCGGGCATTGCAAACGCATGGAGGCGTTCGCGCAGCGCAGCCCGGAGAAACATTCTTAAAATCGGAATATTTTACGGAATTGACAAACACATTCTTGCAACACGTTTGCGGCGATTACTCGCAGCGGTTAATCATTTCCGGCGGCATGTTCTTTGCTGTTTTTGCAAAAATATTGAAAAAAAGCCGCGATATCGAAGGATGAGGAATACGTACGAATGGCAAATGCGTGGAGCAGGGGTTTTTAGATTGTTGTGCGGTTTGACCGGGGAATCGGACAATGAGTATAATCGATAAAAGGTTTTTTTACCATGGACGCGGGAAACGGATTTTTCCGTGAGGGGTCACGCAGAAAGGCGGGACGGTTTCGGGATGCGTTCCGCGTCCTGTTCGTGGTCCTTGCAGCGGCGCAGGGGCAGGCGTCCGCGGAAGTGAAGCCGATCGGACTTAGCGGTTCGTTCAACGCTATGGGCGGCCTTTATGCCGCTACCGGGACGTCGAACCGGCAGGATCCTGCGCAGTACAGACTGGCTCTCAATCCCACCGTTTCTATTTTTGACCAGGTAAGCCTGCCCTTTGAGCTTTATTTGTCCAGCAGCGGCAATGGCTATCGCCAGCCGTTCGACCAGTTCGGCGTGAGCCCCCACATCGGCAATTGGCTCACCCTGCACGGCGGCTATTTCAGCACGCAGCTCACCGACTTGAGCTTCGGCGACACGCGCCTGCTGGGAGGCGGCATCGATCTCCATCCCTCGCTTTTCCGCCTTGTCCTTTTATACGGCCGCAGCCAGAAGGCCCGCCAGGCCGACACCGTTGTCGGGCTCCACGGGCTCTATGACCGCTGGGTGGCCGGCGGGCTCATTGGCGCGGGACGCCAGGACGGGACGCATTTCGCTCTTGCAGTGCTGCGCGTGGCCGACGACACTGCATCCCTGCATGATCCGCGTGCCGTTGCCGCCGCGGACACGAACCTAGCGAAGTATTACAACGGCCCCAAGGAAAACCTTGTGGCATCGCTGTCGTGGGCCGTATCCATCCTTAAGAATTTTTTGACCTGGCGGGGCGAAGTGGCCGGATCCGCATTCACGAACGACGCCACCGATTCGGTAGTCAGGTCCCCGTCAATTCCGTCGTGGATCGATCCCGTTTTCACGCCGCGGAGTTCGTCACAGATGGACGCCGCCGCCAAGACTTCGGTGGTTTGGGCGCCCGCGAAGATGTTCCAGTTGGGACTCAACGGCCGCTGGGTCGGGCCGGGTTACGTCACGCTCGGGTACAACGGCATGGCCAGCGACGTGTTCGATTTCACCGTCGCCCCATCGTTCCGCTTCGACAACGGCAAATACGTCCTCAAGCCGTCGTTCGGCATGCGGTACAACAACCTCCGCGACACCAGGATAGCCACGACCCAGCGGATCATCTATGCGTTCACGGGCGTCGTGCAACCCGTCACGGCGTTCGGCGGCGACGTGCAATACACGAACTACGGAACGTCGTCCAACGCGCGCAACGACACGCTGCGAGTGTCGAATGTTTCGCAGTCGTTCACGATGACGCCGCATTACACTTTTTCCGCCTGGAAGGCCGTCCAGATCGTCACCGCGACCTACGCGTTCCAGGACTTCACCGACCAGAACGTGGTCACCGCGAACCTCGACAAGTTCACGGTGAACTCCGCATCGGCGCTGTGGAACCTCAGTTGGCCCTCGACCCTGACGCTTGCGGCCAACCTCAACGCGGTGTCGACCGTCGCGTCGCAGGTCACTACCACGATTGCGGGGGCCACCGTCACCGGCGGCCGTTCCTTTTTCGACAAGAACGCGCTTTCGGTGAACGCGAACGTAGGCTTCAACTGGATCCAGGCCGGGAAGGCCGACTGGCAGCTCACCGCGGGCGTGAGCGCGTCGTACAAAATCCCGCGCTGGGGAGCGGTGTCGATCCTTGTGTCGAGCAATCACTACGATTACGGCGCGGCGGGATCGGTGCCATCGTTCCAGGAGTACCAGGGCACGCTGCAGTACACGCTCAGCTTCTGAAGGGGTGCATTATGCGAAAGGACCGTTTTTTGCGTACCGCGGCAACGGCGTGGTGGATTTCGGCGGTCGCCGCGGTCGCCGCGCTCGGACAGGTGAACGTGACGCTTATCGTCCGCCAGCCCGCGCCCCCGCAGCTGTCGGTGTGGGAGCACGACCAGACGGTGGTGCAAATGATCATCACCAACGCGACCGCGACCTCGTACCCCGACGCGCACGTCTCCTTTACCATACGAGACATGGGCAAGGACCAGATTGTGGCCCACTCGCTGGACGACAACCCGGCCGAACCGAGGTTTACCCTTGCTTCGGGCGCGACCGTCGTCAGGTTCGCTCCGGACCTTGTCACGCGCCAGGCGCTGTACATCGACCCGGTGCTCAACGCCTCGCTCATAACCACCAACAGCTTTCCCGAGGGCGACTACGAATTCTGCGTGGCGCTGCTTTCCGGAAACGGCGACACGGTGACCACCACCGGCATCCTGTGCAAGCAGTTCACGATTACGATACCGGATCCGCCGTCCCTGGTGTTGCCCGCCGACGGCGATTCACTTTCGTCAATGACCCCGCCGGTGTTCAGCTGGACGCCGGTGAACCAGCTCGGCGTGATCCCCAAGTACCGGCTCGTTATAGCGCCGCGCTTCAACTCGCAGAGTGCGGCAGACGCAATCACGATAAACCTCCCGCTGGTGTCCAAGGAAGTGACGACGAGCTCCTACGTCTACCTGCCGTCCGACCCGCTTTTTGGCTCGTCGGTGGGGGCCGTCGGCTTTGCCTGGCAGGTGACCGCCCTTGACAACAGCGGAAACCCCCTGGGCCGCAACGAGGGAAAAAGCGAGGTGTTCTCGTTCTTCTTTAAGACTGCCGACACCACACACGACACAAGCTCGGCCGACACCGCGCACGCGTCGTCCGACACCGCCGGGAGCGGCTGCGTCGCAAACTGCGACGCGCCCTCGCCTCATTCCACCGTCGCGGTGTCGCGAAATTTCGGCGTGAACGACACACTCACCATCGGGCTGTTCAAGCTGAAAGTCACCAGCCTGACGTCGGCCACGGGCCTTGCGCTTGGCGGCGAGGGCACGGTGAAGGTGCCGTTTTTGCACGCGCCCATCATGGTGACGTTCAACGGCGTCAAGGTGAACGCGCAGAACGAAATATTCGACGGCACCGTGAGCGCCAAGACCGATCCGGGTTCGCCCGTGGCCGACGCCGTGGCCAACGCGAGCGGCAGCCTCGGCATGTCCGAATCCGACATACAGGCGGTGAGCAATTATGCGCGGCAGCCGGCAAAACTGGTGAGCGCCCTTGCCGGCACCGTGCCCGTGGGGCTCCCGCTGGGACTCGACAATTACATCGACGGCGTCAACATGACCGTGGCGGTGATGGGCATGCAGTTCACCCCGCACCATGCGACCCTCAACGCGGTGGCGCAGTTCCCGCTCCCGGATTTGGGGCCCAACGTGGGCATCGGCGTGGGCGCGCGCGACATCTGCTTCCATCCGGACGGGCTGGGGACAGGCGCCGGCTCCCTATTCCTGTCCCAGGACATCGGGTATGCCCGGCCGGGTTCGTTCGGCTTCGTGTTCAAGGGCGCGACGGGAGGCGACTCCGGGACCTACCTCCACTGGGACTGCCGCGGGTTCCAGTACCTGCACCTGAAAGCGCAGGCGATATTCCCGCGCGACTGGCTGCTGCCCAGCCCGGACAACGGCGACACGGTGCGGGCCGCGTTTGCGGCCGACATCCGCAAGAGCGGCGACTTCCTCGCGAGCGCGTCCCTTCCCGCGTGCGAAATCGCGGGATCAAACGGCATGAAACTCGGCGCCGCAAGCATGACCTACGATCATTCCGACGTGAGCAACCCGCCCGGCATCCGCTTCCCCGACGGCTATCCGTCGTCGGCAACGGGGCCCGACTGGCACGGGTTCTACATCGGCGGCATCTCGGTCTCGCTTCCCAAGGACCTGGCGACGTTCGATTCGTCGACGCCGCCGTCCATAGCGCTCACGGGGGTGATCATCGACGATCAGGGGTTCAGCGCGACGATAACGGGACGCAACATAATCCACTACCCGCAGGGCAACTTCGGCGAGTGGGGAGCGAGCGTGGACTCCATAGGGGTGCAGTTCGTCAAGAGTTCGCTCACGCACGGCCAAATTGACGGGCGCATCAAGATGCCGATCAGCGACAGCGCCCTGGCGTACCAGGCCCTGCTCAACCAGGTGCCCGATTCGGGCGTGGCGTTCTCCTTCACCATCCGGCCCGTGTCCGACATTCCGGCCACCATCTGGGCCGCCACGCTCACCGTGGACCACACTTCGCAGATATCGCTCGCAAAGCGTCCGGGCGGCAATTTCAAGGCACAGGCGGTGCTGAACGGCAAGATATCGATTTCGGGGAACGTCGGAGGGGTCAACAACATGAACTTCGACCTCATGGATTTCAACGGGCTCACGGTGCAGACCGACACGCCCTACGTCTCGGTGGGCCACTGGTCGTTCGCCAGCCCCGACCACGGCGTGATGGGATTCCCCGTGTCAATCACCAACATCGGCTTGGCCAGCGGCCCGCGCAGCGGCGGTTTCGGCGTGGGGCTGGCCATGAACTTCGCCGTGAACCTTTCCGACGACCTGAGCGGCAACGCCGGGCTCACCGTATGGGGCAAGATGAACCTGGGCGGCGGGCCCATGCAATTCTCGTTCGACGGCGTGGATCTCGACTCCATCGGCCTGCACGCCGACCTTGGCGCGGTCGACATAACGGGAAGGATAAGCTTCTACCGCAACGACGCCACCTACGGCGACGGGTTCCGCGGCGCCATCGACGCCAAGTTCCTGCACAGCGTGGAAATCCAGTCGACCGCGCAGTTCGGGTCGGTGCACGGCTATCGCTACTGGTACGTCGACGCGGCGGCGATGTTCCCGAGCCCCGGCATCATCATATCAACAGGCTTGGCGTGGTACGGGTTCGGGGGCGGAGCGTGGTATCACATGCGCCGCAGCGTCACCGAGGTGCCGCCGCCCACGGCGGACCAGATGGCCGCGGCCTCGCCAGGCGCCACGGCATCCGGCTACACCTTCACGCCCGACCAGAGCATCGAACTCGGGCTGCACGCGGCGATCACCCTTGCGTCCACGCCGGAAAACTCCGCGTTCAACGGCGACGTGGCGCTCGACATGCAGTTTGTGAGCACCGGCATCGGCGAGATGACCCTGTCGGGCCACGCCTGGATGATGACCAGCCCGTCGGAGCGGAGAAACACCATCACTGCCGGCGTGACCATCGACTACAATTTTACCACGTCGACCTTCCACGGCGTATTCAACTATACCGTTGACGTGAGCCCGATAATTTCGAGCCACGGCCAGATGGTGGCGCACGCGGACCCGGCCGTGTGGTACTTCACGGTTGGGACGCCGGACGAGCCCATCACCGCGGAGATACTAAGCCTGGTCGAGGTGAAGGCGTATTTCATGACAGGCAGCAGCATCCCCGCGCCGCCGGGACTGCCCGACACCATCAAGGCGCATTTCCCGACCTTCGACGCGGCGCGCAGCCCGCTCATCGGCAGCGGCGCGGGGTTCGCCTTCGGCGTGAGCGCGGGCTTCCATACGGGCCGCCAGACGTTCCTTATATTCTACGGGCAGGTGGACGCGGCGGTCGGGTTCGACATCTCGCTCATCGACGTGGGCACGCAGCACATCTGCGACAACGTGGACGGCCCCGTGGGCATGAACGGCTGGTATGCCTCGGGCGACATGTGGACATACCTGTCGGCTTCCATCGGCCTGCATGTCGACGTATGGTTCACGTCCGGAGATTTCGAGATCCTCGGGCTGAGCATGGCGGCCGTCATCGAAGGTGGAGCGCCCAACCCCACATGGGTCAAAGGCGGCATAGACGGCCATTACGACATCCTCGACGGCCTGGTGAGCGGCAGCTGCCATTTCGAGTTCACCATCGGCAACGTGTGCATTCCGGACGCGGGCACGCCGTTTGACAAGATAGACATCATCTCGTCGGTGCAGCCGGCCTCCGGAAGCGGGGTCGACGTGTTCGTGCAGCCGCAGGCGGCGTTCAATTTCTCCATCGGCAAGAACATCGAGGTGACGGAACTCTCCGGCGACGGGAGCCAGTCGATGATACGAACCTTCCGCGTGATGCTCACCGATTTCTCCATGGCGCAGGGCTCTGCTCCGGTGCCCGCCACGTATGGGGTCGCCTCCGACGGCACGCAGGCCACGCTCACGCCGCAGCAGTGCCTGGCGCCGCGCGCACCGCACACCATCCACGTGACGGCGACGGGCCAGGAGCTGAAAAACGGCGTCTGGGTACAGGCGACGCGGCCCGACGGCTCGCCCACGCGGCAGGAGGTGACGGTCACGTTCACCACCGGGGACAGGCCCGATTCCATCGCGGGCCGCAACGTGATGTACAGCTATCCGTTCAACCGACAGAGGTTCTTCCTTGCAAACGAGAATCACGACGGCCGCGTGGCGCTGCGCATCGGCCAGCAGTACCTGTTCGAGCCGAAAAGCGGCTATACGACGACCTTCGTCGCCCGGTTCGTTCCGCTCATCGGAGGCGGCGCCGAGGTCGAATCGCCGCTCGGGTTCGACGGACCGAACATAACCTTCTCCGTGCCGCCGCTCGAAAAGGAAAAAATCTACGCGTTGCAGATCGTGCGGCAGGAAAGGGTCGACCAGCATTACGCCATTCTCCACGGCGCATCCCTGGCGCCCCCCGCGGCCGCCGACGCGGTGAGCGCGCAGATACGCACCAAGAACCTCACATTCACGAACGCGGCGCTGACGGCGGCCGTCCACGTAAACGTGCGGCAGCGCCAGCTGCCCGGCGTGCAGGTGAGATCGGGCGAAAAGCTGCTCTACGTCTATTATTTTAGGACAAGCAAGTACGGGACGCTGCTGGAAAAGATTTCGTCGCTCGGCCAGCTCGGGGTCACGGACCGGCGCGCCGACGCGGGCCGGCTCGTGCAGGTCAACTACAACAGCGGCGAGGGCTGGGACGCGTGGGACGTCCGCGATTACAGCTTCGACGCGGGCAGGGGCGCCACCGCAATACAGCACGCGCTCGTCAAGGTGGCGGCGTACTGGATGGAGAGTCCGTGGCACAAAAAGTTCGTGGCGCCGTGGATCTACGACGCCGTGACCAGGCTGCAGAACAAGGGCGTGTGGGACGGAAGCCAGACGTCGCTCACCAGGGCCGTCTTCAACCTCGACATGCCGCTGGCGCAGCTCGACGTGCCGGTGCAGCAGCCGCTGCAGGACTACGAACTGGCGCCGAGGCTTCCCTGGATGAGCGCGGCGGCCCTGCATTCGCTCGGCATCCCGGCCGCGAGCGGCGGCATCGCGGCGGTGTCGACCGGAAGTTCGTCGTCGGTCATGGGCGGCACCAATGCCTACGCGTTCTCGGGGGCGTCGGCCGCGACCCATTTCTCGGCCGCAAGCGCGGCCACGGTGCGGGCGGTCGCGGCCGCGGCAGTGCCGACGGGCGACTTCCACCTGGATTACAACCACGACATCATCGCGGCGCGCGACTTTGCCCTTGTCAAACAAAACATCGCCGAAGGCATGGCCAACATCTGGAAGCTGCCGGCCCTGCTGTCGGACATCACCTGGGTCAATTCGGTGCTGTACAAACCGTACGAAACGATATATCCGAACGACACCTACCGCATCGAATACGCGTACAATTACCCCGAGGGAGCGTGGCTCTTCGGGACAAAACTGCCGGCAAGTTTCGTCAACGGCGCGCCGGCGCCGGCCATCAAGTCCGTCGCACCTATCCTACGGGGGATTTCCCGATAAGGGGCGCCTATGAATGCCAAGCTGTTGTTTCCAATGATACTCGCCGCTTCGATCTCGGCGGGCGGGTTCGCCGCCGTACCTCCCGGAAAATCCGCTCCCGGCAAGACCGCGGCGGCGCAGGGCCCGGCCGTGCCGGACGCCGCGTCCGCGGCACGGAAGAAGGCCCTGGCGCGGCTGTCCCCCTATGTCCAGGACAGCGGTTCGACCGCTAAAAAGGACGTGCCGCTGCATGCTCACATCGCCGTCATCGCACGGTCGATGGGCGATTCGGTCGTGCTGCGCTGGGCGCCTTCGAAACCGGGCGGATGGCTGTACGGCAATAAAAACGGATACATTGTGGAACGGGCGAGGCTTTCCGAATCGGCCCCTTCGCGTCCGGTGTTCGAAGCCCTGACCCAGGTCCCCCTGAAACCGCTTTCCCTCGAAGAATGGAAAAAACGGAGCTCTCCCGACGATCACCTGAGCGCCATCGCGGCCCAGGTTCTCTACGGCAAGCAGATGGTGACCAAGGCCGCCTACGGCAAAAACGACCTGTCGTATCTCAAGTTCGCATCCGAGGAACTCGAGAACCGATGGGGGTTCGGGCTCTTCGCGGCCGACAACAGCGCCCATGTCGCCGTAGGCATGGGCCTCAGGTTCGTCGATAAAAACGTGAAGGCGGGGGAGAAGCTGATATACCGGGTGTTCACGCCGCGCGGCGACACCGCCTATCACCTGGATACCGGGGCGGTGTTCGTCGAGGTTACCGGCGCCGCGCCCGTCGAACCGCCCGACGGCTTTTCCGCCGACGGGGGTGAAAAACGCATTATGCTCACCTGGAGCTCAACGCTCCCGGAGCGGTTTTCCGGGTATTATCTCGAACGTTCCGACGATAACGGTTCCCAATGGAGGCGCCTTACCGCCGTTCCCCTTGTCTCCGTAAAGAATCACGCGGGCAACGGAGACAATATGCATTACACAGACACCGCGGTCGTGAATTACCGCCCTTACCGCTACCGGCTCACCGCGGTTACGCCGTTCGCCGAAACCTCGCGGCCCGTCGAGCTGGAGGCTTTCGGTCGGGACATGACGCCGCCGCCGCCGCCGCACATCGCAAAGCCGAAGCGCGTGGGCGAGCACAAGGTAAAGCTGTCGTGGGACATGCCGTCCGTGCCGCCGGATTTGCACGGATTCATCGTGACGCGCAGCGAAAACCCCGTGCGGTTTTTCCACCCGCTGGAGGAGAAGCAACTGCCGAAGGGCGCGCATGAATTCATCGACACGGCCGCCACCCCGATGGAACCCTATTACATCGTGAGCGCGGTCGACACGGCGGGAAACATCGCGCCGTCGCTTCCCGCCTATATCGTGATGCGCGATTCCGTGCCGCCGGCCGTGCCGACGGGCCTTGCGGCGACCATCGACACGCTGGGCGTCGTGCGCCTGCATTGGCATCCCAACCCGGATTCCGCCAGGCTGCTCGGGTACCGGCTCATGTGGGCCAATGACCCGCGCCACGAGTTCTCGCAGGTCACCTCCGAAGTCATCCGCGACACCGCATACGTCGACACGGTTTCGGTCAACACGCTTACCCGTTCGGTGTATTTCAAGCTGGCCGCGCTCAACAGGTGGTACGTCCCCTCGAAACCCACGCAGATACTGGAAGTGCGGCGCCCACACGTCATAAAACCCGTGACACCGGCCATCATCGCCGTGGACGTTACCGACTCGACGGTGCGCCTGCACTGGGCGAAATCGCCCAGTGCCATGATAGACCGGCAGGTTATCGAACGCAGGCGGCAAGGGGACACCTCGTGGGCCATTCAGGTCGCGCTCGGGCCGTCCGATTCAACCTGGACGGACTTGAAGGTGAACAGGACGGTCACCTACGAATACGTGATCAGCGTGCACGACAGCGGTGGGCTCGCTTCGCCGCGTTCCCGCGCGATGCAGGCGCGTCCCTATGATACGGGCGTGCTTCCCCAAGTGGGCAACTTCAAGGCGAAGTACAACGGGAAGGCCCGCGCCGTTGAGCTATCGTGGTCCTGGCCGACCCCCGTGCCCGACGCGTGGTTCGTGATCTACCGCGGCGTGGGCAAGGCGGGGCTGACGGAGTACCAGTCGGTCGACGCGGGGAAAACGGCATTTACCGACGCTTCGGTCCCAAAAGCGACGGAAGTCAGGTACGCGGTGCGTTGCGAGACCCGCTCCGGGTCCAAATCGCCCTTGTCGAAAACCGCATCCGTGAACGTCAGATAAGCTCGTCCAACGACGCGCATGGGGGGGATAGAGAGTGGATTTTTTTCGGGCGTCGGCGGGGGCCTGAGGCTTTCTACTGCGCCTTCACGAAAATCTGGCCGTAGTCCTCGAATTTAGCGCCGTCGATTTCATCGGGGGTGGCGTTGTTGAAAATCCCGAGCTCCCACCGGTTCCCTATTTTCATCACCTTGCAGAACCCGTCCTTGAATTCCCTGTCGAAGTTTGGTTTCCCGCACCGTTCCTCGCCGTTGTATTTATTTGATCGGCACTCTCTGTAAATCACGCCTTTTTCTACCGTGTAGGTTCCCGAAAACACCATTTTTACAACGCTCTGTTCTTGCGCGGGGCAACTGGGACACAGCGTGAAAAAACCGTCCCCGCTGAAGGTGCCGTTTTTGCCGAACGTGAGCGTCGTGTGTTTTTTCGGGGTTTTCTCCTTGAGAACCCATTTGCCGATAAGTACCTTTTTTACCTCCGCGGAAAGCCCCGAGCCGATGGTGTCGGCGGCGGCGGTTTGAACCGTAGGTTTGTTCCGCGCGGCCGCCGCCTCGGTTGACGAAGCGTCTTCCTTGCTTGTCTCCGAATTCCGGTTCGTGCATACGAACAAGGCAAGAGAAAAGAAAGCGGCGACGGTGATGGCCCGCGGAAACTTTGCCATGAATTCTCCTTTCGAGAATTGACGGAGGTGAATTGAGGCCGGTGTGCCGTCGGGTGACACGGAATGTGACGCCCGCGGTGTTCGATATGAATATAACACGAAATTGACTTGTGAGCAAGCATGAAGGATTACTCGGCCTTCCGGGCGAAGCCGCGACGGCGGGCCGTGATAACGATGAAGTATTTTAGTTGGTTCAGGCCGGCTTCGCGCTTGACTTTTGATGGAAGGAACCAATGGACTTCCTCTTGCACGTTCCCTCCTTTGTGAAGGTGGGCGTCTCGTTTTTGGGTATCCTTGCCGCCTACCGCCTCGGTCTGGGACTCGGCTGGGCCATCCTGCTGTCCGCCTCCGTCCTCACGTTGTGGACCGGCGCCGGCTTGGCCGGCGCGGCCTATCAGTTGGGAATGCTAAGGTCGCCCGAGAACAACCTCCTGCTCGTGGTCATACTCCTTTTGTTGTTCTTTACCGAAGCGCTCGATAAGACGGGAAGAATGCGGCGCACCATCGACGCGCTCGAGGCTTGGCTAAAAAGCCCTAGGCTTCTGCTCGCCGGCTTTCCGGCGCTGGTGGGACTGCTTCCCATGCCCGGCGGCGCGCTGTTTTCGGCTCCGCTCGTGGCCGCGGTGGACGGCGAAAACAGTCTCCCGTCCGCGCACAAAGCCGCCATCAACTACTGGTTCCGCCACATCTGGGAATATTGGTGGCCCCTGTACCCGGGCATTATCCTCGCCATCAAGTACGCGGGGATTTCCTCCGGCCTGTTTTTCCTCATCCAGATGCCCTACACCGTGGTGGCGGCGGGTGCCGGGTATCTCCTCATCATGCGGAACGCGGGCCGCCGGGGCGGAGGCGGGCCGGAGAGGGGGAAACTTGACATTACGGCCGCACTCTCGGCGTTGTGGCCCATCGGCATACTGGTGGCGATGTCGCTTGCCGGATCGTTTGTGCTGCCCGTAACGGGCATGGGAAGGACGCTTGCGAACATCGCGGGCATGGTTGCGGGGCTCGCGGTGGGGCTGGTAGCGGTGTTCGCGGGGAACGGGCGGGCGCTCGCAAGCGCGGCGGCGATGTTCGCGAAGCGAAACACCTGGGACATGATGCTGCTCGTACTCGGTATCCTTGTGTTTTCGGCCGCGCTCACCTGCCCGCTTCCCGGCGGCACGGGCGCCACGCTGGTTACCGGGATGCGCGACGAGTTTATTTCGACGGGGATACCAATTATTCTCGTGATTGCGCTCATACCGTTCATTTCCGGCGCCGTCACCGGCGTCGCCTTCGGGTTCGTGGGAGCGAGTTTTCCCATCGTGTTCGCGCTGCTCGGCGCGTCGCCGCCGCTCCATGTGGCGTGCGCCGCCACGGTGTTCGCCTACGGCTGCGGCTACGTGGGAATGATTTTATCGCCGGTGCACATCTGTTTCGTGGTGACCAACGAGTATTTCAAAAGCCGGATGTTCGACACGTACCGCTATATTTTCGCGCCGTCCATGGTCGTTTTGGCGTCGTGCCTTATCATGGCGGGCACCTATTTTTATTTACTAAAGTAGGAGGACCATGAAAAAGCTTCTCGTCACCGGCGCGTCCGGCTTTCTCGGCTACAACGTGTGCCGGGCCGCCGCGGGATCGTGGGACGTGTTCGGCACATATCTTTCGCATCCCGTATCGATTGCCGGCGTGAAAACCCTCAAGGCCGATTGCTCCGACCAAGAACCGTTTTCCATCGTCTTTCGCGACATCCGGCCCGATGCCGTGATCCACTGCGCGGCCCGCTCCGATCCCAACCGTTGCCAGGAGGACCCCGCCGCGTCGTATCGGAACAATGTGCGGACGTCGATCACCGTGGCTTCGCTGTGCGCCCAGCAGGGGATTCCCTGCGTCTTTACGTCGAGCGATCTCGTGTTTAGGGGCGACAATCCCCCCTACGACGAACAGGGCGACACCGGCCCGGTCAACATCTACGGCGAGCACAAGGTCGCGGCCGAAAAGGGCATGGCGATGGAGTGTCCCGACGTCACCGTGTGTCGGATGCCGCTCATGTTCGGCGACGCGCTCCCGCCCGCGAGGAGTTGCATCCAGCCCCTCATCGCCGCAATCAGGGAGAAACGCGAGATAAAACTTTTTTCCGACGAGTACCGCACGCCGGTGAGCGGCGCGACGGCCGCGAAGGGCCTGCTGCTGGCGCTCGAACTGTCTCCCGGCATTCTGCACCTTGGCGGAAGGGAAAGAATCTCGCGTTACGAATTCGGGCTTCTTGTCGCGCGCATGCTGGGCAGCGATGCTTCCATGATTGTTCCCGTTCGCCAGAAGGACGTCCCGTCCTCCGGGCCGCGCGCAAAGGACGTCTCGCTCGTCAGCGAGAAGGCGTACGATTTGGGATACAATCCCAAGACCCTGGCGGAACAAGTGTCGGAGTTGGAGTGCATCCGGGCCGATATATGAAAAACCCCGGCGGGGACAATGCCTTGGCGGGCTATACGGGCGGGACGTTCCCCGATGGCAAGAATTCCCTTTTTACAACCCTGCCTCGCTACGTATATTACAGATTGCAAAAGGCAACGGCACAAGGAGGGCCTATGGGGAAGCGTTCGAAGATCGCGGGGGTGCACCTGCTGCTTTCGTCTCTTATGCTGCTCAATGGCGCGGCGCTTGCAGCGCCCGGAGAATCGCCGGAACCGTCGATTTCCGAAGTCGGCCGTCCCGACACCGTTCGTTTGCAGGCGGCCATGTCCCAAAATTCGCCGGAGCGGGTCGAGATTCCCAATTCGAGGGAAGCAAAGGGGCTCGGCACCGCCGCGTCCGCAAAGCCGCCCGAAAACGGAGATATCGTTGAGGAATCCGTATGGCCCGCCCAACAGCAAAAGCACACCGCCCCGCTCCGCATTCACGGCCGGGTGCGCTCCAAGGGTAAAATTATCTCCGGCGCGGTGCTGTTCGGCGTTTCCTACGGCGCCGCGCTCGCCGTTTCGTCACTGGCAAACTCGATGGAATCCGGTATGTCGAGCGGCGGCGAACCGATTTCCTCCTTGCGCATTCCCGTCGTGGGACCCCTTATCCTGTATTTTACCGAATCATCCCCCGGCTCGGAAAGCACGCCGGCGCTGGCTATCTGCGCCGTCTGGTCCGTGGCTCAGGGGTTGGGACTGGGGCTTCTCATATCCGGAATCGTGGGTTCGCCTGCACGGCAGGAAATCCTTGCTTGCCCCGTCACGGTGGAGCCTCTTGTGATGAAGGACGGAGGCGGGCTCACCGTACGACTGCGGTTGTAACGGCTTTTGTGCCAAAGCCCTCAGGGCATGCGAAGCTCGAAAAAGCGTCCGAATCTTAAAACAGTCCTCTTGTCGCTGTCCGTCATCCTGCTCATCCTTGCGGTAACGTTCGCCAGGATGTCCCGCGTCTTTCACGCGTTTCCGCGGTATTCCCCCACCCATCATCAGCGCCGATAATCTTGCGGCCCCGGGAAGCATCGTCCATTCGTCAAGTTTTTCTCCCTACCGAAATCAGCACGAACCTCGACCACATCCGCTTCTGCGCAATCGCCGGAAGTCCGGCATCCTCGAACATCCTCCTGATTTGTTTCCCGCTTTTCGCGTTTTCCCCGTGCAAATTGGCAAGGACCGCGGTGTGATCGGCAAGGCAGAACCTTCCGCCCGGCGCGAGCACCCGCGCGATTTCACGCAGGGCACCGGGTTGATCTTCCCAGTGGTGGAACGACATGCTGCTCAACACAAGGTCCGCCGATTGGTCGGGAAAGGGGAGCGCTTCCGCCGTTGAAACTTTAAAGTCGGCATTGGGGTTGAGCCGTTTCGCCGCTTCGAGCATCCGCGGCGCGGGATCGACGCCCGCGAACTTCGCCTTGGGCCACGGGACTTTTGCGGCAAACAGGAGCCTGCCGGTTCCGCAGCCGATGTCGAGAACGCTTTTGGGCGGGGCGCCTTGCGAATCACACATATCAAGCATTCTCGAATGGATAGGGCCAAAGAAAAGCCGCTGGAGAAAGGAACGATCGTAGGTTTGGGCCCATTCGTCGAACCGCCGGATTTCGAGTTCGGATTGGGTGGGCATGGATGCATGTGCCGTGGGACTTTGCGTACGCATTATAAAAGTCTTTGTTGATGTTCGTGACACGGTGCAAATACGCTGATGATGAGAAAGGGATTTGGTGCATTCTTGGCGTGGTACTCTTTTGTTGTACCTAATATCAGATAGACGTCCTTCGTTTGGACGAAATTTTCCCAATACATTTTCTGCACATCTGCACAGGCCGCGTCTTCGTCCATCTTACGATGTTGCAAACAATTCCAATAGAGTGCGCCGATTTCCCAATCTATAATCTGTAGAGTGCTAATGGCTCCAGCTGCATCTGCGAATTCGTATGAAAACTCATAGGGAAGCTTCTTAACTACTTTAAACGGATTTTGCGCTCCGAGAAAAAGGTCGATTTGATGGGATTTTGCTTCGATTTCCTTCAGAAGAGCCGAATCCCATTCACGGCTTTCAGCTTTCCTTATTATAAACCGAGCAATTTTATGAGGTTTAAAGATGGCGAGAGATCGCTTAATGTCGGGGTTGTAGGCGTCTGCGACAAGGTTTGCTCTTTCGAAATAGACATTCCTCAGCAAAACATTCCTGCGCTCCGCCCACGTCCCGTCCCTGTCCGGAGGAATTCTTCCGACAACTTTTATGTTATTATAGTTTTTTATCCGGAAGGTTTCCGGGCGAAAATCGTCGAGGTTCCGCTCAAGCTCCACTTCTATCCACTGGAATTTGTGGTATTGCTTATCATAATTCATTTTGCGAAATGGGATGGGGTAGAGGCGTACCAACGTTCCGTCGTCTCGAATTCCCGCGGTACATACCAGTTCATCATACCTGCGCGAGAGCGTCGGGTAGGTTTTCGCGATGACGAGAATCTTCTCGGTTGTCATTTACAGATGCACCAAAGGCAAATTGGAAGAATCCAAGGCAAGGATAGAATTTGCAAGATATGAACGATGACACATGGAATATACGGCTTCAAAGCACATCAAAGCCATGCGCTTGTCTTTATAAACTATGTATAGAATTTCCTTCTGCTCGGCTGTTGTTCTCGCAAGAACACCATTTCTATACTCCGAAAATAACGCTTTATAATCCGCCTCGGTCTCAAGTTTTTTGCGTTCGGCGGATTCAATGCCGAACGCAGGCGTGTGTAGGTATTTTATGCCTACCGCTTCGCAGGCGTTTGCCAAGGTACTTTTTGAAAACCCATATTTCATACTATATGCATTCTTCCTAACGTCGCAGAGCGTTTTAATATTTGTTTTTAATAGGACATTTAGGAATTGCTCTACCGATTTCCCCTCGTATCCTATTGTGAATAAGGTTCGAGTATCGTCGTGACTGACAGTATGGGCAATTGCCGATATTTGCTCTTGATTCAAATACTTTTGTACAATGGTACTGTTTAGCGCATAATAGGGAAAATGGATATAGGTATATCGTATCAGATCGTCCGTAAGCATCGCGCCAAATGCAGCCGTGACGTCCTGCATCACTTTTGAGTCTTCTTCCGAAAGGGTAACGGCAAAATCGCCGTCGTCTATCAAGTGCCACTCTTTTTCGAGTTCTTTGATAAGGTTGTTTTTACGCATCGCGTGTAAGTCGGCGGTCGCTTGAAAAGAAAAACAACCGAACTTATAAGGAACAAAGTGATACGTAGGTTTTGATAGTTTTACACAAATCAAGAAAAGAAGCTTTTGAAGGCGGAGCTTCTCCATTCGGCCACCAGCCGTTTGGAGCAACGCAAGGAGCAGCTTTTTTCTATAGAACATATTCCTTCCTCCCTTGGTCACCCCGATAAAAATAGTATTGTCGGTGCACCGAAAATCACAAGCTCCTCTTTTATGACTTATAGAAAGAATTATACAAGCGAACCTTAATTCATTTCAGCCAAATGTCCTGCGACATATCATACTTTGTACATTGCGTCTAATATGCAGAAAACAGACGAGAGGAAGTCTTACTACATGGATTTCTCGTCCCCAAGGTGCAAACGACCACTTAGCGGGTACCTTCCACCAGAGGTTCTTTCTCAGCTTACTTTTCTCTGAAACGCCAATAATGCCGCGCCGAACACCACGCCGCCGATGGCGAGCATCGCCGCGCCCTGGGGCCAGAGTTCCGCAAGCCCGCTGCCCTTGAGGAACATGGCGCGAAGCACGAACATGAAGTAGCGCAATGGGTTTATGAGCGTTACCTTCTGCACCCATGCGGGCATCTGTTCGAGGGGCAGGAAAAGGCCCGAGAGGAACAGGAAGAAGATGAGGAGGAACCACAGCATGAAAAGTACCTGCTGCGGCGTGCGCGCCACGGTGGACACGAGTATGCCGATGCCCAGCGACGACATCATGTATACGGCCCCGAACAATAGCAGCACGCCGAAGTTGCCGTGGAACGGCACGCGGAACCAGAGCGTGGCGAACACGAGTACCGCGGTGAGTTCGACGAGGCCGACCAGCGCGTAGGGGATCACCTTGCCCATCACCACGTGCACCGGCGCGATGGGCGTCACCATGAGTTGTTCGAGCGTCCCCGACATTTTCTCTCGCACGATGGAGAACCCGGTGAGCAGCGCCGTGATCATGGTGACGAGCACCACGGCGAGCGCCGGTATCATGTACCACGAGGACTTGAGCATCGGGTTGAAGAATATTTCGGGGCGCACGTCCACGGGCAGCACGGTGCGCAGGTTCACGCCGGCCGACGCGAGGCGCTCCTTGAGCACGCCGCGGCTCCACAGGGAAATGATCGACTGGATGTATCCCGACGACACGTTCGACGAATTAGCGTCTTGGCCGTCGACGAGGAGCCCCACGTCGGCGGTCCTTCCGTTGCCGAGGTTCGTGCCGAAATCGGCGGGTATGAGAAGCGCGAGCCGCGCGCCGCCCCGGTCGAGCATGAGCCTCGCCTCGGATTCGGACGCGGCGTATCCCGTGAATATGAAGAACCGGTTGTGCCGGATGGTCTGGACAAGGTCGCGGCTCTCGGGCGTGTTGCTGCGGTCGACCGCGGTGATGGTGACGTTCTTGACCTCGGTGGTGATGGCATAGCCCAGAACGAACATGAGGATGAACACGGGCGCGATTATGAGCCGCATCGTCATCTTGTCGGCCCGGATATGGGCGAATTCCTTCGCCACGATGAGCCTGAGGAAGTTCATAGCTTCACCCGGAACGCCCGCACCGACAGTACGAGCAGGAAAATTCCCATAAGGCAAAGTACCAACACGGGGGGCCACAGCACCGAGATTCCTACACCCTTGAGAATCACGCCGCGGACAATCGTGAGGAAATAGGTGGGCGGCAGCGCCGCCGACAAAAACTGAAGCCAGAGGGGCATGCTCGCGACCGGAAAGATGAACCCCGAGAGCATAACCGTGGGGAGTATGGTGGGGGGCATCACCATCAGCATGGCGTGCTCCTGTTTTTTTGCCACCGTGCTCACGAGCAGGCCCACGCTCAACGCCACGAAAATGAACACGAACGCAGCGGCGGAAAGCAGCACCAGGCTGCCCATGATATGCACCCCGAAGACGAACCTGCCCACTGCGAGAATGATGAGACCATCGAGCGCGGACAGGACGATGTACGGCGCGATTTTTCCGACAAGAATTTCTATGGGGCGCACGGGAGAAATGAGCAATTGCTCCAGGGTGCCGTGTTCCTTTTCGCGCGTGATGGTGAGTGACGTGAGCAGCGCCGAGATCATCATGAGGAACAGGGCCACCAAGCCGGGCACGAAGAAGGTGGCCGCCTTCTGCTGCGGATTGTACAGGATGGTCTGGCTCACCGTAATGCCCGCGGGAAGCCGCAGATGAAGCAGGTCGAACACGGTTTTTTGTACAAACGGCTCCACCGCGTTGCGCAGAATGGTACCCAGGTTCTGATCTGAGCCGTCGAGCAGCACCTGTATCTGGGCCGGAGCGCCGCCCCGCCGCAGGTCGGCCGTGAACGTGGGCGTGAACCGGAATATGGCGCGGATGTCGGTGGTCTTGAACACCTCCAGCGGATCGGGCGCGGTGCGGACGGTTTGCGAAACCTTGAACAGGCTGCTTTTGTCGATGGCCCTTTGTATGGCTCCGGTCTCGGGCGTCGGGTTCGGGTCCACGATGAGCACCGGCACGTCGTTGATGTTCACGTCGAGCGCGTAACCGTACAAAAACATCATGAACAACGGCATGGCTATGATGATGATGAGCGACTGCCAGTCGCGCAGAATGTGCCACGTCTCCTTGCGAAGAACAGCGAGCAGCCTCCTGTTCATTTGCCGCCCCCTTCCACGATGGCGAGGAAGGCGTCGTGCAGCGTGACAACGCCGTACCGCCGCTTGAGCGCGGCGGGCGAGTCCATTTCCGCAATCCTTCCGCTTACCATTATGGAGATGCGGTTGCAGTATTCGGCCTCGTCCATGTGGTGCGTGGTGACGAACACCGTGGTGCCGCCTCGTGAGAGCTCCTGGATAAGGTCCCAGAAGTTGCGGCGGCTCACCGGGTCCACCGAGCCCGTGGGCTCGTCGAGGAACAATATCTGCGGCTCATGCAGGTTGGCGCAGGCCAGAGAGAGCCGCTGCTGCCATCCCCAGGGAATGTCGGATGTGATGCGCGTCAGAAGATCGCGTAAGCCCAGAAAATCGGCCATGGCGTCGATGCGTGCGTCGAGCTTCTTTCCGGAAAGGCCGTACAGCGATCCGTAAAACCGCAGGTTGTGCATCACCGTAAGGTCGGTGTACAGAGAGAATTTCTGCGACATGTACCCTATGCGGGTGCGTATACTCGCGGTCTGCCGCATGATGTCGAACCCCGCCACCTGTCCCGATCCGCCCGTGGGGTTGAGCAGGCCGCACAACATGCGTATGGCGGTGGTCTTGCCCGCGCCGTTGGCGCCGAGGAACCCGAAGATTTCACCTTTATCAACGGAAATGCTTATGTGATCGACCGCGGTGAAGCCGCCGAATTTTTTGGTGAGGTCCTTCGTTTCTATCGAATAGGGCATGTGCTCAGGCTTTTGGTACGGTTTGTGACAAATGATAGATGAACGCGTCTTCGATGCCGGGTTCGATCCGTGCCGCCGTCGCCGAGCCCGCCGCGACCGGCCGCAGTATGGACAACAACCGGTCGGCGTCCATGTCCGTATCGGTGCATGTCGCGTGCAAGGCGCCCGACGACGGATAAATCGAGGCAACGCCTTGCGGTAGGGGAGTACCGCGCGGCCAGGCAAGCGATCCCGACGGGCTTTCCACTCTAAACAGCAGATACGGGAACGACGACACGAGCGCTTTAGGAGTACCCGACGCGATTATCCTGCCGTGATCGAGCAGCAGGAGATTGTCGCATTTCCCCGCCTCGTCCATGTACGGCGTGGAAAACAGGATGGC
>JGI20214J51650_10000593_pt1 | contig 22672 bp, 14 predicted proteins | sample WetSurMetagenome_FD_51650 | JGI IMG/M metagenome (IMG submission 51650) | reverse complement strand
GGGGAAGTGAAAGACAGTAAGAAACAGATCTATGCCCAGGCGTTCGCCATCTACGGCTTAACCGAATATTATAGGGTAACAGGGGATGTTGAGTGTCTTGATAAAGCTATTGAACTCTTTGGATTGATTGAAAAATACAGTTATGATAACAGCCTTAATGGCTATTTTGAAGCTTTCAACAGAGAGTGGGGGGAGATTGGTGACCTTCGGCTTAGTGCTAAAGATGCCAATGAGAAGAAAACGATGAATACACATCTTCATGTTCTTGAGGCATATACCAATATGTTCAGGATCTGGCCTAATGAATTATTGAAAAGACAGCTGAAAAATCTGATTAATGTTTTTCTTGACAAGATCATTAACAAAGAGACGTTTAATCTCAATATGTTTTTTGATGAAGAGTGGAATGATAAAACCGATCTGGTATCATACGGCCATAATATTGAATCTTCATGGTTAATTTATGAGGCAGCTCTTGTTCTTGGTGATCAGTATGTTACAGACAAAGTTAAGAATGTTTCTTTAAGAATAGCCGACTCATCCGTGGAAGGTATCAGGGCTGATGGCAGTATGATCTATGAGAGGTTCTTCACTACCGGGCATATTGATACTGATCGCCATTGGTGGGTTCAGGCTGAAGCTGTAGTAGGATACCTGAATGCCTTCACTTTATCAGGTAAGGATCAATTCCTTGACCTGAGCCTGAACGCATGGAAATTTATTACTGATAATCTGATTGACAGGTCAAACGGAGAATGGTTCTGGAGTGTTGACAATGAACATAAACCAAATCTGAAAGATGATAAGGCAGGTTTCTGGAAATGCCCTTATCATGATTCAAGAATGTGTCTGGAGATAATTGAAAGAATAGGTGATCTTTAAAATATATCGATCAAAATAATCTTCGTATAAATGAAAAAACTGATATTTCTGAGTCTGATTTGCGCCTTGGTATCCATGGGCTCATCAGCACAGGTTAGCGAATCCAAAATCAGGCTTAACCAGATCGGATTCTATCCAGGTGCTCCCAAAATTGCTGTAATAGCAGAGACCGGCTTAACAGAATTTGCAATTAAATCTGCAGATTCCGGAGAAGTGTTTCTAAAATCACAGTTAGGTAAAATTCACAAATCTCCATTTTCTGAAAAGCAAACCAGAATTGCTGATTTTTCGCAACTTACAAGACCCGGCAGATATATACTTACTGTGCCGGGATTAGGAGATTCTTATGTCTTTGAAATTAAAAAGGAAGTCTTCTCCGATCTTACAAAAGCTCTTATCAAAAGTTTTTATTTCCAACGGATGTCAACTGATCTGCCTTCTGCATATGCCGGCAAGTGGAGTCGCAAGGGAGGCCATTTTGATAAGGAGGTTCTGATCCATCCCTCAGCAGCTTCTGCAACACGTCCGGCAGGAACTGTTATTTCCTGTCCACGCGGCTGGTATGATGCAGGTGATTATAATAAGTACATTGTTAACAGCGGGATCACAATGGGGACATTGCTTTCAGCCTACGAAGACTTCCCGGGATATTTCGATAAACTGAAGATCAGCATTCCTGAGAGCGGTAACAAAGCCCCGGATCTCCTGAATGAAATTGTCTGGAATCTGAGATGGATGCTGACAATGCAGGATCCGGCAGATGGAGGAGTCTATAATAAAGTGACTAATGCTGATTTCGATGGATTTGTAATGCCATCAGAATGCACTAATCCCCGATATGTTGTGCCCAAAGGCACTGCGGCAACTCTCGATTTTGCAGCAGTGATGGCGCAGTCTGCCAGAGTATTTGCCGGATTCAATAAGGTATATCCGGGCTTGAGTGATTCATGTGTCAGGTCAGCGATGAAAGCCTGGGACTGGGCAATGAAAAATCCAAAAGTTTCATATGATCAGAATAAAATGAACAGGGAATTTAAACCTGTTATTAACACCGGAGGTTATGGCGACCCTGATTTCAGTGATGAGTTCATCTGGGCTGCATCAGAATTATATATAAGTACAGGAAATGAGGGCTATTATAATGCCGTTAAAATCATTCCGGATACCCTGATGCCCTTGCCTTCATGGAATAATGTGAGACTTTTAGGATATTATACACTTGCAAGGTTTGAGAAAAAACTCGAAAATGCTTCAAAGAAAGATTTTTCCCTTATAAAAGACAGGATCTTAAAATCAGCTGATAAAATGGCTGAAGGAGTCAAGGATATGGCTTACCAGACGGTAATGGGAAAGTCGGCTCAGGATTTTGTTTGGGGAAGTAATTCAGTCGCAGCCAATGAAGGTATATTGATGATTCAGGCATTTAAACTTTCAAAAGACAAAAAGTATCTCAATCTGGCACTATCCAATCTTGACTATGTACTTGGCCGCAACGCTACCGGCTATTCTTTTATAACACAGTTCGGACATAAATCACCCATGTTTCCGCATCATCGGTTGTCTGAAGCCGATGGCATTGTTGATCCGATTCCAGGGTTAATAGTCGGCGGACCAAATCCTGGCCAGCAGGATGGCTGTAAAACCTATCCTTCCCGGATTCCTGATGAATCATATACTGATACAGTCTGTTCATACGCTTCAAATGAAATTGCTATTAACTGGAATGCCCCGGCAGTCTATCTCGCAGGAGCACTTGAGGCCTTATTTGTTAAATAATCTTAATTCTCTATGAAATAGATGGAGAAATTCATAAACTTATAGTCTTTTGATAAAATATATTAGAAAAATGCGTACCAAGATTATTTCATTCATTCTGTTACTGACACTGATCGGGTGTCAGACTCATTCAGATCTGAAATTGCCATCACTCATTGGCGATAACATGCTGCTGCAGCAAAAAACAACTGCAAAGATCTGGGGAAAAGCAGCTCCTGGAGTCAGAGTAAAAGTGGAAACCAGCTGGAAAGCAAAAGGCAGTGTTAAAACGGGAAAAGATGGAAAATGGACCATCCCTGTTACCACTCCGGATGCCGGGGGCCCTTATACTCTTACCGTCTCAGCCGGTGACACCACAATCACTGTGAAGAATATCCTGATCGGCGAAGTCTGGTTCTGTTCAGGCCAGTCGAATATGGAAATGCCCCTGGCCGGGTGGCCTCCCAATGATACAATAATGCATTCAAAATCAACTATTGCTTCTTCCTCAGTGCCTGAAATCAGGTTATTTAATGTTCAGAAAATAGTTTCCGGGGAACCTCTTGATGAGTGCACTGGCAAATGGGAAGTGAGCAGCCCTGAAACCGTTCAGCAGTTCAGTGCAACCGCATATTTCTTTGGCAGAAAACTGCATTCAGAACTTCATGTTCCTGTGGGATTAATTGAATCAGCATGGGGCGGAACTCCTTCTGAATCTTGGACTTCAGCTGAATCGCTTCAGAAAACAGGTGAGTTTCTCACTCAGATCAAAGCAATCAGTGAATCAGCTCCTCTTCAGGCTGAATTTAAAGTATGGCTTAATAAACACAGGCAGATTGATATAAAACCCGCGGATGCTGATCAATGGAAGGACCTCAATTTTAATGATGAATCTGTTCCTTCCTCTGATTTTAATGACGGTGCATGGCCTTCTATGAAACTCCCTGCATCGTTTGAAACTGTTACCGGCGATTTTGACGGTGCGATCTGGTTTCGCAAAAGCATTGATGTCCCTGCTAAAATGGCAGGTAAGGACCTGATACTGTCACTTGGCCCCATAGATGATATGGATCGCACATATTTTAACGGTAAGCTTGTTGGAGGCATGGAAGGATCGGGTTTCTGGCAGACTGACAGGATCTATGCCATACCTGCTGATCTGGTTAAAACCGGAGCCAATATTATTTCAGTACGGGTACTCGATACCCAGGGTGGTGGCGGTATTTTCGGAACTCCTGAAAAGATGAAATTATCTTTGAAGAATGATCCGAAACAATTGATTTCTCTTGCCGGCGACTGGAAATATCAGCCGGTTGCAGAACTAAAGGGGAGCAAATTCTATGTTTATGATATTGCAAATTCTGATTTTTCATCAGTTAAACGGCCAATTGAGATCAATGCCGGAACTCCCTCGGCTCTATTCAACGGAATGGTTAACCCGGTTCTTCAATATCAGATCAAAGGAGCAATATGGTATCAGGGTGAGGCTAACGTTGGCAGGGCTGATCAGTATGCAAAGATATTCCCTGCCATGATCACAAACTGGAGAGAAGCCTGGGGTATAAAGGATTTTCCTTTCTATTTTGTGCAGATTGCACCTTATGTTTATGCAGGGGTTGATTCGATCGAATCAGGCTTCCTCCGGGAAGCCCAGGAAAAAGCATTAAAACTGACAAAAACCGGAATGGCAATCACTCTTGATATAGCAACTGTCCAGAATATCCATCCTCCGTTTAAAATGGAAGTGGGTGAAAGACTGGCAAATCTTGCGCTTAATAATGATTATGGAATAAAAAAACAATTGGCAGGTCCGGTTTATAAATCAATGTCAGTTTCAGGTAGCACCATTAATGTGAAATTTGACAATACTGGAAGTGGTCTTGTTGCAAAGGATGGCAAGCTGAAAGAGTTTGAAATTGCAGGAAAAGACGGACATTATGTAAAGGCAGACGCAAAGATAATAAATGACGAAGTAGCCGTATCTTCCGCTGCCGTAAAGGATCCTGTATCAGTCAGGTATTGCTGGAGAAACGGAGCACAGGCATCGTTGTATAACAAAGACGGATTGCCGGGATGGCAATTCCGTACAAGATAACATTTGAAATTTTTAATGATCTGCCCCGATTTTTGGTTTTTGGGCAGCCAACAGAAACTTTATTAATTTAGCAAAATAAAAGCAGAAGATAATGAGAAATATAAGGTTAATATCATTCATACTTGGTGCAATGATTCTTGCATCCTGCAGTCAGACCAGCAAAAACACTGGGGTGGTTAAAAAAGATTTATTTGGAAATCACAATGGAAAAGAGGTTTACTTGCTTACCCTTACAAATAAAGCAGGTAACATAATTAAACTTACAAACTTCGGTGCAAAAATTAACTGGATCGAAGTTCCTGATAAGAATGGTAAAAAGGAAAATATCACTTTCGGGTATGACACTTTTGATGAAACACTTAAAGGTGATATGTCTTTCGGCTCGGTGGTAGGCAGATATGCCAACAGAATTGCAGGTGGTAAATTCTCAATAGACGGGGTTGTTTATACCACACCCGCGAATAACGGGCCTAACACTCTTCATGGCGGACCATTGGGCTGGCATAGTGTCGTATGGGATACGGAAATTATCAAGGATTCTAAATTCCCTTCAGTGAAATTTACCTATGTAAGTCCGGATATGGAAATGGGATTTCCGGGAACGGTTAAAGCTTCAATAACTTATACATGGACAGACAACAATGAAATAGTGATGGATTACGTTTGTACCACAGATAAGAAGACCGTGGTAAATATTACCAATCATGCATATTTCAATCTTCACGGAGCAGGAAACGGCGATGTTCTGGATCACGTTCTTACCCTGAAAGCATCAGCATTCACTCCGGTTGATTCGGTTATGATACCAACCGGGGAGATCCGTCCTGTTGCAGGAACCCCTTTTGATTTCACTGCACCACATGCAATAGGTGAACGTATAGGAGATAAGTACGATCAGCTTGTGCTGGGAAGAGGATACGATCATAACTTCATTCTCGACAATAAGGAAGAAGTTGATGTAACTGTTTATGAGCCTGCTAGCGGACGTGTGCTTGAAGTTATTACTGACCAGCCCGGAATGCAACTCTACACCGGCAACTTTCTTGACGGTAAACAATATGGCCATGGCGGGAAACAGTTCAATTTCAGAACAGGGATGTGTCTTGAGTCAGGTCATTATCCCGATAGTCCCAATCATCCTGATTTCCCTACAACAATATTAAATCCGGGAGATACATTAAAAACCACTACAACATACAGATTTTCAGTTAAATAAATAAAATAAATATAATAAATTTTAAAATGACTACAAGAAGGGTTTTTATCAGAAACACCGCGATGGCANCGGCAGCGTTGGGATTAGTTCCTACTCTTTCGGGATCTTTGGCAGGATGTGCTCCATCCGACAGAATAAAAGTTGGTCTTATCGGGTGCAACGGGATGGGTTTTTCCGATCTTACGGCATTTCTTGATCATCCAAATGTTGAATGTATTGCATTATGTGATGTGGATGAGTCAGTACTCAACAAAAGAGCGGCAGATGTAGAAAAAATGAGAGGCAAGAAACCCGCAAATCTCTACAAGGACTGGAGAAAGCTTATTGATAATAAAGATATTGATGTTGTGATAATCGGGACTCCTGACCATTGGCATTGTATGATGATGGTAGCTGCCTGCGAAGCCGGAAAAGATGTTTACGTTGAAAAGCCAATCGGAAGAACAATAGAGGAATGTAACCTCATGGTAAAAGCTGCTAAAAAGAACAAGACTGTTGTTCAGGTAGGTCAGTGGCAGAGAAGCGATCCACACTGGCAGGATGCTGTAAATTTTATCCGTTCCGGTAAACTCGGGAAAATCAGACTCGTGAGAGTATTTTCATATCAGGGCTGGTGCCCGTCGATACCAGTTCTACAGGATGAACCGGTACCTGCAGGCGTAGATTACAATATGTGGCTCGGGCCTGCACCAAACCGTCCATTCAACCGTAACCGCTTCCACTTTACCTTCAGATGGTTCTGGGATTATGCAGGCGGCCTTATGACTGACTGGGGCGTTCATCTTCTCGATTATGCTCTTTATGGCATGGATGTTACAACACCAAAATCAGTTATGGCAATGGGTGGGAAATACGGATATCCAACTGATGCCTGCGAGACTCCTGACAGCTTGCAGACAATCTATGAATTTGATGGATTCAATGTATTGTGGGACCACGCCATAGGTATTAATGACGGCGCATATGGTCGCAACCATGGTTTAGGATTTGTCGGAGAAAACGGAACACTCGTTGTTGACCGTGACGGATGGGAAGTAATTCCAGAAGATGTCAATGGTAAGCTTCGTATGGAAGCCGTTCCTCTTGCCAAGGGTACCGGAAAAGGACTGAATAACCATGTAAGAAACTTCCTGGAGTGTATTGACAGCCGCAATCCAAATACAAACGCCAGCATTGAGATCGGCGCTCATATTGCCAAGTTCTCAGCAATTGGAAATATTGCATATCGCACAGGCAAGAAACTTGTATGGGACGGGACTAAATTTACCAACGATACAGAAGCAAACAGCTACCTGATTCCGAATTACAGGGATCCATGGAAACTACCTGTTCTCTGACCAAATAAGTAAACAGGCATTTGCCGGAAATGAAGAGAGCCATTCTCTTCATTTCCGGCTTTTTTTATACTCCTGCCTGTTGTATTAAAATTATGTTACCTGAATCTTATCTCAGTAGAATGTTTTTATAGTAATTTTAAATCTATGAAAATTGTTGTTTTAGATGGCTATACTCTGAACCCGGGTGATTTATCGTGGGAAGCACTGAAAATTCTTGGAGATGTAACTATATATGACAGGACTCCGGGGGAAAAGATCCTTGAACGATCTGTTGATGCCCAGGTATTATTGACAAACAAGACTCCCCTTAATAAAGATATCCTCGGATCACTGCCTGAATTGAAGTACATAGGTGTACTCGCAACCGGATATAATGTGGTTGATACTGATGCTGCAAAAGCCCATGGGATAATTGTCACAAATGTTCCTGCGTACAGCACCTCGTCTGTAGCCCAGCTGACATTTGCCTTGCTTCTGGAGTTAAGTCTTCATGTTCAGCNTCACAGCGATTCGGTTTTTGAAGGCAGCTGGGTCAATTCACCTGATTTTTCGTACTGGAATTATCCTCTTATTGAACTCAGCGGGAAGACGATCGGGATCATCGGTTTCGGCAATATTGGAAGAAAGGTAGCCGATATTGCAACTGCTTTCGGGATGAACATCATCTGCTTCAGCAGGTCTCATTCGGACCAGTCTAACCGTTCCAATTTCAGGTGGGTAAATACCGATGAATTATTTGAAACTGCCGATGTGGTAACATGTCATTGCCCGCTGTCAGCTGAAACCAAAGGACTGGTAAATCTTCACAATCTGAAGAAGATGAAGAAAACAGCATTCCTGATAAATACCTCAAGAGGGCCTTTAGTTATAGAGGAGGATCTTGCATTTGCGCTAAACAATGATTTAATAGCCGGTGCCGGTCTTGATGTTCTGGTTATGGAACCTCCGTCTGAAGATAATCCGCTTCTAAGGGCAAAAAACTGTATAATTACCCCCCATTTTGCATGGGCTACAATGGATTCAAGAATACGCCTTATGAATGCAGCTGTAGCTAATCTTTCTGCTTATTTGTCTGGTAACCCGATTAATGTTGTAAATAAATGAAAATAAACTCATGAAAAAATCAGTTTTCATCCTGCTCTGTTCCATATTAACTCTAAATTCAATATTATTATCGGGGCAGCAGTCTCCAGGTACTTTCCCCTTCAGGAATCCTTCTCTTTCACCTGAAGAAAGAGTGAATGATCTAATTTCAAGAATGACACTTCAGGAAAAAGCCGATCAGCTGCTTTATACAGCCCCGGCTATACCCCGGCTTGGAATTCCTTCTTATAACTGGTGGAATGAAGCTTTGCATGGTGTTGCCAGGGCAGGTTATGCAACTGTATTCCCTCAATCAATCACAGTGGCCAATTCATGGGATGAGTCACTATTATTCAATGTTGCAAATGCTATCTCTGATGAGGCAAGGGCAAAATATCATGAGTTCCAGAGAAGAGGAAAGACCGGGATCTACCAGGGACTTACTTTCTGGTCTCCCAATATTAATATTTTTAGAGATCCCAGATGGGGCAGAGGCCATGAAACTTATGGAGAAGATCCTTTTCTGACAGGAAGGATGGGATATGAATTTGTCAGAGGCATGCAGGGTGACGATCCAAAATACCTGAAAACTGTAGCTACTGCAAAACATTATGCTGTACACTCGGGTCCGGAGCCACTGAGACATTCATTTAATGCAAAGGTCAGCGAGATTGATCTTAGAGAAACTTACCTTCCTGCCTTTCGCACTCTGGTAGTGGATGCAGGAGTTTATTCGGTAATGGGAGCCTATAACATGTTCAGGAACTATCCATGTTGCGCAAATCCGATACTTTATGGCATACTGCGGAATGAATGGGGTTTTAAAGGTTATATTGTCTCAGATTGCTGGGCCATCTCTGACTTTTACATGTTCACTCATTTTGCAAAGGACGCTGCGGAGGCTGCAGCTCAGGCGGTTAAAGCAGGAACGGATCTCGAGTGCGGAGTTGATTACAAAAACCTGGTGGAGGCTGTGAATCGTGGGCTCCTGACTGAGGATGATATAAACGTTGCGATAAAACGGATATTCACTGCCCGACTTAAACTTGGAATGTTTGACCCGGATGAGATAGTGCCTTACGCACAGATCCCGTTTTTTGTAAATTGCTCTGACTATAATAATTCCCTTTCCCGTCAGGCCGAAAGAGAGTCGGTAGTTCTTCTGAAAAATGAAAATAATATTCTTCCTCTTTCAAAAAACATAAAAACACTGGCAGTTATTGGTCCAAATGCAGATAATTTTGAATCGCTGATAGGGAACTATAATGGCGTTCCGAAGGATCCTGTGACTATTTTGAAAGGCATCACCTGTAAGCTGACTCCAGGTACAAAAATAATTTATGCTGAAGGAAGTGACCTTGCTGATGGTATTCACAATCTTACTGCAATCCCCTCACGCTATCTCGAGACAAGCGATGGGAAACAGGGAGCTTTCGGCGAATATTTTGGAAACAGGGAAATGAATGGCAAGCCGGTTTTCACCAGAACTGATGACAATATCAGTTTTTACTGGGAGCACCTTTCTCCTCGTTTCGATATGCCCGATGATAATTTTGGTGTCAGATGGACTACCTATCTTGTTCCTCCGGTTACAGGAACATATGTTCTCGGAAGTATGGGTTCTTCAAGTTATGAAATATTGCTTGACGGGAAAAAACTTATTTCAACAACAAATGAGCATGAAGCTTCTTTGATTGAGGCACCGGCTGAACTGCAGGCCGGGAAAAAATACAAGATAGAGGTACTATATAAAAATCTGGCAGGAGATGCCTGCATCCAGCTGATGTGGGCACCTCCCCGGCCAAATCTTATTGAGGAAGCTGTACAGGCAGCAAAGAATTCCGATGTTGTGGTTCTCGTTCTCGGCCTTTCCCGGCGACTGGAAGGAGAGGAGATGCCAATAAAAATTGAAGGATTCAGTGGAGGGGACAGGACTAATCTGAATCTTCCTCCCGCCCAGGAAAAACTCCTTGAGGCGGTTACTGCTACAGGGAAACCTGTTATTGTGGTGCTGGCAAACGGAGGAGCGCTGGCAGTGAATAAGGCACAGGAAAAGGCATCGGCTATCTTACTGGCAGGTTACGGAGGCCAGCAGGGGGGCAATGCAGTAGCCGATGTAATATTTGGTGATTATAATCCTGCCGGAAGACTTCCTGTAACATATTATAAATCAATTGACCAGATCCCGGCATTCGAAAACTACGATATGCAAGGCAAAACTTACAGATTTTTTTCACAGGAACCACTTTATCCTTTCGGATATGGGCTGAGCTATACAACTTTCAGTTACAGCGGCTTGTCAATCCCTGAAAAGGTAAATACAGGCGAAAAAGTCGTTGTGAGAGCAACGGTTACAAACACCGGAAAAGTTGAAGGAGATGAAGTTGTTGAGCTTTATCTGACCGATGAAAAGGCTTCCACGCCCCGACCAATAAGGCAGCTGGAGGGATTCACCAGAATCTCACTTAAGCCGGGTGAAAGCAAGGTTGTTGAGTTTAGCCTTGAGCCGCGTCAGTTCTCAATGATTAATAAAAGTGAAAAACGCGTTATTGAACCCGGATACTTTACAATATCGGTCGGGGGCAAGCAACCGGGCTTCAAAGGTTACCTTGATCCGTCATTCACCCAGGTGCTGACAGGACGAATTAAGCTTACCGGTAAGGAGGTACCTTTAGCGAACTAATGAACAGAAAATATGGCTGAAGAAAACAATTTCCTTGAGAAGCGCGTAACACTCTTCGACGGAATATCACTCGTTGCCGGTGCAATGATTGGATCAGGTATATTCATTGTCAGTGCTGATATCGCCAGGAATGTCGGTTCCCCGGGCTGGCTGCTTATAGTCTGGCTGATTTCAGGAATCATGACTATCATCGGAGCTCTGAGCTACGGTGAACTGGCATCAATGATGCCTCAGGTCGGAGGGCAGTATGTCTATCTGAAAGAAGCATATCATCCTCTTGTTGGATTTCTGTTCGGATGGACTACTTTCCTTGTTATTCAGTGCGGGACAATTGCGGCCGTTGCTGTGGCTTTTGCGAAGTTCAGCGGTGTCCTTTTTCCATGGATCTCTGAACAGAATATTCTTCTTGAAATAGGTCCTCTCAAGATTAAAAGCACAATGGTAATTGCCATCGCTATGATCATTTTTCTTACCTGGGTGAATACCAAAGGAATAGTTACCGGTAAAACAATCCAAAATATCTTTTCTTCTACCAAAGTGATTGCCCTTGTAGGATTTATTCTGATTGGATTCTTTGCAACAAGGCATAATAGTTCGATGCAGATAAACAGGGAGATCTTCTGGCATGCCAGCACAATCGGCCCGGGTAACCAGGTTATCCCTCTTGTCGGATTTGCGCTGCTGGCAGCTGTAGGATCGGCATTGGTAGGATCATTATTTTCTTCCGATGCCTGGTATAATGTCACTTACCTTTCAAGTGAGGTGATAAATCCAAAAAGGAATGTTCCTCTAAGCCTTCTTTTCGGAACCCTGTTAGTATCAGCCCTCTATTTACTTACGAATTACATATATATAAAAATTCTGCCTATGGCAGGTTCCCCCGATGGAGCAGATACCTTAAGCCGTGGTATACAATATGCTACTGATGACAGAGTTGGCACTTCTGCTATGAATGTGGTTTTCGGCAATTCAGCTGCCGTGATTATGGCAGTATTTATTATGATCAGTACATTCGGGTGCAATAACGGACTCATCATGGCGGGCCCCAGGGTCTATTATGCAATGGCGAAAGATGGCCTGTTTTTCAGGAAAGTCGGGGAAATAAATAAAAACAATGTCCCCGGATTTGCCCTTGTTGTTCAGGGAGTATGGGCTGTTCTTCTCTGTTTGTCGGGGACCTACGGAAACCTGCTTGATTACGTGATCTTTGCGGTTTTGATTTTCTTCACTCTTACGATACTTGCAATTTTTATTTTAAGGGTAAAGCGGCCTGATATTCCCAGGCCATATAAAGCATTTGGGTACCCGGTAATACCGTCACTCTATATTATTGCTACTATGACTATTATGGTAATTCTTCTTATATATAAACCAAAATATACCTTCCCGGGGCTGGGCATTGTATTACTGGGCATCCCTGTTTATTTTCTATGGAAGAGGTTCATCAGCGATAAGCCGGTAGTTTAATTTATTTACGATTCACATGTTCCCGGAAGAATTTTTAAAAAGGATTTCCAGTCAGAAATACATCGCACCTGCTGATCTTTTAAAAGCAATGGGGGAGCCGTCCCCTGTGAGTATCAGGATCAACCCTGCAAAATGGAACCAGACTCCGGTTAATTCAGAGCCGGTACCATGGAACACATACGGGTATTATCTGAAGGAGAGACCTTCCTATACGCTAGACCCGCTGTTTCATTCAGGNTGTTATTATCCACAGGAAGCTTCAAGCATGTTTCTGGAACAGGTGATAAGCCAGACCAGAGATAGTTCAGGGCTATCGATGGCACTCGACCTTTGTGCCGCTCCCGGTGGCAAGAGCTTAATTCTTTCAGACCTAATTGGTAAAGAAAGTCTGCTTGTTGCAAATGAGACTATCAGAAACAGGTCCGCTATTCTGGCTGAGACGCTTACTAAATGGGGAACTGTTAACTCCATAGTAACTCAGAATGATCCATCCTCATTCGGAAGATTACCTGGGATGTTTGATATAATACTTGTTGATGCTCCCTGCTCAGGTGAGGGGATGTTCAGGACCGGGGTGGCAGTTAGTGAATGGTCGGTGAGCAATACTGCTCATTGCTCTGAGCGACAGAAAAGAATTCTGATGGATGTCTGGCCTGCTCTCAGGGAGGATGGGATCCTTGTATACAGTACCTGCACTTTCAATCCGGGAGAAAATGAAGAAAATATAAGGTGGCTTATCGGTAAACAGGAAGCCGAGTGTATCCGGATTGATATTTCAAAGTTCAAAGGGATAGTTGAGATTGACTATGAGGGAATATATGGCTATGGTTTTTATCCGGATAAGATCAGAGGTGAAGGTTTTTTTATGTCCGCAATCAGGAAGAAAGTTTTTCAGGAGAAGATACGTGTAAAAAGTCTGAAAAATACTGATCTGAAACCATCGAAGAGTGATCTGGCTGTTACCGCTAATAATACATTTTTCCCCGATGACAGGATACTCAGATGGGGAGAGGAGCTTATTGCAGTTCCCTGCAGGATGGACGACTATTCTCACCTTTTTCGTAATCTGAAGATTGTAAAAGCCGGCACTAAATTATTTGTCACAAAGAAGAACGACTTTTTACCGGCACATGAGCTTGCATTATCCCAGTCATTAAAGCCCGGAGCTTTCCCCAGCAAGGAGTTAAGCCTGAAGGACTCAATAGCATTTCTCAAAAGGGATAATTTCCAGATAGATATTGCTGCCTCCGGATGGAACCTGGTAACATATAAGGGAGTGAACCTCGGTTTTGTTAAAAATCTGGGAAACAGGATAAATAACTATTTTCCTGTTGAATGGAGGATACGAATGGATCTTCCGCAAGAGGGAAAAGAGAATATACTAGATTGGAATACTGGTCAGGATTTTTGAATATCTATGAAAGAAAAACCCCGTGAATATCAGGTATTCATCAAACCGGCAGGTGCGGTTTGCAACCTAAATTGCAGCTATTGCTACTACCTGGAAAAAAAAGGCCTATTTCCTGAAGATCATCATTTCCTTATGGATGACGAGACTCTTGAAAAATATGTAATTCAGAATATCGCAGCTTCCGACGATGAACTCATTAGCTTTTCATGGCATGGAGGAGAGCCTTTGCTTGCAGGAATAGATTTTTACCAGAAAGCACTTTACTATCAGTCAATTCACAAACCTGAAGGAAAGGTAATTTTAAACGGGATTCAGACAAACGGGACTCTGATTAATAAAGAATGGGCTAAGTTCCTTTCTGAGAATAACTTTCTTGTCGGCATCAGTATTGATGGCAATTCAGAATTGCATGATCTTTTCCGGAAGAAAAAGAGTGGTGAAGGCTCATGGAATAACGTAATAAACGGATTTCACCTCTTAATGAAATCAGGGGTAATCCCCGAAATACTATGTGTGGTTAACTCCGAAAATGTGAAGTATCCGCTTGAGATCTATAATTTTTTTAAGCAGACAGGTGCGCAATTCATAACCTTTCTGCCACTGGTTGAGCAGGACATTAATTCGCCTTCTGGAGTAAGTGAAAAATCAGTACCTTCTGAGGAGTTTGGTTATTTTCTGAGTTCAATTTTTGATGAATGGGTTGAGAAAGACGTTGGCAAATTAAAGGTGCAGGTTTTTGAAGAGGCAGCCAGATGTGCTTTTAATCAGGAACATACCCTTTGTATTTTCAGAGTGAATTGTGGCGGTGTCCCGGTTGTTGAGCATAATGGTGACTTCTATTCATGTGATCACTATGTAAGCAGTGATCATCTGCTTGGAAACATCAATGAAACATCACTCGCTGACCTGCTGGATTGTGAGAGGCAAATAGCTTTTGGTGAGGCTAAATCGCTCACCCTAACTGAATACTGTAAACAGTGTGAAGTCAGGCAGATGTGCAACGGAGAGTGTCCGAAAAACAGATTTATTACTACACCGGATGGCGAAGCAGGACTGAATTACCTTTGCCGCGGGTACAGGTATTTCTTTAATCATTGCCGCCCTTTTGTTGATGCTGTAAGGCAGGCTTTTGAAGAAAATCAGAAGATCAGATAAAAATCTCTATTTCAGTTTTTCCCTGAAGAATGCAATTGTTCTTGACCATGCAAGTTTAGCTGCCTTCTCGTTATATCTTTCAGGATTTGAATCATTATTGAAGGCATGTTGTGCTCCCTCATACATGAATATCTGATATTCCTTATTATACTTTTTCAATGCCTCTTCAAATGCAGGAATGCCCTGGTTAATCCTTGCATCATCGCCAGCATAGTGAGCCAGAATCGGAGCCTTGATTAAAGGGACCTGATCAACTGTAGGCTGCATTCCGTAATATGGAACTGCTGCATCAAGATCAGGGCAGTTTACAGCTACCTGATTTGTCATGCCTCCACCCCAGCAGAATCCGGTGCATCCTACCTTCCCGTTCGACAGAGGCTGGGTTTTTAGATATTTGACAGCTGCCACAAAGTTCTTAATAGTTTTTTCCTTATCCAGTTGTCCTATCATCCCGACTGCTTTTTCAAGATCGTTCTCAGGTGTTCCACCCAGAGGGGTAAGTGCATCTGGTGCGAGGGCAAGAAAGCCTTCTTTTGCCATTCTTCGTGTAACATCCTGTATGTGAGGCTGAAGTCCCCTGTTCTCATGAATAATAAGTACAGCAGGGAATTTACTTCCGGTTTTTGGTCTCGATAAAAATGCTTTCATTTCACCTGTCTCACCGGGATATTTAATGAACTCGGAAATAAGATCAGGATCCTGCTGACCCGATTTAACCACTTCCTGCCTGTTCTGATCAAGCACTGGGATGAGAGCCATCGCAGCAGCTGAACTGCCGGTGACTATAACAAGTTTTTTGACGAATTCACGACGGTTAGTCTTTCCTTGTTTATAGTCATTATAAAGCTTTGTAATTCTTTGATCCATAATTTAAAGGTTTAGATGAGTTCATTTTGTGTTATGTAATCTGCCTGAATTAATTTTTTACATTTGCAGTTGATCCAAAATGGAAATCAGCATTTCAATTTACGAACTTGAGCGGAGATGTGCAAAAAAAGTTGATTTTCATTCCTGAACTTAGATAAAATTATTGATGAAACGCGACATTGAAATTGCTCAGGAAGCCGACATAAGGCCAATTGCTGAGATAGCTGCAAAACTTGGTATTCCGCACGATGAACTGGACATGTACGGCAGGTATAAAGCAAAGATCCCTTTGCATTTTATTGATGAGGAAAAGATAAAGAAAGCAAAACTGGTTCTTGTTACTGCTATTACACCAACTCCGGCAGGAGAAGGCAAGACTACTACTTCCATCGGTTTAGCACAGGCATTGAACCTAATGGGAAAAAAAACAACCGTGGTTTTACGCGAACCATCTCTTGGGCCGGTATTTGGAATTAAGGGGGGTGCCGCAGGGGGAGGCTATTCACAGGTTATTCCAATGGAGGATATCAATCTCCATTTCACTGGCGATATTTCCGCAGTTGAAAAAGCTCATAATCTGCTTGCAGCATTGATTGATAATAATATACAACGCAAAGGGGGAAATCTGGGTATTGATCCACGGACAATTCAGTGGAAAAGGGTGATGGATATGAATGAGAGATCGCTCAGAGATATTATTATCGGACTTGGCGGACCGAAAGAAGGAGTACCAAGACAATCGGGGTTTAATATAACTGCAGCCTCGGAAGTTATGGCGACACTATGTGTAGCTAACAATCTGATGGATCTCAAGGAAAGACTTGGGAATATTTTTATCGGATACACTTATAACGATAAACCTGTATTTGCCCGCGATCTTAAGGCAAACGGTTCAATGGCAGTTCTTCTTAAGGAGGCTATAAAACCCAATCTTGTACAGACACTTGAGGGAACTCCTGCGATAATCCACGGAGGCCCATTTGCAAATATTGCCCAGGGCACAAATTCTATTATTGCTACCAAGACAGGACTGTCACTGAGCGACATTGTTGTAACTGAAGCAGGATTTGCATCAGAGCTTGGCGCTGAAAAGTTCTTCAATATTAAATCACAATTCGGAAACCTTCTTACCAGTGCCGTCGTAATTGTAGCAACTATCAGGGCTCTGAAGTACCATGGGGGAGCAAAACTTGCTAATCTGCAGAGTATTGACACCGATGCTCTGCAACGAGGTTTCGGAAATCTTGACAAACATATTGAAAATATGAGGCATTACGGATTCAGGCCAATAATCGCAATAAACAGATTCGACACTGACAGCGATACTGAACTGGATCTCCTGAAAAGGCATTGTGATACCCAAAATGTTGCAGTTGCGATAAATGAATCATGGTCGCATGGTGGCAAAGGTGCAATAAGCCTGGCGGAAAAAGTGCTCGAAAGTATAGGTAATTCCCCTGATTGCTTCCGTCCATTGTATGAGCTCTCATGGACGTTTGAGAAGAAAATTTCGACGATTTGTCTTATGATGTATGGGGCCGACCATGTTGAATATACTGTTCAGGCAAAAGAACAGCTTGAGAAGATTGAACAGCTTGGTTTGCGCAATCTGGCAGTATGTATTGCCAAAACTCAGAAATCTCTTTCCGATGATCCTTCGAAGAAAGGTCGCCCAAAAGGATTTACTGTAAAAATCAGGGAGGTTGAACTTTCTTCTGGCGCAGGATTTATTGTTCCGATTGCAGGAAGCATTATGAGAATGCCGGGCCTGCCGAATAACCCGTCCGCCGAAAATATCGACATAGATGAAAATGGAGTTATAACCGGATTATTCTGATGACTGAAAATATATCAGGTGTCATTCTCGCTGGAGGTGCAGGCAAAAGATTCAATGGTACAATAAAATCAAAGATCATTATTGACGGGAAAAGTATCATTTCCAGAATCATAGAAGTGTTTGAGCAGGTTTTCAGTGAGATTATAATCGTCACAAATACCCCTGATGAATTTGCTGAATACATAAAATATACTATTGTTCGTGATCTCATTACCGACAGAGGACCTCTCGGCGGGATACATGCCGCCATGAGTGTTGCCTCAAATGAGGCGATCTTCGTTGTTGCAGCAGATATGCCCTTTCTCAGTACATCTCTCATAAACAGACAGGTTGAATATTTTAATGAAATAAACTGCGATATCCTGATTCCAAAGATCGGAGAGCTTATTGAGCCACTTCATGGAATCTACAGAAAATCAATTGCAGGGGCCATCGAGACTTATCTTATTAAGGAAAATAATTTTGCTGTGAGAGATTTCTTACACAGAAGCAAAGTTATGTACCTTCAGCTTGATGAATCAGAAAAAAATCTCATTCCATTTCTGAATATTAATTCGCCTGATGATGTGCTTAAGGCGGGCAAACATTCAGGCCTTTCCGGTTAATTTTCCTGTAAAAACAGTTGTCTCTTTCTCAGGTCTCGGTTCCAATTTCATTTTTTATTAACTTTATGTCCGTTAAAACCTTTTTGTCATGAAGAAATTATCCTTTTGCCTCCTCCTTATAGCTGTCTCACTTTCTGCATGTAAAAAACTGAGTAAATATGAAGGTGTTCCTTTTACGGAAAAGAAACCGCTGGACTGGGAGAATCCTGAAGTATTTAATATTAACAGGGAGGATCCTCATGCTTCACTGATTAGTTTCCCTGATGAGAAAAGCTCTATTGAGGCTATAAAGGAAAATTCTCCCAACTATAAATCGCTTGATGGTAAATGGAAATTTAATTGGGTTAAAACTCCTGATCAGCGCCCTTTTTGGTTCTTTAAAGATGATTATGATACCCGCGACTGGAAGGAAATTGATGTGCCGTCGAACTGGCAAATGAAAGGATATGATGTTCCCGTTTATGCTAACATTACCTATCCGTTCTGGACCTATGAAGATGTCTTCAATCCTCAGGGCAGCAGCTCTTACAAATACAAAAAAGTTCCGCCGGCTATACCTCATGACTGGAATCCAGTAGGTTCCTACAAGAGAAGCTTTGAAATTCCCTCTTCATGGAATGGCAAAGAGATATATCTTCATTTTGGAGCTGTCAGTTCAGCATTTTATGTATGGGTGAATGAGAAACTGGTAGGGTATAGCGAGGATAGCAAGATTCCTGCAGAATTTAATATTACTTCATATCTGAAGAGTGGTAAGAACTTTGTGTCGGTTGAAGTATACAGATGGAGCGATGGCAGTTACCTTGAAGATCAGGATTTCTGGAGACTGAGCGGAATTCAGAGAACTGTCTTCCTTCATGCCCGTCCTAAAACCTTTATCAGGGATTTCTTTGTGAACAGCAGTCTTGATAAGGATTATAACGATGGGCTGCTCAAAGTTGATGTTGCTTTGAAGAACAATGATAAATCAGATGGCGAATATGTAATCGATGCATCACTTTATGATGGTTCTCAAAAACTCTTTACCGAATCGAAGGATGCAAAACTGGCCGAAGAGAAAGCATCAGTAGCTTTCAGCAAAACAGTCAAGGAAGTAAAAAAATGGTCGGCAGAAAAGCCAAATCTTTATTCACTGGTATTAAGTCTGAAAGATAAAAACGGAAATATCCTTGAGTCAGTCAGTTCAAAGATAGGATTCAGGAAAGTTGAAATAGTCAACTCCCAGCTGCTGGTAAACGGTGTTGCTCTTTATCTCAAAGGAGTTAATATGCATGAGCATAATGAAATAACTGGGCATGTTATTGATGAAGCCACCGTTTTGAAAGATATCAGGACCATGAAGAGTCATAATATAAATGCCATGAGGACCTGCCACTACCCGCAACAGGAATTCTGGTATGAGATGTGCGATAAATATGGTCTTTACCTGATAGATGAGGCAGATATTGAGTCGCACGGAATGGGATATGACAAGGATGTGACTCTGGCTGATAAACCCGAGTGGGCTGCAGCTCACCTCGACAGGATGAAAAGAATGGTAGAGAGAGATAAAAACCATCCGGCTGTCATTATCTGGTCGATGGGCAACGAAGCCGGCGACGGACATAACTTTCTCAGCGGTTATAAGTGGATCAAAGGCCGCGACACATCAAGGCCGGTTCAGTACGAAAGAGCAGAGAAAAGCACTAATGCTCCTGAACGTCATACCGACATCTGGGCCGATATGTATGCGACAATTCCTGAAATTGAGGCATATGCAAAGAATCAAAAGAACGACAGGCCTATGATAATGTGCGAATATGCCCACGCTATGGGAAATTCAACAGGGAACCTTCAGGATTACTGGGACGTGATTGAGAAATATCCAAAATTGCAGGGAGGATTTATCTGGGACTGGGTTGACCAGGGATTTCTTAAAACTGATGAAAACGGAGAGAAATACTGGACTTATGGCGGCGATTATGGAGACCTGGGGATGCCAAGTGACGGAAACTTCTGCATCAATGGCCTGGTATGGCCTGACAGAACACCGCATCCCGGACTTTTTGAGGTAAATAAAGTATATCAGTATGTTGGTTTTGAGCCTGTAGATCTTAAGAAAGGATTGATACGGATAAAAAATAAATATGATTTTACTAATCTCTCGGAATTCACCCTGGAATGGGGAATTATAGCTGACGGCAATCAGATCAAATCGGGGAAAATACCTGTGTCGGATCTTAAGCCGAAAGCATCAATGATAACTCAGATACCGGTATCTGAGATAACTCCTGCACCTGGAACAGAGTATTTTCTTAACATAAGAGTTTCCAGGAGTGATGCATGGAACTATGTCCCGGAAGACCATGTATATGCAAGTGCACAGTTCAAACTTCCTGTTGAAGTTAAACAGGTATCTGCCAAATCAGATAATCTTGCTGTCCTCCAGACAAAGACTGTAGATAAAAACCTGGTAGTCAGCGGAGTTGATCTGAAACTGGTTTTTGATCTGGCTGCCGGCCGACTTACATCTTTTAATTTTAAAGGAAATGAACTGTTGAAAAAGGGTCCTGAGCCAGATTTCTGGAGNCCGCCAACTGATAATGATTATGGGTATAATATGGATAAGTGGCTTGGCGTATGGAAGAAAGCAGGTGAAAGAACAGTTCTGACCAAAGCAAATATAAGCCAGCCCGAATTAGGCAAAGTGGTAGTTACCTTCAATTATGACATACCCGACGGCAGTGGAAAGAAACTTGGCGGTTATGCAACAACTTATACTGTTTATGGTTCAGCTGATCTTATTGTTAAAAACCAGTTCTCAAAACTATCAGAGAAAACTCCCGAAATCCCAAGAATGGGGATGCAGATGCAACTTCCGGTGGAATATACAAATCTGAAATGGTTCGGTCGTGGTCCACAGGAGAACTATGTTGACAGGAAAACAGCTGCAGACGTCGGGTTATATGAAAGCACAGTACCGGATCAGTACACACCATATATCCGTCCGCAGGAAAATGGTTACAAAACGGAAACAAGATGGCTTACACTCACCAACGATAATGGAAACGGTATTCTTATAACCGGGGAACCTTTGATCTGCTTTGCAGCTCTGAATAATATCCATGATGATTTTGAATCGCCGGGTAAACTCTCACAGTACAGGAAGGATGCCAAGACTGCCAATACACATATCGTAGATGTTAAACCAAGGGAACTTGTCAATCTGAATGTTGACTTCGGGCAGATGGGAGTAGGCGGTGATAATTCATGGGGTGCATTAATACATACTCAGTACAGGCTGATGGCAAATAAATATGAGTACTCTTTCAGGATCAGACCTGTTTTGAAGGAAGATGATGTTGTTAAACTGGCTAAAGAGAAATTCTGATCAGCCGTCCTCCCAGTCATTTAGCTCCCCTTCCTCTCATAAGGGGTGAGATTTCTGATTTTTTTGCCCCCCTGCCCCCCTAAAGGGGTGAGTTTTCTGTTGTTTTTTTGCCCCCCTGCCCCCCTAAAGGGGGGTAAGATTCTGAATGCCATTGAAATTTTACTTTCATTACGAATTGGCTCCCCTTTAGGGGAGCTGTCGCGTAGCGACTGAGCGGTTTATCATCATTTGCTCAGTTATTTTTCTACTCCCCAACCTTTTCATAGAAATATGCTTCCTTTTTGTCGACATCATCCCAGGTGTAGATCTCTTTATTTTTATTGACGATGTAGAGGTTGAGCAGGGCAATATCACCTGCACACATAGTGGCATGTACAAAGAGAAAGAGTGAAAGGCTCCATTTCCATATTCCGGGAATAAAAAATACCGATAATATTAGTGTTGCACTTATCAGAATCACAGGAGTCAGAGCCACAATTATAAACTGGACAGGAGAGGCGACATACCTGTGTGCAGTTACATAGAACATGTATTGGCGCAGATCCATACCAACCCTGATATTCTTTGCACCCGACAGGAAATATGGGATAACGTGCAGGAATTCATGAACCGGAATGAATACCAACGGCAAAATTATCATTCCAAATACAGAATGCAGAAGAAATGCTGATTCAGGGTATCCTCCCCTGATTCTGATTCTGATAAATAAACCAAAACAAAGAAAAATAATACAGATGGTCCAGAAAATATATGTAAGCCATGTTTTCTTTTTGAGATATTCAAATACAAACCCGATCAGATCGGTATATGAAAGAGTAAGAAACAGCCTGAATCTTTTCTGATCTTCAAGATCTTCAACAGAGTATGACATTAGTATGATTTTAACAAATTTACCTATTTAAAGATTCA
>JGI20214J51650_10000592_pt1 | contig 22673 bp, 22 predicted proteins | sample WetSurMetagenome_FD_51650 | JGI IMG/M metagenome (IMG submission 51650) | reverse complement strand
TTCTCAAACCCTTCTTGAACTCATCCTGATCGCCTCCCTCCAGCGCCTTGAACCGATCGACGGCAGGATCGATGAAGGCATTCAGCTTGCCCTGCTCTTTGGGATTCAGCATGTTTTTCGACATGAAATAGACCCTGGCAAAGGCATCGATCTCGGACTGCCAATAGCTCTGTTTTTCATTCAGACGGTTTTTTAGATCGTACAGGTGGTTGGGATCGGTGACCTGTTCCACCGTGATCATTTCGTAAAAGGGCTGGAACGCCTTTAGTATGGTATCCCGATCATTAACAAAATCCAGGATGAAGGTGTCCTCTTTTCCGGGATGGATGCGATTGATCCTGGAAAGGGTCTGAACCGCCTTCACGCCCGCGAGAGGTTTGTCGACAAACATGGTGTGCAAGAGCGGCTGATCGAAGCCGGTTTGATACTTTTCCGCCACCAGGAGGATTCCGTAGTCCTCTTTTTCGAACACCCTCGGCAATTGTTTCTCTCCGAAACCGGTCAATTCGGGCTCCGAAATGCCCTCGGGGACATCATCATCCTTCAGCCTGCCGGAAAAAGCCACCAGCACTTTGATCCAGGCGTACCCCTTCTCTCTAATGTATCTCTTGAATTCGAAAAAATACCGTTTTGCGTGCAGGCGCGAGCTCGTCACCACCATGGCCTTTGCTTTGCCGCCGATCTTCTTCGACGTGATCTGCCGGAAATGCTCGATCATCACTTCAGTCTTTTGGGCGATGTTATGGGGATGGAGGGAAACAAAGCGGGCGATGGCTTTTACCGCCTTGCGCTTGTCCAGCTCCGGGTCGTCTTCGATTGCCCTTGCCAGACGGTAGTAGGTCTCGTAAGTCGTGTAGTTCTTCAGCACATCGAGGATGAAGCCTTCGTCAATCGCCTGTCGCATGGAATAGAGATGAAATGGTCGTGGTTTTCCATCGGGACCCTGTGTGCCGAAGACTTCCAGCGTCTTGGCCTTGGGCGTTGCCGTAAAGGCGAAGAAACTCAAATTAGGCTGTGGCCCCGTGGGGCTTCACTTCCCTTTCAAAATACTCCTCGATGGTCTGTCGCACCAGCTTGCCGTTCTGTTCACGAAGGAAGGGGATATTCTCATAGTCCCGGAGGCTGCTGTCCGGTTTGGGATTGCCGTTCTTGTCGGCTTCAGTCCTTCCGCTTCCATCTCTAAGGGGGCGTTCCACCGTCGCTCGCCAGTAGGCGAAATAATCATTGGGGAAGATCTTGCAAAAGGGTCCTTCCTGAAAATCGCCGTACACCTGGGTGATGATCCCGATCTGGTTGGGTCTGCCGTTCTTTCCGTCACCGATTTCCTTTCGCTTGTTGCCGAGGCTCCGGTTCATCTTCTGCCAGAACCGATTGGGGCGTCCTTCCTCCTCGTCCTTCTGTCCCGTGGCGTTGATGAGCTGGATCTTGCCTTTTCGTTCTTGGGTTTTGCGGTTGGTGACGATCAAAACATAGGTGGCAATGCCGGTATTGTAAAAAAGTTGATCGGGCAGGGCAATGATCGCCTCCAGCATGTCATTCTCGATGATCCAATTGCGGATTTCACTCTCTCCTCCGCCCGCACCGCCCGAAAAAAGCGGGGAAGCCCGGCGCCGAACCGTCCGGCAAAGCCTCGTTTCTCGTATTCCGCCTTGATGATTTTTTCCGCTTTGCGCCATTCCACGCCGAAGGGAGGATTGCTCAGCATGTAGTCGAATTTTTCGTGTTCCAAGCCATCCACGGTAAAGGTGTTGCCGAATTTGATGTTGGCCGGATTCTGGCCCTTGATGAGCATGTCCGATTTGCAGATGGCATAGGATTCAGGGTTGATCTCCTGTCCGAAGACCTCCAGGCGGACTTCGGGGTTCAGTTCGTGAAGGTACTCTTCAGCAACGGAGAGCATCCCTCCCGTGCCGCAGGCACGGGTCGTACAGTGTCTTGACGACCCCTTTCGTGGTGAGGATTTCCCGGTCATTCAGGAAGAGGAGATTGACCATGAGACGGATCACTTCCCTGGAGGTAAAGTGCTCGCCGGCCGTTTCATTCGACAACTCGGCAAATCTGCGGATGAGGTCTTCGAAGACATAGCCCGTTTCGATGGATTTCATACCGGATAGGTCGGTCTCTTCGAAGCGTTTGACCACGAGATAGAGCAGGTTGGTCTTGGGATCGTCCATGCGGGCAATGTGGTCGTCGAAGTTGAAATACTCGATGATCTCCCGGGCATTTGCCGAAAACCCGTTGATAAAATTGCGCAGGTTCGCAGCAATATGGTTCGGGTCGGCCACGAGCTTCCTGAAATTGAACTGGCTGCGGTTGTGAAAATTGAAGCCGGCAACCTTGTTGAGCGTTGCATCGATTGCCGCCTGGGACATCTTCTCGACCTTCGGGAGGAAAGCGAGCACCTTCTGTTTTGTGGGCTCAAGAACAGAGTCCAGACGCCGAAGAACCGTCATGGGCAGGATGACCTTGCCGTAATCCGCCTGCTTATAGTCGTCCCGTAGCAAATCAGCTACGGACCAAATGAGATTCGCCTTTTCTTTAAAATCAATCATGTTTGCCCCGTGGAGTCAGTTCTTCAACTATCCGGTTCAGCTTCTGCTTCAGTTCAGGCAAATCCCGCTCAGCAACCTGCCAGATCTCGTCGAGGTCGATCCCGAAATACTCGTGAGCAATGACATTGCGCATCGCAACAATTTCAGACCAGGGAACCTCGGAGTGGGTCGCGCGAAATCCCGCTCCCAATCTCGAAGCCGCTTCGCCTATGATCTCGAGATGGTGCACAACCCAGGTCTGTATGAGCTCATCGCGTTCAAAAGCTTCCCGTCCCTTGCCTGAATGCCGTTCAATGTTCTCAATGGCTTCCAGCATATCGAGGATGCGCTCCCTGTCGTCCCTCATAACGGACGCGCCTCCCTGAGCACGCGTTCGCGGATGCGGGTTCGAATCCCTTTTTCGCTCAGCACATCCACCTTGCATCCAAGAAGCTTCTCCAAATCGAGCAAGAGCGCGGCGTGGTCGAGAAGGCTTCTGTCGGGTTCCATCTCAACCAGAAAGTCGAGATCGCTTTTTTCGTCGTCATCACCCCGCGCCACGGAGCCGAAGATTCTCACGTTGCGGGCGCCGTGCCGTCTGGCAGTCTCCAAGATTGCGGTGCGTTTTTCGTGCAGTAGACTGCGAAGGTTCATCGTCATCCTTCTTTCCTTATTGCTTCAGGAGTCCTGCGGCTTGAAAGCTGAAATACCCGTTTCTGCCGACGATGATGTGATCGATCACTCCGATGCCCATAAGCTTGGCCGCATCCAGCAGCCTCTCGGTGATGGCAAAATCTTCTTCACTCGGGTCGGGGTTCCCGGAGAGATGGTTATGGACGAATATGATACCGGCTGCCCGGTCGCTGATCGCATCCGCGAATATTTCCCGAGGGTGGACGATGCTCTTGTTGAGCGTACCGATAAAAACCGTCCCTTATTGGATCAGCCGGGATGCCCCATCGAGCGTCAGGGTCAAAAAATATTCCTGTTTCTTGTCCTTCAATTCATCCGTCAGTGCCAGGGCGTCGTTTACGCTCGAGATCTTCACATCGTCCCGCACCAACAATCGCTTCGCGAATTCGATAGCAGCCATGATCTGGCTTGCTTNGGCAAGACCGACACCGTCGATACTCCGCAATGTTTCCAGGCTGATAAGGTCGGCCTTGCCTTCCGTTACCTTCAGAATGTCTCGCGCCACCTCGAAGACACCCTTGCCTCTTANGCCGCTCCCCAGCAGAACAGCCAGCAATTCAAGGTTCAAAAGGGCCTCAGGCCCCTTTCTTTCCATCTTTTCTCGGGGCCTGTCAAATTCAGGAATACCAACAATCTTCTTCATGACCGTGCCAATGTGTATGGAATTCGAATAAGATATCCGCTGCAGGGCTCTTCCGGCACGATATACAATCATCTCCTCTTCTTCAATAGAAACTTCGCCTCCGATTCCTTTCTCAAGCAGCATGGAGAAGAAGCCGGGAAAACCTTCATTCTCTGAATCCTTAAGCGGCTGCAAGTTGCTGCCGCTTAACAAACGCCCTCTTGAGGGCTGTGAAAAATGGCATCCAACCGGCAAATGCTCACAAACAGTACGGGGTAATGCCTTTCACGACACCTTTTCTGATTGACAAATATTGAGAGCTCCATTAGGCTTGCTCTGCTCATTTGGACGAGTCTTTCAGGATTTTGCAGTGCTAGCTCGAACAGTATTCTTGGCAGACGAGGCAATCAGGGCTGTGCTGGATCTTTAGGCGCGACCCCTCTGCCACGGTATTTTCCGCGCCTCATCTCTCATCATCTGCATCCATTCTAAATAATCTCTATTAGGTTCGATATTCGCTCGTGAGCCATTCTCACAGTGAAGGGGGTGAAAAGGGATCGACTGCAACTAGACGGGATGATTTTGGAAAACGGTGAAACTAAGCTTGGTTAACCTGTGAAGGAACAACGGGAGGTCAAAGATGCCCTACGATGCTACACAACTCAAAGATTGGCAGATTTCTGAAGCAGCTGAAAAGAACATGCCTACCCCCTGGGAATGGCAAGAGAAGCTGGGGTTGAAAAAGGAGGAAATCCTCCCCATGGGGCGGCTCTGTAAACTGGACTTCCTGAAGATCATGGAGCGCCTCAAGGATCGACCGGACGGCAAATATATCGAGGTGACCGCCATCACCCCCACCCCTCTGGGAGAAGGCAAGAGCACCACCTCATGCGGCCTTATGGAAGGGCTGGGAATGCGCAAAGTCAACGTCGGCGGATGCCTGCGGCAGCCTTCCGGCGGTCCCACGATGAACGTCAAGGGCACGGCGGCCGGTGGCGGGAATTCCCTTCTCATCCCGATGACCGAGTTTTCTATGGGACTCACAGGCGACATCAACGACATCATGAATGCCCACAACCTGGCCATGGTTGCCCTCACCGCCCGCATGCAGCACGAACGGAACTACAACGACGAGCAACTGCAGCGGCTCACCAAGATGCGGCGCCTGGACGTTGATCCCACCCGGGTGGAAATGGGCTGGATCATGGATTTCTGCGCCCAATCCCTGCGCAACATCACCATCGGGATGGGCGGCAGAATGGACGGCTTCCTGATGCAATCGAAATTCGGGATTGCGGTCAGCTCCGAACTGATGGCGACACTCTCCATTGTCAGAGATCTCGCCGACCTCAAGGAGCGGCTGAACAACATCACGGTGGCTTTTGATAAACGCGGCAAACCCGTGACCACCGGCGACCTGGAAGTGGGCAATGCCATGACCGCCTGGATGCGCAACACCATCAATCCCACCCTCATGTGCACCGCCGAGTATCAGCCGTGCATGGTCCACGCCGGTCCTTTTGCCAACATCGCCGTCGGCCAGTCCTCCATTATTGCCGACCGGATCGGGCTCAAGATGTTTGATTATCATATTACCGAGAGTGGTTTTGCTGCTGACATCGGGTTCGAGAAATTCTGGAACGTGAAATGCCGTTATAGCGGGCTGAAGCCTCATGTTTCCGTGCTGACCACGACCATTCGCGCCCTCAAGATGCACGGCGGCGGGCCAAAAGTGGTAGCCGGCATCGCCCTGCCGGATGCCTATACCAAAGAAGACTTAGGGCTTCTGGAGAAGGGCATTCCCAATATGGTGCATCACATCAATACCATTCGAAAAGCGGGAATCAACCCGGTCGTCTGCATCAATGCCTTCCATACCGACACCAAGGCTGAAGTCGCTCTGGTGCGAAAGTATGCCGAGGCTGCAGGGGCCCGCTGCGCGGCATCTTACCATTGGGCCCAGGGCGGAGAAGGGGCACTGGAATTCGCGGACGCAGTGATCGATGCCTGTAACGAGGAAAACGATTTCAAATTCCTCTATCCCGTGGAAATGAAGCTGCGGGAGCGGGTGGCGACGGTGGCAAGGGAAGTTTACGGGGCCGACGGCGTAGCCTGGACCCCTGAAGCCGAAGCCAAAGCCAAAATGCTGGAAGCCGATTCCAAATATGATGACTATACCACGATGATGGTGAAGACCCATCTCAGCCTCACCCATGATCCCACCGTCAAGGGCGTGCCCAAAGGCTGGGTCCTTCCCATCCGCGACGTTTTGATATACTCCGGCGCCAAGTTCCTCTGTCCATGCGCCGGCGCCATCAGCCTTATGCCCGGGACTTCATCCGACCCGGCTTTTCGCCGCGTCGATGTGGACGTCAAGACCGGTAAGGTGATGGGACTGTTCTAGGAGCTGTCCAGACAATATTGACACAACAATCTGATGATCATCGGGTGGGCATCAAGCCCGCCCCTACGAAAACCGGAACTTTTGACGGCGTAGGGGAGGGGCAGACCATGCGCTGCTCGGTCAAGGAGGACTGAAGATGCCGGCCAAGCTGTTGAGAGGGGCCGATGTGGCCAAGGAAATCCGGGCGGAACTCAAGACCGAAGTGGAAAACCTGCAAGCAAAACACGGAGTGGTTCCGGGCCTGGTAACCATTCTCGTGGGGGAAAACCCAGCATCCCAAAGCTATGTGAGAGGGAAGCAGAAGACCGCACACGAACTGGGATTCTATTCCATTCAGGACAATCAACCTGCCGACCTGAGCGAAGAAAAGTTGCTGCAGTTGGTCGATCAGTACAACAAGGACCCCAAGATCCATGGCATTTTGGTGCAGCTGCCGCTGCCCAAACACATCAATGAAAATCGGGTGCTGCTCGCCATCGACCCGAGTAAAGACGTGGATGCCTTTCATCCCGTCAACGTGGGGAAGCTCCTGATCGGTGAACCCGACTACCTGCCTTGCACTCCCGCAGGGATTCAGGAACTGCTGGTGCGATCCGGGACCGAGGTTTCCGGTTCCGAAGTGGTGGTCGTCGGCCGTTCCAACATTGTGGGGAAACCCATCGCGGCGATGCTCATGCAAAAGGCCAAGGGCGCCAATGCAACGGTCACGGTAGTCCACACCCGCACGAAAGATGTGAAGGCCCACACCTCGCGGGCCGACATTCTGATCGTGGCTGCGGGAGTCAAGGAATATGTGAAGGGCGATATGATCAAGCCGGGCGCTGTGGTGATCGATGTTGGGGTCAACGACGTCGGCGTGACCGCCGACGGCAAGAGGATCCTCAAAGGGGATGTGGCCTTCGATGAAGCGGTGGAAGTCGCCAGTGCCATCACCCCGGTGCCCGGGGGAGTGGGACCCATGACCATCACCATGCTCATGAAAAATACCGTCCGGGCCTGCAAGGTGCACAACAAGATCAAGGATTAGCCGCGGCCCTCAAGCGCAAACCGTTTTCTCATTGACCCGCAGAGGCTCTTTTGCCATGCGGGTCAATCATTGGTTCTTTCAGCAACTCTCGAAACCCTGGGATCAAGCTGCTACAGTCCCCTGGTGCGTGGCGTGAACCTTCTGCCGGAAGGGATCGGTAAAGGCAAAATTGAGTTTCAGCTTCAGATCTTCCTCAAGGAGACCGAAAGCCAATCCCATCAATTGGGGAAGGTAGAGCACCGAAATGTTCAAATCTTCACCACGAAACTGGGAAACTTTGCCCTGATAGGCATCGAGATTCATCTGGCACATGGGGCAGATGGTGACCACACAGTCCGCACCCCGAGCGGCGGCCAGAAGGCCTGCTGTCAATTCCAGCCCCAATTCTTTCTTGGTGGTCATCAATCCGGCGCCACAGCATTTTCCTCCCATCTACCACGGGTGCACCTCTGCTCCCAGTGCCTGGAGTATGGGTTCCATAGACTTCGGGCGCTCGGGATCATCGTATGACCCATACGGGCGCAGGGCTTGGCAGCCATAATAGGGGGCGATGCGGAGACCGGTGAGCGGATATTTGACTTGCGCCTTGACCTTTTCGGGTCCGATGTCATGGGCAAGGATNTCCATTAAATGGCGCGCTTTCATACCAGCGCTATAGTTCAAATCCTCTACCTTCAGGACTTCGTTGATCTTGGTCAGCAGCCCTTCATCCCGCTTGATGTGGTCATCTACCCGTCTCAGGTTCAGATAGCAGGCGCTGCAGGGAATCAGGAAATCGGCCTGCACCTCTGTTTTTTGGGCCAGGGCAAGATTGCGGGCCGGCAGAACGAGAGAGAGCAGGTAGCTGATGGAATCAACGGCACTGGCTCCACAGCAGGTCCAGTCTTCCAGTTCCATCAGTTCAACACCCAGAGCCGCCATAACGGCACGGGTCGAAGCATTGTACTCGATTGCCGTACCTTCCAGGGAACAACCGGGATAGTAAAAATACTTCATGAACTTGCCTCCACTTCCCTCACTTTGCGAAAGATCGCATCGAGTTTGCCTTCGCCGGAAAAGCTTGGCATTTGCGGAGAGATTTTACCTTTGAGCATGAGCTTTACCCCAAGAGGCGTGAAGCTGATGGGAGTCATCGGGTTTTTCAGGGAGAGGAAATAGCGGCCCATCAATTCCATTTCCCTCACCCGGCCATAGCGACGGACAACGTCCATGAAGGTCTTATAAAAGGCAGGACTTCGCTTGTCTTTGAACCAGCCCTCGGCGACGGCAATCCGCTTCAAAGCGGTAATGGTTTCCGTCAACGGCAGGCCGCGCGGGCACCGCAACGTGCAATAGTAACAGGCGGAACACATCCAGAAGGTCTTGGAGTTAAAAATATCCTCCGTCAGTCCCAACTGAACCGCCCGCCACATCTGTCTCGGGGTAAGATCCATAGCGAAGGCGTTGGCACAGGACCCGGTACAGGTACCGCATTGCATGCAGGCCTTGATCTTATCGTGAATCCCGGACATCGGGTCGAATCCGGGAGCGTCATGGGAATGTCCGGGCGTGTCGGCTTGATGTTGGCTCATTCTTCCGTATCTCCCTCTCTTAAATGTCATCCAGAGCAGCGTCGAGGATGGCATGGATCTGCTGGTCCTTGAACCCGCGCAACACCGAAGCGCTGTTGGGGCAAACAGCAGCGCATGATCCACAACCCTGGCAGGCGAGTTCGTTCACCAGGACTCTTTCTTCGTCATCGTCATAAAATCTTGCCCCATAAGGACAGGCTTCCATGCATCGCTCGCACTGGGAGCACAGATTGTGGCGGACTTCGGCAACGATGTTGCTGCCGGCCACCTCTTTGCGCGCAAGAAATCCTAAGGCCCGTTGGGCGGCAGCCTCAGCGGTGGCCATGGATTCGCCGATGGACCGCGGTGAATGGGCAATGCCGCACAGGAAAACGCCCTCTTTGATGAAGTCCACCGGACGCCATTTGGAATCAGCTTCCTGGAGGAAACCGTCCCCGTTCACGTCAACCCCGAAGATTTCCGCCAACCCCTGGTGACTGCCGGGAACGATGCCGGTGCTGAGCACCAGCAGGTCGGGCTCCAGGACCAACTCCCGACCGAGGATGGGATCACGGGCCGTGATGGACACGCGCCCGTTTTCAGCACTCACTCTCGGCTTATCATCCACCTGATACTGGATGAAGAATACGCCGGCCCGGCGGGCCTGGGTATAGTAGGTCTCGAGAAAACCATACGCCATGAGATCACGATAGAAAATATAGACATCCAGTTCAGGGTTTTGTTCTTTGAGGTAAAGAGCGTTCTTTAGAACCGAAGCACAACAGATTCGGCTGCAGTAGTTGCGCGGTTCTTCTCTGGAACCAACGCACTGGATCATGGCCACCACGTTGAGCTCAGCCGGCTTCAGCGCAACGTTTTGCAGCTTTTCCTCCAGTTCGTGCTGGGTCACGATGGCTTCGCTCTGGCCGTAGGCATAAGAAGTGGTGCTCGCTTCCGCTCCCCCGGTCGCGAGAATGGTTACCCCATGTTCCAGGGTTGCACCCGTACCGTCACTCTGCTCGATGGTGCTCAGAAAGTGGCCGACTCGCCCCTGAGAGTGCAACAGGCGGGAGTTCCTGTAGATCTCGATTTGAGGGTGCTTTTCCACCCGGGAGATGGTTTTTTCGAGCAACTCCTGGGGCTGATAACCTTCCAAGGTTCGATAAAGCTTTCGGAGATTCCCTCCCAGTTCTGACGAATGCTCCACCAGGCTCACTTCAAAACCGTGGTCGGCGATCGCCAGGGCTGCCGTCATGCCGGCGATGCCACCTCCGACGACGAGGGCTTTCGGCACGATTTCCACCAGCGACGGCGACACCGGGTCCATACTCCTCTGCTTGGCAACCGCCATTTTGAGGACAGCCAGGATATCGTCTGTCAACTGACCGGGATCGCCCTCCCGACCGGGAAATATTGCTGTCCGAAGATCTACCACGGTCATAAGGTTTGGGTTCAAACCCACGGCCTTGCCCAGTTCTTTCAATTTCCTTGCGTAGACATAGGGTTGACAGGAGCCGATCACAATACGGTTGGCGCCGCCGTTCTTCAGCTTTTCCTGCAGTTCATCCCAGCCGCCGCGGGTGCAGACCCGCTCGGTCTGCAAAACCTCTTTCACCGAAGGCAGGGCGGCCAGCTTCCCAGTCAGCTGACTCAGGTCCAGGGACTCAGGGAGCGCCGTACCGCAGGTGCAAAGCGCGACCGCTATCCGGGGCAATTCTCTGGCAACGTTTCGAGAAGGGGGTTCCGGTTCTGCAGTTACCGCGGCGAGACTACCGCCTTTGGAGCGGAGCAGGGCCGACGCAGCGAGTGAAGCGGAATTCGCCTGGATCACGGATTCGGAGATGTCCGTCAGACCGGCAAAAGAACCGGCGATGAAGACACCGTCTCTGGCCGTGCGACTTGACGAAAAGTCATTGAGGCGACAAAAACCCCACTCATTAATGCTGACACCGGTCGCTTTTGCCAACGAGTCCGTCCCGGCCGTCGGTCTTTGCCCGGTGGCGAGCGCGACCAAATCGAAGTTCTCATCCTGCATCCGGCCTTCGACGTCGCTGTAGGAGAGCCGTAGCGCACCCTTATCGTGCTCATCCGGCTCAACCGAGTGCACCCGACTCCTTACAAAGCGGATGCCCTGGTCCTTTTCGGCGCCGTCGCGGTAGCGCTGGAAATCCTTTCCAAAGGTACGCATGTCCATGTAAAAGACGGCCGTGTCCACGGTGCCGTTACTACGTTCTTTAGTGAGAAGTGCTTCCTTATACCCATAGGTGTTCTTGCCCGTCCTCGGATCGAAGGAACCGAAACCGGCGGCGAGTACTACCGACCCGACTTCCTTTTGGAAATCCTCGCTGGAGGGGCCGTCCTCGGCTTGCAGCGTAATTGCGTTTGTCGGGCAGATTTTCTCACATTCCCCGCAGCGGGTGCAGGCCTCCCGGTCCAGAAAATAGTGATTGGGGAGGTTGTGGGGTACCGGCAGGTAAACCACTTTACGCGTGGCCAGCCCGGCATTGAACTCATCGGGCACCTCCACTGGGCAAACCCTGGAACACTCGCCACATCCAATGCATTGCTCGGAATTCACTTCGTTGACCTTGCGGCGCAGGGTAGCCTGAAATCTTCCCGGCTCGCCCTCCAGAGCGGTCAATGCTTCCCTGCTTGAGCTTGACCAATTCAATGAAGGCGCGAATTTCACAAGGCCGCAAAACAGCCGCTAATTTCCCTCCCCCGGACTTCCTGGTGAGTCGCGACAGGACCTTGGAGGCGTTGAAAGGGAATGCCGGCGCAAAGGGATCGGCGCCTTCGAGTTTCTCCGGATCGGTCACCAGGGTCGGCATCACCGAGCTTTTCATGGGAAGATGCTGGGCCACAAGAATGGCGTCTATTTCCGTTTTCTCGAGGAGCGTCTTCAGAAAACCCTGCAGTGAGGTGATCGGGTTTCTCTCCTTCACCTCGATAGTCGCTGTTTTAGCCATCGTTACTCTCCAAGCTATGTTCGAAATTGTCAAATATGGTCACAGTACCATTTGTGTACGTAATTGATTGGGCCCCAGGGCTTTGACCTGCTGGGCCATGTCTCTCATCGTTTGAGCAAAATCAATGCCTTCGCTGGCACCGATCCAGGTCATCTTCAGGCGGCGTTCGTCAAAACCAAACCGAGGGAGAATCTCTTTTAACAGTTTCATGCGTCTGCGGGCCTTGAGATTGCCGTTGATATAATGGCAGTCTCCGGGGTGACAGCCACTTACCAGCACCGCATCGGCCCCTTCGAGCAGGGCCTTGATCACGTACTTGGGGTCCACCATCCCGGTGCACATCATTCTGATCATACGAACGTTCGGGGGCTGCACCAGGCGCGAGGTTCCGGCCAGGTCGGCCGCCGTGTAGGTACACCAGTTGCACACAAAAGCGATGATCGTCGGTTCAAACTCCTGCATATTTTCCTCCAATCTTTTAGTCTGGAGCATCTTCTCTTCTCTCAAATCACATCAGCGAGGATACCCTCGATCTCGGCAAACACCTGTTTGGTGGTAAAATGCTTGGTGCGTGCCGCCCCGGAGGGACAAAAACCGGAACAGCTGCCACATCCCTTGCAGAGTGCTTCGTTTACCTCCGAAACCTCCTTGCGTTCGTCAAACTCGATGGCCGAGTAAGGGCACAGCTGGATGCAGGTCTGGCAGCCGGCGCACACGTCGGGATCGATCCAGGAAGTGGCTGAGGGTATTTCCACCTTGCCGCGAGTAGCCAGGGCAAGCGCCTGCCCTGCCGCTCCCGCTGCGTGGGAAACAGCATCCGGAATATCTTTGGGCCCCTGGCAGGAGCCGGCCAGGAAAATCCCGTCGGTTGCCGTGGACATGGGACCCAGCTTGGGATGCTCTTCGAGGAAGAATCCATCGCCTCCCTGGCTGATCCCGAAAAGCCTGGCGACCTCCGGGGCGTTCTTGCGCGCTTCCATGGCCGTGCAAAGGACCACCATGTCGACCGGGACCCGCAGCCGTCTTCCACTCAGCGTATCTTCACCGATAATGATCAGTTTACCCTCTTCCTTGGGGCCGATGGCTTCATCGGTGATTTCGGCGGGGCGGCCGCGGACGAAGGTGATGCCCTCTTCCTGCAGCCTTCGGTAGAACTCTTCGTAGCCTTTCCCAAAGCAGCGCATGTCGATATAGAAGTTGTAGACCTGCGTGTCGTGCCCCGCCTTTTCCTTAATCAAGTGTCCGTACTTGAGGGCATACATGCAGCAAACGCGGGAACAGTATTCGTGGAAGTTCACATCGCGGCTGCCCACACAGTGAACGATGCCGATGCTCGCCGGCCGTTGGCCGTTTTTCATGAGAATCTGCCCGCCGGTAGGCCCAACGGCATTGTTGAGGCGTTCGAACTCAAGCCCCGTGTAGACCTCCGGGAATCGGCCATAGCCATACTGCTGCATGGGAGAGGGATCCATGATGTCAAAACCGGTGGCCACGATGATGGTTCCGACCTTGACCTCAACCGTCTGTTCCTGCACGGCATGATCGACGGCGCAGCGTTCACAGGCCTTCACGCACTCCATGCATTCGGAACAGGCGCCACAGTTGAGACAGCGCAGGGCCTCCCCCGTGGCTTTCTCATCGTGCAGTCCCAGGGCAACCTCCGCAAAAGACGATACGCTCTCCCGTACCTCTCGATGCTGCAAACCCGCTCTGGCTTCCCTGGCGATCCCTTCCGGAATCTCACGCCAGTCTCGGCCAGGAGGTTCTTTCTCGGCAAGCTCTTTTTCATAGAGGCCTAAGTTTTCGCCACTGAGGTAGCGATGGATGGCTTCGGCAGCCTTGTGCCCAGCAGCGATGGCATCGATAACGGTGGCCGGACCGCTGACCGCATCACCCCCGGCAAAGACGTCGGGCATCGAGGTTTGGGTCGTGTGACGATTGACCTCTATGGTATTGCGACGCGACACATCGAGGCCCGCTTCGGTCAAATGCCGGGCTTCGGGTTGCTGGCCGATGGCGGGAATGAGGGCGTCGCATTCGACGATGAATTCCGAACCCTCGATGGGCACCGGCCGACGCCGCCCACTTGAATCAGGAGCCCCCAGTTCGGTGCGGATACATTCCAGGCCGGAGACCTTGCCGTCGTTGTCGACGATGCGCACCGGGGCACTGAGATAATGGATCACAACCCCTTCTGCCAGAGCGTCCTCGATCTCTTCCGGATAAGCGGGCATTTCCTCACGGCTGCGGCGATAGACGAGAGTGACCTTCTACGTCCCCAGGCGAAGAGCCGTGCGCGCGGCATCGATGGCGACATTGCCGCCGCCGACGATGACGACGTGCTTGCCGGGACGTCGGCGACTGCCGAGGTTGACGTCTCTCAGAAAGGCCACGGCATCGACCGGACCTTCTAAATCTTCCTCTCCCGCAATGTTGAGCTTCAGGCTGCGGTGGGCGCCGATCCCCAGGAATATGGCCTGGAAGCCCTGCGCTCTGAGGTCCTCCAGGGTGAAGTCCGCACCCAATTTCTTACCCGTTTCGGCTGCGATTCCCAAGCGAAGGATAGCGTTGATTTCCCGATCCAGTACTTCGGGCGGCAGGCGGTAGTCCGGGATGCCTACGCGCAGCATCCCGCCCAGAACGGGGAGCCCTTCGAAAATGGTTACCTGATAACCCTTGAGTCGCAGGTCGTAAGCGGAAGTCAATCCCGCAGGGCCGGAACCGATAACCGCGATTTTTTCCGGACGCTCGACAATCTCCGGAAGCGGCAGCTCAGCCGTGTCAATCCGGTCAGCGGCATAGCGCTTGAGGTCACGGATTGCGATCGCTTCGTCCACCTCCATGCGCCGGCACTGGAATTCGCAGGGATGCGGGCAAACCCTTCCCAGCACGCCGGGCAGCGGCACCCGCTGCATGATCAGTTGGACGGCCTCCAGGTACTTGCCCTGGCCGATCAACTGCACATACCCTTGGACGTTCAGCCCGGCCGGGCAGGTGATCACGCAGGGTGCGCGGTCTTTCTTGTCAATGCAAAAAGTTATGGGCACCGCCTGGGGAAAGGATCGGTAGATGGCTTTGCGCTCGGAGAGGTGCTCATCGAACTCGTTGGGAATCGATACGGGACAAACGTCGACACATTGGCCGCACCCCGTGCACCGGTCGGCAGCAACATAGCGAGGCTTGCGGCGGATTTTAACGTTGAAATTGCCGACAAAGCCGCTCACCTCCGCCACCTCACTGTAAGTGTAGAGGTCAATGTTGGAACTCTGGGCGACGGCAACCGTCTTGGGTGTGGAAATGCATGCGGCGCAGTCCAGGGTGGGAAAGGTCTTGTCGAATTGAACCATGTGGCCGCCAATGGAAGGCTCCTTTTCCACCAGATAGACCCGATGGCCGGACTTGGCAATGTCGAGAGAAGCCTGGATGCCGGCAATGCCGGCGCCGACCACCAGGACGTCCGGGTGGACATCCACTTCGCGCGCAGAGAGGCTCTGATGGAAGTTGACGCGGTTGATGGCCGCCGCAGCTAGAGATTTGGCCTTGTCGGTGGCTTTCTGGGGATCTTCGGTCACCCAGGAACAGTGTTCCCGCACGCAGGCCATCTGGAAGAAATAAGGGTTGAGTCCGGCCCGCTGGCAGGCAGTCTGGAAAGTCTTTTCATGGAGCCGCGGCGAGCAGGAAGCAACAACGACCCGGTTCAGGCCCAGTTCCCGGATGTCTTTCTGGATCATCTCCTGGCCCGGATCCGAGCACATGAATTTGTAATCCCGACTCACCACCACATCTTTGAGGCCGCTGACAAAGCCGGCCACCTCGTCGGTACGGACCTTACCGGCGATATTCGTCCCACAATGACAGATGTAAAACCCGATTCGCTTTGACATCGTTCACCCTTGTCAACTCATAGAGAAACATCCAAATGGTTCAGACGGCAACACCTTCTGAACACAAAATCCTCTTGCATCACAAAAGTTCAAACCACTCAGCGGGAATCAGCGGGAACGGAGGCAGTCGGCAATTGCAGAGATTGGAATTCTACTTACTCAACTGTGTTCGGCACTAATTTGGATAATCAACAGGTTCCAACAAATCCTGCCCTATTTACCAAGTGAAGCAAAATGCGTCAAGATCAATTGAAAACTTTCACAATATTCTGGTCCCTCAGCTTCTCCCGCTTCTTGACGGCCTCTTTTTTCAGGCGGTTCAGGGTCTTTTCCAAGACGGGCAGCACGTTCTCGCGAATGTCCCCTGCCACTGCGATATACATCACGTCATCTCCCACTTGGCGTCTTCCCGTGAAGAGGTATGCCTCCACGGCAGCAATGCCGGGCTCTGAACGCATCTCCTCAAGGACCCTCTCCCAGACGTCGGCATCCACATCAATCTCAAGATATTCCGCCAGCTCGCCCGCACGTGAAGTGCCGCGCACTACTCCGTTGTGGCAGGCAATCATGCCCACCTTCGAAGGATCCATTTCCCGTTTGATCTTCTCAACCAAGGTGTTCAAAGTCGGCATCCTCATGCTCCTTTCTGAACGCCGTTCATGAGCGTCATAGAAATCGGCAGACCAAGAGAATAGAAGGGGTCGGCGAAACGACCCAACTCGAGACGCCCACCAGGCGCCTTTGGGACGTTCATCCAAGCGTCGGCAGTCTCATGGTTTGAAGACATGTTGGTTCCCTCCAATAATTGGGGTCAGGGTAAAATTAAATGCCGCATGAGGAAAGAACTCAGCGGCGGCTCGTAGCCGTCGCTGGAGTGATAGGTGGGGCGGAAAATACAGTGAGTGGTTGACTCATGCTGCCTTGGTCATCTACTGTTTCCCGGGTACAAGCTTCTGCGCCTCCGAACAGGCTGTGCCGGGGTTTCTTTCAAACAACTTCAGTACTATGGACGCATTTTTCTCTCTTGTTTCTCCATTCGTCCTCAGATGCTTCAGCCAATTGGCCTCAAGTTCCTGCAGATCGATCCCGAACACGTCCTGCCACGGCCTATCCTTCTCCTGGGAGAGTCGCTGTAGCCGCTTAATCGGGTTGATGCCATAGGTCTTAAACACATAGTTTCCGAAAGACCCCGTTTCAGCATATGCCTTGTGTTGTTTGGCTTTATCTAGAATGGAAAGTTTGCCGCCCCCGGCGTCCTTCATACCCCACGACTCATGATCAGGTCCCAATTCGTTCAGGGGAATGTATGATTTTGTTTGCAGAAGAGCCAATACCCATTCGTCACTGTTGAAGCCGCACATAGGAAATGTTAAAGGATTCCCGACTTGCGCTTCTGTAAGAATACCCATCATGTTGCGGATCAATTTATCATTTTGGGGAAAAACCGCACTGGTAAGCTTGTGCGCCATCATTTGCGGCGATCCTTCGGAAGCGAAGACTCGAACAATGCGTATGCGTTTACCATCCTTTTTTTCCCAGTAAAAGACACTGGAATACACATCCCTGCGTGGCACATCGAAAACGACCCGTATCTTTTCCAATCGGTCTACTCCGGAATCGGCAGACCAGAATGCAAGAATGCGTCCCAACATCGCTTGCGCTTGATCGGCCAGGCTTTTCAGTCGATCATTGGACAATTTGCCGGTGGCATCGCTTACGATGAGGTCCCGGGTTTCTATGATTGCGCTCGATGCCTGTGACACCTCAGCGATCAATAGAGCGGCGACAAGGACTGATAGTACAATCGTTCCTCTGATCATCGGTTTCTCTCCTCTCCCTTTCCCTGCCGCCCACCGGAGGCGGCGGATAACCCGCCTGGCGCGAGCTTGGTTGCCTGGGAAGCGTCCAAGCAAGGAGTTGACAGGTCGAGTTCATGCGCATTGATACACCGCCGCAGGCGGCTTATCGAGCGGCTAACCCGCGCCGGGTAGGAACCTGTGAGGTTGATAAAGGGACCACCTTGCGTGCTATTCCTTGTCAGGTGGAGCGATTTGCTCGGAGTTCTTCAAGAATTCCAATGCCTCTGTGTCGGCCAAATCTTTGGTGCTTCCTGATGCTCTCTTGTTCCGAATTAGGTCGGAGATCGACAGAATATGCACTTCGATTCCCTCGATGTTCACGGAGAGTGACCGCCCATACGCCTCCTCGAACAGAAGTCCGGATGCCGTAGTGATTATGTCGATTCGTCTTGGGGCGACTCCGATCTGAAAGACGGTCCCGTCCTGCAGAAGGTCTTCCTTGGACAGATTGTGCAGCGGGGTGCCGAAACGGCGCAGTGCCCGCAGGACAGCATCAGCGTTCTCTGGGGATGGCATGGCCCAAATGTCGACATCCATGGTCGCCCGGGGATAACCGTGGGCTGCCAGCGCATAGGCACCGACGAGGAGGAATCTAACCTTCCCGTCGGACAAGGCGCGTAACATGTCGCTGTAGTCTTCGTTCAGCATCGTGCTTTTTGCTCAAGGACGTAATTTCTCGGGTTAGCGGCCAGACAAGGCCAATGCGGTCTGCTGGCGTACCGGGAACGAAGTCCTCGTTCCGACGGTCGGACATTCGGTATATGGCTGTGTGCTTCCTGTTCATGCTCTCAAGGTACCATTCTCAACCTGCAACTTCAATTGAATAGTTGCTCCATAACGTGCGGATAACCCGCAGGCAACCACAGCCAAGCACTTTCGAATAGAACCAACGGATCTACCCCGTGGTTTCTTGGCTGGTTCATTCGCTGGTTGGGCTCGTTCTATAGTCGAGCCTCCCAGTAGTCTGGCTCTCTGTGCAGGTTTGCAACAGCGATAACGAGAATTTCCACTTTTCGGATCTGGTAGATGATTCCATACGGAAAACGGCGCGTTTGAGACCTCCTCGTCCTCTTTGAGTAGGGATGCCATGCTTCTGGAAACTTCGCAATCCTATCCAGAGTATCCAAGACTTCGGTAAGAAAATCATCGCCAAGCCCGGCTGCCTCATAGTTGTAATACTGGATCGCCTCATCCAATTCGATCTCGGCAATTTCTAAAAAGCGAATCCGCATCCCATATCCTATTTATATTTCTTCAGTACCCTTTCCAAAGTCACCGCCTTTATTTTGCCCTTTTCATATGCATCGATTCGACTCTCAGCCTCTTTTGCCCACAGTTCGTCGATATCCTTATCCGGCTTATCCAAGCTAGAGAGCAGGTTGTCAATCAATTCGGCTTTCTGAGTCGGTTTCAGAGTCAACGCTTCCTTCAATACTTCATTTGGATCGGCCATTGTTAACTCCTTTGTATATATGAAAGTCGATATCATTAATGATATAACACCAACGTATGAATCAGCGGTGGCGCCTAAGAGCTTTCCGCGTCAGCGCCGGAGACGTCCTCGCCATCCGCTGAATTCTATTGTTGGGTGGTTTCATCATCCACCTGTGACAGAGCAACCCCAAAATCGCGTTCCTTAACGACGTTTTCTTTAAACCAATGCAATCCTTTATACAAACCCATTTCATCATTATCTTTACTATACTCAAGTCGTATTGTCTTATCAACTAAGGGTTCGCTAATAGTGCCTCCTCTTGTACACAAGAGCATTCCTTCCGAATATCTATATCCTAGCATAAGATCACTCCTTATCTTCATGATTAGATAATTTCCGGCCCTGCACAATTCAAAGAACAGGTTCTCAAGAAGTCGGACGTGTCTGTCAAAAACATCACAAAGGCGATTATATTCCACCTCATCCCATCAATCGATATGGTAGAATTTCGGTGTGTAATATTGGTCCTTCTGAGTTTTCGCATGCCTCATGAAAACAGTCAGATAATCATTTATTACCATGCGAAAATTCTTAAATGCAGCAATCACTCCCTCAAACTTATCTGGCCATATCCTGCCTAGAATGTACTGGTTCAATCTCTGCAAAGAGTCATAAGTATCCATACTCATGCCGGGCTCACCTGAGTATACAAGCCATGAAGACCAGGCATCCCATTCTTTTAAATTGAACAAGCCTTCCCAGACATCAACGCATTCGCATAGCTCTATTTCATGACGGAGTTTATCATAATCCACATCCAAAGTCGTTCTCACTCACTCTTCGTGAGTCGCCTCTATTTCCAGCACCTTCTCCTGTGTGTATTCGCAAGGCCTATCGTCAATTTCCTTATGATGACATTTGCATAAGAGCACAAGATTTGGACTAAGGTGTAGCTTATCTATTGGATAATCGGATCTATGCCTAGCCGTCCCTGGCTTGTGCCCTACAATATGCGCCATATCGCCAATCAGGCTGGAATCGTCCGTCTCCGTCTCTGAAATGTACAGATACCTTCTACAGATAGCACACCTTGAGGCCGAATTGCCCCAAAGTATTTTTGCTGTCTTTTCGCTTATTGACATTCAAGCCATTCCTCTCTTTGTCGCCCAACATGTCTGTTTAGATGGAAACATTTGCATGATATCACCTCTATAATGGGGCAATAATTCCTTCTTTTCTCATATCAAGCGGCAAGATGTGGAAAAAGGGAGACCCCAGTTTCCATGACTTCAGAATATGCAGGAATAATATGGAAAGCAAGGAGCAATTCAAGCCTGATCCCGGTTTGCGGCTGATGCGCCAGGTCCGACAAGCTCTCAGGTTTCGCCGCTTTGCCTGTAGCACCGAGCGGCCTACGGTCACGGGGTCGTCAGGTTCGTGAAGGTCCATGGCATGAGAACCCATGCTGCACATTGTCCAAGCGGTCCGCCGACAGCACTCGCGTTCAGATAAGACGTCGGCTTCCCATGAAATCCCCCCCAATCCCCCTTTACGAAAGGAGGGAGAGGTGGACTTGACGCACATGGGTTAGGGGAGATTTCATGCTTGTTGTGACCCGTCGGGTCATGGTGGTTACGGTGATTTTCCGGCCAGCGGAGTGACACAGTCGGGACGGGCCCTTTGGGTGCAGGGAACCCCCGCGCCGGTGAGGCGCATTCCTGCCGCATCGCGGACACACGCACATAGCCCCAGGAGTTCCAGCCCCCGTCGCGCTGCCGGTTCCCCTGGCGACACCCTCACGGCTTCCCGAAGCCGCCGCCGCCCGGCGTCTCGATCCTGAGGCTTTCCCCTTTTTTCAGGATCTCGTTAAATTTCCCCGGCCTTTCATGGAGCACTTCCGCCTTTCTCACAGTGTTCCTTCCCGTGGTTCCGGCTTCGCCGCCCGCCAGCCCGTAAGGGCCGATTCTCCTGCGCTCGGACAAAACCGTTACTTCCACATCGGCCAGCATTTGAATCTCCCGCACCAGGCCGTCGCCGCCCCGATGCCGGCCCTTGCCTCCGGTCCCCCGTCGGATGGAATATTCCTTCACGAGAAAAGGATACGCATACTCAAGGGCTTCAATGGGGGTGTTGAGCGTGTTCGTCATGTGCGAGTGGACGGCGCTCTCCCCGTCCCCGCCGGCCGTCGCTCCCATGCCGCCGCCAATCGTTTCATAATAGGTGAAGGCCCGCCCCGTGCGCGGGTCCACTCCCCCGATGGCGATATTGTTCATGGTTCCCTGGCTGGCCGCGGGGACGACCGCCGGCAGGGCGGCCGAAAGCGCTCCCAGGACAACGTCCACAATGCGCTGCGAGGTTTCGACGTTGCCTCCGGCGACCGCTGCCGGAAACCGGGCATTGACGATGGTTCCCTCCGGGGCGATTATTTTAAGAGGCCTCATGCACCCCGTATTGGTGGGAATATCCTCGTCGATCAGGCACCTGAACACATAAAAGATCGCGGAAAGCGCAATGGCATAAACAGCGTTGATGCTGCCGGTGACCTGCTCTCCCGACCCGCTGAAATCAAGCGTCGCTTCCTCCCCCTTGACGACAATGCTCACCCTGATGGCAATATTTTCGTTGCCGCATCCGTCGTCATCCATGACGTCGGAGAATTCATAGGTCCCGTCCGCGATGGCGCCGATCGTTTTCCGGGTAATTCTCTCGGCATAGTCGATGAGGCCGGCCGCATACCGGCCGACCTGCTCCCTCCCGTAGCTCGCCACCAGCTCCTCCATTCTGCGAATACCGGTGGTATTGGCCATGATCTGAGCGGCAAAATCCCCTTCCCGCTCCACCGGGGTCCTGACGTTGCTCAGGAGGAAGCTCATGAGCCGACGGTCCACGCGCCCCGCGGTCACCAGTTTCAGGGGAGGGATGATGATGCCCTCCTGAAAGATGGAGGTGGAAAGCGGCATGGAACCGTGGCTCATCCCGCCCACGTCGGCATGATGGGCCCGATTGGCGACGTAAAAGGCCGGTTCCCCTTCACCGATAAAGACCGGCGCTACCAGGGTGATGTCCGGCAAATGGGTTCCGCCCCTGAAAGGGTCATTGAGAAAGACCATATCGCCCTCGCCGAATTCCACACTGGCGATGGCGGAATGCACCGAAGCGGGCATCGACCCCAGGTGCACGGGGATGTGCGCAGCGTGGGCAACCAGGTTGCCGTCCCGGTCGAAAACGGCGCAGGAAAAATCTCTCCTCTCCTTGATGTTGGGAGAAAACGCCGTCCGGTTGAGGGTCACCCCCATTTCTTCAGCAATAGATGAGAACTTGTTCTTAAAAATCTCGAGCAGGATGGGATCGATTCTCATTTCACCCCTCGGAACGCGCTCGCGGCCGCACCCGGACTGAGCGCCGGTGCGCTCGGCTCTATAGCGGCGTCTCAATCACCAGGTTGAGATACTCATCCACCAAGGCTCCCACTCCCGGCGGAAGCACGGTGGTCGATGAATACTCCACGACCACCGCAGGGCCTTGTATCCGGTTGCCGCAACACAGGTTCTCCCGGTCGATGATCCGGGTGGTCCGGGGGCGGGAATCAAAAACCGTCTGCGCTTCCCCGAGCAGCGCCTCGGCGGGGGGCCGGTCCGAGACGAACACGGCTTTTGGAAATTGCCATTCCGGCGCGACTCCTCTGGCCCTGAGCCGCAC
>JGI20214J51650_10000591_pt1 | contig 22681 bp, 12 predicted proteins | sample WetSurMetagenome_FD_51650 | JGI IMG/M metagenome (IMG submission 51650) | reverse complement strand
TAGCGGAGGGCCACATCTTGTTGTGCTTTCCGGCGCGGGGATGAGTGCCGAAAGCGGCATTCGCACGTTTCGCGATAACAACGGGCTGTGGGAAGAATACCGGGTTGAAGATGTAGCTTCACCGGAAGGGTGGTACCGCGATCCTGATCTTGTGACCCGGTTTTACAATGAGCGTCGCAGACAGCTCCGTGATGCCCTGCCCAATGAAGGCCACAAAGGGATTGCAGCACTTGAGCGTCATTTCAGGGTAAGCATCATCACACAAAACATAGATAACCTCCACGAGAGGGCGGGAAGTACCTCGGTTATACACCTGCACGGTGAACTGACAAAAGCCCGCAGCACAAAAGACCCTTTACTTGTCTATGACATTGGTTATAATGATCTCAGCGCCGGCGACAAATGTGAAAAAGGATCACGGCTGAGACCTCATATCGTCTGGTTTGGCGAGGCTGTTCCTGCTATGGACGAGGCAATAGAAACCGTTGAACAAGCCGACATCTTCCTTGTTATAGGTACATCGCTGGTGGTTTACCCGGCAGCCGGACTGATAAACTATGCCCCGGCATCTGCAGAACGATACCTGATAGACCCCAATAATGTGCCACTGCCACGGACACTTAACTTCAACAAAATAACTGCCGGAGCATCAGATGGTGTAAGAATGTTTACAGAGATCATTAATAAAAAGTATGGGCTCGTCTGAGAGAAAAATAATCGTTGCCATCAGCGGTGCAAGCGGATCAATATACGGGTTGAAGCTGCTTGAAAAGATACGGCGGCTTGAGAAACAGCCTGCCGAAGTGGCCGTGCTGTTTACACCCAATGCACGGGAGATCATGCTTGGGGAGACAGGCATATCATATTCACCGCAGGGCACAGAGAAACAATATGACACGCACGATTTCAATGCTCCTTTTGCCTCCGGCTCGTCATCATTTGACACAATGATAATCTGCCCTGCATCAATGGGCATGGTGGGACGTATTGCCTCCGGAGTATCTGACGACCTCATCACCCGCGCGGCAGATGTGATGCTAAAGGAGAAAAGAAGACTTATTATTGTACCAAGGGAGACCCCGTATAATCTTATTCACCTTTCAAATATGAAACTGCTGTGCGAGGCAGGAGCCGTCATTCTGCCGGCGTCTCCCTCATTCTACAGCAAACCGGGTACAATTGATGATCTGGTAATGACTGTTGTGGAACGCATAATCATAATGGCGGGCTTCGATGCAAAAACATACAAATGGAAAGAATAGAAATGCATCACAGGATGGTAAAGCTGTTAAAACATCACCATCTGCTTACAATAGCCACTTCACTGAACGATAAACCATGGTGCGCCAGTTGCTTTTATGCGTGGAACAATACTGAGCAGTGGTTTGTTGTAACAACCGACCCGGACACCAGGCATGGGGTTCATTTCACTGCCAACTCATCGGTTGCCGGAACCATCGCCCTTGAGACACACCGTGTGGGAAGAATAAGAGGCGTCCAGTTTACCGGTACAGTATCGGAAGCATCAGGAGAAATCCTTTCCAGGGCAAAAAAAGATTATCTGCTCAGGTTCCCTTATGCCCTGGCGGCAGACCTGCATCTCTGGATAATAAGACCTGATCACATTAAGCTTACAGACAACCGGATGGGCTTCGGGAAGAAAATTATCTGGAATAGTAAAAATGATCTGTAAAAACTTCCTCTTTTAATTAAAACATCTGAAAGAATTTAAATCAGGCCCGCTCTGATATCAATTAGTTTGTAACATTTAATTAATGTTAACAAAGTAAACAATTATAGGTATTAACTATATTTTTGCATTTTAAATCAAGCCGGCATGAAAGCAAAAAATCCCGGGCACAGTGTAGAAGAGCCTCTGGGCAGGTTGATGAGTAAGATCGGCAGGTCTTTTATGGAGAAGCTTCATGAGTCTCTGTCGCACCTTGATCTTGAGCGGTCTTATTACCCCTTGCTGATCATTGAGGCAGCCAATGGCACCCTGACGCAAAACCAACTCGCCAGGGAGTTGTCGTGTGATAAAGTACAAGTTGTCCGTATCATTGATTATCTTTCTTCAACAGGGTATGTTGAGCGTGCTATGGACCCGCGCGACAGAAGGAAGTATAACCTCCTCCTGACAGAGAAGGCAATAAAATTCCTTCCTGATATCAAAAAAGCAATTGAAGATGCCACAGCGGCAGCATTGAACAATATTGCTACAGATAAAGTAAACGAGTTGTACCCGTTACTTCACCATATTGAAAAAAATCTATCTCACTAAAGTTGTCAGCAAAATGAAAAAAGCTTTTGTTTGGATTGGCTTAATTGTTTTAATTGTGATTATTCTTTTCATTACCATGAAATCACCAAAAGCCAGTGGTAATGTAAANAAGAATGTTGTCCGGAAAGAGAGGCCGCAGGTCAAAGTCGATGCTTATGTGGTTAAGCCTGTTTTGCTGATAAATGAAATTTCAGTATCAGGCTCATTGCTTGCCTCAGAAGAAGTTGACTTAAAGAACGAGGTGGCCGGAAGGGTTGTTGATTTAAATCTTCCCGAAGGCAAATCTGTTAAAAAAGGTACCCTGCTGGTTAAACTCTTTGACGATGACCTGCAGGCAACATTGAAAAAACTGGAGTCGCAGCTTGACGTTCAGGAAAAAATATACCAGAGGCAAACAGAGCTTTATAAGGTTAATGGCATAAGTGAAAATGACTATGAGCAGACCTGTCTGGCGGTGAATACGCTTAAATCTGATATTGACGAGCAAAAGGCACTTATCCGTAAGACAGAAGTGGTCGCTCCTTTTGATGGGGTGATAGGATTAAGAAATGTAAGCACAGGTGCTTTTGTCGCTTCATCGACTCTGTTGGCAACCATTCGTACCGAAGATAAAATAAAACTTGACTTTTATGTGCCTGAGAAATACAGCTCAGGCGTCAGGCAGGGAATGAAGGTCAGATTTTCTCTTTCCAATTCTGATATTCTTTATGACGCTACCGTTTTTGCCACAGAAATGGGGATAAATGATGCCACCCGTAATCTTAAGGTAAGGGCTATTGTAGATAGTCGCTCTGCAGATCTTGTTCCGGGGTCTTTTGCTGACGTAAAGCTTCGCCTGGGTGAAAATGCAAATGCGCTTATGATCCCCACACAGGCAATTGTGCCGCAGGAAGAGAGTAAAAGCGTGATTCTTGCAAGAAAAGGCAGGGCTCACTTTGCCGTTGTGAACACCGGCATCAGGGAGTCGTCGGCAATTGAGATAACCAGAGGTCTGCAGCCCGGCGATACTGTAATCACTTCAGGCATCCTTTTCCTTAAAGAGGGTTCTAAACTTGCCTATTCATCAGTAACAGATTCGATACGATGATATCAGACATTGCACTTAAGCGGCCCATCGGGGCAACAGTAGTAAGTCTTCTGATTGTACTTCTTGGAGGTGTGGGTTTTAATTTCCTCGGGGTACGTCTCTATCCTAACATAGATCCTCCTATTGTCACGGTTCAGACATCTTATACAGGGGCCAATTCGGAGATCATAGAATCACAGATAACCGAGCCTCTCGAGAAATCAATTAATGGTATCGAGGGGGTGAAGTCAATTTCATCACAGTCTTCCATTGGAACGAGCACAATAACTGTAGAATTTGAGCTGGGTGCCGATATGGAAAAAGCTGCAAATGACGTCCGTGACAAAGTGTCACAGGCCAACAGGATGCTTCCGCAGGATATAGATGCACAGCCCACAGTAACAAAAGCCGACGCAAACAGTGATCCGATCATTATGCTTATCGCACAGAGCAGTAAAATGAATGATCTTGAGCTAAGCGATTATGCGGAGAACGTACTGCAGGAAAAACTTCAGACCATTCCGGGTGTAAGCTCGGTAGGGATCTTCGGTCAACAGAAGCCGGCAATGAGGTTATGGTTCGATCCTGCAAAAATGGCTGCCTACAACCTTACAGCTACCGATATTGCAAATGCACTGACAAGAGAAAATGTTGAAATGCCGGGCGGAAAGATAAGAGGTGATGCCACTGAGCTTATAGTTAAAACAGAAGGAAGACTGGTGACCGAAGATGACTTTGAGAATCTGATAATAAAACAAACTGACAACCAGGTTGTGAAGTTCAGAGACATTGGTGAAGCGATGCTCGGCCCGCAAAATGAAGAATCAGGGGCAAAGGTAAATGGCAACACAGGTGTTATGCTTGCACTGATCCCGCTTCCGGGTGCAAATGATATCCAGATAGCTGATGAGTTTTATAAGCGTCTTGACCAGATAAAAAAGAACATGCCTGATGGCATGAACCTCTATGTTGGCAGAGACAAGTCGGTTTTTGTAAGACAGTCTGTCTCTGATGTTGCCGAAACACTTGCCATTGCCATATCTCTGGTGGTTCTGATAATCTTCCTGTTTTTCAGGAACTGGATCATAGCTCTCCGTCCATTGATAGATATTCCCGTTTCTCTTACAGGGACGTTTTTTGTAATATATATACTTGGATACTCTATAAATGTACTTACTCTGCTGGGCATTGTTCTTGCAACCGGACTGGTGGTTGATGACGGTATTGTTGTCACTGAGAATATATTCAAGCGCATTGAAAGAGGAATGGATAAGATGCAGGCTGCAATTGAAGGAACACGGGAGATATTGTTCGCCGTTGTATCCACCTCTATCACACTTGCCATAGTCTTTATCCCCATTGTTTTTCTTCAGGGTTTTACCGGGAGGCTGTTTCGTGAGTTCGGAATTGTAGTGGCTAGCGCAGTGCTTATCTCTGCCTTTGTATCGCTTACACTCACCCCTGTTCTGAACGTCAAGCTTGCAGGGTCAGGCGGCCATCATTCATCTTTTTACACATCAACAGAACCTTTCTTTGAAGGGATGGAAAAGGGCTACAGAAGACTGCTGGCTTTCTTCATAAAAAACAAATGGATGGCATTTGCAATACTTGGCGTTTGTGTGATTATAATAATATTAACCTTCAGATCACTAAAGTCAGAGCTGGCGCCTCTTGAAGACCACAGCTATATAAGAACATCCATCACCGCCCCGGAGGGTACTGAATATTCCACGACTCAGAATATTATAGACAATGTGGCACAGCTGAGCACAGACTCTATCCCGGAGGCACAATACGTAATGGCACGATACGGCGGTGGCCCAAATGCTGCAGTTAATACCGGAACGGTAATGACATTCCTCTCAGATCCATCTGAAAGAAAAACATCACAGGGCCGGATAAATGATAAGCTGACGCAGTATTACAGGATGATACCGTATGCAAGGGTCATCCCAAGCCAGGAGCCAACAATATCCACATCCATGTCAAGAGGGTTGCCCGTGCAGTTTGTTATACAGAACCTTGATTTCGATAAGATAAAAAAGGTCCTTCCGCAGTTCATGGAAGAAGCCCAGGCCAGCCCCGTATTCAGCAATGTTGATGTTGACCTGAAATTCAACAAACCTGAGCTGAACATTACAGTTGACCGTTTAAAGGCAAACAGCCTTGGCGTAAATGAAAAAGATGTATCAAATGCATTAAGTCTTAATTACAGCGGAACAAGATATGGGTATTTCCTCAGGAACAATAAGCAGTATTATGTAATCGGGCAGGTGGCCCGACAGGACAGGGACATTCCATCAGATATATCTTCTTTGTATGTCAGAACCGCATCAGGAGAAATGGTGCAGCTCGACAATCTTGTGAAGATCACGGAAAACAGCAACCCTCCTGTACTTTATCATTATAACAGGTACAAATCAGCAACAGTGTCAGCCAATCTTGCCCCGGGCAGAACCCTGGGGGAAGGGATACAGGAGATGCAGAAGATAGCTGACAAATTACTTGACAGCTCCTTCAGTACTGCTCTTTCCGGGTCATCAAGAGACTTTGTTGAGAGCAGCTCCAATATCTTATTTGCGTTCGTACTTGCCCTCATGCTTATCTATCTTATTCTTGCAGCCCAGTTTGAGAGCTTCCGCGATCCGTTCATTATTATGCTTACCATGCCTATGGCTGTTGCAGGAGGGTTGCTATCGCTGTGGATATTCGGGCAGACACTTAATATTTTTTCAGAGATAGGCATGATCCTCCTTATTGGTATTGTCACCAAGAATGGTATCCTCATTGTTGAGTTTGCAAACCAAAAGCAAAGAGCAGGCATGATAAAAAGAGTGGCTGCCTTCGAAGCTGCTGTTGCACGGTTCCGCCCTATATTAATGACATCACTGGCAACCGTTTTTGGTGCTATGCCTATCGCACTTGCGCTGGGTGCAGGTGCACAGAGCCGTGTGTCACTGGGGATAGTGATAGTGGGCGGACTGTTGTTTGCACTTATACTGACACTGTTTGTCATACCAGTGGCCTATATTATATTGTCAGGAAATAAAAACAAGACCGTGAATGTGTGATATGAAACCACAACTGCTTTTAAAAACAGCATTGACCACATTACTGCTGATGCAGTTTTGCGGCGTCAATGCACAGGAAGCCCTTACCGTAGAAGATGCGGTTAATATTGCCCTGAAGAAAAACTTTGACATACTGGTGGCAAATAATGATGCCGAAACAGCAAAGATCAACAATACGGCCGGTAATGCAGGAATGCTTCCGGTAATAAAGCTGGCCGGCACAGGTGCTTACGAAGAGAATAATGAATATCAGAAACTATCGGGCGGGGCAGTAAACAAATACCCGTCACTGACAACGCGTTCACTTTCTGCCGGCACTGAGTTGTCATGGACATTGTTTGATGGTGGCAAAATGTTCGTTACAAAGAACAAGCTTAATGAGATTGAGGCTCTGGGACAAATAGAGTTCATGAACCAGGTGCTGCAAACTCAATATGATGTTATTGCCGCTTATTATGATGTGGTTCGACAAAAACAGCAGCTAGCCTCATTTAACGAGATTATCAGCTACGACCGTGAGCGTGTAAAGATTGCAGAAGTGGGTTATAACGCAGGCTCCATGGTAAAGACAGATCTTCTCCAGGCTAAAATAGACCTTAACGTGGCAATGGAGAACGCTATAAATCAACAATCGGTTATTTCTGCTGCCCTGAAGACGCTTAACTCTCTCCTGGGTCAAAATCCGGATAATGTTTATGTGATATCTGACTCCATCCCGCTGGGCTACTCACCCAATAAAGAAGAACTGCTGCAAAAACTGAACACAGCCAATACAAGCATACTGGCATCAGGTAAACAGGTTGATATCGCAAAACTGGCCCTGAGTGAAACCAGAAAATCATACCTTCCTCTCTTTAGCCTTAACGCAGGGTATTACCTGTCAAACTCAGAAAACTCAGAAGGGTCAGTACTCCATAACCGGCTCTACGGACCCCAGATAAACGGGACCCTTCAGATACCACTCTTCAGTGCAGGTGAGACAAAACGAAAGACAGCAGTGTCAAGAACGGCCCTGCTCTCAGCAGAATATAACTTTCAGAATACAAGCCTGCTTGTAAATACGGTGCTTCAAAACACTCTTACTGACTTTGAAAATCAACAGAACCTCCTGAACATTGAAAAGGAAAATAATGCAGTTGCACGGGAAAATCTCGAAATAAGCCTTCAGCGTCTGCGCCTCGGTCAGACAACCTCGCTTGAAGTTCATCAGGCACAGGAATATTTTGTTCAGTCAGGCACCAGACTAATAAATATTAAATACAATCTTAAACTGGCTGAGACAAAACTTAAACAACTGATTTCTTCTTTATAAATCGAAACACCCAAATTTAGGGTATCATTATATGTGGGTACGCACAAATTGGGGGTATCATTATATGTAGGTACGCCCAAATTGGGCGGACCTTATATGTGGGTACGTGCAAATTGCGCGTACCTACTTTTACCTTTTAACTTTTGCCTTTATCCTTTATACTTTTTCTGATTCCCTTTTATACCTTTATACTCTTCTTCGTTAACCCTGACCGTGATAGACCACTCAACCATAGAACGTATCCTTGATGCCGCACAGATAACTGACGTGGTACAGGAGTTTATCTCACTGAAAAAGAGAGGTGTAAACTATCTGGGTCTGTGTCCATTTCATAATGAAAAAACCCCTTCTTTCACTGTCTCTCCGGCAAAGGGTATATTCAAGTGCTTTGGCTGCGGCAAGGGCGGTAACTCGGTTAACTTCATCATGGAGCACGAGCATCTCTCTTATCCTGAGGCGCTTAAGTGGCTCGCAAAGAAATACCATATTGAAATTGAAGAGAAAGAGATTACCGCCGAGGAGATACAAAAACAAAATGAAAGGGAGAGTCTGCTGGTTGTGTCACAGTATGCCTCAAAGATCTTTAAAGAAAATCTCTTCAATGGGCATGAAGGAATTGCAGTGGGACTGTCATACTTCCGCGAGAGAGGTTTCCGCGATGATGTTCTGCGCAAATTCGAGGTAGGCTACAGCAATGAAAAGCGCGATGACTTTACAAAAAAGGCGCTTGAGGCAGGCTATAAGAAAGAGTACCTGACACTGAGCGGGCTGACAATAGAAAAGGAGAACTATATCTTTGACCGGTTTGCCGGAAGGGTTATGTTCCCCATTCATTCACTCTCCGGGCAGGTGCTGGGCTTTGGCGGAAGGATAATAAAGAAGGACCCTCATTCAGCCAAGTATGTCAACACTCCTGAGACTGAGATATATCATAAGAGCCGCATCGTTTATGGTATTTACCAGGCAAGGCAGGCAATAACCCATAATGACAGATGCTATCTTGTTGAGGGATACACCGATGTGCTCTCAATGCACGAAGCGGGAATAGAAAACGTTGTTGCCTCGTCAGGCACGGCCCTCACCCAGGAGCAGATACGGCTGGTGAAACGTTTCACCCCTAATATCACCATGCTCTACGACGGCGACTATGCAGGAATAAAAGCCTCGCTGCGTGGCACAGACATGGTGCTTGAGGAGGGAATGAACGTGCGTATCGTTGTACTCCCCGATGGAGAGGATCCGGACTCATACTCTAAGAAAGTATCTAATGAGGAGTTCAGGAAATACCTGGAGGAGAAAGAGACTGACTTCATTCGTTTCAAGACATCCATTCTTCTTGACGAGGCAAAGAGCGACCCGGTGACCAGGGCAGGACTGGTGAGGGAGGTGGTACGTTCCATAGCCGTCATACCTGACCAGATAAGCCGCACAATATATGTTAAAGAGTGCAGCAACCAGCTCAGCATTTCAGAAGAGGTGATACTCGACGAAGTGATGAAGCTACGCAAGCAACAGACCTTTCGCGAAAGAAACAACTATCCTGCTGCCGACACAGTAAGCACTTCATCAATACCCACCCGGAAAGAGGCAGTTAAAAAAGCAATCACGGCATACTACTCTGAGAGAGAGATAATAAGGCTGCTTATAAGATATGGCGGTGAAATAATTGACCGCCTTACTGACAGGGATTCAGGGATAGAGACCATCACCACGGCTGCAGATTACATGATATCACAGATAACAGAAGACGAGCTTCAGTTTGATGATCCTGTCTTTGCAACCATCTTTGACGAGATAAGGTTTCACGCCGGTCAGGGGATACCTCCAAACGACAAACAGTTTGTGCATCACCCCAACCCGGCAATAAGCTCCGTGGCAGTGGATCTGCTTACAGAGAAATACACCCTCGATCCTATCTTCGAAAAAAGAGGTGCCTGGGTTGAGACTGAGCAAATGAAGCTTAAGGTTGTTGTCACTGAAACAGTGCTGAAGTTCAAGGGAGACAAGCTGAAAATGATGCAGGAAGAGATAAAAAGAGGCCTTCGTGAAGCATCAGGTGACGAGGAGAAAATAAATGACCTCATGAAAAAAAGCCTTCTGATGTCTAAACTGCAAAAAGAGATATCTGCCCTTCTTGGCAACAGGATACTGCCTTAAGCATTCGTTTACAATATCTTTTTTTTATCTTAGACTCAAATTTAGTCTGATGAAAAATTTTGTCTTTGCAGTCATTGTGCTTTTACTTTTCCTTTTTAGCCTCTCTTCCTGTAAAAAGAAAGAGAAATCACCAATAACCCAACCTGTTTTTTCTACATACCTTCCCAAGACAGCCGTGGATACAAACCAGCTGCGGGAGATATATTACGGTCTGATGACCCCTGTTGAAGTGTGCAATATCTTTGAAAAACTAAACCTCTCTTACGACGACAATCTTGTTAATCCCGCTGAAAATGCCAACCTCTACATGAGCAGTTATAAGGCTGCCATGAATATGGGAGTCTACGGTGTTGACATAGGATATATGAAGATCTTTGGCATGAACAGAATGATGATCTCCTATTACTCCACCCTCCGGACCCTCAGCGAAAGAATAAATGTGCCGCCGGATATCCTCGTTGATGATATCAGAAGACTTGACCGCTCGATGGGGAATGCAGATACAATTACCAACCTGATGACTGAAACCTACGGGAGTATTGACGAAAGCCTGCGCAAAGAAGGAAACGAGTCAACGCTTGGTCTTATGATGATGGGCGGTTGGATTGAATCAATGTACATTGCAACACATGTAGCCTATGACCCTGCCCATCCCGACCCTCTGATAGTTGAGAAGATTGCAGAACAAAAATATTCACTTCTTACCCTGCTGGTCTATATGAAGAACTATTACGATGATCCGATGGTGGTGTTTTATACAAAAAAACTCAAATATCTCGATCGCTATTTTAACTCATTCAACATATACTACCAGAAGGGCGATGTCACTATTGACACACAGAAGCAGATCATCAGGAGTACCGGCAGCGAGATGACAGTAACAATTGAAACCATAAATAAAATAAGAGATTATATTGGTAAGCTGCGTAAGGAAATTGTAACTGTCTGACCTCCTGCTTTACCAAAACCTGTCTGTTAAACTGTTATATATAACATACCTTTAAATAACAACGCTGTCTTAAAAACCTTACCATGAAACGTCATCTTGTACCGTTTTCCATTGCTGTCATTCTCATGTTCGTAACATGCGGAAGAGATCCGGGAAGCTTCCGGAACAAAGTAGTAAGTGAAGCCCTTACCGTCATTAACAAAAACTTTGACAGGTATATCTCGGCTTATACTTCGGGGATCGTTCCCTCAAACGGAACAATAAAAGTTGTTTTTACCAAAGAGTTCGCCTCTTTAATAGACAAGAGCAGGACCTCAAACCTGTTTTCCTTCTCTCCGTCAATGAAAGGAGTGGCAGAGTGGGCAGATGATCTGACACTTGTTTTCAAACCCTCATCACTTCTTAAACCCGGGGAACAATATAAAGGGACACTGAATCTCTCAAAACTGGGGTCGACTGAAAACGACTGCCGTACCTTCCCGATCAATGTGCGTACTGTGGCCAAAGACTTCTCAGTGGATGTTAATCCTATCGCCTGTGAGCTTCCCCTGGGAGAAAGCTACACTGTTAGCGGAGTGGTGTCAACATCTGATTATGTTGAGCCTGCTGAGGTTGAAAAATACCTTAGCGTAAAGCTGGGACATAAGAGTAAAGACATTCGCTGGGAACATAATAATGGAAACACTCACTCCTTTTTTGTTGAGAATGTTGAAAGAACTAACCGGAATAACAAACTCGACTTTGCATGGAACGGGGCTCATTTTGGTGCAAGGGCAAAAGGAAAGATTGCCGTTGACATACCGGCAAAAGATGTCTTCAAAGCCACAAGCGTAAAGGTCAAAACCGGAGAGACAAAAAGCATTGAGGTTGTCTTCTCAGATCAGCTTGACGCCTCTGCCGACTTAGACGGACTGGTGACAATGCAGCCGTCACATGACCTCACCTGCGAGGTGGAAGGCAACAAACTTGTAATTGTCCCGGCAGATAAACTGACAGGTAACGTCACATTGAGTATTGATGCCGCTCTGCGTAACAACAACGGTGAACGTCTGGGCGAGACATATACCCAGGATGTAACCCTCACTCCGATTCCTCCCGTAATCCGTACAGTTGGTAAAGGAGTTATAATGCCGTCGTCAGGAGAACTGCTCTTTCCTTTTGAAGCAGCCAGCCTCAGCGCAGTGGATATCACAATTATCAAGATTTTTGAGAATAACCTTCCCTATTTCCTTCAGAATAATGAAATGGGATCAGTTGATCCTTATCCCGCATTAAAGAACTTCGGACGTCCGATCTACAGGGGAAAGATTAATCTCACAGCCGATCCGGCTCTTGATCCGAATCAATACAACCGCTTCACAATTAACCTGGCTAATTATATTACTGTGGAGCCAGGTGTCCTATACAGGATAGAGCTCTCCATGCGCCCGTCATATTCGCTTTATCCCTGCACAGAGAAATCGGGATCATCTGATTATGAGGAGATGCTTGATCTCATGAACTCGGATAAAGAATACGAGAAGAGCGATGATTATTATGACTACTCTGATGAAAACTACTACTATGAATACGCATACCATTACGATGAGAGGGACAACCCATGCAGCGACGCGTATTTCAGTCCGTGGAAAAAGGTGGTAAGAAACATTCTTGCTTCTGATTTTGGCCTGATGGCTAAGTGCGATGTGGATAACAATACTACTGTTTTTGTTAATGATATTCGTAACACCCAGCCTGTTGAAGGGGCAAAGGTTGATATATATGATCTTCAGAACCAGATCCTTGGCAGCTCAGTAACCAACAAAGACGGGGTGGCAGTGGTTAGCTGTGCGCGTAAGCCATTCCTGGTGATTGCTCATAAGGACAAAAACCGTAACTATCTCTCCATTGCCGATGGCAATGCCATGTCAATGAGCTCCTTTGATGTGGCAGGCGAGACGCCGCAGAATGGTATCAGGGCATTCCTTTATACAGAGAGAGACGTACGCCGTCCGGGCGATACCATCTACCTCGGGGTCATTGCCCGTGACATGATAACGGGGCTGCCTGCCGGGCATCCGGTTCATTATGAATTATATAATCCGGCCGGACAGAGAATTGACGATCAGATTGCAACACTTAACGACAAAGGATTTCTGACCTTTACTTCAGTGACACGTGATGATGCCGTGACCGGGAATTATAAAGCCCTTGTCCGCATAGGAGCTGCCTCCTTTGCAAAAACCCTCAGGGTGGAGACAGTAAAGCCAAACAGGCTGAAGATATTGCTGAACTTCCCTACTGAAATACTTGGCGGAGAAAACAAGGCTATCGCTGCAAATCTTAAGGCAGCATGGCTTAACGGATCCGCTGCCCACGATCTGCATTCAACTGTAAAGCTCCTTCTCAAACCTGTCAAAACAACGTTTGATCACTATTCACAGTATACCTTTGATGACCCGGCTGCTGAATTCAGCTTTGAGTCAACACAGATATTTGACAGCACAATAAACAGTGCCGGAGAGGCCGCTCTCAGCTTTACTCCTGACGCCCAGCTACAGGCTCCGGGCATGCTGAATGCAATATTCACGGCTCAGGTGTTCGAGAAAGGTGGAGATGCAAGTATAACACAGGTGGTAAAACCGTATGCCCCATACCCTGTTTTCGTCGGTATAAACATGCCGGGGCTGGGTAATACCGGAAGAATGCTGTTTACTGACAAAGATAACCAGATAAGAATTGTCACTGTTGATGCAAACGGCAAACCCGTAAACTCATCTGTATCAGTAGTCGTCTATAAAATTAATTACAGATGGTGGTGGGAGTCAGACGATGACGAACATCTGGGTTCATACATATCTAACAGCGGTTACTCTCCTGTCTTTGAAAAAACGGTTGAAACCATCAACGGAGAAGGAAGCGCGACCTTCAAAGTAGGTAAATACGACTGGGGCCGTTATCTTGTGCGTGCTTCTATTGCTTCAGGCCATTCAACAGGTAAAGTCATTCTTATTGACTGGCCATGGGACTACGGTATGAAACCCGGCGGCAACGACGGTGCCACCCTGCTTCAGGTCAACACTGACAGGGAAAAATATAATGTTGGCGATGACATCAGCCTCACTTTCCCGTCGCCGGCAAACGGCAGAGCCATAATAACCATGGAGAACGGAGCAAAAGTCATTGATGTTATCAAGTCTGTTCTCACCAACGGAGGCAACACTACAATTAAGATTAAGGCCACACCTGAGATGGCTCCCAATGCCTTTGTATATGTAACGCTGCTGCAGCCGCATTCACAGACAGTTAATGATGCCCCGATACGGTTATATGGCGTTGTGCCGGTAATGGTTGAAGACCCTTCAACACACATTACGCCGGTCATAACAATGGCTGACCAGATCCGTTCACAGCAGCCGTTTGAAGTGAAGGTCAGCGAAAAGAACAACAGGGAGATGACCTATACCCTTGCAATTGTTGACGAGGGATTACTTGATCTTACGGCTTTCAAAACACCCGATCCGTGGAAATGGTTCTTCGTTAAACAGGCTCTCGGAGTAAGAACATGGGATCTCTATGACATGGTCATGGGGGCCTTTGGAGGAAAACTTGGAAGGATGTTCTCTGTGGGAGGAGACATGGCTGTTATTGATCAGTCTAAAAACAAGGCCAAAAGGTTTGTTCCGGTAGTGAAATTCCTTGGTCCCTTCACAATCACTGCTGGAGGTACCGGTACACATATGATAACGCTGCCACAATACACAGGGTCAGTAAGAGTGATGGTTGTAGGTGCCGGCACAGGCAATACCTTTGGCTCGGCAGAAAAGAGTGTAATTGTTTCTGATCCGCTGATGGTACTGGCCACCGCACCACGGGTGCTCTCACCAAACGACAGGACGGCACTGCCGGTGACTGTCTTCACCCAGAATAAGGATCTTACCGACGTGACAGTGACCATCACCGGCAACGAAATGGTCTCCTTCATGCATAATAAGACAACCGTGCACTTCAATGAACCCGGAGATAAGGATGTCTCTTTTGCACTGGCAACAGCTGCAAAGACCGGGAAAGCAATAATCAGGGTTGACGCTGAATCAGGTGGCGAAAAAGCTTCCTATAGCCTGGAGGTTGAGGTAAGAAGTCCCAACCCGATGGAGAGCAGGTCAGAGATGAAACTGCTTCAGCCGGGTGATAAAATTGACAAGTCCTTTACTCCTTTTGGTATGGAGGGATCTTCAACAATCTCTGCAGAGATATGTGCACTGCCATCAATAAATCTCTCAGGCAGGCTCTCGTTCCTAACCTCCTATCCTCATGGATGTTCAGAGCAGATCACCTCCGGCGCTTTCCCGCAGATATACCTGCCTGATGTTCTGGGCAGTTCACTCGCTGACCCTGACAAGATTAAGTACAATGTCAATTCGGCCATAAGAACCCTTGCCACAAGGCAACTGTCTTCAGGAGCAATTACCCTCTGGCCGGGAGGCACCTATGCCGACGACTGGGTAACATCTTATGCAGGTCATTTCCTCATTGAGGCACAGAAAATGGGTTACACCATTCCTTCGGGCATGCTTAACAAATGGGAGTCATACCAGCGGGCCGAGGCTTCTTCATGGAGGTATAAAGGACAATACAGGTATACATGCAATGACCAGGCTTACCGCCTCTTCACCCTGGCACTGAACGGCACACCTGAAAAAGGCGCCATGAACAGGATGAAGGAGATAACCGATCTGCCACAGCTGGCCAAATGGCTGCTTGCTGCCGCTTATGCAACAACAGGACGCACAGAGGCCAGCCAGTCACTCATTGATGTCCGTAACCTGAAAACAGATACAGAATTTTATTCATACTACTATGGAAGTGATCTGAGAGATAAGGAAATAATTCTTTATACCCTCACAAACCTTGGCAATACCAACGAGGCGATGGCAGTCCTTAAAGAAGTAGCCCAGCGGCTGAGCAGTAACGACTGGTACAGCACCCAGACAACAGCATGGGGATTGTATGCTTACATGAACTTCAGCCATAGGGTCTCAAACGGAACCCAGGGAGGTGATGTCAAAGCTTCCGTGAATCTTAATGGTAACAAAGAGATGCTGAATGCCCAGGGAGGCACCATACTTAAGGAGTACAAGACTGCCTCAGGAAAAAACAATATTGTTGTAAGGAACGAATCAAAGATCCCGCTCTTTGTCACAATAACTGAAAAGGGCGTCTCACTCGCTCCTGATGCACTGGTTATTGAGCAGAACATGAAGATGACCTGTGACTATTGCCAGTTAGACGGCAAGGCTATTGACATATCCTCACTGGCACAGGGCACACAGTTCATGATGCTCATTTCTGTCACCAACACAACATTCCGTCAGATAGACAATATTGCCCTTACCCAGATGGTGCCATCAGGATGGGAAATTCTCAACACCCGTCTCTTTGAAACTGTAACGCCCATTAAGGAGAGTGATTACGACTCACGTGATTTCAGGGACGACAGGGTCTATACATATTTCAGTTTGAAATCGGGAGAGACAAAGAGGTTCTATCTGCTGTTGACCGCTGCGTACAGGGGGACATACACTGTGCCTGCTGTCATCTGCGAAGCGATGTATGATAATGGAGTTAAAGCACGCCGTCCGGGTATGCAGGTTAATGTTACAGAGCCAAAGTGAGATTAAGTATTAAGTTACTGGCAAGTGCCGCAGCGCTGTTTTTTATTGCAGTGCTGCTGGCGCCCATGCCAACCTTTCATGAACCTTTATCTACAGTAGTTGAGGCTGCCGATGGCAGTCTCCTTGGTGCCCGCGTGGCTGCTGACGGTCAGTGGCGCTTCCCGGCACCTGATTCAGTGCCTGACAAATATACCACTGCGCTCATTAACTATGAAGACAGATGGTTTCGCTGGCATCCGGGTATTAACCCCGTTGCAATTGTAAGAGCGTTGAAGGATAACATCCATGCCGGGGAGATAGTCAGCGGCGGCAGCACTCTTACCATGCAGGTGGCGCGAATGTCGCGTCATAATCCTGCGCGCACATATTCAGGCAAGATCATTGAGATGCTCTCGGCGCTTAAGCTTGAGCTCTTCAGATCAAAGAAGACTATTCTCAAACTATATGCGGCCAATGCACCCTTCGGGGGCAACACTGTCGGGCTGGAAGCTGCAGCGTGGCGTTATACCGGGCGCAGTCCCTGGCAGATGACATGGGCCGAGGCTGCAGCATTTGCCGTGCTGCCCAACGCACCATCACTGGTCTATCCAGGTAAAAACAGCTTAAGGTTCAAACAGAAGAGAGATGCACTGCTTGAGGCACTGTGCCGAAGGGGTATCATTGACTCACTCACATATTCTCTTGCGCTGGAAGAACCTCTTCCTGACCCGGCCGGCACCATGCCGTCACTGGCACCTCATCTGGTATCGTGGTTCACTCTTACTCACCCCGGTGAGAGAATAAAGACAACCATCGATCCATATCTGCAGAAAAATATCACAGACATAATAAACTTCCATCAGCGTGAGCTCGAAAACAACCTTATATTCAATTCGGCAGCCATAGTTGTAAGAGTTGACGACGGGGCTGTGCTGGCATATGTAGGTAACTGTACTCTTCCCGATTCAACGGGAGACTATTGTCGTGATGTGGATATTATCCGCTCTGTAAGAAGTACAGGCAGTATTTTGAAGCCTTTTCTTTATGCCGGCCTGGTCTCCTCGGGTGAGATGCTTCCCAATGAGCTCATCTCTGATATCCCTACGCGGTTTCAGGGGTTCAGGCCCGAAAACGCTGACTTCTCATACCGTGGTGCCATCCCGGCCGGTGATGCGTTGGCGCGTTCGCTTAACATACCGGCGGTGAGGATGTTGCAGAGGTTTACAGAAGAACGTTTTCTGCGGTTGCTTTCGCGGGTAGGGTTTACCTCATTTAATAAGCCTGCTTCATATTACGGGCTGTCGCTCATCCTCGGCGGCGGCGAGGCCAGCCTGTGGGAGCTGGCAGGGGCATACTCATCCATGGCGCGGGTGGAGAAGCAGTGCAATGAGAAAGCAACATATACGTCGCGCGACTGGCACATGCCTCTGTTAACCACAGAGTCACAGGCCGGCCTCGCCGCCGCCGATCCTGACCCTCCTCTCTCAGCCCCTGCTATATGGTTCACCTACGAGGCACTGCTCAGGGTCAACAGACCGGAGACAGAGACAGGATGGCAATATTTCGGTAACGCACCTGAGGTAGCCTGGAAGACAGGAACAAGCTTTGGCTTCCGCGATGCCTGGGCCATCGGCACCACACCATCGGAGGTGATAGCTGTATGGTCAGGCAACGCTGATGGCGAAGGACGCCCTGGACTGACAGGCATCACAGCTTCAGCGCCCACCCTCTTCGACATACTCCGCACAAGACCTCATACGGGATGGTTTCATCAGCCCGGGGAGGAGATGACAATGGTGAAACTCTGCTCACAGAGCGGCATGCGCGCCGGCCCTTACTGTACAGACACACGAGATGAATGGATCCCTGTCAAAGGACTCAAAAGCAATGCCTGCCCCTACCATACAATTGTGCATCTCGACAGGACAGAGAAATACAGGGTAAATATGTCGTGCGTAAACCCCGGCGAGATAGTAAACAAACCCTGGTTTATTCTGCCTCCGGCAATGGAGTATTACTATAAACAAAGAAACCCTGCATACCAGACTCTTCCTCCATACAAGCCGGGATGTAACGACGACAGGGAGGTAAGCGCCATGGAGTTCATTTATCCGCCTCCCGATGCAAAAATATTCATACCCAGGGGATTCACCGGAGAACTTACAGAGATGCTGCCTGAGATTGCCCACCGCAGGAGAGGTGCGATTGTCTACTGGCACCTCGATAACAATTACCTGGGAATGACTCAGGGGATACATCAGATAAGCCTGAGAGCCCCAGAGGGTGATCATGTGCTTACTGTGACAGACGATGAGGGATTTACCGTGTCAAGACGGTTTCGTATTGTAAGCTCATCAGAAAGATAAAGCGTTATTTGTCTTCTGTAGCCCAGGCTGACGCCCTCTTCACTGCCTCGTGCCACCTGGAGATAATTATCTGTGACTCGGTTTTGTCCTTCGCCGGAGAAAAGAGTGAACTGCTCTTCCATTGCCCCTGTATCTCCTCCACCGAGCTCCAGAACCCTGTTGCCAGTCCGGCAAAATATGCGGCGCCAAGTGCCGTCGTCTCCAGAACGGCAGGGCGGATGACAGGAATGCCAAGTATGTCGCTCTGGAACTGAAGCAATATATCATTTGCTGATGCTCCGCCATCGACCCTGAGCTCACGCAGCTCATGCCCCATGTCAGACGACATGGCACGCACAACATCGTTGACCTGGAGGGCAATGCTCTCCAGCGCGGCCCTCACAAGATGCCCCTGATTAGTGTCGCGTGTTATACCGATAATCATACCCCTCGCATATGGATCCCAGTAAGGCGCACCTAACCCTGAGAGAGCAGGAACAAAATAGATGCCTCCGTTATCCCTGACCTTTGCAGCAACACTCTCACTGTCGGCTGAGGAGCTGATAAGATGAAGCCCGTCACGTAACCACTGTATCACAGCACCTGCGATAAATACACTCCCCTCAAGACCATAGGTCACTTCCTTACCCAGCTGCCAGGCAACGGTTGTAAGCAGGTTATTTGACGAGGTGATGGCCCGGTTGCCTGTATTAAGTAACATAAAACACCCTGTTCCATACGTGTTCTTCACCATCCCGGGTGTGATGCACATCTGTCCGAACAATGCTGCCTGCTGGTCGCCTGCCACTCCCGTCACAGGCAATGACATGCCTGTCCCTCTTTTGCCCGTATGACCAAACACCTCCGAACAGCTTCTCACCTCAGGCATCATTGCCAGAGGTATTCCAAACAGATCAAGCAACTCTTTGTCCCAGGTGCATGTGTGTATGTTGAAAAGCATTGTACGTGAGGCATTGGTAATGTCGGTGGCATGAACCTTGCCATCGGTCAGTTTCCATAACAGCCATGTGTCTACAGTACCGAAGCACAGATCCCCTCTTTCTGCTGAGGCACGCGCGCCTGCAACATGATCAAGTATCCACTTTGCCTTGGTGGCTGAAAAATATGAGTCAATGATGAGGCCGGTCTTCTGCCTGATCATCTCATTCAGACCCTCTTCTTTTAACCTGTCGCATAATGGGGCGGTACGCCTGTCCTGCCATACAATTGCATTATATACCGGTTTGCCTGTATGCCTGTTCCAGATTATTGTTGTTTCCCGCTGGTTGGTAATACCTATTCCGGCAATGGATGAGGCAAGCACACCACATGCAGTCATTACCTCTGTCACCATGGCCATCTGTACTGACCAAATGGTCATTGGATCATGTTCAACCCATCCCTGGTTGGGATAAATCTGCGTAAACTCACGCTGTGCTATTCCGGCAATCTGACCGTTGCGATCGAAAAGAATAGCCCGCGAACTTGTTGTTCCCTGGTCTAACGACAGGATATAGCCTGCTCCTTTCATCTGACTTTTTTGCCTTTTTACAAAGATGTCTAAAAAAAACTATACATTTATAGCATTAAGTAACCAAACTCAAGTATTAAGTGGCTGTTTTTTCTATACGTTTCTGGCTAAACCGTATCAAGACTAGACACATCTTCAGCCGTTATAAGGAGGTTTTTGACCTTGCAGGCCACGCTATTGTGCTGATAAACAACCGTACAAACAGGTTTGTTACAGTCAATCAGGCAGCGTGTGACCTCTTCGGTTATAACAAGCCCGAGTTCCTGAAGATGTCTCCCACAAGGCTTTTCATACAGGCCGAAACAACCGATTTTAATTTTCTTAATACTGCCGGTCGAAATATAGTTATTCCGGCAAAAAGAAACGATGGGACTATCATCACTGTAAACATATTCTCAAGTATCTCAGTAAGGTATTGCATCTGTATAATCAGCGACGTAACCGAGGAATATCGTATAAGACGTGCCCTCGAGATGAACGAAGAGCGCCTGCGTGATGCTCAGCGTATAGGTAAATTCGGATGGTGGGAGTTCAGACCTGAGACAGGCATTTATATCGGTTCAGACGAGCTGGCAAGGATATTCACTGATTCCACTGACCCCTCTTCAACTTCCATGACATATAAGGAAAGCATTGGTTTTGCCCATCCTGAAGACAGGTCATACCTGCGCTCAACAATAGAGGCAGCGATGGAACAAAAGGCCGATTCATTTGTACTCCATTACCGTATAATAACTCCTGCCGGCAAAATAAAGACCATTGAGGTTAATTCACATGCAAAATATGATGAAAACGGACACCTGCTGCTGAGATATGGTACATGCCAGGATGTAAGTGAGAACCAGGCTATTATGGACGAGCTAATACATGCACGCCATAAGGCTGAGGAATCTGACAAGCTCAAAAGTGCTTTCCTTGCCAACTTCAGCCACGAGATCAGGACACCGCTCAATGCCATGATGGGCTTCATAAACATCATGACCTCAATCACAACTTCCGAAAAGGAACGCGAAGAGATGGTTCACCTGATTGAGGCAAACTCCAAGCGCCTGCTGCGAATAATTAACGACACAATAGATCTGTCAAGGATTGAAAGCAACAATATGGAGATCAAATACTCCAATGTTGATATAAATAACTTCCTTACAAACATACAGCCCTCTCTCTTCTTTGACCAGCTTATTTATGAGACCAAAGAACTGACAATAAGATGTGTTAATGAAGGCAGTAACAAGAGGATCTTCCAGTATCTTGACGAGTCGCGCCTTGGACAGATATTCGGCAACCTGCTCAATAATGCAATCAAGTTCACAGACCGTGGTGAGATAACATACGGGTATAAGCTCTCAGAGAGCAATCATGCCGATATTATCACATACTATGTAAAGGATACCGGATCAGGCATCTCGCCCCAGCTTATAGATGAGATATTCAAGCCGTTCTATCAGATCTGGAATGAGAACCTTCCCAAATCACAGGGTGCAGGACTGGGCCTTGCAATATGCAAGCGTCTTGTTGAGATGATGAAAGGAAGGATCTGGGTTGACTCTGCTCCCGGAAAAGGAACCACTGTCTTCTTCTCATTCAGCACCCCGGTGCGTACAGCCTGAGTATCACGGGAAAAAGTAAAGCACTGTTTGTTGTTTACTAAAATTTCCGGATTGAATTTTTAGTCGTTGCATTACACTATCTGTTTGCTGTTTGCACTATTTAAACTAAATTAGTTGCGTTATTATTCTTTACTGATTTCGCAACAAATACTAAATATTATGAAAAGAATCCTATTATTTATCGCTATTGCCTTATTCGGCATAACTCTTTCGGCACAGGAAACCTTTTTCCCTACAAAGGTTGGTACTGTATTGAAGTATCAGACAAAGGATAAAAAGGGCAAAATTTCAGGTAGTTACAAGTATACCATCACTAAAGTAGATGCTCAGGGTCAGGATCTTGACATCACTTACCTGGTTGAAACCCTCAGCGACAAGGATGCGCTTGTTTACAAGGAAGAAGTGACAATACATCAAAAGAACGGAGTGATAAGTTTTGACATGAGCTCATATGTCAATAAGGGCGCCTTCCAGCAAAACGGACAGATACCTACCGAGCTCTCCATCACCGGGAATTCGATGCAGGTTCCATTGAATCCTCAGGCCGGGATGACATTACCCGATGCAAATGTTCTTATGGCAATGAAAGTAGGCTTTGTAAATATGAAGATGTCGGCCGACGTCACCAATCGTAAGGTTGAGTCAGTTGAAGATGTGACTGTAAAAGCCGGCACTTTCAATTGTTATAAACTGACAAGTGATGTGAAGTCAGTTGCCCTGGGGATG
>JGI20214J51650_10000590_pt1 | contig 22703 bp, 18 predicted proteins | sample WetSurMetagenome_FD_51650 | JGI IMG/M metagenome (IMG submission 51650) | reverse complement strand
CCGCACTGATGTTCCCCTGGCTGGGTATATCTTCCACGCTGGAATTGTTGTGGGCTTTGACGCTGACCCTGTTGTTTTTGCCCCGTGTCATGGCAGTGGTGGCGATCCTGAAACGCGGTGAGCAGGCAACATATGGAGGCAGCGCAGCATTGGTCAAAAGCGCGGCACTCGAAGCTATCCTTTCCGCCCTGCAAGCCCCGATCCGCATGGTGGCCCATACCCTGTTCGTCATCACTGCACTGACCGGGCTGGGGCTGGAGTGGAAATCCCCCATGCGCGAATCCCAGTCGGTTCAGTGGCGCGATGCGTTGCGCCGTTTCATGCCCGTCATGACTGTGGTTGCATTGACGCTGCTAGCCATATTCCTGCTCCATCGCAATGCGGTCTGGTGGTTGTTGCCGGTAGGTTTGCCGTTGCTGCTTGCGGTTCCCATAACCGTGTTAACAAGCGAATCGGGATTGGGGCTTTCCCTGCGCCGTAAACTCTGGCTGCTCACTCCCGAGGAACGTACCGTTCCCAACATACTGGTGCGTGCCTGGGCATAAGCTAGAATGCCGGTCTCCAAGACCGGCATTTCCGAACAAGCAGCGAGATATCCATGTCGTCAGAATTCGATCGCAGAAAATTCCTTGGCCTGCTGGCCACCGCAGCCGCCTCTGCCGCATTTCCCTTGACCAGTCTCATGGCTGCCGAATCGGGATTGGCACTGGGCAAGGCTGCTGTCTTTTCCTGGGACGGTTTGATCGAGGAGGCCAGGCGCCTGTCGACACAACCCTTCCAGCCAGAGCTGCAACCGAATCGGGATATTCTGGAGCAGATCGATTGGGAGGCTCACGGGAAGATCCACTTCAAGCCCGATGATGCGCTCTTCGCCAGTGGCCCCGGGCAGTACCCCGTCCAATTCTTTCATCCGGGATGCTTCTTCCAGAACTCCGTCAGGATGTACCGGCTTGACAGCTCATTGAGCGAGAAGCAGCATCACAGCCTGGCGCGCGAGATCCTGTTCGACAAAAGCCATTTCGAGATGCCCGACGACAGCCCCGCGCATCGCCTCGGGCCGCAGGCGCACTTCGCTGGCTTTCGCATCCAGGAAAGCCGTCTCGGCGATCAGTCGCGCCTTGACTGGCAGCACAACGACTGGGCCGCGTTTCTGGGGGCCTCCTATTTCCGTGCCATCGGCGACGAGTACCAATACGGCCTGTCGGCACGCGGTATTGCCATCGATACGGTGGAATTTGGCAAGACAGAAGAATTTCCGGCTTTCACCCGCTTCTATTTTGAATCCGCCGGCGACAGATCCAATACGGTTGTCGTCTATGCTTTTCTTGACGGCCCAAGCGTCACCGGTGCCTATCGCTTCGTCCTGACCAGGGAAAAAGGCGTGGTGATGGACGTCGAAGCAAACCTGTTCATGCGACGCGACGTTTCCCGCTTCGGCATCGCCCCCCTCACTTCGATGTACTGGTTCTCCGGAAAAGACAAAACGAAGCAGACAGATTGGAGGCCGGAAGTGCACGATTCCGACGGCCTTGCACTGTGGACCGGTGCCAACGAACATATCTGGCGCCCGCTCAACGCACCCGACGGCATCACCGTATCGGCCTTTGCCGACAACAATCCACGCGGATTCGGCCTGATGCAGCGCGAACGCGAATTCGGCGAATATCTGGATGCCGTTCATTACGAGCGCCGCCCAGGATTGTGGGTCGAGCCGCTCGAAGGCTGGGGTGAAGGTTCGGTGCAACTGGTCGAACAACCCACCGACGAGGAGCTCTACGACAACATCGGCGCGATGTGGGTGCCGCGCGAAAAAGCGACGGCAGGTTCCAGTTACCGTTTGCGCTATCGCCTGTACTGGACGGCGCAAGAGCCGTTCAAGACCTCCCTTGCGCGTTGCGTGGCGACTCGTATCGGACGAGGCGGCGAGCCGGCGAAGCGTCCGCCGGGAGTGCATAAATTCGTGGTCGAATTCAAGGGCGGAGCGCTCGCCCAGCTTGCCTCGGGTGTCATTCCCGAAGTGGTCGTGTCGGCCACGCGCGGCAAGCTGAGCCGGATCAGGGCCGAGGCCGTGCCCGACGGGATGCCGGGGCATTGGCGCACATTCTTTGATCTGGGAGAGTTGGGCCCGACAAAAGAGCCGGTTGAGATTCGTCTCTTTCTCCGAAGTGGAGATCAGACAGTCACCGAAACATGGCTATACCAGTTTCAGCCCGCCTGAGGTCCGGCCTCGCTCAAGTTCGATTCAATGATGCAATCTTGAAAAGTGACGATCGGCTATGGCTTTCTGTTCCGGAGTCAAGGCCGCGTAAAGCTGCTTGAGCGCGTCGTCCATCTTCTCGAAGCTCGCCAGACGTTCCCTCATCAATGCGATATGGCGATCAAAACGCTCCGGGGCGGTTTGGGGCTGGTCACGCATTGCTTCATTGGTTCGGTCTCTTATGTCTCTGACATTGTTCCTGGTCCTTTCAGCATAAGTATCCCAGGCTTGCTCTTGACCGGTTGTGATATTCAGCTCCTTTTTGAAAGCCAAAAGATGTTTCTCCGAATTTGCAACGGGGTCGGAATGTTGACGTGTTTTGTAGTCAGATTCGTTATTTGATGCATGGTCATCCGCATATACTGGTGCGGCCACGGTTGTCAGAAACAAAGCGGACACTAGCAAGATCGTATGTTGACTTTTTTTCATGAATACTCCCTCAAATAATAATTAAATGGTGGCCCATACCCCGAACCGTCGCCAATGATCCCGGTTTCGATTCAATCGTCATCGCCCATGCCGCCGAAGCCTCCATCTCCGAAGCCGCCAAAACCTCCATCGTCCATCCCGCCGAAACCAAAGCCGCCAAAACCCATGCCGCCGAATCCCATGCCATCGAAACCCATACCTTCGAAATTCCTGTAGCCGGATTCATGGTTGCCGTATTCATTACCCATAGGCATGCCTTCGCAGCCCACTAATGCCAGTATCAAGGCGCTCATCAATATCAATTTGTTCATTTTGGCTCCCGCAATTAAAAGGAAAATTGATCGTCTCCAGACTGCTCGCATGCGACATGGGCAATATAAGCATTGCCGTGTCAATGTTGTATTAATAAAAATTCATTTCCGGGGTTCATGTTCTGGTATCTCGTAACGATGCCCTGGTTTACAGGTGGACTTCGAACGTGAGTGTTGCGCTGCTAACAGGAAAAAAATAAGGGAGCCAATTTAGCTCCCTTATTTTTGAAACATTCTGAAATGACTTTAGTTGTTGATCAGCTACCAACCATCGGTGTGCCGACCAACAATCCAGGTGCATAGCGCACGCTTAACCGCACGCTCCGATCGCTCCGCAACTTGTACAGAATTCGCAGCCGTCTTTCTTGATCAATGTGGCGTTGCCGCATTCCTTGCACACTTTGCCGACGATCGACTTGATGCCGGTAGGCTTGATCTGTCCTTCGGGAATCTCCAGCACACCCATCTGTTGCACCGGGTAGCCGTGTTCGTCGAGGATGCCGAGCATCGCGTAGCGGTGGATGATGAGCTTGGCGACGTAGGAAACGGTCGACGGGTAGCTCTCCATCTTGTTGCTGCCCGGTACGCGCGCCATGAAATCGCCCAGCGGTTCGCCGAAGTTGAGCAGCTTGCGCAACTTCATGCCGATCCACGCCGGGTCGATGACTCGCATATCCAGGCTCAGCACCTTGCACAACCCGTCGAGTGCGCGCGGATATACGCCGGACAGCCACATCGAGTAGGGACGACGCTGTCCGTCCGGCAGCACCAGTTCTTTCAAACCCAATACAAAGTCGTCGCCGCTGCCCGCATTCGAAATATCCACGGTCCAGCTCATGGTGCCGTCGGTGCCGGTCTTCGGTTCTTTCTTTGCGAAAAGCGCGTCCATCATCGGTGTCGTTTCGCCTTCCGAAACTTCCAGTGCACCCAATTCTTCGATGCGATACTTGAGCAAGTGCGCGAACGCGGCGACCAGACTTGGCATGCGTTTCACTTCACCATCGGGCGGCATCGGCATGTCGAAGGCGTCGTCGCCGGTTGTCTTCATCAGCATCTCGAGTTTCATGCGTACCCACACCGGATCGCGCGTGCGCATGTCCATCGACAAGGACTTGGCCAGCGCGCCCAGTCCGCGTGGTTGCTCGGAACCGTTCACCCACACCTCGAACGGGTGGTTGCGGCCATTGGTGGTATGCGATACGAACGTCACGAAACTGCCGAGCGGATGCTTCACCACTTGCGACACCCAGCCGGAACTGCCTGCTGTGAGCGAAGGCCGACCCGGCCAGCGCAACGAGGCGAGAGCGGGGTTGGGCGCTGCTTCCAGCACGATGCGCCGGTCCTGGTCGAACACGAAATCCTGCGGTTGTTCTTCTTTTTTCTCGGGCGTGACTGAAAGCACCGAGCCCAGCACGCTGTTGGGACGATAGGTCGCCAGCCCCTTCAGTCCGGCTTTCCACGCTTCGGTGTAAAGATCCTTGAAATCCTCGTACGGATAATCGGCCGGGACGTTGACGGTCTTGCTGATCGAGGTATCAATGAAGGGCGCGACGGCGGCGACCATCTTCATGTGGTCGATGGCGGTGATCTCCAGCGCGGTGACGAAAGCGGGCGGCAGCTTCGTTACATCGCCGCCCTGCTGCTTGAACACGCGCCAAGCGTGGTCTTCCACCGAGTAATCCTTGGTCGAGCCGTCCATCATGCGTTTCTTGCGCGTGTAGAACCACGAGAATGCAGGCTCGATGCCGTTGGAAGCGTTGTCTGCAAAAGCCAGCGAGATGGTGCCGGTTGGAGCGATGGAAAGCAGGTGGCTGTTGCGGATGCCGTGCTTGCGTATCCTGTTCTTGATCTCGTCCGGCAGGCGGGATGCGAAGCGCGGTGCGGCGAGATACTTGTCGGCATCCAGCAGCGGGAAAGCGCCGCGCTCGATAGCCAGATCCACCGAGGCGAGATATGACTCGTCGCGCATGATGCGCGAGATGTCGGCAGCAAAGTGGCGAGCCTCGTCGGTGTCGTAACGCAGGCCCAGCATCACCAGTGCATCGCCCAGACCGGTGAAGCCCAAGCCGACACGGCGTTTGTTTTGTGCTTCCTTTAGTTGTTCAGGCAGCGGCCAGGCGGTCACGTCCAGCACGTTGTCCAGCATGCGTACCGCGACGCGCACTATTTGTTTGAAAGGTTCGTAGTCGAAACCGGCATGCTTGGAGAACGGATTCTTCACCATGCGCGTCAGGTCGATCGAGCCGAGGCAGCAGCAGCCATAAGGAGGAAGAGGCTGTTCGGCGCAGGGATTGGTTGCCTCGATGATTTCGCAATAGGACAGGTTGTTATCGCGATTCATCAGGTCAATGAACAGCACACCCGGCTCGGCATGGTCGTAAGTGCTGGCGATGATCTGTTTCCACAGATCGGCCGCGCGTACCTTGCGGTATACCCACTTGCCATCGTCGCGTCGCGTCGCCCCCGCTTCCTTGATCGCTATGGAAGGTTCGGCCATGTGCACCAGCTCGAAGTCCTGGTCTTTTTCCACTGCCTGCATCAAGGCATCGGTCACGCCCACGGAGATGTTGAAATTGCGCAGGTCGCCCTGGTCCTTGGCGCTGATGAATTTCTCGATATCCGGGTGGTCGCAGCGCAACACGCCCATCTGGGCGCCGCGTCTGGCTCCGGCAGACTCCACGGTCTCGCAGGAACGGTCGAATACGCGCATGTAGGAAATCGGGCCGCTGGCACGAGAGTTGGTGCCTTTGACATGTGCGCCTTCGGGGCGGATGGAAGAAAAGTCGTAACCGACACCGCCGCCGCGGCGCATGGTCTCGGCGGCTTGCTGCAAGGCGTCGTAGATGCCGGGTTTGCCGTCGTTGGTGCCGGAAATGGCATCGCCCACCGGTTGTACGAAGCAATTGATCAGCGTGGCTTGTATCTTCAGCCCGGCGGCGGAGTTGATGCGGCCGGCCGGAACGAAACCATTTTCCTGTGCTTCAAAAAAAGCCTGTTCCCATTTTGCGCGCTGATCGGCTTTTTCGGCCTGCGCCAGACCGCGGGCTACACGACGACGCACATCCTGTACCGATTTCTCGTCGGCTTCCGCGTATTTTTCCAGCAGCACTTCGGTGCTGATCTCTTGTGTCATTGCTGTGCTTTCTTCAAAAGCCGGATCATTTTTCAAGCCCTTGGTCAGTTTATTGTGCGAATCTTGCCCATTCTTGGAAGCATGTCCGGCCTCGGCTTGAGCCGGTTTATGCTTGTGTGGCTCCGGATTATGACTGGAATTTGTACTTTGCTCGGGATCGTTCTGGGAAGAGGTTGAAGGCGAAACGCTTTCGGTGTCGAACATTATATTACTCCCTTTGATGGCACTGCCCGCATGGCGGGAAAAACAAAACCACTATATCTAGTGGTTGGTCGTCTGATTTGCGACTAACTGTAGTGCCATGGGGGATTTTTTTCAAGTGAAATGTTAAGTGAAACTTTGTTGGAATGGATTGACTTTGCCCGGGATTAGGATTGGTGTGCGTCAATAACCATCTCTTTAAGCGGGTCGAAAATGGACTTAGATTATCCATATCAGGCACTTCGCCTGTATCAAGGTATGGGTTCTGCCGGTGCAGCCTGGCCGATTTCGTCCCTGGCGAGTGCTGTACGAAATTCCTCAAGTTTGCGGTGGAAGTCCTGTCCATCGCCATAATCCAGAAAATCGTCATAACGGGAGTGCGAGGCAAGTACCTTGCACGCGTGCTTGATCGGGCAGAAGTATTGCTCGGTACGCGAGATGATCTCGCTCGTACAGGCCAGCATGCCGAGCGCGTACGAGCAATACAGGCTTATGTCGTGATGGGCTAAATTCTTAGTTGACGCAATTCAGGCGCAGCTTGTCATTCTTGCCGCTGAGGCTGGACAGGGCTGCGGAATAGACCGCATTCCCGTTGCTGCATTTCCATTCGGCAGTGAAATCCTTGCTGCAACCCGGGGCCGGATCTTCCAGCGCGGTGGTATCGATGGTGAAATCGCAATTGCCGCGGCCATCGCATGCCCTGGATAGCAGAGCAGTCGCATTGCCTGCCTTGGCATTGCAGTTGCGTCCATAGGTGCCGGAAACGACCTTGATGGAGACTGCATCGGTATTGGCGGGAGCGCTGGAGGGAGAGGCGGCAACGACAGTTTGCGAAGGAAGCGCCGCGATCATGTTGGGCGGCAGCTTGGCATACACATCGTGAGTTTCGCCGTATTGCATCATGATCCCGATCGCGATCAGGACAACGCCAAGGATGGCCGAACCGATGCGACCGATGCTGCCCGGTTCGATCTTGCCCTCGATCTTGCCCAGCACCGCGATCATCAGGAAGATGATACCGGCCAGAACGAACATGCGCACCATGGGTACGTCCACCAGCTTCAAGATGACATCCTGCATGACTATCCTTCCTGCCCAGTTTGAAAATCCGTTTGCACTTTAGCACACCGAAACACGGTTGAAATCGCGCGATCCGGACGGTCTAGTGACCCAGCAGATTGACCAGTCCGTCCAGCCCGACGAAGTTCAGCGAGTAGCTGGCCTGTTCGCGCACCACGGGTTTTGCGTGGTAGGCAATGCTGACACCCGCTTGCGCCATCATCTTCAAATCGTTCGCGCCGTCACCCATGGCGATGACTTGCTCCTGCTTCAATCCCAGCTCTTCGCGCACGCGGTTCATCCAGTCCGCCTTGCCTTGTGCGTCCACGATCTTGCCGCACACCTTGCCGGTAAGCTTGCCGTTCACGATCTCAAGTTCGTTGGCATGGGCAAAATCGAGGCCGAGACGCGCCTTCAGGCGCTCGGTGAAGAACACGAACCCGCCGGATACCAGCAGCGTCTTGACGCCGTGCTTCTTCAATTCAGCCAGCATGATCTCGGCGCCGGGATTGAGCGTCAGCCGTTCGTCATACACGTGCAGCAAGGCGCCTTCGTCCAGCCCCCTCAGCAATCCTACGCGGCGGCGCAGGCTCTCGGCGAAATCGATCTCGCCGCGCATCGCCGATTCGGTGATCGCCGCCACCTGGGGTTTCAATCCCTGCATGTCGGCGATCTCGTCTATGCACTCGATGCTGATCAGCGTCGAATCCATATCCATCACCATCAGGCCGAAATCGGACAAGTGCTTGTCCCGCGGAACGAAACCGTAGTCGAGCTGGTTATCAAGACAATAGGACGGGATATCGGCGTGCGTTTCTGCCTCGCGCAGGCGATACAGATGCGGTGCGACCTGCTCGACGCGCGATGCATTGGAAAGTCTGGCGAGATGCTCGACCTGGATGGAAGGAATTTCGTGGATGGCTTGAAGGATGAGGTTCATGTTCAAATGGTTTCCCTTGCGGGAGCGGTTCAATCAAGATCGAAAGCGGTGCATTTTAATTCAAGCCGGTGGTGAAATCCCAAATCCGGCACAAGAATGTTCTTGCACGGATGCAGGTTGGGATTGTGATGGATAATTCGTGTGGCAAGACTGCCTCGCTCATCTGGAGCTTCCATTGACTATGGATTTCGACAAGGAGATACCGCGCAACGGGACAAACTCCGTCAAGCATGACGGACGGGTTGCCTATTTCGGCACTGCGGACGTGCTGCCGTTGTGGGTGGCCGATATGGACTTCGCCTCGCCCGAAGCGGTCACGCGCGCGCTGCAGGAACGGGCCGCGCATCCGGTCTATGGCTATACCCTGTACCCGGAAAGTGCCTATGAATCGCTCATTGCCTGGCTGAAGAAACGACACGGCTGGGAAGTGCAGCGCGAGTGGGTAGTCATGGCGCCCGGCGTCGTGCCTTCGCTGTTTGCCAGTGTCATGGCATTTGCAAAGGAAGGCGAGGGCGTCATCGTCCAGCCGCCGGTCTATTTTCCGTTCTTCTCGGCAGTGACGACCAACCATCGGCGTCTTATCGAAAATCCGCTACGCCTCGCGGGAGACCGTTACGAAATCGACTTCAAGCATTTCGAACAATGCGCCGCCGCCGGCGCGCGGCTCATGCTGTTCTGCTCGCCGCACAATCCGGTGGGGCGGGTCTGGAGCGAAGAAGAACTCACCGAACTGTTGCGCATCTCACGCCGTTACGACATCGCCATCCTCGCGGACGAGATACACGCCGACCTTGTCTATCCCGGCGAAAAGCACATCCCGCTTGCCACGCTGGCGGAAGAATCCGACAAGGTCATCACCACCGTAGCGCCGAGCAAAACCTTCAACATCCCCGGTCTCGGCCTGTCCTGCGTCATCGCGCCGAATGCGGCCCATCGTCATGCCATCCAGCAAATCTTCGACACGCTGCATGTCAGCAACACCAACCCGTTCAGCATCGCTGCATTCGAAGCCGCCTATCGCGGTGGCGAAGCATGGTTGGACAGTCTTCTGGTCTATTTGCAGGGTAACTGCAATTTCGTTCGCGACTATGTGGCGAGAAATCTGCCTGCCATCAAAGTGATACGTTCCGAAGGTACTTATTTGCTCTGGCTGGACTGCTGCAACCTTGGTATGAGTGATGTACGATTGCGCGAATTTTTTGTACGCGAGACCAAAGTGGGGATGAATCCGGGCACTGCGTTCGGCAAAAACGGCAGCGGTTTCATGCGGCTGAATATTGCGTCGCCGCGTCATGTACTTGCAGATGCGCTGGGGCGGATCAAAGAAGCACTGGGTCGGTACCGGTAATGAAGATATAACTGCAGTTGTAATGGATTGAAAATATACTGTCCCGATTATTGTTGTTGCATGTCGGAATTAATTCATAAGGGAGTGCTGAATGAAACTGTTAACCAAGCTGCTGTTGATCGTTTTCGGTGCGGTAACCGGCATGGTGCTACTGGGTGGCTTTGCCGTGACGTCCTTGCGCAGCACGATGTTGCAGGAGCGGCAACAATCGATGCAATTGCTGGTGAGAATGGCAACCAGGCAAGTGGAGCATTATCAGGACCTGGAAAGATCCGGCAAGCTCTCGCGGGATGATGCACAGACGGCGGCCAAGGATGCCATGCGCGCGATGCGCGACGGCGAGAATTACGTTTTTGTCCGTACCGGCGATAATCTGAGGATGTCTCTTGTGCATCCCGATCCGCGCAAGGAGAACAAGGAAAGCGACGGCGGCACGCTGCCCGACGGCCAGGCTGTTACGGATGTCTATTTGCAGGCACTGCACAATACCAACTTCGCATTCGTCTCGATATATACCAAACGTCCCAACGGCGACGTCATGGTGCCGAAGCTCAGTGCGATCCAGCGTGTCCCAGACTGGAACTGGGTGATAGGCAGCGGCGATTTTGTAGACGACATCGACAAGGCTTATTGGCATCACCTCATACAATTCCTCATCATCGGCGGTATCGTCCTGCTGGTCGTGGTGGTTTTGGCGGTTGTGCTGGCGCGCGGCATCCTCAGGCAATTGGGTGGCGAACCGCATGACGCGGCCGAATCCATGAGAAAAATCGCCAATGGCGATCTGGCAGTGGAAATCAAGCTGAAAGAAGATGACAGCAGCAGTCTGATGGCGTCCCTGAAGTTGATGCAGATGAAACTCAAAAACATCACTTCGGCGATCCAGGAAAATACGGCATCCCTGGATGAGCAGATTCAAATCTTTAATGCCACCACCAAAACCTATGCACAGTCAAAATCGGACGACGACTTGAACAATATGCTCAAGTCCATCCAGAAATTGTGGAAGATCGCGGATATCCTCGGGAAATCGGTGTCCCGGTTCAAGTCGTAATTGCTGCCAAGAATATACTGGCCTTGACGTTTATTTCATGAATGTTTGAGAGATAAATATGAATTTATCGGATACCTTGTCCCTCACCCCCAAGGGGGTGGATGAAGCGTTGAATCGAACATACAAGGTGAATATCCGCCAAAGAAGCGTGCTCATTCTTCTGGGTAAACCGCAAACGGTTGAGTACGTCCTGCAAAAGCAACAACAACTCTTCAATCAGGATGAAGTCATCCTGATCGTCAATGAACTCGCAGGCGAAGGATTTGTCGATATAAACGGCGGGACCGTTGCGCGCGCTACCGCTTCACCCGCCTCCGGCAGCAATATCCAGCTGCTGGAAGGCATCATCATTTCCGAGGCAAAATTCCTGCTGGTAGATTTTTGTGTGGACAGCTTTGGAACGCAGTCGCAAACATTTATGGATGAACTCGGCGGATGCAAGAACGAAAAGAACCTTCAGCTTTGCCTGAAAAATATCTACGCGGCTACCGAAGTGAACAGTCCGGGCCGTTTGCCCATACTTCTGAAGATCATTGAGGAGATCAATGCAACGGCCTGATTTTGGGGCAGCATGTTTGGAAGACGAACATGAGCAAGAAAAACATCGGTAGCAGCTTTGACGAATTCCTGTCCGAGAACGCCACACTGGACGAAGCGACCGCAGTCGCCGTCAAGCGCGTCATCGCATGGCAGATCGAACAGGAAATGAAAGCGCAAAACCTGAACAAGACCACGATAGCGAAAAAGATGCATACCAGCCGTGCCGCACTGAACCGCCTGCTGGACGAGAACGATACCAGTCTTACTTTGACTACGCTGGCGAGTGCGGCGGCGGTGTTGGGGAAGAAGTTGAATGTTGAGTTGTTGGCGGCTTGAAAATAAACCGTGGTCTGTCCCTGGTTTTGGTCCTGGTTTTGCTATTCAAAAATCTCCAGTCCGTTGTCGTAGAACCCCGTAGCAGCTAAAACGATTACTGATACCATCATACCTATGTCCAAGACCAGCATACAAAAATGAACTTCAACATGACTCTCACTTGCAACACATGTGAGCGGGATATTGATTGTCGAGTCGGGATGTCAAATCGCGAAATCCAGCCACTCAGCTTTGCGTGCCCACATTGCAGTTCGATAATCAATCTCACGATTGGGGATGAAAAAGGATTCCACTTTTCAGGCGCACAGAAACTTAAGGAAAGGCAATATGGACTCTTTGATGGACGTAACTCGTTCATTGATCTCCATCTGGATTTCCCTGTCTGGTTCAACGACTACGTTCCCGGGATGACTCCCTACATGGTGGCAATGGAGAAGATCAAGGGTGAGTATAAAGATACAGAGCGATCAATGGCGTTCATGCAGTTTCACACACAGCGTCTTAATCAGCTAAATCTATTGCACCAAAAATCTCAACAAATTCGCACCATTTTGAAATTGTATAGCGGACGCAATAAGCAGCTATTCAAGACTCGTGTAGAGCAGTTCCTTAACGTAAGCCTTGGTCCATCGTTAGAACCTCAAGATATTAATGCTGCGCTCTATCAGTTTGTTAGCAACGTATTCCTTCCTTTCGTTCACCTCGACGGTGTGATAGACCTCATTGAGAATTTTAGTGAGCTCATGCTTACTCTTGCAGAGTGCAGAGGGCCAGCGTTCAATGCCTTTGTTGATCACATGAAGGAAACCAACTTTCTACATGAAATTCAGAAAGATTGTCTTGACCTCTATCCCGAATTCTATGATGCGGAACTTCCCCTCCGCCCGGCGCTCTTTCTTGATTTTGTAGATGGCTACGAACGTAACAAGATCGCTGCCCGTGTATCTGCTCACGACTTTAAGACTTACAAAGATATTTACAAAGATGCCGCTGAGGTCTTTGGTCGGCAACTAATCTTGGTTGCCGCTATCAATAACATCATTCACCGTGATGGCCATAATAATTTCCTTAAGTCAAAAGATGGGAATGCGCTAAGCTCGCTCGACAAGTTTGCAGACAAAACACTCTCCGATAAATTCAAGTATTTGGATGATTGTTGGTACGAAATCGATCGTGGTGTCGTGGACACAAGTGTTAGGAATGCCATTGCGCATTTCACCACCGAATACGATGAGGTTAGGCAGATCATCACCTACTTCCCAGAAAAAGAGGGAGTTCGACAGGAAAAAGGGGAGACCATTTTCTTCCTAGACTTCATGCGAATGCTATTGCTGCTATTTCGCGAAATTCATTATCTGCATCACGTCATAAAGAGCCTCTTCTACTACGAATACTTGATTCGAAGCGAACAGCGTGATTAGCGCGCGGAATTAGTAACAAACGATTTTGTACTTCGTTCACGCTATAAAATCCGAGCCAAGATTATTAATTTCAGCTTAAGGTGGGCAACTTGTTGCCCACCCGATGTTGAGTTTCGCTTTTCTTTCCCCTGTGCGCCGCCAAGTAGCGGAGACTGGTCAGGGAATTCTGACGAATATGTTTGAGCACGTGGACGCGTAGCGGATCGTGCGAGTTTATGAGGAGGCCTGACCAGTCGAGCAACGCAGGGAACCCCGAAGGGGCGGCAAACCGGGGTCGCCTTTTCTTTGGTTACTTTCTTTTTGGCGAAGCAAAAGAAAGTAACTAGCTGTCGGGCTACCCCCGATGGTGTTTGGTTTTATGTTGGGTTACGCGATGAAGCCGCTAACCCAACCTACGACCCTAGATTCCGGCCTGCGCCGGAATGACGAGGAAGGTTACTTCAACTCCCCAAAGAAATTCCTGATAGCCAACACCCTCTGCTGCAAATCCCCATACTTCAACTCGATCCGCAACTTGTCCTGTCCCGCCATCTTGATATGCCGCTTGCTCTGAATCATGGTGATGACCTTCATCGGGTCGATGGGCGGGTTCGGTACGAACTGGATGACGATGGCCTCGGATGAGGCATCCACCTTGCTGATGCCGAGCGGCTTGGCGAGGATGCGCAGGCGGTGGCTGTCGAGCAGGGTCTGTGCGGGTTCGGGCAACAGGCCGAAGCGGTCGATGAGTTCCTGTTGCATGTCGTCCAGGTCTTCCTGCGTGTTGCAGTTCGCGAGGCGCTTGTAGATGACCAGGCGCTGGTGGATGTCGCCGCAGTAGTCGCTGGGCAGCAGCGCCGGGGTGTGCAGGTTGATCTCGGTAGTCACGCCCAGCGGATGCGCCATGTCCGGCTCGTGGCCTTGCCGGAGCGAGGAGATGGCGGCGCTCAGCATGTCGTTGTAGAGACTGAAGCCGATCTCCTGCATTTCGCCACTTTGCGATTCGCCCAGCACTTCGCCCGCGCCGCGTATCTCCAAGTCGTGCATCGCGAGGAAGAAACCGGAGCCCAGTTGTTCCATTGCCTGAATCGCTTCGAGGCGTTTCTTTGCCTGCGCGGTGAGGCCGTCCATGCTGTCTACCAAGAGATATGCATAGGCCTGGTGGTGCGAACGCCCGACGCGGCCGCGCAACTGGTGCAGTTGCGCGAGACCGAAGCGGTCGGCCCGGTTCATGATGATGGTGTTGGCGGTGGGAACGTCAATGCCGGTCTCGATGATCGTGGAGCACAACAGCACGTTGAAACGCTGATGGGTGAAGTCGCGCATCACGGCTTCCAGATCGCGTTCGCCCATCTGACCGTGTGCCACGCGGATGCGCGCTTCCGGCAGCAGCGTCTCCAGCTTTTCCAACATGTTGTTGATGGTGTCGACTTCGTTGTGCAGGAAGTACACCTGTCCACCGCGCTTGAGTTCGCGCAGCACGGCTTCGCGGATGATGCCCTGGCTGAAGCTGCTGACGAAGGTCTTGATGGAAAGGCGGCGCTGCGGCGCGGTGGCGATCACCGAAAAATCGCGCAGGCCTTCCAGCGACATCGCCAGCGTGCGCGGGATCGGCGTGGCGGTGAGCGTTAGCACATCCACTTCGGCGCGCAGCGCCTTCAATCTCTCTTTCTGCTGCACGCCGAAACGGTGCTCTTCGTCGAGGATGACCAAACCCAGATTGTGGAATTTCACGTCCTTCTGGATCAGCTTGTGCGTGCCGATGACGATGTCCAGCTTGCCATCGGCCAAGTCCTTCAGCGCCTGCGTCACCTCCTTGGCGGAGCGGAAGCGCGACAACTCGGCGATCTTGATCGGCCAGTCGGCGAATCTGTCTGAAAAATTCTGGAAGTGTTGTTCGGCCAAGAGCGTGGTGGGCACCAGCACCGCCACCTGCTTGCCATCCATCACCGCGACAAAGGCTGCGCGCAAGGCGACTTCGGTTTTGCCGAAACCCACATCGCCGCAGATGAGCCTGTCCATTGGCTTGCCGGATTGCAGATCGAGCAGCACGGCTTCGATGGCGGCGGCCTGATCGGCAGTCTCCTCAAAACCGAAGCCGGCGGAGAACGCTTCGTAGTCGTGATAGGTGAGCTTGAAGGCATGGCCCTTGCGCGTGGCGCGCTGGGCGTAGATGTTCAGCAACTCGGCGGCGGTGTCGCGCACCTGTTGCATGGCGCGGCGCTTGGCTTTGTCCCAGGTGCCCGTTCCGAGTTTGTGCAGCGGTGCAGCCTCCGGTGAGCCGCCGCTGTAACGGCTGATGACATGCAGTTGCGATACGGGAACGTAGAGCTTGTCTTCACCCGCATATTCCAGCAGCAGGAATTCGTTCTCGCCCTCGCCGAGGTCGAGGTTTACCAGTCCCCGGTAACGCGCGATGCCGTGCTGCTCGTGCACCACAGGATCGCCCGGCTTGAGCTCGGACAGGTCGCGCAGCATGCCTTCTACGTTGCTCTTCTTGGCGGCACGCGCGGCGCGGCTTCTGGGCTGGGCGGCATAGAGCTCGGTTTCGGTGACGATGGCGAGCTTGTCATCCGGCAGTGCGAAGCCGATCTGGATGGGACCGACCCCGAGCATGAATTTTTCTTTGCTGGAGAGGAAAGATGCGTAGTCTTCGCACACGGCGGGCGTGAGGCCGTATTCCTTCAGGTAGCCTGACATGATCTCGCGGCGGCCGAGGCTGTCGGCGAGCAATAGTACGCGACCGGTGTAGATTTGCAGGAAATTCTGGAAGGCGTGGGTGGGAACTTCGGCCTTGCGGTCTACGGCGATGGGGGGGATGGCAGCGGTGGGGCAGGGGGTGATGTTTTTCGGTTCTTCCCTCACCCCAGCCCTCTCCCGGAGGGAGAGGGAGTCGGAGTTCCCCTCTCCCTTCGGGAGAGGGGCTAGGGGTGAGGGAGTACTTGTGGCGATTACATCTATTCTTGCAAACTCCTTCGCGCGGATGAAGAACTGCTCCGCATCCAGAAACAACTCTTTCGTCTCCAGCAGCGGATGCTGCGGATCGCCTCTGAGCAAGTTGTAGCGCGATGCCGCATCCTTGCCGAACGTGGCGATCGCCTCGTCCACGTTGTGATGCAGGCAGAGGGTGGCGTTTTTCGGCAGGTAGTCGAACAGTGTCGCGGTCTTGTCGAAAAACAGCGGCAGGTAATATTCGATGCCTGCCGGGGCGATGCCTTTGCTCACGTCTTTATATATGCGCGACTTGGACGGGTCGCCCTCGAAACGGTCGCGGAAATTCTGGCGGAAGCGCGCCTGTCCGGCTTCGTCCATCGGGAATTCGCGTGCCGGCAGCAGGCGTATCTCCGGTACCGGGTACAGGGTGCGCTGGGTATCCACGTCGAAAGTGGCGATGGTCTCGATCTCGTCGTCAAACAGGTCGATGCGGTAGGGCAGCACGCTGCCCATCGCGAACAGGTCGATGATGCCGCCGCGCACGCAGTATTCGCCGGGTGTGAGTACCTGCTGCACATGGTTGTATCCGGCGAATGTCATTTGCTCGCGCAGTTGTGCAACATTCAGCTTCTCGCCGCGCTTGAGGAAAAAGGTATAGGCGGCCAGATGTTCCACCGGCGGCAGCGGGTACAGGGCCGTGGTGATCGGCACGATGACCACGTCGCTGGCATGGCTGCGGATATGGTGCAGCGTGGCGAGACGCTCGGAGATCAGGTCCTGATGCGGCGAGAAGTGGTCGTAGGGCAGCGTTTCCCAGTCCGGGAGAAGGTGCACGCGCAGTTTGGGGTCGAAAAACGGAATTTCCTCCACCAGACGCTGTGCTTCCAGCGCATTGGCGGCGATCACCACCAGCGGGGAGTGCAGCGCGGCGTATTGCGCCAGGGCCAACGCGTCCGATGAGCCGAGCAAACGGGTGTAGCGCGGGCGGGAATTTTGGGGGGTGAACAGCATTGAAACAGGCCTGAAACAAAGGCGCGCATTATAAGCCACCCGGCCCGCATTCCTGTTTTACAATTCGGTTATGTCTGAATTTCACGCTTTAGTCCCGGCAGCCGGTTTTGGTGCTCGCATGGGTAACGAGTTGCCCAAGCAATATCTCGATCTGGCCGGTCGGCCCATGATCTGGCACACGCTATCCACTTTGTGCGCCAACACCAATATCAAGACCGTGTTCGTGGTGCTGGCGCCGGATGACGAATATTTCGCGCGCTACGATTGGTCGCATTGCGGAGGCAAGCTGGCGCCGCTGTATTGCGGCGGAAAGACGCGCGCAGAGAGCGTGGCGAACGGCCTGCTCGCTTCCGAGCTGGATGCGGATGATTGGGTACTGGTTCACGACGCCGCGCGACCCTGCCTCAGTGCGCATCTGCTGGCGCGCATGATCGCCGAACTGTGCGACGATCCGGTCGGAGGCATCCTCGCGGTGCCGGTAGCGGACACCCTGAAGCGTGCCGATTCCCGGCAGCGCATCGCCCACACTGAACCGCGCGAAGGCCTGTGGCAGGCACAGACGCCGCAGATGTTCCGTGCGGGATTGCTGGCAGAAGCGCTGGCGCGCAGCAACAATGTCACCGACGACGCTTCGGCCATCGAGGCGATGGGCCTGCAACCCAGGCTGGTGGCAAGCGATACCAGCAATTTCAAGGTGACCTATCCGCAGGACATCGAACTGGCGGAGTTGTTGTTAAATAAAAACAGGTAGGGTGGGCACGTTTTTTGTGCCCACGCTGAGCCCAGTACCGCGTGGGCACAAAAAACATGCCCACCCTACAGGAGGAAAGCAATATGCGTATCGGGCAAGGTTTCGACGTTCACCAACTGGTTGCGGAACGCAAACTCATTATCGGCGGGGTGGATATCCCTTATGACAAAGGGCTGCTCGGCCATTCCGATGCGGATGTGCTGCTGCATGCCATTTGCGACGCGCTGCTTGGCGCGGCGGCACTGGGCGATATCGGCAAGCACTTCGCCGATACCGATGCCAGGTACAAGGACATCGACAGCCGGCTTCTGCTGCGCGACGTCGCGCGCAAGATCGAGGCGTCAGGTTTTCGCATCGGCAACGTGGACGCCACCATCATCGCGCAGGCGCCGAAGATGGCACCGCATATCCCGCAGATGATCACCAACATCGCTGCCGATCTCGGTATCGCGCATAACGCGGTGAACGTAAAGGCGACGACGACCGAGCATCTCGGTTACACCGGGCGCGGCGAAGGGATCGCTGCACAGGCAGTGGCACTGCTGCTGGTCTGATGGATATCCTCGCGATCGAAACTTCCACCGAGTATTGCTCGGCCGCGCTGTGGCGCGACGGCAAGGTGAGCGAACGCTGCGAACTGGTGGGGCAGAAACACTCCGAAGTGCTGATGGCGATGCTGGATGCGTTGCTCAAGGATGCGGGCGTCAAGATCACCGGGGTCGACGGCATCGCTTTCGGCAAAGGCCCCGGATCCTTTACCGGGGTGCGTATCGCCTGCGGTGTCGCTCAAGGTCTGGCATTCGGGGCTGATGTGAAAGTTGTCGGGGTGTGCACGCTGGAAGCGCTGGCCCAGGCCAGCGGACGGGACAAAGTCATCGCGGCGCTGGATGCGCGCATGGGCGAGTTGTATCTCGCCGCGTATGAGAAGCGAAACGGCGGATGGACTGCGGTGATTGCGCCCTGCCTGTGCAGGGCGGACACGGCCCCGGATATCGCCGGGGATGGCTGGTTCGGCGCAGGCAACGGATTTGCGGTGAATGACGCAGCTTTATCGGCACGTTACGGCAAGCAGTTGTCCGGCACGGATGCACAGATCGTACCCCGGGCCGGCGCCGTCGCGCAGATCGCGGCCGTCGAATTCGCCAAGGGCAATGCGGTGGATGCGGCGCTGGCGCTGCCGCTCTATCTGCGCGACAAGGTCGCGCTGAAGACCAGGGAGCGCGAGGAAGCGCGTGTCGGGGCGGCTGCGCCGCGGACGGGTCTTTGATGATTCTGCGCGACATGACCGGGGCCGATCTGGATGCCGTGCTGCGGATCGAGCGCGAGGTGCATACGCATCCCTGGACACCGGGAAATTTCAGCGATGCCCTGCGCAGCAAATATCAGTGCAAAGTCTTCGAAGCCGACGGGGTCATGCTCGGTTATGCGTTGCTGATGTTGGCGGTAGACGAATCCGAGCTGCTCGACATCGCGATCGATGCCGGGCACCAGCGCCAGGGCTGGGGGCGAAAATTATTGGACGAAATGATGGTGCTGGCGCGCCACTTTGGCATGCGTCGCATGGTGCTGGAAGTGCGTGCAGGCAACAAGGCGGCGATCGCGCTTTATCGCAAGGCCGGATTTGGCGATATCGGATTGCGCCGGGACTATTACCAGGCGCAGAATGGGCGCGAAGATGCGATTCTGATGGGGCGGGAACTGTGAATATTCGAGACGAAGCTGTTCTGCGCGAACTCAACCTTTACCCGCTGTGGGTACGGCGCGGGATACCTGCAACGGTTGAATCCGTACCCGTCGCATCCCCGCCTGCGATGGAGTCTCAACCGGCAGCGCCGGTTCCCGATGAAATGAGCAGGACGGCCGATGCGCCACAGTCTGCGGAGACAGGTTTCGTTGCACCCAGCCTGCCGGGCACAAGCTCCCTGGATTGGCCTGAGCTCAAGCAAAAGGTACGCGACTGTACTGCATGCCAGCTGCGCACCGGTTGCTCGCAGACCGTATTCGGGGTGGGCGATGAGCATGCCGACTGGCTGTTCGTCGGCGAAGGCCCCGGTGCCGACGAGGATGCACAGGGTGAACCTTTCGTGGGGCAGGCCGGCAAACTGCTCGACAACATGCTGGCAGCGATCAAGCTGAAGCGCGGCAACAACGTCTATATCGCTAATATCGTCAAATGCCGTCCGCCCGGCAATCGCACGCCGGAGCCGGACGAGATCGCGACCTGTCTGCCCTATCTGCAACAGCAGATCGGCCTGATCAAACCGAAACTTATCGTCGCATTGGGCAAGACCGCCGCGACGTCCTTGCTCGGACGCGATGCCACGCTCGGTTCGTTGCGCGGCACAATCCACGACTACCATGGAACGCCCCTCATCGTCACCTATCACCCCGCATATCTGTTGCGCAGTCCGGCTGAAAAAGCCAAGGCCTGGCAGGATCTGTGTTTTGCGCGACAGAGGATGGCGACATGAAATTCAGCGACGTCAGCCTTTCCGCGCGCATCACCTTCTGGGCTTTGCTGCTCGTGGTGGCCGGTGGGTTGCTGTGGATGAAAAAGGATCTGGAGAACGATCGGGAAGCGTATCTCAGTGAGCGCAGTGCCGACCTCAAGATGGACATTCATCTTGAGCAGGTGCGCCTGACCCAGTCCATCGACTCGCTGCGTCAGGATGTGCTGTTCCTGGCTTCTCTGCCGTCAGTCTCGGGGATCGTGCGTGCCAGCGCGAACAATGGGATCGACCCCCGCGACAAATCGACTTACACCCAATGGGAAGTGCGCCTGCAAGAGATCCTTGCCGCTTTTCTGCGTGCGCATCCGGAATATTATCAGGCGAGTTATATCGGCGCGGCAGGCGAGGGTCGGGAACTGGTGCGCGTGGAGAGCCGCGACGGTCATGTCATGGTGGCACCGCACGATGCGTTGCAAGCCAAGGGCGACCGGGATCATTTCAAAGCGGGGCTGATGCTGACTGCCGGTCGCGTGTATCTCTCCGAATTCGTTCCCGATCGGAACCAGGGAGGGGTTCAGGAGCCGCACCGCCTTGTTTTGCATGCCGTCACGACGGTGTTCGATGCGAGCGGTCGCGTATTCGGCATGGTGGTGATAAACAAGGATGTGCGCTCGTTGTTTGCCTCCGTCTCGGAGGGACTGCCGTCTGCAGTGCAGAGTTATATGGCCGATCAATACGGGCACTATCTGTTCCATCCGGATGCAAAGTTTTCGGAGTCGGGCGGCAAGGACAAGATCGATGCGGATTTCCCGCAGCTCAAGCCGATGTTAGAGCCGCAGATCAAGCAGAACGACCCGTCATCGAGGACTATGAGCGATGGAAATGGCGGTTATCTGGCGGCCGAGCGTGTGTACTTCGATGTCAGCGATCCTTCGCGATTCCTGTTGTTGGTCTGTCATCTCCCCGTGAAAGCCGCCGTCCAGGGATTCAAGGAGATTTCGCAGCCCAACCTGGTGGAAACGGTGCTGGTGATGCTGCTGGTGGGCGTCGTGTTCATGCTGGTTTTGCGCCGCACCTTCTCTCCGCTTAATCGCATAACGGTTGCCGCACACGAGATTGCTGCCGGAGACCGGAATGTCCGCCTGAACGAAACGGGCAAGGGCGAGATCGGCAAACTTGCCAGAGCGCTGAATACGATGCTGGACAAGTTGTCGGACAGCGATCAGATCAAACAGGAGAGCATGTTCCGCAAAGAGCTGATCGAAGCGCTGCCCGGGGTTTTCTATATGATCGACGCGCAGGGACGTTACCTGTTGTGGAACCACAATCTGGAACGGGTGTTGCAACTCGGGCCGGAAGAGATGGCAGCCAGCCACCCGCTGGATTTCTTCGACGGGGAAGATAAAACCAATATCGGAAACACGATCCGTCAGGTCTTTGCGAAGGGTGACGGGGAGGTGGAAGCGGAGCTGATATCGAAGGATGGCACGAAGACGCCCTACCATTTGACCGGACGGCGCGTGGAGCGGGATGGGGTGCCTGTGCTGGTCGGGCTTGGTCTGAATATCACCCAGCAACGGGAGAATCTGCGCGAAGCCAAAACTCAGTTGCGGCGCAATCAGACGCTGATGCGAAACTCGATGGAAGGCATCCATGTGCTGGATATCGATGGAAATGTGCTTGAGGCCAACGATGCCTTCTGCAGTATGCTGGGTTACACGCGGGACGAGATCCTGCAGCTGAATGTGCGTGACTGGGATGTTCATTTCTCTGCAGAGGAATTGCGTGCACGGATCAGTTCGTTCATCGGAAGGAGCGAAATATTCGATACGATGCACCGGCGCAAGGACGGTAGCGTGATCGACGTGGAGATCTGCGTCAATGGGGTGGTGATCGATGACAAGACCTACCTGTTTGCCTCCAGCAGGGATATCACCGAACGCAAGAAACTGCAGATCGTTCAGCAGAGATACAAACAGGTGATCGAGGCTGCGATGGACGGTTACTGGATGGCCAATACGGAGGGCTTTCTGGAAGAGGTCAACGAGGCTTACGCCAAGATGTCCGGNTATACGATGCAGGAACTGGTGGGTATGCACATCAGCCAGCTGGACGCGAACGAAAACGAGGCTGAAGTCATGGCGCATATCGACAGGGTCATGGTGCAGGGATACGGCCGCTTCGAGACACAACACCGGCGCAAGGACGGCCGGGTATTCGATGTCGAAGTATCGGTAGCCTTCCTGCCTGAATCCGGGAAGGTCTTTGTGTTCAGCCACAACATCACCCTGCGCAAGCAGGCCGAGCAGGCACTGCGCGTGGCTGCCGCGACATTCGAGATGCACGAGGCCATCCTTATCACCGATGCCCAGGCCAACATCGTTCGCGTCAACAGCGCATTCACCGACATCACCGGCTATTCTTCCGAGGATGTGATCGGCAGGAATCCGCGCATCATGAGTTCGGGGCGCCACGACAACGCGTTCTATGCCGCCCTGTGGAAAGAAATACTGGATACGGGTTCCTGGGCGGGAGAGATTTGGGACAAG
>JGI20214J51650_10000587_pt1 | contig 22748 bp, 25 predicted proteins | sample WetSurMetagenome_FD_51650 | JGI IMG/M metagenome (IMG submission 51650) | reverse complement strand
CCCCCTTTGAAGGAACCACCATACCGATAGTTTAAAGGCTGACCTTATGGACACCCGACCCGTTGACTACCTCCGGCACCGCCTTGTGCGGTTTGCCGCCGCTATTGAAGAGACCCGGGAGCATGCTGGTGAACTTTCTGCATTCGGGAGATATTCTGCATGTTCTCCCTTTTACGAACGATCAGGTATCCCGGCCGTTCTTGATTCCCTGACGGGTGATAGCTCATCCTTCGGGGATCTCCTGCAGGAATTCCGGGAGCTGGACTCCCGGCTGGAAGCCCTCGGGCAGGATCTCGGGGAATCGTACCGCTGCCGGTTGCTGGAGGAGCTTACCGCGTATGTTGACCGGTACCATGCTGCCGTCTGCATGGAACATATCGGCCTCATAACATTCGGGTCCGATCACGAATTATTCTGCCGGGACCGGATTGCCGTCCTCGTTCATGAGCTGGAAAAAGACCATGATCTCCGTGAGATAAAAAACCTCATCCTCATGCTTGACCGGAACCTCTTTTCTTCCGGGAAAAAAGGCGACGGGGAAACCCCGGCAGGTCCCCTGAATACTGGCGAAGGGATCCCTCCCCGGTCCGAAGAGGAGAAAATTAAGAGTTGAATTAACCATTTTTTTTGGATCTTTCGGACAGCAAATCCTAATGAATCTCTTACAGGAAAATATCATTTCGGTTGGCAAAATACCGTAACAGGACAGGTTATATGCTATGGATCAGGGGATATTCCCCTCTTTTTTTACTTTCATCGTCAGGTTGACGACCGCAAAACCGCCGCTGAACTCAAAACGGTACGTGCCGCTTTTGTAAACAACCACCTGGCCCGATGGCTCCCGGGCAAAGGTCTTCCCAAAACCCCCGTCCTGAAGCACGCCCTGCGTTCCATTATCCCGGACAACTACGTGGAACCAGGACTCTTCATACGGGCGGCTGACACTGATATTGTCATGGTGCCGGGTAGACATGATTTTGTAGTCATGTGCTTTCACGTCAGTGATAGTTAAGGGGGTCACCGTGTAGTCTATCACGAGCGGCGGGTTGCGAAGCTCATACACAACATAGGGAATGTTCTGACCGGCCTGCTGGCCGTCCAGGGAATAGATCGTGAAATAGTCTCCGGCCACGGGGACCGGAAGATTTGTGCCGAGATCCCGCTGGGGTGGTGAAGGCAACGCTGCCACGGGCTGCAGGGTGACATAGGATTTCGGTATGACCGGCAGCTGAGGGGTTGGTGGGGGTGTGGTGGTCTCCGCGGGAATAACCAGGGGGCCGGCTGCTGCCGGAACTCCGGGTGCCATAACAATCCCCCCGGGAGTTCCCGCAACTGCCCCATCCCCCGATGGCTGCGGAGTATCTGCCGGGTGACCGGGTGCCGCAACAACCCCTGACGCTCCTCCTATGGCCGAAAACCCTGCGGCCGGGCCGGTCCCGGTGACCATGGGTGAAATTGTCACAAGGACCGCCAGCAGCAGGATGCCGAAGATGACCCCGCAACCGGCAAGAACACTCATCGTTTTGTCGTCTGCTGAAGAAGATTCGGCTACAGCTGCGACAGGTAGCGTCTTCCGGAGGTTGTGGTGCACAATATAACCGGCGGGGATCGCCTCCACGCGGTCGATGACCAGCCGCAATGACTCATGTTCTTCCATTGAACCGGAAGAGGTCTCTTCTTCGATATCGAGGACCAGCCAGGGAGTTGTACGATATACCTGCGTGGGGGGCGGGACTTCTTCGATTTTGTAGGGTTCCGGTTCTGTCAGGTCACAGGTTAAGGGTGAAACTGAGTATGTCCCCTCCTGCCGAAGGATCTCTGGTCTCACGAAACCCCACCCCGCGAATACACTACCCCGATATTCATGTGAACAGTCACGCTGACAGCAACCTTTAAATCCCTGGTCTGAATCCGGTGGGGAATTCCTCAAGGAAATTACCGGATTTTATTCCAATTCCCATCTTTTTGGTATTTTCAGTGTTGATGATTTTATATAATAAAGGGGTGCAATGCAGCGATGCAGTGCTCCACTCGTCCCTGGCACAGGTAATTTTCGTGATACATTTGCTCCTTCATGCCGGCCACCGGCAGAACGTTTCCGGTCCCGGACTGCCCATCCGGCTACGAGAGCCGGATATCAGANAATTGTTCAGAAACGAATTGGCGGACCGGATTTGCCCGGGAGAATTTCGTTTCCATCTGGTCCTTCCCTGTTGGAGGAAACAGGGTGGAGCGGGGAACAAGTGTTTTTTCAGTCCAACCGGGGCGATCTGATGGTATCCTGCCTTGTATACTCCGGCAAGAGGTTCAACCACTCGATAACTTCGGTTTCAGAAGTGACACCATAGACCCGGTCACAGGGGAGAGCCGGGTAGCGGTCCCGGGAATCAATCTTCCGGTCGGCAAGGTTCCCGCTCCAGCCTTCGACCCGGTACGCGACGATCAGCCTGCCCAGTGCCCAGGCATGTGCCATTTCACCGAGAGTGCCTGCTCCACCCCCGATCGCAACGACCGCATCGGCATGGGAAATGATCATATTCCTCCCGTGGCCAAAGCCTGTCGGGATGCAGGTGTCCACGTACGGATTGGCAGCAGCAGGATCATCACCCGGAAGAATACCGATCACATCGCCTTTGTTATAGAGGGCAGAACTCCCCGCCCCTTTCGAGGCGGCTTCCATGACCCCGCCGAGTCCCCCGGTTACCAGCCGGTAGCCGTGATCGATGAGGCTTCGGCCGAGGTTTTCCGCCAGACGGTATTTCCCTGAACCTTCTTCCAGGTCCCCGTCACCGATTACAGCGATTATTTTCCGCACGCTCATGGCATCTTCCTCTCTACTCTCAACGAGTTTTCTGCATCGGCAAATTGCACCCCGGCACTATCCGTGTCTGCCGAAATCACGATCCCGTTGAGAAACTCGATCGGCTTTACCGTTACGCCAAATACGCTGGAAATGATCGGGAACAGGGTGATATCATGAGCGACCACGACCAGCAGATCCTCTCTTCGTATCCCGGGACAGGTGAACAGGTTTTCCAGAATAACATCCGCGTACCTGCGGGGGTGGTAAAACGTGTCTTCGGGGAGTACCCCGTCGAGCCATTTCCGGATGAGTTCGCGCCAGCCCAGCTCCTCCCTGAGCGCGATATACTTCTCCTGGTTCAGCACGGGACTTGGTATCTCCGGCTCGCAGCCCAGGATCCGGGAAGGCATATCCCGGGGATACCCGTCACGGATTGACCGGGCTGTCATCCGGCACCGGCGTGCCATGGTATGCCCGAGAACCAGCGGTTGTTCCGGGACGATCTCACCCAGGGACTTCCCGAATTCCTGTGCCATGAGGATTCCTTCAGGCGTTATTTCCACACCTTCGCGGAGGTGGTCCGGCATACCGTTGAACGAATCCCGTTTCGAATGGCGGATGAGGACGATCGTTCTCCGTTCTTCCGGCATCTTCCGTAAAATATCCAGAACAAAATCCCCGGGTTCCATGTTAAGCCTCCCCACGGAAGAGATTCGCGTTCCGGTATATAAATGAATGAGCCGGTCGGGAATCAATTCCTTGTTCCTGAGATTAATTCCCGATTTTTATGCTACGTCATGTTCATCAGTGGGACCGGCGATCCTGCCTTGTCCCGAAAGCACCGGATCCTCGTAACCCGCTTTCACAACGGGAAACTTCTTTTTTGGTGACCCGTTCCGCCCCGCGCCGGCAGGAAGTACCTGAAAAGAAACATACCGGTCATTGGAAGACGGGGATTTTGGAAGTCGAATGGAATCAGATCCTATCCATTTTTATGCTTTTTTCTCTTCTAAAAATGTATGAAACGCACAGGCATCGTATGCCTTCTCCTTGTTCTTCTTTGCATCGCATTGCTCACTGCCGGCTGCACGTCGTCAACGGCTGCCCCGCCGGCGTCCGCTCCGTCAACCCCGGCCCCGGCCGCATCCGCGCCGGTCGCGGTTACGACAACCCCTGCCTGCCCTGACAAGCTTGTCTGGGACGGGGCGTGGGACACCTCAGAGCTCGGCATGGCCGGGAACCATGACCTCAGTACTGCATGGACGAAGTATACTGACCGGCCGTACGGCGACTCCGTCCCAACGACCATGACCCAGAAGTGCTGGGATGTAACAGGGTCGTTTGCGATCAAGGGAATCAAGTGCGAAGCGACCTTTACCGGCACGGTGAATGGCACCACGCTCTCGGGTACCTGGTCCGGCTCCCCCAGCTGCTCGAAAGGTCTGGACGACCGGCGATTCTCGCTCGCGATGGCAGCGGACAACAAGTCCTGGCTCGGCGATCTCTACGACTCGTCGCAGGATCCTTCCAAATTCCCCCCGAACTGGGCAGGACGGCGGAATCCATAACCCCCTTCTCCCTTCTTTTTTCCCGAAAGAATCACGGATTGAAAAAAAATGTCCGATCCCGGGATTATTCCCTGAGATAAAACCGCCATTTGCAGATCATATCTTCAGGATGGGGGCCCGGTGGTGCAAAGAGGCACTCGACCCTGATCCGGTCATCGATCTCGCTCGCGAAAGACATGAACTCGGCCCGGTGCATGTCACGACAATTGTACTCGCCCAGGCCCCGCCGGAACCTTGCCTCCTGGGTGGGACAGACCGGAACGGACAGGATCACTTCATCCGGATGTTCCTCGATCGTATAGTCAACGATCATCGCCCAGGGAAAGTGCCTGAGGGCTTTTACAAATCCTGTCAGGCCTTTTTCGGTGATCCCGAAGCGTCGCACGATATCCTTTGCCGCCATGCCGGCAACCCTCCCCCACACCTGTTCATTGATAGCTTCAGCAACGGGCTGACCGTACTGTCCGGTGACCTGGATGAACCAGAACGCGTCCACCACCCGGTAATGCCAGAGCAGGAACTCCAGGTACTCGTGTTTTTCTTCGGAAGACATCCTGTCAAAGAGCCCGAGGTTCATGCCGGTTGCCATGGAGTGGTGTTAGGAATTTCCGGGTATTGAATTATCATGTCCATGAGAGGTTCACCGAAAAAGGATCGCCGAAAGCAGCCTGTCCTCCGGGGAGTGTTGATCCNCCCAGGATGGGGTAGATCTCCTCCCTGCCGGAATGTCATCCTCGTCCCGGCAGGTTCCCCCCGTCCGTAGGTCATGCAGGGAGTCCCGGTTACCGGTTATATTCCTGAAGGCTGGGATTTAACCGATCACGGGTCCATGAGATCATGTGCCGCTCAAAGCAGTTGTTGATGGGGAAACGATCACCGCTCCTGACCTTTCCNGGGAGGAATGGGCAAGCCTGAAATCGCGGCATAAGAAGGGACTGACCGTAACGATGGCCTGCTGCGGAGAGCCGGGACACCTGCGGATCTCAAAAAAAGGCACACAGCATTTCTATCACGCGGCAGATGCCGGCTGTCAATATGCAGAGGAGTCCCGGGAGCACCTGGAGATCAAATACCAGATATACCGCGTCTGTGCATCGGAGCAGTGGGAGACGTATGTCGAATTCCCGGCCCCGGACCGGACCTGGATCTCCGATGTTTACGCAGCCAGAGACGGCAGGAAGGTCGTCTTTGAAGTACAGATAAGTACAATTTCGCCAGCGGACCTGGATGAGCGGGATAAAAAATACCGTGCCGAAGGCATTGAATCCTATTGGTTACTGGATCGCTCTTCCGGGCAATCAGCGTATTTTCAGACACGGTATGATTCTCTCCTGTGCCGGGAAGATCGGCCCGGGGAACCAATCCCCTATATCGATCCTTCATTGTTTGGAACCGGCCCCGAAAACCGTATTTTCATTGCAACGGGGACCCGCACTGCTGGTCTGGCCGCAAAAAAACAGACGCTCTCCACGACGAACAACCCTGAAATTCCCCTTGCAGTCTGGGTCCGGGAGGTCCTGAAAGGAAATTACCGCTCCTATCTCGAAGAAACGGCTGCCGTGTTTCAGAGAAAACTCGGGTTAAAAAATCAGGCAGCACCTTTGCTGGTGCAGTTCAGGAGTTACTACCAGAAGATCATCCGCGATGAAGCCTATCGGAAAAAAGTTGATCCCTGGTACCGGATCATTAAAAACCGGGGTTCGTCACGAAGCATGGTCCTGTTGCAGAAAAAGGTCGATGAGCTCTCGTGCGAAATTGACTGGCTCGCGAACGAATACCGTTCTGTAACAGCTGAAAGTTACGGGCTGTTCACGTGGAAAAAAATGAGGGAGTACGAGTCGCCGCGACCTTTTTTCCGGCTGGAATCGGCATCAAAAATTAAAATATTACAGGAATGCGTTGCCCGCTTCAACCAGTGGGATGCATCGTTTACGAGCGCCCTTGGCGATCTGGAACGGGAATTCCCCCCGGAAAATGATACCCGGTAGCATCTCAACCCGGCCGGGGGTTTCGAGGAATAAGGAGTAATTTTACCGTCCCTTCCGTTAACCGTTTTCCTCGTGCATTTTGTCAACTCAGGATGTCCCGGGGCAAGGCTGCCCCTCTTACCGGCCCGAATTCGGGAAGTGCATGGTCCTCATGGTTCAGAAATCTTTTTCCCGTCAGCCTTCTTAGTGGCGTATCGCGGCATCGCGACAGGAACGGACTCATGCAATGTTCACCTGTTGATGGGAGGATTTTCTCTCTGTATCAACGGGCCTGGTACCTAAACGGCGAGGATGATACTCTATGAGAAATGACATTCAGGTCAGCGTGACCAAAGAGAGAAGGGCAGACCTGGTCACGGAGATTAAAAATTATTTTCTCCAGGAGCGGGAAGAAAAGATTGGCGACCTGGCTGCAGGATTGTTCCTGGATTTTATCCTGGAAAGAATGGCACCGGAATTTTACAACCAGGGTATCCAGGATGCGCACGCCTATATCCGGGACGCTGCAGAAGATCTTTTGTCAATCCAGAAATAATGCCGGACGGGTCTTTTCTTCCCCAGTCATGGCATTTTTTACCCCGGGAGGATTTTGTCCGGGGAACAGAACCCTTTTCCCACCCTTCAGCGCTTCAGGAATTCGAGCACGTATGTACTGAAGGTATCCGGATCCTGGTACATGAGCCCATGACCGGCACCAGGGATCTCCACCAGGTCCGCACCCGGTATGCCGTTCCTGATCAGGCGTGAGTTTACCGGGGGGACGATGTAATCGTCAGTGCCGGTAATGACGAGGGTTGGCGAGCGGATTTCACCGAGACGGGAGAACGACCCGGTCCACCCGGATAAAGCTGCCGCCTGGCGGGCTACGGTATCTTCGCTCGTGGTCTCGCAGACGTCCGGGCAATACCTGAAAGGATCATGCCCGGCAAGCCACGACGACGGGAAGATGAGGGAAAACATCCGGTTGACAACCTCCATCGCAGATCCGCTCTTGTCCGTCAGCTGGCGCAGGATCTCCGGCTCCATCGTGACCGCCTCAGACCCCCCGCACTCGCCGGCAACCAGGACCAGCCTGGAGCATTTTTCCGGTACTGTGAGAGCCAGTTCCTGGGCAACCGAGGCACCCATGGAGAAGCCGAGAATATGGGCAGATGAAATCCCAAGTTCATCCATCAGGACGGCGGTATCTGCCGCGAGGAGCGGTATTGAGATCTCTTTTGCCGAACTGCTCGAAAATCCCGTGCCCCGGTTGTCAAAGATGAATACATGGAAATGTTCGGCTATTTTTTCGAGGACGGGTGGGTTCCACATGTCCATGGTCGATGCAAAACCATTGATGAAAACTACCGGGTACCCGTGACCGATCTCGCTGCAGGCAAGCGTGACATCATCAACAGGTACGTTCTTCACCGGGTAACGGGCCATGCACGATCTCTGTTACCGGTGTTTATTAGTGTTCGGGAGCTGGTGATCGAACCCGGTATCATCAGGGAAAAAACGGATCCCGATCTTAGCTGTTACGGGAGCCCGTTTTTTTCCACAATAATCTGTCCTGGAGGCACGGCAGCAGAGCCGGCTCGCGGAAAACACCCTGCAGGAGTCCTGCGGGTCCCCATAACCCTGTCGGTCGGGACCAGCACGTACAGGAACCGGCCTNCTGTCATCGGCACGGTCCGGATAGTGGGAACTGAAGCACCCCAATCTTTAATACCTTGAACTCAATTCTCACATTGAAGCGATCTGTATGACGCAACCGAAAAAAAAGGTCATTGAATACTCGAGCATTTCCGACCGGGCTTACAAGGAATCCCGGCGTCACCTGAAAGTGAGTGACATCATGAGCCATAAGGTCATCACGACGACTCCTGAGACCACGATGATCCAGGCCGCGAAGATGATGGGCGAAAAGCACGTCGGGAGCCTGATTGTCATGAAATACAAAACGCCCGTTGCTATTGTAACAGAGAGGGACCTGCTCTCCCGGGTCCTTGCAACCGGCATGGACCTGAGAAAAACCCTTGTAGGAGATGTCATGTCGTACCCGCTCATCAGGATCTGCCCGACTTCCGAGATCCGGGAAGCGGCACGGACCATGACCAGTAAGAAAGGGAGGCTCGCAGTCTTTGAATGCGGTAAGCTGGCCGGGATCCTCACGGCATCCGACCTGATCCGTGGCATGCCCGAGGCTCCCGAGACCTCGATGATCGTCGATGAATTCATGACCCGGGAGATCATCACGGTCAATGAAGAAGAGACCGTTCTTGCCGCAGCCAGGACTATGGGGCAGCGGCGGGTCGGCAGCGTGATTGTGACCTGCAACGATGAGCCGCTCGGGATTTTTACGGAACGGGACCTCCTCTCGAAATTCATAGCCCGTTCGCGTTCGCTTGATATCCCGATGAGTGAAGCCTGTTCCGGGCTCATGACCTCATCTCCTGCCGGTATCAGTATTCACGAAGCCGCACGGATCATGGCTGCAAAACACATCCGCCGGCTCCCCATCATGAAGAAGAAGCATATTCTCGGGATCATCACCGCACGGGACCTGGTGGAGGCATACGCAAAGTAATTTTTTTACCGGTCCTTTCTGGTGAACGAGGTTCTGCCGGGAGCGGTCTCTCCTTACGTTGGAGATCATTTCAGGAACAAGAGGTCGCATTTCAGGATTTTTTGTTATTTTCACGTCGAAAGGAGAAGACTTCTTCATTCCCCTGGATATCATTCCTCCGGGTTTCGGGGGATCCCTGGCAGGGTTAGGTGTTCGTGAAAGGATCTCATGACGGCGGGTGTTCACCACGAGCAGTTCTTTGCTCGATATTCCGGGTGTACTTACCGCCCTTTTTACTATGGGNAAAGGTTAAAATCTTAAAAAAAATCTTTTTTTGTAGTTCACTGATATNCCTGTTTATATTTTTCAATAACTGCAAATTTGCCATCCATTTTTCTTTTAATTTCCTGATAATCCTTTTCGAGTACGATTCCTCTCGTCAGGGGATTCCCTCTGGTCAATGCGTCTTCTGCAATTTTTGCCAATTGCAGGATATGCTGGGAATTGGTAATGGTGTTATCCTGCAAAACATCGCATAATACCGTTCCCAGCATGTAGTTTCCTTCGAAATCACTATGGCAGGAACTCGATAAAATTTTCATATAGGCAACATTAATCGTATTCAAAACAGTTTCCGGCTCATTTTTAAGGATATCATTTATAATTTTTATTTCATTCGCGACCATATTCTCAAAAAACATATTTTATTCTTATAATATTTAAATCTTGAAGATAAATTTTAATTTTTCTTCTTTGTATCCCGGGATATTGATCGATCCAGGACCTGGCGGATCCTGACCGGCGCTCAGTAACCATCGATTGATGCAGTCCGATGAGCAGGAAATCCTTCGGGCTCCCCGTTATTGTGCCAGGACCATGGTCATCATCGTGATCCCGAGAACGATGTTAACCGCCATGAGTACTATCGCGAGCCACCCGATCCGGCGATGATCGGCACGGATACCCGGGCCTGCCTGGTGCTGCAGGAGAGCGTAGCCGATCACCAGAGTCACAAGGACCAGGATCACGATCCCGGCTCCCAGCTGGTCATGGAAATAGCGGAGGTGCGGGGCAGAAGAAAGACTCACCATAAAGACAGCGACTGCCAGTCCGGCAGCCATGGCACCGGCACCGGTTGTCTGGAGGATTTTATGGGTCCTGAACCGTCCCGCCTTCCTGCTGAAACGAACGACGAGCGTTCCCGCCAGGAGACCGGTGAACCCGGCAGCCATCAGGACGGCATGATAGGGCCAGTAGACCGGAATTCCCTGGTCATACTGGTCGGCTGCAATACCCATCTCCCCGGCGGTATGGGCAGCTGCCGGCTGTCCTGCGATCGCAAGNAACAGGACCGTGACAAGGAGTGAGTACAGGATTTTCCTTATCATCCGGCATGCACTGCTCCGCAGACAGATCTCCTGTACCGGTTCACGTTGTCCGGCCTCCTTTTCCCCTGCCGTAAGAAGCATTGTTGTTTTGCCATACCCTATGNCACGGTTGCAGGCCGGATTACATGTCCACAAACAGATTCCCGTTATCAAAGGTGACAGGATACGAAATTTCGGGTTTTAACGCCGGGCCCCTGACAACTTCCCCTGTCCTGACGCGGAAGACCGAACCATGGCAGGCACATCGTACTGTTTCACCCTCATAAACCCCGGCCGAGAGGCTGCAGCCCTGGTGCGTGCAGGTATCGTCAATGGCAAAAAACTGGAATCCCTGGTTTATCACCAGGATCCGTTTCCCGCCGGCCGTGACCTGTATCATCGGCTGGGTGGCAAAATCCTTCAGGCTGCCCAGAACGGTCTGCGTCATTTTTGGTTCCGTATCCTTTTTTTTCAGAACTTCGCCGGGAACTGTTTCACAATCCCATCCGACAGTGCATCCGACATCGTCAGGATATGGGTATACACAGCGTCCCATGCCTTCACATCTGCAGGGTAGTTCTTCGTATAGCGTGCGACCAGCTCGTCTTTTGTCGTAGACAGGTGCATGTGCATCAGGTCTTCGAGAGTAGCGAGGGGCCAGTTCGGGTTTGCGCCTGCGAGGAACATCGAGATCTGGTCCGCATTCGTTGTCCACGCTGCCTCATCCGCTGCCTGGGCCGTTGCATTCTGCGCCTTGACATCATTGATGATCGCAACGGCTGTCGTGATATGCGTCTTCAGGAGGGTGGTCAGCTGGGTGCCGGCCGCGTCCCCGTAATAGGGCTTGATGGCGTTCCCGATATCCTCCTGGTTCTTCAGGAGACGTGTGGCTGCCGGCCCTGCAGCCGGGGAATCATTAAGGGACTCGACGATATAGAACCGCGTCCAGACCGTGTGGTCCGTCCAGAGCTGGCGCATCCCGTTCCGCAGGTCGGCCTCGTTCTGGCTGTAAATCTTCGGGCCCCCGAATTTATCCGGGTACTGTTTGATGATCCCGCCGGAGATAGCGTCCGACATCGTCAGGATATGCGTGTAGACCGCGTCCCATGCCTGCACATCAGCCGGGTAATTCTTCGTGGCCCGTGCCACCAGTTCGTCCTTGGTTGTAGACAGGTGCATATGCATGAGGTCTTTTACGTCGGCGACCGGCCAGTTGGGGTTGGCATTGGCGAGGAAGACCGAGATCTCATCGGCGTTGGCCGTCCAGTTCGCCTCGTCGGCAGCTTGTGCAGCGGTATTGCCCGCCTTGACATCGTTGATGATTGCAACCGCAATCAGGATATGCTGTTTGAGAAGGGCAGTGAGCTGGTTACCCGCAGCCTCCCCGTAATAGGGCTTGATCGCATTCCCGATATCCTCCTGGTTCTTTAACAGGCGTGCCGCTGCAGCGTCAGCCCCCGGAGAGTTGTCCAGGGATTCAATGATATACATCCGCGTCCAGACGGTGTGGTCGGTCCAGAGCTGCCGCCACTGCATCCGGGCATCCAGTTCTGATTGCGAATACAGTTTTGGTGCAGCCAGCGGTTGTGTCGTCGTCACCGTTGACGGTACCGGCGAAGTCTGCTGGTTCGTACACCCGCTGAATACTATTGCCCCCGCAAGGGTCAGGAAGATAAGAAAAACAAGCCACGTTCTCTTCATCATGGTACCTCTGTTAAGGATACCGATCCTTTCCGTCATCAAGGAAAAAGGTAATCCCTCATTGCAAATTTTGGAACAAAAATCAAAAAAATCTGTTCTTCGATCACTTTTTTTTTGAAAATTCCTGAACAATTTGTTTCAAAAATCGAAAACGGGGAACGATTTTATAGGGTTTAATGGGAATTTTGGATTTCTGTTAAGAAAAGCAGATATGAGCGTATCATGACCGGCAAAGTTCTAAAGCGGTGGATGCAGGATGATAACACTGAAACGTGTCTATGAACCCCCTGATTCCGGAGACGGTTTCAGGGTTCTCGTTGAACGGCTCTGGCCTCGGGGAATAACCAAAGAGCATGCTCATCTGGATCTCTGGCTCAAAGAGATCGCCCCGAGTTCTGATCTCCGGAAATGGTTTGCCCATGACCCGTCAAAATGGGACGAATTCTCCAAACGCTACAGAACGGAGCTTATCACCAGAGAGGAGCTGGTCATGACCCTCTTACAAAAAAGCCGTGAAACACCCGTCACCCTGATCTTCGCGGCGCGGGATTTACAGCATAACAGTGCGGTTATCCTCAAACAGGTTGTCGAAGAAAAAATGCAATCTGCACAATAAAGAAAAGATACCGTGAGGATCCTTCCGACCCGCCTGTGAACTTCAGTATCCCGGGACACTGCACCGGGATGGGAAATGATCGTAGTCCCCTTCTCAAAACCGGATCGCCCCTAGGAAGGGAGGATTGGCATGGACAAGATCCTTTTTTGCATTATCCGAAATTCCCGCGGTCCATTCCGGGGTGGAAATTCCCCTGCCGGGTGCGATTCAATGTGCCTGTCCGCCGTGCAACCGGGTGGATCAGTCTCCTGAAGAACGGGTTGAAGCGGGCATCTTTTGCCTTTGCCTGGGGAAACAATCTCTTCGCCAAGGGTCAAGACAGCATCTTTGTGAGCCCGTCTGTCGTTATAATTATGGGAGGGAGAGAATTCAGGGGAATGATCCCTGACTTGNGCGAATCTCATCCCGCGTGAAGATCCCCNATCCTTTTAATACGTGGGGAGGTAAACGTGCGTTCCATGGAGGAGCCGGCCTCACCCCCGACATCAATGAGTACCTGCCCGACGTGTAAAAGACCTGTTACCCCCGGCTCTGCGACCTGCGAAGCCTGCGGGACACGGATGCCGGCGTTGTCAACCTGCAGCAGGTGTGGTACCCGTTTTGTAACGCAGGTAGCTGTCTGTGAACTCTGCGGGGCCGCGATAATCTGTGGGGAAGCAGGGGAGCCTGATACGTTAATGCCAGCCGTGGAAGAAGAACATGCAGGGCCGGTTGACGACCAGGTGACGGAGCCGGAAGGGACGGTGGAATACCAAGAAGAAGATCCCGGGCGTGATGGGGGACTGGAAACGGAGGAGGATATCCGCAGACCGGGACTTTCGGTTTCAGAAGACCCTCAAAAAACCTTCCGGCAACAATCGATGAAGCCCCGTCATGCGTACCCGAAGGAGATCCGGGAGCCGGATACCGATGCCCTGCTGGAACAGTTCGGGTCGGAATATGACGAGAATGAGACCCTGGAATCCTCCCGTACGCAAAAACCCGGCACGGACCGCGACGCGGCATATTTTANCCGGGGGAAGCGGTATCCCCGGCTAAAACTCCCGGCAGCCGGGACCTGGATCATCGGCGTATTCCTGGTCATTGCAGTCATGTTTGCAGCCGCTTTTTTCCTCGGGCTGCCGATGCTTGCGGGGAGCGGAGCGAACACTACTCACGGCAGCGAGGCAGCGGACCTCACCCCCCTGCCCTCTCCCGCAGGGACAATCCCGCCCGTACCGGTAACAACCCCGGTTCCGGCCTCCGGGTCCCTCATTCCCGGGCCAACGCAGCAGGTACCCGCGGGCCAGAACTTTTTCTTCCAGGTACGAAAAAATCCCATGACGCAGAAGATCTCGGTCATCTTTGCCGGAAGTTCCGGGGTGGGGGGTATCAGCAGTGCGGCTATCCGGGTCACCCGTCCGGACCTGTCAGTGACAACGGGTACCATCCTGCCCCTGGAGGGCGTGAGCGAGATATCCCTCGATGGTTCGGGCGAGGCAGACCGGGTGGAAATTATCGTCACCATGTCATCCGGCGCGAACTACCGGGTCTATGATGGTCTCGTCTCCCCGTGAAGAAACCCGCCCGGGATGTATCGGATGACAACAATGGTAATCCGGGCCAGGGTTCGTCGGTCCGTTCGAAACCCCGGCTGGTATCCCCGAATCAGGCAGCCCGGTGGAGTACGTTCCGCACGACCGACCAGCGGGGTTCGGCAAGTCCCGGGATCTTTCCGAGTACCCAGTAATCGTATTTTTTCTGGAGCAGCCCGTAATCCTTCTCCATCCTGATCCAGTAGTCAAGCGCCAGCAGATAGGAATCGGTGCTGTTCTTTGCGACAGGGTACGCATACATCATCTGGTAAGCATCGTAGGGCTGGATGATCGCAACATCGAAGAACGGGTACTGCAGGGTCAGGGTATACCCTTCCTCTGCGGGGATCATAAAGATATCAGCCTTGCCCTGCTCGAAGAACTCCTCTTTTGCATCAATCGTAACGATGGTTGCGTTCGGCAGCAGCTGCCTGGCCACCGGGACGAGTGCTGTATTGTTGTAAACCGCAACTCTCAGGCCGTCCATCTTCTTTACGTCAATGATCCGGGTGAACCTGTCCTTCTTCCCGTCCGGCACCACGAACGCAAGGTGGACGGTGACCGTCGGGTCGGTAAATTTCATCGCATCGAGCCTGTCTGCGTTCACGACGACTGCAGACATGACGATATCGCAGTAGCCGCTGTCAAGGGATTCGGCGAGACTGGTCCCGGTAATTGGCACAAACTCGATCCGTGACACGTTCAGGCTCCGGGCAAGGTCGTAGGCCATCTCGATGTCATAGCCCACCAGTTCGCCCCTGCCGTTGAAGAATGCGAACGGGATATTGTTGCTGTTGTACCCTACCCGGAGCACCCCCCGCTCCCGGATTTCACGGATCTCATCTCTCATGCCTGGTGGCGGAAGTGTGAACGCCGGGGTCTCCTCCCGGGAGCGGTAGACCGTCGTATTAATGGTACTCGCCAGCGGCCTCCCGAACGGGTCGGGAGGCAGCCCGATCCCGGCGATCTGGTCAGCGCCGTGATAGGTGCCGGCCAGCAGGTACGAGAAGCCGGTGTGCAGCCCTGCGATCATGATGGCAGCCAGCAGGACGACCGCGGCGATGGAGAGGAGCGCCCTCTTCCACCGGAATCGGGCGCGGTCCGTGGTGAGGGCTATCGTGATGGCCGAGAACGAGAAGATCGATATGACACTCAGGGGTGCCACGAAGGCCTGGCGCAGGATCCCCGAGCTGAGGTACAGGGTGAACGCATCCTCCGGCAGGTGCATCAGGTCAAGGAGCGACAGCACCGAGAGCTTGGATGAACCGAAGAAACTGGGGATCCCTACCAGGACGAGCTGGAGCTGGTCAAAGAGGTCCAGCGGGCTCTTGTACAGCCAGGCAACAAAGAGGATAAAGAGAAAGGGGACGAGCCCGCCGAGCAGCGGGAAGGTATAGGCAACCGGAACCAGAATCTCGCTGTATGACCGCACTTCTTCCCGCTCATCACTCGTGTCGCCTTTCCGGGCAGCTGTACCGCCCGGGCCGGTTTCATTGGCATCGACCTCTTCGCCAGCCTCCCTCGCGAGATGGGTATCCGGGTCCCAGGCGTTGTCCCGGAAGAGTTTCTCTACGCCTTCCGCAATCAGCGGCAGGGTGATGAATTCCGTGCCGGTGGAAAACGCAAGGAGCATGGGCCTTGACGCGGCGGTGAGGATGTCACGGTAGCCAAAGGTGGTAAAACACATGATTGTGAGCGGCATGACGACGAGACCGAGCAGGACCGCAGCTGCGGCAAGCGTGACCAGGAATACCTGGAGGTCCAAAAAACCCTCGAATGTCAGGGTCCCCGCCGTTACTGCCGTGATGACAAAGATGCCGACCGGAAAGGTCCTGGAGATGATGTGGGTCATGCGGTCGAGCGCCTTTAACAGGACCCGGAGGATGTTCACGATCGGCCCGCTCCCGTCGTCGAGCATCAGGGCAAAACCCAGGAACAGGCAGAAAAGTACCGTGGCAGGGATGATCCCGTCCGCGAGCGAGAGAAACGGGTTGGCGGGAATGAACTGGTCGACGAGATTGACCGGTGTCGTTGCCGCGAGCGCCTGGGTGCTGAAGAACGAGGCCTCCACGCGGGGAGGAAATGCCAGCTGGAAAGAGAAATACCCGATAACGCAGATCGCCCAGAATACGAGGAGGATAAGGATGGCCTTGAAGGCGATGGCTTTTGCCGTGTCGCGCTTAAGGCTCCCGATGCCGACAATGAGGGATAGCGCGACCGACGGCAGGATCGTGATCTGCCAGATCTTGATGAACGCGTCGCTGAACGGCGCCAGGACCGAGACGAGGTTGCCAAAGAAAAGCCCGGTGACGATCCCGAGGACGAACCCCGCGAGGATCCAGCCGGTGAGGTTCATGCGGGGCAGTTTCATGGTTGTTCTCCTTCCGGGTCCGGGTGCATCATCAAGGGATATCCGCTACCGGAAGCAACGGAAACTTCCGGCAGGAGCGGTAACACCGTAAGTTTTCCAGCGGTCGCCTGCCTGTGAAATGACGTAAGCGAATATTGATGTTCCTCATTATTTAACCGTACCGGGAAAGCACGGGTTGGTACAGGGTCAGGCCCTGCCGGTGTGATCCAGACGTGGCAGTAGGATTTCAGGAAAACGATGGACCGGGTCTCTTTTCGGCAGGAAGGTTATTGCATCGGTGATGCTGTGGATGCCGGTTTTTTGTTTGCTGGCGGCTTGTCGTTCCGGCAGGGGCCCCTTATGCGGGCACTGAAGATCTCCACTCCCGCAATACAGACTGCCGGGTATTTGGGACAGGCTGTGCCCGAGATCCAGATTGAAGTTATCGAGCATGCCGAAGAACTCCGCGACCTGATCCGGTCCCAGGTGCGGGGATGTCCCACCCATGATGATGGTACCGGGAGTGCAAAACCCACCCACGCCGGTGGCCCGACTGACCGGCACATACTCCTGGAATAACGATCCGTACCCTGCCCGAACAGGTACGATGATTGTTGTCCCCTTTCATTTTTTGCACCTCACTATTCAAGGTCGGTGATGGCGTGTCCCCATCCTCTCCTGCCCGACAGTATCAGGATGGTGTTATGGAATGCGAGGGTACCCGTGAAATCATACCCGTTCCTGCTAAAAGAAATTCCTTTAAGGATTTCCGGCGATGTACTGTATCATGCTTTCAGAGCATCTCGTTTACAGCGCTGCTATCGCGATAATCGCCGGGATGCTCTTTTTTCGTTTTTCCGGCAGGGATAATTCCTGGATCATTATCCTCATGTCATGGGCCCCGGATTTCGATGGCCTGGCGACAAATTTCCGGTATTCCGCTCGTGGATCGATCTTCGAGGATGTTCCGATCTTTCATGGAACATTCCACAACATCGCATTCATGGTCCTTTTCGGCATTATCGTCGCCCTCCTCCTCTGGTATATCTTCCCTATTCTTTTTTCCGATGCCCTCATCTTCACTCTCACCGGCATCGGCGCCCATCTTTTTGAAGACGCTCTTGTCTATCCCGTGGGTTATGCGTACCTCTGGCCGTTTTCTTCTGCGGACCGGGGTCTCGGGTGGCTGAACACCTCCGGGACGGAAGAGGCCTATAATGCCAGTTTCTTCCATGTCGCCAATACCGAAGTCCTTTTCGCGGGCATCGTACTGCTCCTCCTGGCGATACTCGTCCGCACGAGGATTGAAGGATCCGGCTGGATACGATGGTATATGCCGGAAAAGGTGTACCGGAGATATTTTTCTTAAGGGAAACCGGCACGGTTGATCGTGAAATTCTGGTGTGTCTGACGGCGGATCAACACCAGAGCGGTGGGTGGCGGGAGTGGAAAATGAGAGAGATCCCTGCCTTTACTGCGCATTTCGTGCCGGTATTTTTCCATCTTCAGCTTTTAACGACAGGAGACAGTCCCGTTCGTTTTTTTTCTCATCGATGCGGATTGCCTGTTCCGGGCAGGTGCGGATGCATGCAAGACAGAGCTCGCAGTGGTCTTTCCAGACCGCTCTCTTATCCGTCATTTCAATATTTTTTACAGGGCATACCGTCTCGCAGGTACCGCAGGAAGTACATTTCTTCGTAGCATGGAACATCCTGCCCGCGTCAGGGATCCCGGCAACAGGCATGCCGCCTGAAACGGCATGCACAAGGCCGGCAGGATACGAACGGCGGCGAAGCGGGACCCGGCGGGGACTGCCACCCCGCCCGGCCGGTGCAACCGGTGCGGGCAGGATTTCATTCGGGGCTGCGGCGATCTTTTTTCCCCTTGCCGGAATGTTGCCGGTGCAAGCATGCAGGATCATCAGGGCTCTCACACCGTTTCGACCGTGACCGCCCCGACACCCTGCTTGATCCGGAAGGTAATCCTTGGGGCGTCCGGGCGTGCGGTACTGGTAGTGTAGGTATCACCGTTGACCATAAACCCCCGTACATCCATACTTCCCACACCCCGGTGGAGCACAAGCGTTGTGGTGCAATCTTTGGGCAGGCGCAGGACCAGGTTTCCTACGCCGTTCTTAACGGATGCATCAAAATTCTCTCCATGGTAACCGGTGAGATCGATCAGCGTCTCGCCCACGCTGTTTTTTACGTCAAGGGAGGTAAGGCTCAATTCCCCGAGGGCAAGGCGGGTCCGGCCGGCAGAGTTTTTGATATCGAGCGCGACCGGGACCTCCCGGGAGACGCGGATGTCCCTGGTGTAGGACGCTTCGTCATCGGGCCAGTCATGGGCGCACCACCAGGAGGTGTGCCGGTTACGGATCCAGACCCGTTTTGTTGTGCCTTCCATCGACGATGAGGACGAGAGCTGGCCGGCACAGCCCCCTGTCCCGCCGGTCATGGTTACGAGGACTGAGCCATCAGTCCCGCTTCCCAGGTTAAGCTCGCCGGCACCCATGCGTACCTGGAGATCGAGTGCGGCTGCACCGTCCCGGCTGATCGCAACGGTCCGGGGAGACCCCTGCTGCTGCGAAAAGAACCCATCGTCTTTTTTCGCCCTGAGTTTTCCCTTGAGGTGGCGGATGATGAAGCGGCCGAAGAAGTGCGCCAGCCACATGTCTGCGGCAATGATGACGAACCCGAGAATAACGATCCCAAGGGAGACAATCACGCCCGGTTCCGGAGTGAGGCGCCAGGGGAGGGCCCCGAGTCCCAGCAGTTTGATAACGGCCAGGAGCAGCATGATCGCCCCCCCGCAGATCATGGCGAGGCCGGCGATGAGGACCATCCCAAAGACAATAACACCGAGGATGAATGGTACGATGAGTGCNGCCCGGTTGAAACCGTGGAGACGGGTTGTTGCCCGTGTTGCCTGCCAGATCGTGCCGGCGCTCCTGTTCTGCTCGGCCTTATGGATCAGGTACGCGGCCCGGACCTCCTTTGCAACGTCTTCCGGCGACCCGAGTGCCCTGCAGAGTTCTTCTTCCGTCCGGCCCCGGGATTTCCCGATGGCAAAATGCCCGGTATAATCGTCAAGGATCTCATCAAGGTCCTCTCCTGAGAGATACCCGGCAAGCCGGTCCCTGAGTATATCCAGGTATTCTTTTTCAGTTGTCACCATGTGGTTCACCTTCCAGGAGCGCGTTGACGGATGCAGCAAAGCGGACCCATTCCCCGCGCTGTTCGTGTTCTTTTGTCCTTCCCGTTTCAGTCAGCCGGTAATATTTCCTCGGCGGACCCTCGCCGGATTCCTGGAGGTACGTGGTTACCAGGCCTTCGTCTTTCAGCCGGTGGAGAAGGGGGTAGATAGTACCTTCCGCGATATCGATCTTCTTGGAGATCTCGTCCACGAGCTCGTACCCGTAACAATCTTTTTTNGCGAGCACGAAGAGCACGCAGATCTCNAGCACTCCTTTCTTGAACTGGATATTCATAAGCATCCCCGTGATGGTCCCCCTGCCCGCTCCGGGCAGGTGGCATCTTTGTGTTGCATGGTATCTTGCAGTGCAAGATACCTATTAGTGTCAGGATGGGGGGATATTAATGTGTCGGAGGCTCATCCGGGCGGAGGGAGGAAAGGGAGATGCAGTTGACGGAGCCCGTTTCAGCCCCCGACCGCCACCATCCAGGACCGGTCCGACACTATTTCTGCAAAAACCGACAGAATTTCCCGGGAAAATGGTCTCTCTCCTACGGGAAGAACACCAAAACAAACCCTAATCTGGATAGGGCCCTCATCTGAAATCATGAGAGTCTCTCAAAGCCTTGTCATCTTCCTTGTCCTCATCTTTCTCCTCGCCGTCCCCGCAACGGCCGCGGCGGGCACTCCGGCCATCCAGCCGGTCCGGACACTCCAGCCGGTGACGACAACACCGGCACCGGTAGCGGTGCTCTCCCTGCGACAGGTGCCCGTTACGACAATCCAGGCCGTGTACAGTACCTGTGACGCCCCCGCGATATGTACCGGCGAACAGGCCGCGACCGCCAGCTGGGGCCCGGGCAACTACAGCCGGGAATCTGACACGCCCTGCCTCAACACGTCGGTGCCTGCGACCATGGGAACCGCCAATGGCCTGTACTGCTTCCGGGCAAAAACGCTCAATCCATCCCAGCAGCTCCGTACCCCGGTCCCGGCACTGACGAATCAGGTGCGCACNATCCCGCCGGCAGTCACGGAAGCACAGACANACCCGGTCACCGTTGCAGTCACGCAGTACCCGGCGCCCGGGTCGGTCAATACCAGCGCCCTTGCCACAATCACCGGGCCTTCAGCCGGTTCAACCGTGATGGAGAGGTACAGCACCGTGGCTGTCCCTGCCGTCACTGAGAAGACCGCCACGGTGAAACAGACCGGATTTGTCGCGGGGATCCTCAGTTTCTTTGCCGGTCTCTTTGGCCAGCCCGCGTCNACCGATACACCCCCCGGCGGGAACAACGAACCAGGCGGGGACCTCCCGGGCGGAATGAAACCGGTCGACCATACGACCCCGGTCAAGCCGACCACGACCATGGATAATGCCATTACCGTCACGTCCCCGGTTGCCGGCACCTCGTACGCTGACGGGGAAAAGATCCCCGTCAAATGGGTCAAGCCGAACAATCCTTCCGGCACGGTAAACCTGCGGCTGCTCTCGCAGGACGGCATGACCCAGACCGAATGGGGGAGCGCCATCGTGCCGAACACGGGTTCATTCGACTGGTTCCAGCAGGACCTCGCCCATGACTGCGGGCTTCCCGGGAATAATGCCTGCTGGGGGGGGTTGACCCCCGAACAGATGGGCATCGTGCAGCCGATTAAGTACAACGATGCCTGGGACCTGCCCCCGGCGACAAACGTATGGGTCACCGTCTCCACCGACCCCATCGACCCGTACCCGGCGTTCCACGGGCAGAGCGGTGTCTTCACGATCATCAACCCCCGTGCGTTCATCGACACCCGGGTAAACCAGTCCCGGTACATGCGGACGGGGTCCTACCCCTCCCAGACGGATTCCGGCGTACTTGATCCCGGCGACGTGGCATGGGTGGGATACCGGCACTCCCCGTATGGGGGAACGACCGGGATCAGCCACGAACTGTGGCGGGCCGTCATCAGGCCGGAATTCACCTACGGCGGGAGCGTCAGGAAAGCAACGCTCACCCTGAAGCTGGCAGGAACCGACAAAGGATCCGGCAATGGTGTCACTCCTGAGACCCAGGACGTGAACACCAACTCAGCAATCTCACAGGTGTGGATCCTGGACGGGGACTATGCCGGGTTCAAGCCCGCATCCCAGCAGCCGGTTATCCAGACCTGCAACGTCCCGACAACTGCCGGATCGACCCCGTGCGCATCGTTCGATCCGGCCACCGGCACGGTGACGGTGGACATCACCAGCGGCGCAAATGCATGGTTCTCGCACTATGGCTATAAGGCGGCGATCGTCCTTGTCGGGCCCGACGAGACGGAGATCGACTCACCGGGCTTCTACTACACCCGGTATTCCGTGCAGTCACTCACGCTCGAGATGAATTGACATCCTTTTTTTTGGTAATGAGCTTCCGGATGCAGGTAGATACCGGACCGGTCCGGTCCCGCGGTTCCGGGTTTTCGATCAGACAAGGGGTTGGCGGAACAACCGGTCAGGGAATCCTGCTTCCTTTTTAGCGGTTTGCTAAAAGAGAAATCCCCGGGTATTTCCCGGCATGACAAGTACGTGCGGATATCCCCCTGCAATACCTGCTGAACTCCCGGTTTTTGTAACTGCACGGAAGACTTTTATGCGATCGTCCACGATTACCCGCGAACGGAGTCTGATCAACAATGAAATACGTAGACGGGTTCGTAATCGTGGTGCCGGAGGAGAAGATCCCCGAGTACCGCGCGATGGCAGCGACGGGGAAGAAGCTCTGGATGAAACACGGTGCGCTGGAGTATTTTGAGTGCGCGGGCGATGATCTCGAACCGGCGTCCATGCCCGGGACCACGTTCCTGAAAATGGCGAAGGCCGGGCAGCACGAGACGGTTGTCTTCTCGTTCATCGTGTACAAATCCCGGGCTCACCGGGACGAAGTGAACGCAAAGGTGATGGCAGACCCGGCGATGAACGACGCAGCCTGGAAGGACAAACCGATGCCTTTCGACATAAAGCGCATGGCGTATGGCGGGTTCAGGGTTATTGTCGAAGGATAGCCGGT
>JGI20214J51650_10000586_pt1 | contig 22771 bp, 19 predicted proteins | sample WetSurMetagenome_FD_51650 | JGI IMG/M metagenome (IMG submission 51650) | reverse complement strand
ATAGGTGCTAGATCTCTTATATTACTGATGGACTCATAACTACCCGTTGCTCCTATGTACGTTCCGAATATGGAAAATAAGCCAAAGAGCAGAATAAAAGCGATATGATCACGGACCCCTGCATTTCTAAATATCACTCGCTGAATTGCCTCTGTTTTTGTGATAATTTCCATGAAAACAAATATATATATTTCTGTAGATGCAAAGAGACCTAGATAATCCCCCAACATGCTTTGCGGAATTCCTGCTGCAGACAATTGAACCCCTCCACGACTTTGGAGCAGAATGGAGCTCCCGGCCCACTTGGATATAGGGCGAAGATGGTTATGAAGCCTATGGGATAAAGACAAGGGCTAAGAGCTGATAGCGGATATGGAAGTGATAGAATGCCAGAGGCTGAAGGAGAATGGAGAGCTGGAATGACATATATTGTGATGCTTTCACCTGATGCCAGGAAATACCTTGATGGGCTTGATAGTAAGAGGGCCGGGAACATCAGAAAGCACCTCAAGGAGCTGGAGAGAGATCCATTTAAGCCGCGCGCGGCTTGTGACATTGATATTGTAGCGGGTAGCGGTAGACCGCCCATGTACCGGTTAAGAATGGGTGAATTTCGAGCCATGTACTTTGTAGAAGACCAGGCCGTATATGTCACAGACCTATTCCCAAAGAAAAGAGACTCTGCCTATAGGCAAAATTAATAACTAATCAGTAATATAAGAGGTATCAATGGCTACTGTTGAAGTTCAAAAAGAGGATGTATTGGCGGCGTATGCAGATGAGCAATACCGAAAGCTCCTGCGAGAGAAAGACCAGTACATTTCACTTGATGAGTATTGCGCCAAACGTGGCATTTGATCTATTTTTATCAGCCAGCTATCCCTGAAGCCCGGTGAGGAAGAGATCAAGAAAAGGGGATGGTGACAGTTCTGGAAGTGATCGAATGACAGAAGAGAAGGCACCCAGGCAAACCGGCCCGCAATTCATCCCCAAGCTCAAAGGCAAGAAGGTCATTATCCTCCTCGTATCTGGAGGCCAGCCTATCACCGGCACCATGGAAAGCTACAATCCCTATGAGATCCTCATCCAAACGGCAAAAGGAAAAGTCCTGGTTTTCAAGCGCTCCATTGCCACAATCGAGCCGGCGGACGTGCTCAAGCCAAAAGACTTCTTGATGAGAGAATGACACGCTTTGGCACAATGGATACTTATTGATAAGACAAAGAGGGCCAGAAGGGGTAGCATGGACTCACCGGGCCGATTGGATATCGCGGCGGTGTTTATGAAAGCGATGGAGTGAGAATACGATCCAGGAAATGGACTAAAAAGAAAATTTACTTGCTAACGGGATCGTCTCGCGACTGATGGCTTGGGTTTCTCTTGGTTTATCAATTCGGTACGGTTCCTTCTAGCGATTCTCGTTTCATCTTTTTTTTCGGACATGTTTATCTACAGAAAATTGATTTAAAATATGATAAAACTTTCGCAACATATAACTGTGAAAAAATGTAGCAGGTAATTATGAATAGATCAGACTTGCACAAGGTGGTGTTTTTCGCAATAGTTTCAGTCTTCACTTTTGCATGTTTCTTTTTTCTAATCCTTTTGGAAATAGATTCCATATTACCATAGCCACTAGGTGATAAGATGGGCTGTCATGTTGAGAGGAACATCTCAGTGAACATGATTTCCGAGCCCATGATGCAAAATTTACCACATGGATCAAGCCACAAAACGTCCTAGACGCCATTGCAACCGTTTTATTTTATGATGGTCATAGTTCCAATTGTAGTTTGATTGCTAGCAAGATATGACACTACCAAGTTTGGCATTAGTAGGAGATGAATGGATGAAAGCGGTTCCGCTATCGCCAAATGTGAACTATCGAAACCAAATAATTCGCCAATCGGGTGCATTTGGCCTGTCGAATAGATGGATCCCTCCCGATTGCAGTGATGGCAAGGAATGACCACCAAGAGAGTAGGCCGAATACGACCATCAATGAAAGGACTAGGTAAATGTTCATAGATCCCCCTTTGTATACAGTTTAACCACGTGTATGCACTTTAGCTCTCATGACCACTTCAGAAAACTAAAGTACATACAACCATCTCAATTCAGCGAGAACCTCTTATCACAGAGCATCTCAATTCAGTTCAATGCCTCTTATCACAGATACCTAAGAAACAGCATGGACGATAGATATAGACGATTGTGGTTGATTTGGCTACAATCGCCCAGAAAAATGCGTCGTATGGATAACTTGCCAACAGCAGCGGCAAGATGGACAGGATCAGGGGCTCAGGTGATATGGTGAGCATCACCTTCCAAGCAGAACTCCTGAGGCCATAACCCCTCTTCTCTAGGGACCTTATCCTCAGCCTCAAACCGGCTCAGAATCATCTCATCAACCTACCTCCGACAGCCTGACCCCAAATACCTCAGCCAGGATCTCCCTGGCGGCTTCCAGCTCCATAGCTTTCTGACTCATTGCCTTCTTCTGTGGCCTGATTAGCTGCCTAAGGACTCCTGCCATGAAGAGCTTATTCTACGTATAAGGTTAAGTAATTTTACCGAAAAACAATATCAATAGACCATTTTTCCATAAAGGGAAAGCTTGAATAACATACAAAGTGATGAATGAGACCATGAGACGAACCAAAGCCCTCTTTATGCTGTCTATGCTGCTATTGATAGTCCTAGCCGCAAGCAGGTAAGTAGCTGATACTCGTAAAAGCAGAATCGTGTCAATCCCACAGCGAGTATCAGCCGCTAGCATATTGACTTGATGAGATTTCAATCCTCCGGGTCGAAATCGCAATGCTAGAAAGCCGTCAGATGCTTTTTATGACGGTGGTGAGGAGACCTAGGGGAGGGCCCAGGATCTCCCGCGCTGTAGGATTGATCTTAAAATAGTTATTTATGTTAATGATATTTATTTCTTTCTACAAAAGATCATATTCGCAATGCAGTGAGGATAAAAGCTTTCTTGATACTGATCTCCACAGGAAAAACAATAAAAGAAAGGTCGATAAATTTTGATGGTATCGGAAATCCGGTATTCTTTTAGGCTTGATTTTAGGAAGTTCGCCAAATTTGCCTAAAAAAGTATATCTATGTCTTTTCCTGTCTGGATGGTAGTCCTAAATCGCTCAAATTCTGCCCGGTCCAGGTCTCTCTCTTCTCGGAGCTGGACCATCTCATCCTTCAAGGGCTGGATTCAACCCCCCTTATGATCAGGGTGTGCGGGGGGATCGTTTTCACATTGGTCATCAATGCATTCACCCGAAAGGCACGGCACTCCGCCACAACATACATACCCTGGGGGAGGACATTGCAAGTCGCCGCATACTCCCTGCGGACAATCCTTCACAGGCCCCTGATCTTTATCCTTACCCTCCTCCTTCTTATCTGGCCCCGTGTTATCAGAACCCTTTTTATCATGCTTGGTCAATGCAACTCTGCTCAACAACAGTGGGCTGTCGTCAATTACCAGATTGACACTACCAAATTTTTCTGGAATGGCGAGATCAACCTTGGTCTTCTGATCCTGGAACCATACAGACTCAAATGAATAATTCATGAGCAGACTCGCCGTATATGTCAACGTTCCAGTCGTATTGTCATACTGTGGATTGGTAAGCTCTACTATCACCATATCCGATGTTTCGTTTTCATCAGGAAGTATTATTGCAGCATTGGGTGGATTATTGATCCCAAAATCAAATCCTTTTATAAACATATCCATCGGTGCAAATCCGACATCCCGTGCAGGACGATCAGCAAAGAATACGGTATAGGGAACTACATCGATCATGGTCAGGGTGTAGTTGCCTAAGCTGTCATTTACAAAACTACCACGGGATCCTTCTTGAAGAAATATAAACTTAGTCTTATTTTCCATCTTGTCAGCACTCAATGCGACTCCAGCTAGCGCAAGGATGCAAAATATGCATATTAACCATTTCATGTTTCATCTCCTTCCTTCTCCAGTATTTATGGTACTGCTGTAAATTCGCAGTAGCCCTATATCCTGATTACCCACTTCTTCGAGGATAAATACCTATTACCAGTTACTCAATCCTTATTGATGTATTGCCCATAATTATAATGGGCAGTCCCGCCGATCGAGATTGCCGCTAAGATGGGGCTGACCACAACCGGCTTAGGGCGAACCCTCGCGACATGTGGGATAAAGGCAAAGAACACCCATAGAGACATGAAGACCGTGCGGATCTACACAAAGCCCATGCTCGCGAGGATAGAAGAGATCTTGGAAACAACCAAATAGCTTGCCGATCCATATCAAGGATGACTATGAAGCTGAAAATCAAGATTACCGGTCCAAGAGTCCATGACGTGGGCTACAGATACTTCCTGATGAGCTTAGCCATGTCCAATAGGATCAGGATGTTTGAGGCTCATAATATAGAAGGCAATGAAGGGAATGAGGTCCTAGCCTTTGCTGAAGGTGATGAGGAGGCGATCAAAGCTTTTCGCGTCCAAGCAGAGACAAAGCGGCCCGTTCGCTCCGAGGTATCGAGCATTGTCTTTGAAGACTATAAGGGCGATGTTATGAAGATCGGAGAGTTTGCCCAGTTATGTTCTATAGTTCAATTGAACAAGGCTATCCCAGTATTGCTGGAGATCCGAGATAATACCGCGGTTACTCCCCAAATATTAGAAGAGATCAAAGCTATGAGGGAAGACATCCAACCAGGATACGGGATGACTCTTAGACAGGTACAATCAGATATTAGAGCCATAAAAGAACGGTTAGGGATGCACTAAGTTTCTATTTGTCTATTTTCCATTAAATCAATAGCAGAAAGAAGTGTTTCCACCTAATGGAAATAGTCAATACTTCTAGGATGAGATAGAAGAGGCTGCTATATCTTGAACTTTCTTGAACCTTCTTGGAAATACACTCTAAAGTAAGACCTATGGAAACACTAAGCCAAAACAAGCTTAGATCTATGCTCTAATTACCAAATCATGCACTCTTAGGCCTCATCTTCCCAGGAGTATTTCCATTTCTTGGAAAAACGGAAACTCTTACAGCTCCATTATCCTAACTCGGAGGCTCAGAACCTTCTCTCCCCTTTTCCCTCCAGGACGGCGGCTAATCTCAAAGACTCTCTTATCAAGATGATTCAACAACTTGGAGAACTGCGAAGGACTCAGGCCCAAGCTTCTCTCCAGCTCCTGAAAGGTTCGCGATCCACCAGAGGCCTTTAGAATCTTTTTCACTTCCTTTATCCTGGCCTCCGTCTTCCTTCCTTCCAGGGGCTTTTCTTCCTCTCTCCCTCTGAGGGATTGTACCTCCTGCTCCAGGCTTTTGAGATCTTCCTCCATGCTCCAAACTCTGGAGGGTAGATCCTCCTGGGCTTTCCTTCTCCTTTGGTAAACCTCGCGAAGCATGGGCCTCTCCTCTGGAGCAGGAGGCTTCCCATGATAGATCTCCTCCAGCTTCTCCAGAGTTTCCAGCCTTTCGCTTTGACCTTCCAAAATCGATTTTAGGGCCTGTATTTCCTGGGCCTGGGCCTCTACTATCTCCAGGAGCTTTTCCCGGCCTGTTTGGGCCTCAGGTAAAGCCTCTTGTCTCTTCTCCATGGCCTGGGCTATGGCCTTGAAGATAATCTCCTGGAGCTGGCTTGTGGTTAGGATAAAAACGGGTTCTTCTGAAAGCGATACTGAAAACTGGGCCTTCTGCTCTGTAGGCAGAAAGCTATTTATTGCTTTGGCTACTTCTATCATCTAATCGTGCTCCTGTAGTCGGAGTTTTCTCCTGGTAGGTTGTGGCGACCTGCCAGAAGTCCATTTTTTTACCTGTGGTAACTATCTAATTTGATATATTTGTTGTGACTGAAATTATGTTAGCCTACTTTCTAAAGAGGATATACAAATCACAACCCTTCAGTTTTGAGAGCCTTATCAATGAGTTCATTCAATGCTTTACTCTGCCCTCGCATCCCCAGGTGACGTTTAACCACATACGTTTGCAGCCTTTCACGTAGTCCTGGTTCGATTGTGAAACTAATTTGATTTGGGTTGTACTTAGTAGGCATATACCTACTAAGCGGATTTAATAGTATAAATAGCTGTTTTTTTTGTTTGCGGGGCCTAGACTTGCTAGAGACAGGCCAAAGCCTAGGTCAGGGGGATTTCCTCCCAAGAGATAGGAAAGGAGCTTCTCATTCAAAGAGGTGTTTTTAAGCCCTTCCTAGAGGCCTAGAGCCATCTTTTCTTGTTAATCGTGATAGGCCAGGATTCAAGCTATTTCCTCCTGGCCTGTTTCACTCCTAGAGGAAAGAGCAGGGCCAGGCTGGAGCCTATACCCTAGGAAAGATCCCAGGAGATCTGAAAGACCTGGAATGACTGAGGATAGGCCACCAGAGGCCGGAATATGTGGGAGATCTCCAGGCCCGGATCTTCCATGTAGATAAGTATCTGCAGGATCAGGGGGAAAGTCCCACCAAGGCTGTAGAGGTGAGAAAGAAGGATAACGAATCAAGTCCCTCAAAGTGAGGGAGATGATTCCTTCTTCCTCCAGGCCTGTAGAGGTATAGAGGGAGTGAGAAGAAAGGGAGTTGGGAAGAGAGGGAAGCTCTCTTATTCCCTCCTTTCCTTTGTGTGAGCTTCCCTCTTTCCCTAGAGGATTACTTTCGCCTCGTGCGCCTAATGTTTATTAGACAGTAAAAGATACTATCATAGCATATGGAAACGCGAACCTGTAAACGCTGTGGCTATGAATGGCAACCCAGGGTAATGAGGTCTAAACGTTGCCCAGGTTGCAAGTCTCCTTGCTGGAATAAAGAACGAATCAGGGCTAGAAGAACCGATATAGAGGAATAATGCAGGGAACTTATGATAAAACTTTCTCGCTTATGCATAGTAGAAGCGATGCGTTTTTAGAGGCCCAGAAACGTATTCTACGTTTAGCAAAATATAGAGTAAGAGTAAATAAGCTCAACAGCAAGTTTTTATATAGAACGAACGATTTTAATAAAAAAGCAAGCCTTGCAGTTAAAAAAACGCTTTGCCCTAAATGCTCAGAGGATCAAAGAGATTGTGAATATGATATAGACTCCAAGAGGAGATACCATTGTAAAGCTCTCTCCAAGGTAACGGGAGAGTATGTCCGTTTATATCTTTCATCCCAGAACGACCTTGATAACCGCAAAGAGCGATTGAAAAAACATATTACCCAAGCAGTAGCCAGAAACCCTGGTGCTTCCCAAACTAAGATCCTCTCCTTAGTGCGCGGCGACTTTAAACTTACACGCGATTGCTTAACGGAGCTTACTGCTCGCGGTCTGCTTCGATGCTCAGAGAGGATAGAGAAGAATAAGCGAGTTAAGAGGTACTACATTGTTTTCGATTAGGCTCTTACAGGGCCTATACATAACGATTTTATTTTCCCCTGTAGTATTGATGAGAGAGGTTTACAAACTCTCTGAACGCTGGGTCGTCCCGCTAGGACCGCCAAAAACAAAGCGTATCGTATCTTTCGGCAATCGATTTTCCAAGGTGATTTTCTTTGAGTAGATACTTAGACCTTCTTAAGCAGATACCTCCAGGTAAGGATGAAATACCAGATGATTTATTAAAAAAGCTAGATATTGCTGCTTGTAATCTGGTGAATAGCCAGGCCGGGCAATATGATCTCTCTGAGGAGGAGCGGCGAGAGTATGCCGATTATGATGATTTTGCCCATGTTTACGATAGAGGGGGGAGATGGGGCCTACTTGATAAATGGCCTCTTCAGCTAGGGGATTTAGCCATTTTCAGGGGCGAAACTGGCAGCTTTTGGTATCTGGGAATATGCTTTGGATCTAACCCTTATGCAATGATAGAATCCGGCNCTAAAGAAAAAATTTTAGAGGAAGAGCAGCGACTAAACAAATATNGGGAAACAGAAGGCGAAGAGGCTTTTGAAGAGGAAATTATGAGGTTAATAGACCGTCATGNGGGGAGGCTTAATGACTAAATCAATAACAGAGGCTCATCCTGANGAGATTGCAACAGAGCTTTATCAAATAGGCTCCAGGCTTCGGATTCTTTCGGAGTTTTCACGTAGCCAGGCACTTAAGACAGAAGCTCAGGGGAAGCAGCAGGAGTTTTTCAATGGTTACAGTCTCCTCTTGGAGGCCTCCAAAATCTGCGAGGACTTGGGCCGGGGCTTCTTAGAAATATCAACCTAATTTAAATCTATATTTTATAATATTACCTGGATTTTAAACAGCTAACCCGGTAGTGGAACTTATCAAAAAAAAGGTTTTTCCCATGTCTACATTCACTCTTGAAGATAAAAACGTGTTGCTTCGGGCTGAAATTGCTCGGCTCAAGAGGCAACTTGGTAAAGCTCACGAAGCTCTGAGATACTGGAAGGATCAGGCTCTTTACTTTAAGGCCGAACGAGACCGCTACAGAGAGCAATCCCAGGAGAGAAAACATGATCTCTGAGGCCCATAAGCAACAGCTTAAGCTAAAGTATGGGCTTCCAGAGGCTCTGGTTCGGTCCATAGAAGAGAGCGGGGAGGTATGCTCCCTCTCTCCCTCAGAGGTTCGTAACCATTTAGGGAGGACGGATATAGACTCCTCAGGCTTTCTGCTCAAATATCCGGGAAATGGAGCGTTCACTGTTCGGCTGGATAATCCCCACCAAAACGGAGACGGCAAACCCCAGAAGTACCTCCATAGAACAGGAGAACCAAATTATGTCTTCAACCCAGGAGTAGATCTCACCCATGCCGGGGAGCTTTGGGTAGTCGAAGGGGAGCTAAAAGCTCTCTGTGGCCATGCTCAGGGTCTTCCCATAATTGGCCTTTCTGGAGTTTACAACTGGAGGACCTTAAGCCCAGAAGCTGAATTACTGGCCGAAGGTGAGAAGCTAAAGGATGAGGTGGCCCTCCTCCCAGAGCTGGCCCAGGTGGACTGGGGAGGAAAGAAGATCAATCTCCTTTATGACAGCGACATAACCTCTGGCCATAAGGCCTACGATGCTTTCCCCAGGCTGGCCGAACAGCTCTATCGGCAGGGGGCCGGGGAGGTAAGGATTGTCACTCTCCCTCCAGTAGCTCAGGGCCAGAAGACAGGCCTGGATGAGTTCATCTTGGCCAGGAAGGAGCAGGCCCTCCAGGATCTACAGGCCATCAAGGACAGAGTAGAGCCTTATCTTCCTTGGAGGGATGGAGGCCTGGCCTATGCAGAGCGGCTTATCAAATCCCAGAACCCAGAGGATAAGCTGAGGGCTGCCATTGCTATTCTGGGAGCTAAAGGCAAATTCGTAGCTGGGGCATGGCTGAAAGATAAAGGGCTTCTCCAGAAGGACATAAACCTCCTCCTTCAGGAAGCAAAGGAGAAGCTGGCCCAGCTCCAGGCTCAGGCAAAGCCCAGGGTTTCCAGCTCCGAGGCCGGGGAGGACCTCCCTGAGTTAGGGCCAGAGTATGATGAGGTAAAGCGGCTCCTCAAAGCTACTGGATATACTTTAGATGAGCGAGGTAGGCTTTGCAGAGAAGACTGTAAGACAAAGTTTGACTCTAAGGGTAACGAGCATCTTATTATCCTTAATATTCCTCTCTGCAACTTTGCAGCCTGGCCTCTTAGGGAGATCTTGAAAGACAACGGGGCTTCTCAGGAGAGATTTATAGAACTCCAGGGCCTACTCCAGGACGGGGCTCTTCTTAGGCCCGTTAAGATATCCCTAGCAGAGTTCTTAGAAAAGCTTACCTGGGCAGGCCTAGCCTGGGGAGCTAAGGCCGCTATAAGGCCTAATGAGGATAAGGAGATCAGGTACTGCATACAGCAAATGGCTCAGGAAATCCCTGAGACTGTCGTTTATACTCATCTTGGATGGAGGGAGATAAACGGATCCTGGATTTACCTCCATGCAGGAGGGGCGGTAGGCCCAGGCTCAGAGTCTGTGGAAGTAGAGATCTCCGAAAGACTCAGGCAATACTTGCTTCCTGGAGAGAATGGCGACATAAAAGAAGCTCTGACGGCCAGCATAGCCCTCCTGGGGCTGGGGCCTAAGAAGCTCATGTATCCTCTCCTGGCCTTGGTGTATCTGGCTCCTCTTTGCGAGTCTCTGAGACAGGCCGGGATAGAGCCCTCCCTCTTATCCTATATCTGGGGTGTCTCTGGCTCAAAGAAGAGTACTCTAATTGCCCTCCTGCTCTCTCATTTTGGAAGCTTTGAACATACGGGCCTACCTGCTAGTTTTAGAGATACGGCAAACTCCATAGAAAAGCTGGCCTTCTTAGCAAAGGATACTGTCCTAGCTGTAGATGATCTCTACCCGGCCAGGGAGCCCAGGGAAAGGGCAAAGCTGGAGGGAGTACTGGAGCATCTTTCCAGGAACCAGGGTGATAGAACAGGTAAAGGCAGGATGAAAGCAGATACGAGCCTCAGGGAAGGCCTTCCTCCAAGAGGCCTAGCACTCTGCTCTGGGGAGATAATGTCCTTATCAGGCTCTTCTCTGGCCAGGAACTTTGTTCATAAGCTCCATAAGGGAGACATAGATTTAGAGAAACTTACCCAGGCCCAGTCCCAGAAGGCCCTTCTCTCTTTGGCCATGCGGGGATACCTGGAATGGCTGGCTCTTCAAATGGAGGTTCTTCCTGGCCAACTCAAAGAAGCCTTTACTCACCTCAGAGGAGAGGCCACAGGCAAAGCAACGATAAAAACCAGACATAGCAGATTAAACGAGGCGATCTCTCACCTTCACTTAGGCCTAAACTCATTCATGAGCTTTGCTGTATCCCAGGGTGCTATATCTCAGGAGGAAGGGGAGAAGATCCTCCAGGATGCCTGGGAGATCTTCAATCAAATAGCCGATGAGCAAGCTCTCCAGGAACAGGCCGGGGAGCCTTCCAAGAAGATAGCAGAGGCCTCCTTGGAACTGGAGGCTCAGAGGAGAATCTACTGGGCGGATATGGAGGATACTCCAGGTTTTTTGGAAGGAGCGGTTAAGGTAGGCTGGAAGGATGAAGAGAAGGATATCTACTATACAAACCTGGGAACCTTATTCAAAGAGGTAAATCAGCACCTGAGGGGCCAGGGTGAGTTTATCTCTCTTTCTAAACCCGATTTTATCAGCTACCTTAACCAGAGGGAGCTTTTGCCAGAAAAAGACAAGGCGACAGCCCAGAACAGGGATCAGAAAACAATCTGGATTAAGGACAATTCAGCGGAGAAGAAGACCAGAAAGACATACGCTATATCTGGCAAATTCTTCAGGGAGGGGGAAGAAGATGAAGAGTGAACAGTCTAAACCAAGGGAAGTAAGGGAAGAGATGATAGAAAAGGGAAGAGATATAATCAATATCTATAGATCTATTCTTCCCTTCCTTCCCTCTCTTCCCTCAATACTACCCCTCGCGTGTAGAGAGAAATTTTTGTGTGATATAGCGCATTACATACTATCTCTACCCCATCCTATATGTTTTTTCAAGGGAAGGAAGGGAAGAGTAGCATTTACGAGCGTTATAGCTAGCGTTTTTCCTCTTCCCTTGGACCTGAAATTCAAGGGAAGAGTAAGGGAAGAGCGGAGGGAAGAGAGATGAGCGGCGTAATCCTTTGGCTTCCTGGGAGCAAAAATAAGTTAGGAGAAGCTACAGTAGAGCCTATTGCTCCACTATCCGATCAATCGACACCAAAAAAAGAAGTTGATCAATCGGTCCAAAATAAGGAATTAGATCAACCCTTAAAAAAGGGTTTTTTCCAGTCCCAGCTCCCTCAGGAGAAGCTTCTCCTGGATCTGGCTGCAACAAATTCTGCAACAATTTGCAACATTGCAACATTGCATCAAAGGCCAGAGGCTTTGATAACTTTTGATAACTTGTCAACCCTTGATTATATCGAAGCTGACACTCCCCAGGCCTGGGCTCAGGCTCTCCAAGAGGTAGAGGCGGCGGGTATCTGTGGCCTCGATCTGGAGACGACTGGCTTGGATCCTCTCTCCTCCAGGGCCAGGCTTTGCCAGCTTTCCCTTCCCTCAGGGCGGGTTTATGTGGCTGATCTCTGGGAGCTGGCCTCAGTCTCTCCTCTCCATGATCTAGCCAGGTTCACAGAGGATCCCAACGTAAAGGTAGTAGGCCATAACCTGAAGTTCGATCTCTCCTTTATCCAGGCCTCCCAGGGCCGAAGGCTGAAGATGGCCAACCTCTTTGATACCATGCTGGCCTCCCAGGTATGCTGGGCCGGATATGACTCCCTGCAGAGAGCTAAGAAGGCTACTAAGAACTTCTGGAAAACCAAGCTCCCAAAACAAACCTTAGAAGCCCTCGCAGAGAGGCACCTGGGAGTATCTCTATCCAAAGAATACCAGGCCTCAAGCTGGGGAGCAGATATCCTGAGCCAAGAGCAGAAAGCTTATGCGGCCAAGGACGCGGCGGTACTGCTCCCTCTCCATGGTATCCTCCAGGAACTACTCCAGAAAAACAAACTGGAGCATATAGCAGATCTGGAGTTTAAGGCTCTTCCCTCTGTAATTGAGATGGAGCTTACAGGCCTCCCTCTGGATACCCAGGCCTGTAGATCTCTGATGGAGCAGAAGAAATCCCAGGCCCAGGCCATAGCCCAAAGCCTCCAGGAAGAAGCCAGGAAAGCAGGCTTTGAGCCCAGGAGGAAGAAGGGAAAGAAGTACTCTCCTCTATTGAATCCAGAAAGTTCTCAGGATGTCTTAGCCTTCCTTCAGGCCCAGGGCTACGATATCAGCTCTACAGGGGAGGCTGCTCTCAAAGAGCTGGATTTCAATGGCTGCTCTTGGGCTGGAGATCTCCTCCAATACAGGAAGACCTCAAAACAGGCTAACGATTTTCTGGAAAAATGGCTCCTAAAGCTCTCTCCCATAGATAGCAGGCTACATGGCCAGTATTTTCAGCTCTCTACCAGAGCGGGGCGGTTTAGCTCCAGGGATCCAAATATCCAACAAATACCAAAACGGGGAGAGGAAGGCCTGGCTATAAGGAAACTGTTTAGGGCACCTCCAGGAAAGAAGCTAGTTAAGGCCGATCTCTCAGGCATTGAGCTTAGGATAATGTCCAGGCTCTCCCAGGATCGGACCATGATAGAGGCCTTCCAGGCCGGCCAGGATCTGCATAAACTTACGGCCAGCAAGATCTCAGGCCTCCCCATAGATCAGATTACCAAGGTCCAGAGGCAGGGGGCAAAGGCGGTTAATTTCCTCCTCATTTATGGAGGCCAGCCTGAGCTTCTTCAGAGAAGAGCCAAGGAGACTTACGGGATAGATATGAGCCTGGGGGAGGCCCAAGAAGCTCATAGAAAGTTTTTCCAGACTTATCCAGGAATAGCGGCTTTCCATGAAAAGCAGAGGATTCTAAAGAGGCTCCCTAAAAGCCACTACCTCCATAATCACGAAAAAGGATTCTACTCCAGGCAGGCGGTTACTACCCAGACTCTTCCAGGCCGGAAAAGGATCTGGGGCCAGAGTGAGGACGGGCGAACCTTAGCCTCCATAAACCAGCTCTATAACTCTCCTTCCCAGGGTACAGGGGCCGATCTTATCAAGGCCATAATGGGAGAGGTCTATTCTTCTCTCCCAGAGGAGGTTAAAATGATAGCCTCTGTCCACGATGAGATAGTTTTGGAGGCTCCAGAGGCTCTGGCCCAGGAGACGGCTACAAAGCTCTTGGAGATAATGAGGCGGGTAGGCTCTGATCTACTTTCTCCGGTCCCTGTAGATGCTGAGGTCGAAGTTTTAGATAGCTGGGGTGGGTAACCTCCGTTTTTTGGATACAAAACGTAGAAAATTAACCTAATTGTACAAATATTTATATGAGTTAGTGTATATAGGATAATTTAGACGATATTACGGATAAATAGCCAGATAAACATAAGGTGGCACGATGACAAAGGCGACAAAACCAGACAAAATCCGACAACTTTCCCAGGAGCAACAGAATGCCATCGAGCATCTTCTGCAGGGCAAGAGCGATAGAGCCGTAGCTGATGCTGTTGGCGTGGCCAGGCAGACTGTCTGGGAGTGGCGAAATCACGATCCACTCTTCATTGCTGAGCTTAACCGCCAGAGGTTCGAGATGTGGGAGGAGGCCCGAGATAGGCTGAAATCCCTGGCCAATCGTGCTTTAGATGTAGTTGAGCTGCAGCTTGATAGTGGTGATCCTAAAGCGTCCTTAGCCGCAGCCAAGTACATCCTGCAGGGCACCCGGCTCCTGGGCGAGACCGATCTACCTTCAAGCGGTCCCATGACACCAGAGGATGTGATCATGAATAGGCTGAGATACGAAGCTCGGAGTGAGCTTGAGGCCCAGGGCAAGGGTAGAGATCCATTCAAGATCGATCTATTTGGGATCGAGGATGAAGTAGAGAACCTGGCGAAGAGCAGGTTGAAGAAAGCAATGGCAGAGGCTGGGATTTAGGTGATTCAATGGACAAAGACGTAGATGAGCTAAATAAAATGGCAGATCGGCTTTGGGACCGCTCTCCTGCTCCCAGGCTGACCCCAGAGCAACTTAATGCAATTGATCTATTAATACTTGGGAAAACCGATAAGGAAGTAGCTGAAACAATCGGAGTAGGCCGAAACACCATATCAAAATGGTACAAAAACGCATTTTTTATCGCAGAATTGAATGTCAAAAGAGAGGAATTATGGGTAGATTCAAAGTTAAGGCTCAGGGCTTTAGCCTCTGAAGCTGTAAACGTCCTTACTAATGGCCTCCATAGCTCCGATGAGAAGGTAGCGATAACGGCAGCAGTCCATATCCTGAAAACTGTAGGCCTGTATGATAAGGAGGGTAAAAACTCTGTAGCTTTACCAAAGACTCCAGAAGAAGCGGTTTGGGCTCAGATGGTGAAAGAGAAGACCAAACTTTACAGAGGCGTAAGGCCGGATTCATTTACGGATTGGTCTACAAGGCAATGGACAGAACAGGTAGGCAAAGACCTGACCATTAAGAGGATATCCATCGACTATGAGCAGGCCGTAAACGAGCAGAAGAAAGAATTAAGGGAGTACAAAAAGAAGGAAAAAGCCCAGGAGGAGCAAATTCAGCTCCCTCAGATCGAGCCTGTACCTCTGACTATTGAGGAGATTGAGGAAGATCTCCCCCAGGGCCAGGTCGATAGGCCAGAGGCTATTAAGGCCTAGGGAGGCCTACTTTCCTTTTAGCCTCCGAAACCTCTTAACCGTCGCATTTAGCTAAACATACTTCGCACCTGGAAATATCTGGAAGGCTTTGGCTTCGATAATTACAGAATTACAATTCAAATTACAAAGTCAAATGTCACCCAAAACTATTTCGTGTAGGCGATGGTTGAGGCAGTCCGAGGGAGAGATAATTGGCGGCACCCAACGAGATCATAGACCTTGTAGAAAGATTTGAAAGCAATAATGAATCCTACAAATCTGTCCATTACAACGAAACCCAAGTACGGCGTGAATTTGTTGATCCCTTTTTCAAGGCCCTTGGATGGGACGTAGACAACGAGCAAGGCTTTGCCGAAGCCTACAAGGACGTGATTCATGAAGATGCTATCAAGGTGGGCGGCACCACAAGAGCCCCTGATTACTCTTTTCGCATTGGCGGCCAGCGCAAATTCTTCCTTGAAACCAAAAAGCCTTCAGTAGACATCAAAGACGATATAGATCCTGCTTTCCAGCTTCGCCGTTATGCTTGGTCAGCCGGTCTGCAGTTATCTATCCTGACTGATTTTGAGGAATTTTCCGTCTATGATCGCAGCGACAAACCAAACAAAACGGATAAGCCCACCAAGGGAAGAGTGCTGTACTTAACTTATAAGGATTATTTAACCAAATGGGATGAAATAGCAGGAATATTCTCTAAGAATGCCGTCTTGAAAGGCTCCTTTGACAAATTTGCCTCAGACAAAAAGAGAAAGAAGGGAACCAGTGAAGTAGACACGGCATTCCTGGAGGAGATCGCAGGCTGGAGAGAGATCCTAGCCAGAAATATCGCCTTGCGAAACCCTGATCTCAGCACCAAGGATCTCAATTATGCAGTTCAAGCCATAGTCAACCGCCTTGTGTTCCTGCGAATATGCGAAGACAGGGGCATTGAGCGGCTTATGAAGCTGCAGGATCTTCTCAATGGTGAACGAGTCTATCCCCGGCTCTGTGAGTTCTTCCGCCAGGCAGATGAACGCTACAATTCTGGCATATTCCACTTTGAAAAGGAGCCTGGAAGGGAGAGCCCGGATACGCTCACCCTTAACCTACAGATCGATGATAAGCCCTTGAAAGAGATAATCAAGCGGCTTTACTATCCAGATAGCCCTTATGAGTTCTCAGTGCTCCCTGCAGAGATCTTAGGCCAGGTCTACGAGCAGTTCTTGGGCAAAGTAATCAGGCTCACAGAAGGCCATAGAGCCGTAGTTGAAGATAAGCCTGAGGTAAAGAAGGCAGGTGGCGTCAAGTATACGCCGGTCTACATTGTGGAGGCCATAGTAAAGAAGACGTTAGGCCCAACTTTGGAAGGCAAAACGCCACTTGCCGTGGTACTGATCAGCGTTTTAGATCCTGCTTGCGGATCCGGGTCCTTCCTCATTGTAGCCTATCAGTACCTCTTGGACTGGCATAGAGAATGGTATCTCAAGAATCTCGTGCCATTGTTGGAGAGCGGCATGAAGCCCTCATCTCCTGAGATCAGGCGAATGCTTCCAGGAGTTATTATTAATGAGTCCAGCAAGAAGGGCCGAAAGAAGGAGCCAGAACTGCCGATCTTCCAGGGCCGGGGCGGTGAATGGAGGCTGACCACAGCAGAGCGCAAGAGGATTCTGCTGAATAACATCTATGGAGTGGACATAGACCGCCAGGCTGTGGAAGTGACGAAGCTTTCCCTTCTGCTGAAGGTGCTGGAAGGAGAAAATGATGAGACTATTTCAAAGCAGCTCAAGCTCTTCCAGGAGAGGGCTTTGCCCGATCTTGGGAATAACATCAAGTGCGGAAATTCGTTGATTGGGTGGGACATCCTGAAGGATAATCCCGGCCTACCGCAAGAGGAGATAGAACGGATCAATCCCTTTGACTGGGATAAGGAGTTTCCTGAGGTCTTCCAGAGAGGCGGCTTCAATGTGGTTATAGGCAATCCGCCTTATGTAAGGCAAGAGGAATTGAGTGAGTTCAAAAGCTATTTCCAGAAGCATTATACAGTCTCTCAAGGTACAGCAGATCTCTACACTTACTTCATAGAGCGGGGCGTGTCTTTTCTCAAGGATAATGGATTCTTTTCGTATATTGTGGCCAACAAGTGGATGAGGGCCAACTATGGCCTGCCTCTGCGAAGGTGGCTAAAGGAGCAATGCATAGAGGAGATCATAGATTTTGGGGATCTCCCCGTGTTCCAGGGTGCAACTACCTACCCTTGCATAATTCGTATTATCAAGAAGGTTCCTCAGGAGAGCTTTGAGGTAACTCAAGTCAAAACTCTAGACTTTCAGAACTTGGGCGATTATGTCAAAGAAAACCATTACAGCATAAATCAATCAGCACTCGATGACAAAGGGTGGTCACTGGCAGATGATAGGACCCAGGCACTTCTGGCAAAGATCAGTTCCAAGGGCGTTCCTCTAGGAGAGTACGTTGGCGGGAAGATCTATCGCGGGATATTAACAGGCCTTAATGAGGCGTTTGTTATTGATAAGGCAACGAGAGAGAACCTTATTGCGGAAGATCCAAAGAGTGCAGAGCTGATTAAGCCATTCCTGGCAGGGAGGGATATAAAGCGATATGATAAGCCACAAAGCGACAAATACCTGATCTTTGCAAGACACGGTGTAAAAATAGACGATTATCCCGCAATCAAGCAACATTTAAGCCAGTTCAAAGAGAGGCTAATGCCAAGGCCCAAAGATTGGAAAGGCAAGGAATGGGACGGTCGAAAACCAGGAGCCTATCAGTGGTACGAAATTCAAGATACCATTGACTACTATGAAGAGTTTGAAAAGCCAAAGATCATAGTCCCAGCTATTGTTAAGAATGCATCTTACGCCTACGATAGGTCTGGCATCTATTCGAATGATAAGACATCGATTATTCCCACGGATGATCTTTATCTATTGGGTATCATAAATTCGAAAGTAGCAGACATTGTTATCCATTCGATCTCTTCGACCAAACAAGGTGGATACTTTGAGTATAAACCGATGTATGTTTCAAAGATCCCAATTCGTATCATCGATTATTCCAATCCATTTGATGTTACCCTCCATGATAACATGGTCTCACTAGTAGATCAAACGCTTTCACTTCACAAGCAGCTCCATGAGGCCCGCACCCCTCAAGACCAAACACGCCTTCAACGCCAGATAGAGGCCACTGACCGCCAGATAGACGCTCTGGTCTACGAACTTTATGGGCTGACAGAAGAAGAGATCAAAATTGTTGAGAGAACCAAACCAAATTAGAAGGTCCCATTATGGCAAGAAAAATACCTATCGAGCGCGTTGGCGAAATCATGAAAGTAGTTCTGACTGAGCTACAAAACGCAGGAGGGCAGGCAAGACTTAAGGAACTCTTTCCAAGGGCTGAATCAAAGCTTGAACTTACCGATTATGAGAAGGAGCCTTATGCGAAGTCCGGCTACATTCGCTGGCAAGCGATAGTGCATTTCTATTCGATCGATTGTGTAAAAGCTGGATATATACAGAAATCAGGTGGAAAATGGTATTTAACACAAGATGGAGAAGATGCGCTGAAAATGTCTGCTGGCGAGTTCATAAGGTCAGCATTAGCTAAATACAGAGATTGGAAGATATCAAAGATAAAGCGTGGCAATGCTGATCCTGAGATTGAAGAAGAAGGCGATGTAGACAAAGCAGTTCGCCAGACTGCCTATGATCAAGCAGTAGAGCAGGCAAGAGAAGAGATTGAGCAACACATCAATGAGATGGGTCCATATGATTTTCAAAAGCTTGTGGAAGAATTGCTAAAAGCTATGGGCTATTATGTACCGTTCAATGCTAAGCCTGGTCGTGATGGTGGAATCGATCTATCCGCCTACAAAGACGCCTTAGGAATTACCCCACCACGTATAAAGGTTCAGATAAAGCATAGAGAGCAAAAGTTGACCGTTAAAGAGGTCCGAGAACTGGAAGGGCTTCTTCGCAAAGAGGGAGATATTGGACTCATAGTCTCATCAGGTGGCTTTACATCAGAAGTCGAACGAGAAATAAGAGCCTCAGTAAAACATATCGAGACTATGGACCTAGATCGTCTTATCAGTCTTTGGCAGCAACATTATGAGAACATAAATGAGTCAGGAAAAGACCTTTTGCCTCTAGTAAGGCTTCATTTCCTTAGACCAGCCGAAGAGTGAGCCATAGTATGTATAACTTACAGGCACCGCCCTAGGAAATGCACTCTTTCTCTTTATCCCAGGATATAGGCCAAAATCTCTTTAAGATATCTAACCATTACCAAGACTATAGGCTTGATTGTAAACCGTCTCCGCATATCGATCTATTATGTCACAGCATAGCGATTATGAAAATTTAAAACCTGGAGCGCAAAGGTAGGGGTTGCGATGTCGAAAGTATGTTTATAATAATCTGGCTAGGCTTTCTTTTCCCTTTCCAAACCTTCCCAGGCCCTCCTCCAGGCAGAATAGGCAATACATGTAACTTACATGCCAGGTATGAAATAGTTCTGTTACATTTTCTCAAGCCTAAAAAAAATTGATATGGAAATTTCAGATATACATAGTCCCATTATTAGCTGGTGGTAGTACCTCAGGCGATGGCGCAGGTTGACAATACCCATTGTAATTGCCTTGATCTATCCAAGTTCCGCCACTCTGTTGACATTCTCTCATTTTTTGTGCCCATTGCTTCAGTCGTTCTACATCTTGTTTCGTTTGTTCTATTGCTTGCTGTATTGCCTGCCACTCCGCTTGGCTGTAGCATTTACCATTTGAGGAGTCGTATACGCCATTCGTGGCTGCACATTGCTGTTGAGGAGTCTGCTGGACGCATTGTCCATTCTGGTAAATGCCTCCCTGAGCAGCACACTGTTGCTGTGCTTGTTGAGCTAGTTGCTCTTTAAACTGTTGAGGAGTAAGACATTGTCCATTCCAGTAGACATTTCCTTGAGCGTAACACCGTTGTTCAGGAGTCTGCTGGACGCATTGCCCGTTCTGATAAGTACCGCCTTGACTTATACAATTCACCTTATTTAGTGCTTCATTCAGCGCATTTTGGGCACTTGCGGATAAGCATTGTCCATTTTGGAATGCAACTGCATTACAGGAAGAGCCGTCTTGGAAAGTGCATTGTCCGTTCTGGTATTTTCCGGTATGACTCTCACAGAACTGAGCTTCTGGGGGTTGTGGTGTCTGCGGTATGCATTTACCATCCTGCCATACGTTCCCTGAGGATCGACAGTCTCGTTCTCTATTTATTCCTTCCTCTGTATCAACTTTGAAATAGCCAATTTCATTGCCTATTCTGCGTATCAACTCACCCTTTTTTAGCGAGCCGAGTGATGTATAAGCCTCATCATCTTTCATTTTAGCAGCATAAATCTCCAAATTGACACGATATACTGCAGGATCATATACTCCCTGATTGTGATAAATTCCTTCATTGTATAAATTAGGATCTATATATATGGGGATTGTCTCTACCTGATCACTTATATAACTTAAACTCCAAGCATAGTTGCTGCGTACTTCCTTTTCTACTACTGGTTGAACCAAATGTCCATCAATTGTGCTGTATATACCGAGCCTTGCGTAAAGTGTAAACGGTTTTTCAATACTATAAGTGCCCGGTATATACGTGTCAGGTATATCTCCGCCATCAGTATGAGCTGTTATCTTATAGCGCAAGTCAAATTTGTCACCCATCCTAACAGATGCTGGATTGCCCATACTACCGCAATTCTCAATTGTGAGTGCATCGACAGACTTAACTTTCAGATCATTTCCCTGGATCTTCAAGGGACTTATTGCAGTAGCGTCCGATGTTTGGAGGGCCTGATGGATTCTATTCAGAGCGTTGTCATCTGATCCTGTTGATATCGCTGAAAAAATGCAGAGCATAATTTGCAGCAAGACAAGGATTCTCATGCTAGTCCTCAATACTTTCTCCATGCGCCTCCATTTGTGATTAAAAGCAATAAATTTTTCGTATGTGTTAAGCTCATATCAATCAGTATCTACAAGTGTGTAGTCCTGAATGTTTCTTAGTGTCCTATAAGTATTAATGATAGTTTGTGTTATAATCTCCTATAACCAAAAGTTTTTTCATTTATTACGCTAATTGGACAAGCATGGTAGGAATCCTTAAAGCAAAAGTTGTTCTTATTATCTTTATTATTCTTGTTATGATATGCACTGCAGCATTTGGGCAACTAACAGCATTAGATTGGGGCAATAAAGGCGCTGACTTATTTGGCCAAGGCAAATATGACGAGGCCCTCCAAGCTTTTAACAAGGCCATCGAGATCAATCCACAGTTAGCAGGAGCTTGGACTGGTAAAGGTTATGGACTCAAAGCTCTGGGCAGGTACGATGAAGCAGTTCAGGCTTTTGACAAGGCCATCGAGATCAATCCACAGGATGCAGATGCCTGGAATGACAAAGGCGATACTCTCAAGGCGTTAGGTCGCACTACTGAAGCAGACGTAGCCTATGCCAAGGCCAAAGAGCTGACATATACGACTAGTGGAACTGCTACCGCATCGATGGGATCTGCAGCCATAGACGTTAATAACATTCGGTGGTATGGTTATATAGTTGAGTATGGAAGCGATAAGCCAATTAATGGTGCACGGGTAACTGTAACGGATACAGCAGGTAATATCTTGACTGATATTACAGATATAAATGGATATTATACTTTAACTTTGTTGAAAGATGTTCAATACACTGGCGACGTTAGTGCAGATGGATATCTCACTCTCCCAACTATATCTGAGTTCTCTAGTACTCAATATAAGGAAAAGTTATTTGGGCCCGTGGTAATGCGGCTTACATCTCAAGAGTGGGAGAAGTTCTTTAAAACGCATGGGTATTGGCCGTCATCCTCCTGAACAGGTAATAGAGCCTGAACATAGTGAAAGGCGAGGCTCCTGCTCCCAGCGGCAAGGTCCTGCCTCCAGCTTAGTGATAAGCGATATTGGAGAAATGGAAAGAGCAATTGGGAATAGGGCTAATCCTAACTCCAATCAGTACGTATAACATGCGAGATTTTTCCTTTTTTTTCAGCTTATTTCCATATCCTTTAACCACAAAACATTTTTATAAATATCATTCCAACTCGATAAGTCCTGATGGTGCGCGGCGGATTATACAGCGCCTTTCTGATTTCACTGATGCCGATTAATCGATAACGGGCAATTGTCGATAAATCATTCCATAGTGTAATGGAATGGACAGTTAGGTAGAAGACGATTTAGGCCGAGTTGAGAGGTTTGTATAATACAGTACATATAACTTGCAAGTTTTCAACGTGCCCGTCCAAATAGTTCTATGACATTATCATAAGCTTTAAGTAAAATGCCATAGAAAGGGATGGGGTATGCTTCGGGCCGCGCGCACGCCCGGTTAGCTGGAGATCAGAAATCATCGAGTCTTCGTTGACCAAATTCCTTTGACCTGCAAAATCCCGGGTCTGCTTTTGTTTTCCCCTGTGATTCCTTAATGTAGTGCTGTATTGTATCAGCTGTCACATTTCCGACGGATCGAAAGAATTTGCCACTTGACCACAAGCTTCCGCCCCAATATCTTTTTTTCAATTCGGGATGAAGCTTGAACATTCTATATGA
>JGI20214J51650_10000584_pt1 | contig 22827 bp, 15 predicted proteins | sample WetSurMetagenome_FD_51650 | JGI IMG/M metagenome (IMG submission 51650) | reverse complement strand
ATATGGAAACAGGGTATTTCTGGTTACTGGAAAAGACTCATTTCTAAATTCTTTACAGTCAGAAAAGCTTTTTCAGAGTTTTGAAAAAATCGGCATTACTTATGAAGTTTTTTCTTTTTCAGGAGAGCCGTCCCCTGACTTAATTGATCAGGCAGTAAAAAAGTTCAATAATGATGAGATCAATCTGGTGATTGGCATTGGAGGAGGAAGTGTTCTCGATTGCGGTAAAGCTGTTTCTGCAATGATGTACAGGTCAGAATCTGTAGTTGATTTTCTTGAAGTTGTTGGAAATAAGGAGCATCCCGGAACCAAATTACCTTATATTGCCGTTCCTACTACATCAGGTACAGGCAGTGAAGCAACAAAGAATGCCGTGATTTCGCAAATTGGCAAAAATGGGTTCAAAAGATCTCTTCGCAATGATAACTTTGTACCTGATATTGCTCTGATCGACCCTGAACTTACATTGAATTGTCCAGCAAATATTACTGCTGCAAGCGGAATGGATTGTTTCACGCAACTTACCGAAGCTTATCTTTCCGACCGATCTAATTCTTACACAGATGCCCTTGCAATTGAAGGAATTAAAGCAATAAAGGATTCACTGGTAAAGTGTTATGCAGATGGNAAAAATATTGAAGCCAGNTCGGATATGTCATTTGCAGCTCTNACATCAGGTATTTGCATTGCAAACGCCGGACTTGGTGTTGTGCACGGATTTGCTTCATCTATTGGAGGAATGTACGATATTCCTCATGGACTTATATGCGGGACTCTTATGGCAGTATCGAATGAAATAAATATAAGGGAACTGCGAAATAGTAATAATAATAAAGTTGCACTAAACAAATATGCTCTTCTGGGAAAGCTGTTTGACAAAAAAAGCAGGAAAACTGATGAGTATTATCAGGATTATTTCATAAACTACCTGCATAACCTCACGCATGAATTGAATCTGAAAGGCTTACGGGATGCAGGATTTAAAGAAGAGGATATTGTAACAGTCTGTTCAAAAACTGAACTTAAAAATAATCCGGTTAAATTAGCAGATGAGAATTTATCGGAGATTCTTTATAAGAGACTTTGAAGTTTTTTGTCATTTTCAAAAAATAAGATTTTAAAACTGCCTTTATGAAAACAAAAACCCTGATTACAGTTCTTTTACTGCTTTTATTATTAGTCACAGCTCAAGTCTCCATTGCACAGTTGCCGAAAGAAACAGAAACTCAGAAAGCGGAACGGTTGAAATGGTGGACAGATGCTCGTTTTGGAATGTTTATTCATTGGGGATTATATGCACTACCTGCACGTCATGAATGGGTAAAGAACGCGGAGCGTATGACCAATGAGCAATATCAAAAGTATTTTGATATGTTCAATCCCGATATGTGGGATGCGCACGAATGGGCAAAAATGGCTAAGGCTGCCGGTATGAAGTATGTTGTTCTGACTGCAAAGCATCATGAGGGATTCTGTAATTTCGATTCAAAATACACTGACTATAAGTCTACGAATACCCCATTTGGGAGAGACATAATTAAGGAATATGTTGAAGCATTCAGAGCTGAAGGGCTGAAAGTAGGTTTTTATTATTCACTTTTAGATTGGCATTATCCGGATTATACTATTGACAGTAATCATCCCCAGCGGCAGACATCTGATTCTGCCTATGCCCGATTGAATAAAGGCAGGGATATGAGTAAGTACCGTGAATATATAAAGAACCAGGTTCGGGAATTGCTCACAAACTATGGAGAGATCAGTATTATCTGGTTTGATTTCTCTTTCCCGGGTAAGAATGGAAAAGGACATGACGACTGGGATTCGGAAAATCTATTGAAGCTTGCCAGGAGTCTGCAACCGGGNATTATTGTTGACGACCGGCTTGATCTGCGAAATGTTGAGGGTGGATGGGACTTTACCACTCCTGAACAGGTTAAAGTCTCAAAATGGCCCGAAGTCAACGGTAAAAAAGTTCCCTGGGAAACTTGCCAGACATTTTCAGGTTCGTGGGGTTATTACCGCGATGAATACACATGGAAAAGTTCTGCACAATTGCTTGAACTTCTTATAGAATCTGTGAGTAAGGGAGGTAATTTATTATTAAATGTAGGTCCTACTGCNCGTGGTGTATTTGACTCAAGAGCCCAGGAGAGGTTAAAGATGATGGGGGAATGGATGAAATATAATAATCGTTCAATTTATGGCTGTACTGAAGCTCCTGAAGGATTCGTTGCTCCTCCAAATAGTCTCCTGACTTATAATCCTGTAACAAAAAGATTATATGTTCATTTATTAGCTTATCCTTTAGAAAGTTTTACATTATCCAATATGGCAGATAAAGTAAAGTATGTACAATTTCTTCACGATGCATCTGAAGTAAGATTCAGAGCAGGTTCAGATGAAACAAAAAATGATCTGAGACTCTATCTTCCTGTACAGAAACCTGAGGTGGAAATACCTGTGATGGAAGTATTTTTGAAGTAGATACTTCCCCTCAACCCTCACATATTGCGGGATTTAGGGGGTTTTGCCTTCCGCAAACTTTTCACTTACAAGTTCAGGCCATTTAAGGTCGAGTTCTTTTAGAGTCTTAAGTAATACTTTAGCAACGAAGTAAGTTTTTTGCCAGTTCTTATCAGACGGCACAATATGCCAGGGTATATCATTACACTTGTTTATGACTTTTTCATATACATTCATATAATCGTCAAATTTTTCTCGTGTAACCCAATCGCTGTCCTTATGTTTCCAATGTTTTTTCTTTGATTCAATTCTTTCCATAAGTCTTTCTTTNTGAGCTTCTTTTGATACATTGAGAAAAAACTTCAGGATCCTGGTATTATTACTCTCAACAAGCTTTTCAAAGTTGTTGATCTGTTCATAACGCCCTTCAATAACATTATCAGGGATATATTTTTCGACAGTTGGGACCAGGATATCTTCGTAATGCGATCGGACAAATATCTGCATTTCGCCTCTGCCAGGTGTTACTGCGTGAACCCTTCTCAGAAAATCGTGAGCAAATTCTTCGTCAGTCGGTTTCTTGAAACTATGTATCTTGATGCCAACGGCATTACAAAATTCAAGAATATCTTTAGTTACACCATCTTTCCCTGATGCATCTATCCCCTGGAAAATAATTAAAAGGCTGTATTTATTCTGGCCATACATTTTGTACTGAAGTTTCCCGATCTCCTTTAACATCTCCTTTGTGATATGCCTTATCTGTTTCTTCACAAGAGTTTTGTCAAAAGTTGGATTGTCTGCGATCTTAATTTTCATATTTCTGAGGATTAAATACCAAAATTAGAAAATTCTTCTGTTTAAATCATTATAAGCGAAAATGAACAAAATTGTTCAAAAACCCAAAAGAATGTTTAGTTATTGTCGAATTCTCTTTTATGTATTGCGAAGATATCAAATTTGGCAAAATGCTGCTTATATAAACGTTTTTACGCTTAAATCCATTAAATTTGAGAACAATAATATTCCTTGATAATGCAAATAATACTCTTTATAATAATTGGACTTACAATCGGTGCTATTATATCATTTCTTGCGACCAAATCGGGATTAAACACAATTCATCAGAGAGAATTACTTTCAAAGGCTGATGAGTATAATTCACTGAGCAGGCAGAATAGTGCGTTGCAGGCAAAAGTTGAAGCTCAGGCAAATAGTCTGGAAGAAGTGAGAAAAGCAATGGTTGACACATTTAAATCTGCCGCATCTGATGCACTTTCACAGAACAATAAACAGTTTTTGGATCTGGCAAAATCTCAGCTTGAGACTCATGTTAAGGAAGCTGAAGGAAATCTTGATGAGCGTAAATCTGCAATTGCCGAGATGCTTAAACCAGTAAAGGAATCAATTGACAGTTATAAAAAGAGAATAGAGGAACTTGAGAAGGGTTCAGAAAAAACTTTTGGTCAGGTCACCGAAATGTTGTCAAATATTCAGGTAACCAATGCAAGTCTGCAAAAAGAAACAGGGGCACTGGTTAACGCACTGCGAAATCCACGAGTAAGGGGACGATGGGGTGAAATAGGTTTAAAAAGGGTGGTGGAGTTTTCGGGATTGTCGGCTCATTGTGATTTTATTGAGCAGGTTTACACAGAAGGAGAGGATTCAGTACTTAAACCCGATATGATTATAAATCTTCCAGGTAATAGTCATGTAGTCGTAGATTCGAAGCTACCTCTTGATGCATATCTTCAGGCTCTGGAAACAGACGATGAAAATTCACGTAATCTTCTGTTTGCAAAACACGCAAAAGATCTGCGCGATCATGTGAACCGGTTAAGTAAAAAGCAATACTGGTCACAATTTCAGAATACACCAGATTTTGTTGTACTGTATATGGAAGTTGAATCTGCATTGAATGTGGCTCTGATGACAGATAAGACACTGTTGCAGGATGCAATGAATAATAAGATAATCTTAACAACCCCGACAACGCTTATAGTAGTTCTTAAATCTGTTGCCATGTCGTGGCAGCAACATAATATAACTGAAAATGCCCTGGAGATAATGGGAGCGGCAAATGATTTCTACGACCGGGTAAATGTGTTTGCCGATCATCTTGATAAGGTTGGCGGAGGCCTGAAAACTGCGCTCAAAGGTTACAATGATGCTATTGGCTCATGGGAAAGCCGCGTGTTGCCGGCAGGAAGAAAACTTGAACAACTGAAAGCAACTAATGAAAAAAACGTTTTACCTGATTTTGAGATTATAGATAAGCCTGTGCGTGAACTAAAGAAATCTGAGGACTAATAGCATGTCCATACTTAAAATAATTTAAAAAGCCAATGAAGAAATTCATGATTATTTTTATTGCAGCAGCAATACTTATATCCTGCAAGACTCAACAATTGTATCTTAATGTAATAGAACCGGCTCCCGTAACTTTACCACCATATATTAAAAGTGTGGGTGTAATAAACCGGAGCATACCCACTGACGAGACCAAGGCGTTAGATGTTCTCGACAAGGCTTTCTCACTTGAGGGAGTCAACCTTGATAAAGAAGGTGCTATGGAAAGCATCAGAGGTCTATCAGATGAACTTCTGAAAAACACCAGATTTAATGAAGTAAAAACTCTGAATAGCATTGATTTCAGAACATCGGCACTTACTGATTTTCCAACTGCTCTTACGTGGGAAATTGTAGATCAGATCTGCAAAGAGAGTAGTACAGATGCCCTTTTTTCTCTCGAAAAATTTGATACTGATACTCATTTAAACTACTCAACCAGGAAAGTTGATATTAAAACACCTTTAGGAACAATTCCCGGACTTGAACATCAGGCAAATATGGAAACACTGGTAAAGACCGGATGGAGGATTTATGATCCGGCTTCAAAACTTATCCTTGATGCGTACATTTATAACGAGTCAATCGTCTTTTCAGGAAGAGGAATAAATCCCCTGGTTGCCGCCGCTGCTCTTGTTGGCCGGAAAGATGCAGTTAATCAGGTAAGTAATAAAGCAGGACATGGCTACGCATTGAGAATTATTCCTTACAGCTTAAGAGTGATGCGCGATTACTATGTTAAAGGAACTGATAATTTTAAAATAGCACGAAGAAAAGCACAGGTTGGAAAATGGGATGATGCCGGCATACTTTGGGAGAAAGAAACAACCAATTCAAGTTCAAAAATAGCTGGAAGAGCTTGTTACAACATGGCAATACTAAATGAAATAAACGGAGATCTCGAAGCAGCTTTGAAGTGGGCTCAGAAATCTTATGAGGACACCAGCAATAAGCTAGCATTAAGATATTTAAGGATACTTGAAAACAGGCGTTACAAGAATGATGTTTTGCAAACGCAGGAATCAAGATAGATTTTTCACGATAATACGAAACAACATCGAACCTGATTTCGTGACCGCGAATTATGACAGTGACGAAGTTATACAACTTTATGTTAGCTTTTCTGGTTCAAAAGTATCTCGTCCATCGATAGCATTAAAGGGGTTTAAACGTGTTTTTGTTGCGAAAGGGGGAACAGTGGCGAGATTGTCATTAAATAGTATCAGGCAATAAAGAAATGACTGATACATGATAATTGTCATGTTTCCGCTTCATGTTAAGCTTTCCACAATAACTTGTACAAGGAAATCTTTGAGAGGGGTATATCCTGTTCAAAACATTAGTAAATATATGATTTGGCTATAAATGAATATTCATATTTATTCAATATTTCTATAATATGTTCACATATTCTATTAATTTTGCGACAAATTATATAATATCGGGTGTGAATAGTTATAAACTGAAAAACAGCAAACCTGATTTTAACAGAATTGCGATAAAAATTGGGAGTAATGTTATCACTCAGGAAGATGGTTCGCTGAATGACGGCAGAATATTACGTATTGTTGAGGATATAGCCGTTTTATATAAACAGGGGATCGAAGTTGTTTTGATCTCTTCGGGAGCTGTGGCTGCAGGCAGGAGTGAAGTGTCTCCCTCAAAAAAAACAAATATCGTAGCAGCAAAACAGATTTGGGCAGCTATAGGCCAGGTCAAACTGATGTCGAGTTATCAGTTTCTGTTNGGGAAATATGGTATACATGCAGGTCAGCTTCTGGCGACAAAAGAGAGTTTCAGGGACAGGAGGCATTATCTGAATATGAAGAACTGTATAACNGCAATGCTTGAGAACAGGGTACTGCCTATTGTAAATGAGAACGATACAGTTTCAATCAATGAACTCATGTTTACTGATAATGATGAATTGTCGGGCCTTATTTCCTCAATGATGGATTGTAAATCGCTCATTATATTATCTAATGTCGATGGTGTNTATAATGGTATTCCTGGCGAGACAGGGACTGAACTCATAAAGATTATTGATGAGGAATCTGAAAATCTTGATAAATATATAACTTCTGCAAAATCGGGTTTTGGCAGGGGTGGTATGTTTACTAAATGCACTATCGCACGTAAGATATCTGCCCAGGGCATTGATGTATTTATTGCCAATGGTATGCGGGATTCTATAATTTCTGACATTGTCAGAAGAAAGGATGTCCCTTATTCCCACTTTATTGCCAGCAGTAAAAAGGAAACAGGCGTTAAGAAGTGGCTTTCCCATTCTGATACTTTTGCTAAAGGGGCTGTTGTAATAAATGCAGGTGCAAAAGGTGCTCTGCTCGATGAGAAAGCAACAAGTCTTCTTATGATTGGGATCACCAGGATTGATGGATTTTTTAAAAGCGGAGATATTGTCAGGATTTTAGATGAAGAAGGCAATAATATTGGGCTTGGTAAGTCGCAATATGACTCAAAAAAAGCAGAACAGAACATTGGAGAAAAATTAAGCAAGCCCTTTATTCATTATGATTATATGGTTATCAATGAGAAGAATAAGTCTGCTTTGCAGGAATAATGAGTGAATTATAGAAAGTGAATATCAAATGGATTGTACACCTCTGTTCAATAACGCAAAGAAAGCCAGNCGGACATTAAATGTTCTGGATAGAGATTTTATTGACAAGGTTCTCCTGAAGGTTGCAGATGCAGCTCTGAAAAATACAAATTACATTCTGACTGAAAATCAGAAGGATCTGGCAATGATGGATAAATCTGATCCAAGATTTGATCGTCTGTTACTAACTGCCGGACGAATTGAAAGTATCGCGACTGATATAAGGAATGTAGTAAAACTTCCAAGCCCTTTAGGTAAGGTATTATTGAGTACCACTCCCGGGAATGGTCTGATAATTTCAAAGATCTCGGTTCCTTTCGGTGTTATTGGCGTGATTTATGAAGCCCGGCCGAATGTTACTTTTGATGTATTTTCTCTTTGTCTGAAATCAGGTAATGCCAGTATTCTGAAAGGAGGCAGTGATGCCATAAACTCAAATACGGCTATTGCAGGAATAATCAGGGAAGTACTTTACAGCTACGGAATTGAAAAGGATGTTTTAACACTACTCCCGGCAGGTAGAGATGAGGCAACGCAATTATTAACTGCCAGGGATTACGTCGATCTTGTAATACCGCGAGGAAGCAGAGGTCTGATTGATTGGGTTCGTGAAAATTCTACTATTCCCGTTATTGAGACCGGAGCTGGAATCTGTCATACTTATTTTGATGAATATGGCGACAAAGAGAAGGGCAGGGAAATTATTTACAATGCAAAGACCCGGAGAGTTAGTGTATGTAATGCCCTGGATTGTGTTATAATTCATGAAAAACGTCTTTCGGATCTTGACTACCTGATAGGTCTCTGTTCTGAGTCTGATGTAGTTGTCTATGCCGACGAAAAATCCTATGCAGCTTTATCAGGCAAATATCCGTCGCAGCTACTACAAAGAGCTAATGAGGAATCGTTTGGCACCGAATTCCTTTCTTACAAGATGGCTATAAAGACCGTTGACTCAGTTGAGGAGGCCATCAACCATATTTCTATCTTCGGCTCAAAACACAGTGAGGCTATTATTTCCGAGAACAAAAATAATGTTCAATTGTTCTATAACACAGTAGATGCATCCTCAGTATATTCAAACGCATCCACTGCATTTACTGACGGTTCTGAATTCGGGCTTGGCGCTGAAATAGGTATATCCACTCAGAAACTTCATGCACGCGGACCAATGGCACTTGAAGCGCTGACAACTTATAAATGGATTATAGAAGGAGATGGCCAAATAAGAAAATAAAATGTTAAATATTATCGCTTTATGATATTTGATTTTAAAATGATCGATTCTTTCTACAATCAGTTAGACTCGCGAATATCGGAAATAAGAAAAAAACTGGATCGCCCATTGACTCTAAGCGAAAAAATTCTGTATAGCCATATTTATCTCCCCGATCAGACAAAATCATTCAGCCGTGGAACTGATTATGTTGATTTTATGCCCGACAGGGTAGCTATGCAGGATGCTACTGCCCAGATGGCAATACTGCAGTTTATGTTGGCCGGAAAAGAGACAACAGCTGTTCCAACATCGGTTCATTGNGATCATCTTATTCTGGCACATGTAGGAGCAGTAGCTGACTTAAAAACAGCCGGGATCACGAATAAAGAGGTATATGAATTCCTGAGTTCTGTATGCAATAAATACGATATAGGATTCTGGAAACCTGGTGCCGGTATTATTCACCAGATAGTTCTTGAAAATTACGCATTTCCTGGTGGTATGATGATAGGAACAGATTCACATACACCAAATGCAGGTGGATTGGGAATGATAGCCATAGGTGTTGGTGGTGCTGATGCAGTCGATGTCTTATCAGGCATGGGATGGGAGCTGAAATTTCCAAAACTTATCGGCATAAAGCTTACCGGAAAACTTAATGGTTGGTCTTCCGCTAAGGATATAATTCTCAAAATATCGGGATTATTGACAGTAAAAGGCGGAACCGGGAATATCATTGAATATTTCGGGGATGGAGCTGAATCGCTTTCATGCACAGGGAAGGCGACCATTTGTAATATGGGTGCCGAAACCGGGGCAACATCATCAATCTTTAGTTTTGATGAGTCGATGGTTGAATATCTGAATGCAACCGGAAGAAAAGATGTTGCTGACCTGGCCATAAAAAATGAAGTTCATCTGAAAGCTGACAGTGAAGTCTATGCTGACCCGGCCAGGTATTATGATCAGTATATTGAAATCAACCTTTCAGAACTCGAACCGTATATAAATGGTCCGTTTACACCCGATCTGGCCACACCTATTTCTAAAATGAAAGAAGCAGCTGTTGCAAATAGCTGGCCCATTGATGTTGAAGTAGGTCTTATCGGATCGTGTACTAATTCATCATATGAGGATATTTCAAGAGCTGCATCGGTAGTAAAAAATGCTCTGTCACAAAAACTTGTTGCAAAGTCCGAGTTCACTATCACTCCTGGTTCTGAACAGATAAGGGCAATTACTGAACGTGATGGTTTTCTTGAACTGTTCAGGAAAATCGGAGGACAGGTATTTGCCAATGCATGTGGTCCGTGTATAGGACAATGGGCCAGGAAAGATTCGAATAATAAAAAGGTTAATACAATTATCCATTCTTTTAACCGAAATTTTGCAAAACGCACTGATGGAAACCCCAATACATATGGATTCGTTGCTTCCCCTGAAATTGTTACAGCAATTATTCTTTCAGGCAAACTGACATTCAATCCTATTACTGACACATTGATTAATACTGAAGGTAAAGAGGTCATGCTTTCAGAACCTGAAGGTTTGAATCTGCCTCCTGATGGTTTTGGTAATGTGGATTCGGGATATCAGAAACCAATGAATGGACAAAAAGAAAAAGATATAATTGTTGCACCTGGGTCCGACAGGCTGCAATTACTTTCTCCATTTAAAGAGTGGAATGGAAAGGACTTCTTAGGACTCCCTTTATTGATTAAAGCAAAAGGTAAATGTACCACCGACCATATCTCAATGGCTGGATTCTGGTTAAAGTACAGAGGACACCTGGAAAATATTTCTGAAAACTATATGATTGGTGCATTGAATTATTTTAATGATCAGACAAATAGCGTTTTAAATCAGTTAACCGGATCATTTGGTACTGTTCCAGCTACCGCCAAGGTTTATCGCGATTCAGGTTCCGGTTCTGTTGTTGCAGGTGAAGAAAACTTTGGTGAAGGATCTTCGCGTGAACATGCTGCAATGGAACCCAGGTTTCTGGGAGTAAAAGTTGTGCTGGTTAAGTCTTTCGCCAGAATTCATGAAACTAATCTTAAAAAGCAGGGTGTGCTTACACTGACTTTCGCCGACAAGGATGATTATAACAAAATAAGAGAGGATGATAAGATTGATATAACGGGTCTATCGAAATTTTCTGCTGACAGCCAGATCACAATCACTCTTAATCATTCAGACGGATCAACTGAGAAATTCCTGGCAAACCATTCCTATAATGAATCACAGATTGAATGGTTCAGAGCCGGAAGTGCTTTAAACATTATCAGAAAATCAAATAATTAAAATGGGATCTGAAAAAATCAAATTGAAGGATGGGAAGTTAGTAGTGCCTGAAAATCCGATTATACCCTATATTGAAGGGGATGGAACAGGGCGAGATATCTGGAAAGCCTCAGTTCGTGTTTTTGATGCAGCTGTCAACAAATCGTATANCGGAAAGAGGAAGATAACATGGAAAGAGGTTCTGGCTGGTGAAAAAGCATTTAAACTTACTGGAAACTGGATGCCCGAAGAGACACTTGTCAGTTTCAGGGAATACCTCGTAGGTATTAAAGGTCCCCTCACTACACCGGTTGGAGAAGGAATGCGTTCTTTAAATGTAGCATTACGACAGGTGCTCGATCTTTATACTTGTTACCGTCCGGTCAGGTATTTCCATGGCGTGCCAAGCCCNGTAAAAAACCCTGAAAAGGTGGATATGCATATATTCCGGGAAAATACTGAAGATATATATGCTGGAATTGAGTTTATGAATGGGAAACCGGAAACAGAAAAAGTAAAGAGATTTCTGATTGACGAAATGGGGGTAAAGTCTATAAGATTCCCTGCCACTTCTTCAATAGGCATTAAACCTGTTTCAATTGAAGGGACAGAACGTCTTGTAAGACAGGCCATTAAATTTGCAATTAATAAAAAACTGCCTTCAGTTACTCTTGTCCATAAAGGGAATATAATGAAGTTTACAGAGGGGGCATTCATGAAATGGGGATACGCTCTGGCCGAAAGAGAATTCGCGAATAATGTTTTTACATGGATGCAGCATAAACTGATAGCTGAAAAACAGGGTATTAATGTTGCCGATGAAATGCTTAAAAATGCAGAAGCTGCTGGAAAGGTTATAATAAAAGATGTTATTGCTGATGCATTTCTCCAACAAATCCTAACTCGGCCATCCGAATATTCGGTTATTGCAACATTGAATCTTAACGGAGACTATATTTCTGATGCGCTTGCTGCTATTGTGGGTGGAATCGGAATTGCTCCGGGTGCAAATATAAATTTTGAAAGCGGACATGCTATTTTTGAAGCGACTCATGGTACAGCTCCGAAGTATGCTGATCAGGATAAAGTAAACCCTGGTTCTGTAATTCTTTCAGGCGCACTGATGTTTGACTATTTGGGATGGGATAAGGTTGCTGAGAGCATCTATTCAGCGCTCGAACTTACTATTCAAGGTAAGAAAGTAACATATGATTTTCACAGATTGATGGAAAACGCTACCTTGTTGAAAACCTCCGAATTTGCTGATGAAATTATCTCTAATATCAATTCTCAAACATTTTAATATCGTTTCATATGGTAGACAACAACTATTTTGTAAAACTGGAGGAGTCTGTAAGAGTTTCATGTCAGATTAAAAATGAACTTTTTGATGAATTTGAGGTGAAACGTGGTTTGAGGAATAAAGATGGAACCGGGGTTTTAGTTGGATTGACAAATATCGGCGATGTAGTCGGATATAAAAAAGAGGATGGGAAGGTGATTGCCATTCCTGGTAAATTATTGTATAGAGGAATAGATATTGAAGATATTACCAGGGGATTTCAGAAAGAAGATCGACATGGATTCGATGAAACAGTTTTTCTGCTGCTTACCGGACATTTACCTGATAAAGAAGAACTGACTGCATTCTCAGAGCATATGGCTTCGTTGAGGAATCTGCCGGATGATTTTACTAAAGACATGATTTTATCCATGAAAGGTAAAGATGTCCTCAATATTCTGGCCAGATCGGTATTAGGTTTATATACCCTTGATGAAAATCCAGATGATATCACTCTGCTTAATATGATAAAACAGTCTATTAACCTCATTGCAAAATTCCCTACCATTGTTGCTTATTCGTACCAGGCCTTAAGACATTTGTATAAGGGTAAAACCCTTTCAATACGTCACCCTCAGGCAAATCTGACGACTGCCGAGAATTTTCTGTATCTTATTAAGGGTGACTGCAAAGGTTTTTCAAAACTTGAGGCTGATCTTCTTGATCTGATGCTCGTTCTTCATGCTGAACACGGGGGTGGAAATAACTCCACCTTTACAATGCGTGTTACCAGTTCCTCCGAGACTGATATATATTCTTCAATAACCTCCGCAATAGGATCTTTAAAAGGACCATTGCATGGAGGCGCGAATGTGAGAGTACTCGAAATGATGGAGGATATGAAATCTAACATTAAAGACTGGACAGATGAAGAAGAGGTGAAGCAGTATCTTTTAAAGATCCTGAATAAAAAGGCAAATGATTGTTCCGGAAAAATATATGGGATCGGACATGCTGTTTATACTATTTCGGATCCGAGAGCTTCAATTTTAAAAGCAAAAGCAAGGGAGCTGGCTATTGAAAAAGGACGGCTTAAGGAATTTGAACTCTATGAACTTGTAGAAAGGCTTACTCCGGAAGTTCTCAGAGTGTTCAAAGGTGAAAGATTTACCAAGGTAGTCTGTATAAATGTTGATTTTTATTCCGGTTTTGTATATGCCTGCCTTGCTATATCAAAGGAACTTTACACTCCTCTCTTTGCAATCGCAAGAGTTTCCGGATGGTGCACCCACAGGATCGAGGAACTGACTTTCTCTGCGAAAAGAATCATCAGACCAGCATTTAAAAATGTCTATGGCAACCGTGAGTATATTCCTTTAGAGGGAAGATAAATTATGGATGAAACAATTCCCGGATATGAAGTGCTTATTGTCGGAGGAGGTGTTGTAGGAACAGCTCTGCTTTACACTTTAAGCAAGTATACTAATATCAAAAGTATTGGTCTGATTGAAAAATATTCCGACTTTGGGCTTGTAAACTCAGCATCGTACAATAACAGCCAGACCCTTCACTTTGGCGACATTGAGACCAATTACTCGATAGACAAAGCAAGNAGCGTGAAACAGATGGCTGATATGGTTATGAAGTACCTTGAGAGTGAAAAAGAACACTCATCGGGTACGAAGTTATTCAGCAAATATTCAAAAATGGTTCTCGCCGTAGGCAAAAACCAGGTTCTGGAGTTGAAACAAAGGTTTGTTCCATTCAGTGAGCTGTTTCCTAAATTGAGAATCATAGAGAGGGATGAGATCGGGAGAATAGAACCAAGNGTACTGGAAGGTCGGGACCCAAANCAGGAGATCATTGCTCTGGTTACGGAAGATGGTTATACAGTTGATTATAAAAGNNTGTGTCATTCATTTGTCGACAATGCCCTGAGGAATAATCCTCAACTGGATATACATCTGAATACAAAACTGCTTAAGATATCCAGAAATNATGATCNGTATTCTGTTCTTACTGATAAAGGAGAGCTAAAGTCATCAGTAGTNATAATTGCTGCCGGAGGCCATAGCCTGATGATTGCCAAATCTCTGGGATATGGAACGAACCTGGCAGTATTATCTATGGCAGGGAGCTTTTACACCGCACCAAAAGTGCTTAATGGGAAAGTGTACACAATGCAGGTACCTAAACTGCCTTTTGCTGCAATTCACGGAGATCCTGAGGTTCACAGTGAGCTGATAACAAGATTTGGTCCGACAGCGAAGCCCATTTTTCAGCTTGAACGGCATAACATGTCAACATTTACAGAGTACTGGAAGACTTTTGGAATAGGATTAAGCCCAATACTCAGCCTGCTAAAGATTGTTTCAGATAAGACACTATTAAGCTATATTTTTATTAACTTTCTTTATGATCTGCCTTTTATTGGAAAGCGCCTGTTTATAAAGGAAGTAAGAAAAATAGTTCCATCACTTAAGTTATCTGAACTCAAATATGCCAAAGGTATAGGCGGCACACGGCCACAAATTGTGAATAATACAACTCGAAAACTTGAAATGGGGGAGGCCAAACTTTCAGGCGAAAAAATCATTTTTAACATAACCCCTTCTCCAGGTGCATCAACCTGTCTTGGAAATGCGTACTCAGATACTCAGAAAATAATAGAGTTTTTGGGGAATAAATTCAAATTTAATAAAGATGCTTTTGAGAAGGATCTTATGTAATTATTTTTGCCTCCCCTGCCTGAAGGAAACCATCCGGCCATCGATGCCAATCTCTTTACCTTCCTGCTTACCAGTTTCTTTCCGGTGAGGTCGGGTTCTGAATCACAAGTATCCTGTTCATGGAATTAATTTATTAGTGCAGCAAGTGCAGCCCCGACAAGGCTCGATTGCTGAACTTCAATAAATTCATAAAACCTTTGTTTTTCTCCTTTCAGATATTCCTTCAGATAAACTTCAAAGCGGGATCGGAGATTATGCATTTTATAAAACGTCGTACCTTCAATAGTAATTAGTATTGGTCTTTTTTGAGATTTTCCTTTATCTGTTTTAAGAATTACAGCCGCCATATTTGAAGCGACAAGCTTGGCAGAGCGGTCAATCAAACATTCAATAATCTCAATAAATCCTTCTTTGTCAGACGGATTACGTATACAATTGACTAATGCTCCACAGTATGACCCCGGGTTAGAAACGAAATTATTTGTATCCTCTGACGACAACGCGTTTATTGAGTCTAATCCCAGGGCTGCAGTATCTGAAAACACACCTTCTTTTGCAGCTGATTTTAATGCAGTCAGGCAAAGGTCCCCGAAATACCCTCCGGCAAACATTTTTTCAAATTTGTAATTCCCTGGATTTGCTGTAGTCTTATCAAATGATTTATCAATATCTGTCTGTGGAACTTTCCCGAATGCTCCCGATTCTATGTTTATAATTTGGCTTTTTGACAGATCAAGATTGCTCGTTTTCAAGATGTTGTTGTTTGTTTCAATATAACAGGTGTTTGTGCCTGTACCAAGTATAAATCCGATAAATGAGTCGTATTCATGGCCAAATGAAGCAGATTTTCCAGCAAGAAGTGTTGCAACAGTGTCATTTAATAATACAATTTCTTTTTCTTCCATTCCTAGGGCCTCAAGAAGGTTCTTGCCAATCAGCTCACCTACAACGCCTGGAGCCTGAACCTCTTTGGTAAATTGAAGTAGCCTGCCATCTTTGTTGGGGATAATTTCAGTCGGATATGAAAAACAGAATCCAATTCTGTCAGAAAGTTCTGCATTTGGTTTGACATAACCGGCAATGATTTTAAAGAATTCAGCTTTTGATATTTCTCCATCAAGACCGGGCATCCTTGCATTCATGAGATTACTCATTTCGAGTTTACCCATTTTATTAAACCGGATGAGAGCTGATCTGAAATTAGTNCCTCCTGCATCTACTGCAACAGCTGGTACTTCAGTAAGAAATTGATTTTCAGCCTCAATATATGTTGGAATCATTCGTAGTGTGCTCTCTTTCCCGACAAGTCCATTTTGCATATCTGTGATAAAAAGATCAACAATCTGTTGGGTATTGATGTCATTCGCACTCAACTTATGATCTTCAATGAATTTCTTAAAGTTTTTCATATGAACTTGTTCTTAATTTGTCAAACCTTTAGGTTTATTTTGCTCTCAGAAATCGATCATTGCTTTCATTACCCCGTCTCTGTACTCAGTTACCAGATCAAAAGCCTCTTTCGTCATCGCGAAAGGGAACCTGTGAGTAACCATATTGTCAATATTAATCTCTCCGTCTGCCATAAGCTTGAGGGCTTCCTCAACACAATCTACCTGTCTTCTTATGAATTGGAGTGATATCTCTCTTCGACGAGTTGTTTCAACATCCATTGTCCATTTGTCGAATTCGGGAATGCCTACCACTACAAGTTTTCCTCCCGGCTTTAGTAATTCGACAGCCTGATCAAATGCCTCCTGTTTTCCGCAGCATTCAAAAGCAATATCAATGCCAAGTTTCTCTTCATTATAGATCTTTTTTACAATGTTCTCCTTATCAGGATTACCTGCCACTAAAGCCCCTTCTTTACGGGCAATAACCAACCTGTCATCTATCCTGTCTGTAACATAGATATTCCCGACACCTTTAGTCCTGGCTGCCAGCATAACACTCATTCCTATGGGTCCAAAGCCAAATATCCCAATATTTAAATCCTTTACTCCACCGGATTTTTTAACAGCATATACTCCTATTGCCATAGGTTCTGAAATTGACCCATTGTCGGGTGTAAGTATACCTTTCAGAGGGAAACAACTTGTTTCAGGCATTATAATATATTCCATGAGACAACCTTCTGCTTGTCCAGGGCATCCTAGAAACCTGAGTTTCCGGCATGTATGATGTCTGCCTGCGAGACACTGGTCACACTCCCAGCATGGCATTGCTGGCTCAATCGCAATCATATCGCCGGGTTTAACTCTTTTTACAGATTTACCGACTTCGACGACTTCTCCGGCTCCTTCGTGTCCAACCGTAAAGGGATATTGGACCTTCTGAGTACCAATCTGACCCTGAGTATAGTAATGTATATCGGACCCACAGATACCTAAAACTGACATTTTTATTTTTACATCATTGGAATTTACCAGTTCTGGTTCGGGAATTTCTCTCATTTCCATTTGCCTGATTCCTGTGAGCATCATTGCTTTCATCTTATCTCTTATTTCTACAACAAATATAATTAATACATTGCCATCCTTTACCGTTTGCCTTCAGGTAATTCAGCAAGGTTTGATATTTTGTCCTGTTTCTGATATTAAAGCTAAATTTAGTAAATTCACCTTTTCACATATTTTCAACAATTAGTTCAGATGCGAAAAATTTACGCGATAGGAGAAACAGTTCTTGATATTATCTTTNAACATAATCAACCGCAGAAGGCGACAGCAGGAGGCGCAATGCTGAACAGTGCGGTATCACTTGGCAGGATTGGTCTACCGGTATATTTCATTAGTGATTATGCCGGTGATAATGTCGGTAAAGTAATAGATACCTTTCTTTCAGAAAACAGTGTCGCGACAAACTATGTTGATCATTATAAAGAAGGTAAAACAAAACTGGCAATCGCATTTCTTAACGAACGCAATGATGCGAGTTACACTTTCTATCAGGATTACCCTGAAAAGAGACTGACGATTGATTTTCCAAAGATCATGAAAGATGACATCATTCTTTATGGGTCTATCTATTCTATTACTCCGGAAATCAGAAAGAAATTAGTTGACCTTGTAACTAAGGCGAAAGAATATGGTGCTTTGGTTATTTATGATCCAAATTTCAGGCTATCGCATTCCGCTGATCTGGCGACTTTAAAGCCTATGATTATTGAGAACATGCAAGCAGCAAAACTTATAAGAGGGTCTGATGAAGATTTTAAAAATATTTGGGGTGCAAATAATCCCGATGAAGCCTGGGCTGCTGTTAAGAATTATTGCAATTGTCTGGTTTATACAGCTAATTCCAGTGGAGTTTATGTCAGAACCGTGAGTTATTCAGGAAAATTTGATGTACAAGTAATTGCTCCTGTAAGCACAATCGGAGCAGGCGATAGTTTTAATGCCGGTATGATGGCTGCAATTTACCTTAACAAAATCTCAGCAGATCTGCTTGATACGATGGGGGAGAAGGAATGGTCACAAGTTGTTTCAACCGGGGTAGATTTTGCAACGAATGTATGTATGTCTTATGAGAACTATATCTCCCTGGAATTTGCTGAAAAATTTAAAAGCAGATAAGTATTATTTTCACTCTGTGGTTATCTACTTCTCTTAATTTATTGTACTCACCCCCTTCTTCCACCTCTCTACTTCGTAACTACCCTTAATACATATCTTTACATTTTATTAGACATAATTTTGATAAAGACACCGGAGGTGTCAAACTCCATCCCGGTAGCTATCGGGAGCCACAGTCACGTCTGTGGTAGTAATTAAGTGTCTATTTACAACACCGGTGGTGTTGAATCTAATGAAGTTAATCTACATATTTTAGCGTATTCAACTCCCTCCGGGGTTGATTGATCTAATTAAATTTCGACCGCGGACGCTACCGTGGCTATTGGAATTAAATGCCTCCGGCATTATTCTATTATACTAANTATCATAATAACTACCTTTTAATAAGTATAATAAGAAAAGATTCGTAAAAAGGTAGATCCAAAGCATAGAGTGGGTTAGGGAGTGAGTTTAAATTGGCTTCGCATTTGCCAGAAGATATGTCTCCGCCTCCAATGACCAGATGAAATCGTTTTTTGCAACAATTTTATGAAGTCCGGCATAAAATGGATCCTTTTTTCCTAATTCACCAAGCATGGAGATAGCTGTAAGAGGCATCGATATATTGGTGTATATCAGTTTTTTACCACCAGTTATCTGAGGCAGGTTTAATGTAGTATCAACAACGGAATCAAGTCCACCTATATGGGTGATCATTATTGCCGGATTAATCCTTCCTTCACCCATCAGTTTAAGTGATTCTCTCATATCATCGGTATTGCCTCCTGAAGTACCAACGATATGGGTGAAGGCATAATGAACATTATAGAAGTTAAATTCTGCCTTAAATTCAGGATTTAAAGGGCCGGCAAAGAAATTAAGACATCCGTCAAAACCCAGTATTGAATCACCCAATTCAATTACCGGTTTGACAGGGGCAAAAACAAAAACATCATCAAATCCTTTACCTCCCGTAATATCGCGAAGATATTTTACCGGATCTTTCATCTTCCCGGTATTCACAAATATTAATTTAACTCCTTCCTCTAAAGCATGTTCCTCTGTGAAGATTGAAGCAGCTCTGGTCAGACGATTATCATCAATGTCGGTAACTACTAGTAATGCTGGTTTTCTCTCCTGGTGCAGAGCATAATCAATAGCTCCAAGCCCCATAGCTCCAACGCCTGCAAGTATTGCCATTTTACCATCCTTCCTGATTCCCATATTATGAACATAGGTACCTGGTGGTACATGATAACTTGCATGAAACGCTCCAACAATACACGACATAGGTTCTGAAAGAGAAGCAGAGAAATATGCTTCCCCATCATATACCAGAAGACAATCAGCTTCCATAACGATAGAAGGGATTATAATATATGTTGCATCGCCTCCAATATACCGGTAAGAGTATCCTGGTGCGTTTAGGGTACCCATCTGGCTCATGGCAGGTTGGATTGAAAATTTTTGTCCGGCTTTGAATTTATGCTTCCATTTCATCCCAACTTCAAGGATCACTCCGGCAAACTCATGTCCGATAATAGTAGGATTTATATGAATGTCATCAGGAACACGCTTATGATCAGCTCCCTGAATAGCCGCTTTATGTGACGACATGCAAATGCTGTCGGAGATTACACTCGCAAGTATCTCATCTTCCTTCAAGTCCGGCAATTCAAATTCTTCCAGTCTCAGATCCTTCTTTCCATACATCCTTACAGCTTTAGTCCTCATTCTTAATTCTGATTTCGTTTGTTCTTCATTCGTTTGTTTCCTATCCCAGCATCACCTGCCCTCCTGTTACAGGGAGTGCCTGCCCGGTTTCATATTCCTGATCGATAAGGTAAAGGAGAGCCTTCATAAGATCCTCAAGTTTACAACCTCTTTTCATGGGAACCTTCTCCTCATAAAATGCCCTGACATCATCAATGCTTTTAGCTCCTGGGACTTTCCCCGTTTTAAGATACTGGACAAAAAGGCCATGGTTAGGATCGGACCAGAGAGGACCTTCGTAGTAGTTGCCGGGACAAATTGAATTGACTTTTATTCTGAATGGTGCAAGCTCCATTGCAAAAGATTGAGTCAGTCCAATTCCCCCGAACTTGGCCCCTGCATAGGCAAAATTCCGGTTGCTCCCCCTTAATCCCGACTTTGAATTGATCTGAATTATATCAGTAAAATATCCTGGCTTCTCCTGATTTTGAAGTTTCATAACTTCCGAAGCATATTTAGCACAATAAAAATATCCGTTGTAGTTTACTAAAGTCGTTCTTGAGAAAGTTTCAGAATCCATCTCGTCAAGCCCGCCGGATTTTAGGATACCGGCATTGCTTACAACCAGATCGAGGCCGCCAAACTCCCTTACAGTTGATATAAAAAGCTCTTTGACAGAGGCTGCATCAGAGACATCAGTCTTTACAAAAATTGCCCTGTTATGCGTTTTTTTCAATGATAAGCGTATGGCAAAATCTCTTCCGGCTTCTTCATTCAGATCAGCAATTACAACATTCAGATTCAATGAGAAAAGAGATTCTGCTATTCCGGCTCCGAATCCCTGGGCTCCTCCTGTAATGACTGCAATCCTATTATTCAGTTTGGTTACCGAACCGGGTAGCTGTGTAACTTTTCTCCTATTGTTTTCAACTTCCCACTTATCGATGAAATCTACTTGTTCGGGGATTAGGAACTTGATCCCTCCGCAAAGTGAAGCATAATAACTTATCTTAATGAGATCTTCATACACATCGAGGCATGCTTCAGCATTTTTGAAATTATCTTCAACGGCAAAAACACCCATATCCTTTATAATAAACACTTTAGGTATATAGCCATATTCACTTATAAAGTGAGGCAATTGATATCTGAATGAATCAAGTATTTTTTCAGGAGTAGATGATTGTTCAATATACAGGTATCGAGTTTTACAGTAAACTATAATATCAGGAGTCAGTGGCAGAGAGATTTTATGAAACTCCTGCTGGTTCTGATAGAATCGTGCAATAAGAGAATTATTACGAAATCTTATTACTCCGGGTTGATCTCCGGAAAGAAGAATCCGTAAGGTTGGAAGAACTTTATGAAGGATCGGATTGTATGGTAAAGGTGTAATTTCTGTGATAGGAGGTACCTGTTCCTTAATTTTATCGATTATTTCCTGATAGATATTCTTAATTTCTTCGGTGGTATCAGCTCCGACGAACGATCCGTGATTTTCAAGAAATATTATCCTGGGATCGTGCGAAAACTTCGCACGGTATGTTACAATCTCTGATTCAAGTTTCTTGAATAGTGTATAACCAGGATCAGTATATGGAACAAAAAGTACGCTTTCCCCGAAAAGCTTTTGGGTGAGGCTCTTTGCATTCCTNCTGCAGAGTATGCCATTGATAAGAGTTGAATGCAGGTGCACCACAAACTTGTACTGAATAACCTCATGAAGTGATGACTCAACTGAGGGTCTCTTGTCTTTGCCTTTAACGATCATACTTCTGAACATATCTTCTTTTACCTGTTCCTCTCTGACTGCAGTGTCTTCAGAATAGGTCCCTGTCGATATGGAATGAAGCAAATGTCTGTCAAGTGCGACCAATCCTTCTTCAGTCAGGTCGGCCAGCGATTGGCCGCTGGCTTTGATCCATATAGTTTCATTATCCTTGAATGAGGTATTGCCTCCACCGGCGATTACATACTCATTTTTTGTACCGAAGAAATTTGAAATCTTAATAAGATCATTTATTTCAGGTTTCATGGTCATATTTATTTATGAAATATTCAATAACCAATTGTCCAAGATTTATAAGTTCGCTTGTCTGTTCTACACTGTGCGTACCATCGGGTAATACGTATCCCTGTCTTCCATCAGCCCTTAGATACTGATGAGCAGCTATCACACAAGCTCCTTCATAGGCTATCCTTTTTAGAGAGTTATCAAGCGGAACTGAACCTCTTGTAGTTACAGTCAGAGGAATCATCTCCGGAGTATTATGCTCAGTTCCGAATGTTATTATAAACCCTTTTTGATGAAAGAAATCAACGAATTTTTTCAGAAAACCAGCATCATTTCTTCCTGGGATAAGTTCAATACACTCAATCCCAAGATGNTTTAGAGACTGATAGAGTTTTTCAGGATCTGATTCAAACTCTGTGAACCGGCCTGATGAATCATCAAGCAATACAGGATAGCAGGGTATCCCTCCGGCACTAATAATTATCCTTATTATTTTCCTGAGTTCAAGAAAAGAATTTTCATCTTCATCAACAAATGCTGCTCCTCCGCTTGTATGCTGGTTCAATTTTGCTTTCATAGCTTTAATATGAGCAAGACTCTC
>JGI20214J51650_10000580_pt1 | contig 22925 bp, 26 predicted proteins | sample WetSurMetagenome_FD_51650 | JGI IMG/M metagenome (IMG submission 51650) | reverse complement strand
CACACCACCAGATGCAATCTGACGCATCACGCCCCCTGCTGCCGCCGACTTGTACGGCAGGCTCCCGTCCGACTGTGTACTGCCGACTACGATCTGGTCTCCTGCCACAAAAGTGATCTGAGAACCGACGATCTCGAAGCACGTATCCGGTGCGGTGAAGTCAAGGTCGTCGCCCGCTGCTCCGCACCCCCCTCCCCCGCCCGTCGCATCCACGCGATAACGCCCGCCATCCTTGGTCGGCATGAATTCGATATATGTAGAGCCTGCAGCTAGAGGTATGCGCACGCTATTCGGTACAGCCGTGCGCAGATCGCGCCCGATCCGTCGCAAGGCGGTATCCGCAATGTCGGTCATCTCGGCACGGCGTGCACTGTCCGCATAACCCTGCACCGGCGCGCGAATGAATACCGCGACCATTCCGCCGATGATGCCGGTAATCACGATCACCACGACCATCTCGACCAGGGTAAAGCCGCGATGCGATTTCGGGTAGGAACGCATCAGTTTCCCGCCCTGTAACCCGTCACGTCCAACGTCGCCCCCGTCGGGTCGGCGACCGTCACGGTGATCATCACTCCGCTGCCCGCCGTGATGGGCGTGCCGCCCAATGTGGCGATTTGCGTCACGGACACATTGGCGATGTTATAAGCCTTCAAATTCTGCACGGCTGTATTGGTGGAAAAATCCAGTATGCCATTTGTAGTGCTGTAACCGTTGTAATCGCATACGGAACTCACATTGGCTCGCACTGCGTTCGCACCCAGCGTGCCTGCGCATGCCGTGCCGGACAAAGCCTGCAACTTGATCTCTTCCAGCATCGATTCGGCGACCGCCAGTGCCTGTTTGCGTATAAGGGAATCGGCGCTGTGCCTTGTGACCAGATCCATCACCAGCAATATCCCCGCCAACGCCACGCTGATGATGACGATGAACATGATGAGTTCGATGAGGCTGACACCGCGCTGCGTTGGAAATTCTTTTTTAGTGGACATAGCCTGTTTCCGTTTCCACCGTGATGGGCGCGTTGCCGCTGACCGTGATGCTCTGCGGTGCACTCGGTCTGCCCAGTGCATCGAAGTTGAACGTTGCCGCAGTGACAGTCACGCCATTGGATGCGGACACTGTATATGGCGCACTCCCGGTCGCAGGGTTGGTCAATGGATTGCCCGGACAACTTGCTGCCGCATGCACTGTACTGGGGGGAGTCGTATCGTAAGTCAGGGTGACCGCATTGCCTGAAATCACCACACAGATGAAACACCGCTGCGCGATTGCCGCTTTTTGCGCATAACGCAAAGTGGAAATCACCTGATCGCGAACACCCCGGTTGTCGTAAGTATTGATATCAAAGAATCGCGGCGCAGCCACCATTGCGATAACGCCCAGAATGACAATGACGGCAACCAGTTCCACAAGCGTAAAGCCGCGCTGGATTTTCATAAGTGCACCTGATTGCCGTGCTTCAGCCTGAACACCGATTGATTGTTCGGTCTCATGGATGCCCGCTTCGACTTGTACCGAACTTTGACACATGCCCGACGCCCCTTCAAACCAGGAACCCATACGGGGTTGCAGTGTAACAAAACCTTCCGACAGACAAAAACAAGGGAGGTCATAACCTCCCTTGTATCTTCAAAACACGTCCCCTGCGATTATGTCGCCTGTAACGCCTCAGTGATTAATTACAACCAAGGTATCCAGTTGGAGCGTTCAGAACGATAGTCGGCGCAAGCCCAACCGATGCAGGTGCGGTATATGAAACTTGACAACTCGCCGCTGTCGTCACACCCAATGGTGTAAATGTACGAGGCCCGGCGCCCGTGATCGTGTAAGAACCGCTGTTTAACAAACCGGCAGCGGTATCGATTCCTCCAGCTGCTGCAGAAGGATAACCGTTTGTCAACGTAATAGTCTGACCTTCCATCGTAATGGTTGTTGCCGTGGAAGAACCAGCCACCAGCCACTGTGCGTGTGCCAGACTGGCCGCAGAATTGATTGCCCCAAGTGCGCCTTGAGCAGATGCAAATCGAGCATTGGTCGACAAGTCCGCAAACTTAGGCAATGCCGTCGCTGCCAGAATACCCAGAATCACGATCACCACGATCAGTTCGATCAGTGTAAAACCTTGTTGCTTTTTCATAATATTTCTCTCCTAATGTATTGAAGGCTGCAGCCTTGATTTGCCTCTTCCCCCTGTTTTGCACGATGCCGCAGCATCATGTTTTAACAGCTGCGCAGCCAATCTAGAGGAAAATCCCCATGAATACAAGCAAAATCGTTCTCGTAGCAATGACTTAGGATGAACGGTTAAAGTATTACCGACAAAAGGTCAGTGGTAATGGCTAAACCAGAAAGTCAGTAGCGCAAGCGTATAAAGACTACCCAACACCAACAGGATCCCGGCTTGTCGCGCATATTTGTATACAAATTCATCCAGCCCTTCGCGCCGTACTTCCAACGGCTTCAGCCCGCGACGTAACGATATCCAACGGTTCGCGTCCTGTTCGAAGTCGCGCAACATGCTGGGGCGCAGCAACAGAAACAGACTGACGAACACGGCAAGCAACGTTCCCAGCAAGGCACTCAACACCATTGCATCCAGTAATCCACCGACCAAACCTTCCGGCAAATAGAAACGCCTGGAAAGTCCGATGACGGCGCTTGCCCGATCCATTCCGACGGTAAATGAATAAATAATGTAAGCGGAGGCCAGCAAAATCAACCAGGCACTGGCTCGGTGATGGCGATAGAACCACGGGTCGATGGCTACGCTGCGATCCAGCGTTTGATCCAGATGACGGGTGGATACCCAGCGGTTGAGGAAACTGCCGGTCACACGTAAACGATGCGGAGACCACAGCAACAGCGCGCCAACAATCAGACCGGCAAGGCTGCCCAGCATCAGAAACAAGGCGGCAGAGCGCAATAACAGGGCTTCGACGATGGGGCTCACAGGCACCTCTCAATCAAACCAATGGTAAGGCTCGGTGGGCTCGAACAAAGTCGAGGCCAGTTCTCTTTTGCTTCCAGCCGTACGACCAACAGGCGATTCATACTCAAGCCTAACGTGAAAACGTATCCACTTCTGTCCGTCTTTGCCCGGGGTGAAGTAGTCACTGCGATCCAGAACATAAATCAGCTCATGCGACTTCAGGTCGAACATCCAGTGTCCTGGCGATACTGTCTTCGGTGTCGGATCGAAGAACTCGCCCGCGTAATTCTTTGGCTTTTGCTGCAACCAATCCATAGGATTGTCGTTGGCCAGAGCATTCAACCCTTTCTCCGCCCCGGCCCCATGCGCCATCAGCGAACCATAGTGCATGATCAAGGCGCTTTGCATCGCCCCCGCCATCTGCTCCACGACCGTCTTTTCTGCCTGTTCCTGATAATAGGGAATTCGCGACAACAATGAACCTGCCAGTATCGCGACGACGCTGATTACAACGATCAGTTCGAGGAGGGTGAAACCTTTGGAGGATACGGGATACGGGATACGGGATACGGGCTGAAGCCCTTCCTCCCCCGAATCCTGTATCCCGTATCCCGTATCCTGACCAGTCATCTGTGCAACGCCACTTTGCCCAAATCCCACATCGGCAAAAAGATGCCCAGCGCGAGAACCAGAACCATGCCGCCGAGCAAGACGATCATGATGGGTTCGATGTTGGCGCTCAGGCTTTTGATCTCGTATTCCACTTCGCGCTCGTACATGCCGGCGATCTCGAACATCAGGCCGTCCATATCACCCGTTTCTTCACCCACGGCAATCATCTGCAACACGGTCGGGTTGAACACGCCGGTTGCCGCCGCGGTGCGCAGGATGCTCTCGCCGCGCTCCACACCGTCGCGCATCTGCTCGACACGGCTGCGCATGAATTCGTTATCCACCACCAGCCCGACCGAGTTCAGGCCCTGTACGATGGGGATGCCGCTCTTGAACGAGAGCGCCAGGCTGCGGGCGAAACGCGCCAGTGTCGCCTTCATGATGATCTTGCCCGCAATCGGAAGATGAAGCTTGTAGCGATCCCATTTGTAACGGCCATCCACGGTATTGATCCAGGAACGAAAGGCGACCACCGCACCGATCAGCAGCGCCAGCAGTACCGGCCAGGACTGCACCATGAAACCGGAGAAGCCCATCAAAATCCTGGTCATCAGCGGCAGCTCGGCATGGAAACCTGCAAATACTTTGGCAAACGCCGGAATGACGAAGATGTTGACGATAACGATGGCGATGCCCATCGCAATTACCACGAACATCGGATAGCGCACAGCCGCCTTGATGCGGTCTTTCATGTCTTTCTCAAACTCAAGATGCTCATACAGCCGCAGGAAGGTGATATCCAGCATGCCGGTCATTTCGCCAACCTGTACCATGCTCAGATAAAACGGGGAGAACACTTTGGGATGGCGGCGCAACGCGGTGGAAAGTTCGCGTCCGCTGTCGAGACTTTCCCGCAGGTCTTGCAGCATGGCGGCAAATGCGGGATTCTGCGTGGATTCCTGCAGTCCGGCCAAAGCGCGCATGATCGGCACGCCCGCCTTGAGCAGGGTATACATCTGGCGACTGAACAACATCACTTCCTGTGTGTCGACCTTCTTTTCCATCGTAAGCCTGTTCCACAGGCTTATCTGAGCGCCGCTGGTACTGCGAACAGCCTGGGACGTCAGCCTAATGTCGGTCGGTGTGATGCCTGTATTCAGCAACTGGTCGGCGACGACTCCGCTATCCGCCCCTTCCAGCGAACCCTGCACAAGGTCGCCGCGGCTGCTTCTCCCCTTGTAAGCGAAGACCGGCATCAGTCTTCAACTTGGTTGCTGATGCGCATGACTTCCGACACACTGGTGCGACCCAGCTTCATTTCACGCAAGGCAGCGTCAAGCAGGGTCTTGCCTTTCAGATGATCGCGCGCAACCTGCATGAAGTGCGAGTTATCGTCATGTGCGGCGGCCTCGACCAGTGCCTGTCCCATCTCCAGCATTTCGTATACGCCCATGCGTCCGTGATAACCCGTGCCGTTGCAATGCGAGCAACCGCGGCCATGCAGCAACGTACTCCAATCGCCACTGTCGACGCCTTCCGCTTCCAGCCATTCGCCTTCTTGCGGCGTAGGAATGTGTTTTTCGCTGCAACTTTCGCACACGCGGCGCAGCAGGCGTTGTGCCAGCACGGCCTGCACCGACGAGGCCACCATGTATTTCGGCGCACCCATGTCGACCAGCCGGAACAGGGTACCGGCGGTATCGCGCGTGTGCAGTGTGGACAACACCAGGTGGCCCGTCATCGCGGCGCGCATCCCGATCTGTGCCGTTTCGGCATCGCGCATTTCGCCGACAAGGATGATGTCCGGGTCCTGGCGCAAGGCGGAACGCAGCACGCGCGAAAAAGTCAGTTCGATCTTCTCGTTCACCTGCACCTGATTGATGCCGGGCAAGCGGTATTCCACCGGATCTTCCACGGTGATGATCTTCTGGTCGATGGTGTTGATCTCCGCCAGACCGGCGTACAGCGTGGTGGTCTTGCCGCTGCCGGTGGGGCCGGTGACCAGTACCATGCCGTTGCTGCGCTGGATGATCTCGCGGAAGCGTTTGAGCATGTCCGGCGGCATACCCAGCTTGTCCAGGGTGAGGAAGCTGCCGCTCTGGTTGAGCAGGCGCATCACCACCGATTCGCCGTATTGCGTCGGCATGGTGGAAATACGCACATCGATCGCCTGGTCGCGGACGCGCATGTTGAAACGGCCGTCTTGCGGCAGTCGTTTTTCGGAAATATCCAGGCCGGACATCAGTTTGAGGCGTAAGGCCAGGGCGTTCGCAATCTTGCTGTCGGTCTCCGTTTGCAGGTGAAGCGCCCCGTCGATGCGGAAGCGTATCTGCAAGCGCGATTCCTGCGGTTCGATGTGGATGTCCGAAGCGCGCACCTGGGTCGCATCGTCGAACATGGTCTGCAACAGTTTTACGACCGGTGCTTCTTCGAGTCCGACCGAATCGCTCAAGGTACCGAAGTCGACGTAGCTATCGCCAAGGTCTTCCGAGACTTCGCGCGCCAGACCGCTGATCTCTTCGGTGCGGCGATAGACGCGGTCGATGGTCTCCAGCAACTGGCCTTCCGTAACGACGGCAACATCGATATCGCGCTTTAGCAGGCGAGCGATCTCGTCAAAAGCGAACAGGTCTGTCGGGTCTGCCATGCCGACCAGCAGCGCACCGTTGCGCTCTTCCAGCGCAACCGCCCGGAAACGGCGTGCCTGGTTCTCCGGCAGGCGGCGCACGATCTCGAGATTGACGTTGTAGTACTTGAGGTTGATGAAGGGAATGTTGAGTTGCTTGGCGATGCCTTCGGAAATCTGGTCTTCGCTGACGAAGGCGTTATCGACCAGCACGCGGCCCAGCTTTCGGCCGCTGCGCTTTTGCTGCTCCAATGCAAACTGGAGCTGGTCCAGTGAAATGAGTTTCTGCTGTACCAGCAGATCACCTAAGCGGATTTTCTCCGGACGCGCCATAATTCCCCCTTGTGACTATGCAGACCCTGGTTGACAGGGACGGAAGTTAGCCGTTTTTCCCTGTACTGACAAGCCTTCTGAGTGTTTTCTTCATGTTTAACGTGATCTTGTACGAACCAGAAATTCCGCCCAACACCGGCAACGTCATCCGTTTGTGTGCGAACACCGGCGCTCGGCTGCACCTGATCCGTCCGTTGGGGTTTACGCTCGACGACAAGCATATGCGCCGCGCCGGCCTGGATTATCACGAATATGCGTCGATGCAAGTACATGACAGCCTTGCCGCTTGTTTGCTCAGTTTGCCGCAGGCACGTCTGTTCGCCTTTACCACCAAGGCTGTACATCACTACCACGAAGTGCGATATCAAGCTGGGGACGCTTTTTTGTTCGGGCCGGAAAGCCGCGGACTGCCTGAATCTGTGTTGGGATCGATCACGCCGGAGCGGCGCTTGCGTTTGCCGATGTTGCCGGACAACCGCAGTTTGAATTTGTCGAATACGGTGGCCGTAGTGGTGTTCGAAGCCTGGCGGCAATGCAACTTTGCCGGCAGTCAGACCATGAATTCGCTGCCGGGCTGACGACTCAGCAGCGCCTCGACCGCTTTGCCCACAGCAAGGTCTTCATACAGCACGCGATACACCGCTTCGCAGATCGGCATTTCCACCCCGCATTGCAGGGCGACGCGATGCACTTCTCGGGCCGTGTACACACCTTCCGCCACATGCCCCAATTCATCGAGAATCGTCGCAAGCGACTTGCCTTGTGCCAACAGCATGCCGACCTGACGGTTGCGCGAAAGATCGCCAGTACAGGTGAGTATCAGGTCGCCCACTCCCGACAGCCCTCCCAATGTTTCAGCGTGACCTCCCATCTGCAGACCCAGCCGCGTCATCTCGGCCAGTCCGCGGGTAAGCAAGGCTGCACGCGCATTCAGGCCCATATGCATGCCATCGCAGATACCTGCCGCGATGGCCAGTACATTCTTGATCGCTCCGCCGATTTCGACACCCACCACGTCGGTGCTGGAGTAAATGCGCAAACGGGAATGGTGCAGTGCCTTCGCCGTGCTTTGCGCGAACTCGCCATCGTCGGATGCCAGCGTCAATGCCGTCGGCAGACTTCGCGCCACTTCCTGGGCAAAACTGGGACCGGACAGCACACCGCGCCGAAAGGAGGCAGGCAAAGTATCGGTGACGATCTGATGGGGAAGCTTCGAAGTGCCGCTCTCGAAGCCTTTGCATACCCATATCACGGCAACTGGCACGCTCAGTTTGGCAATCTTTTGCAACGTGCTGCGCAACGCCGCAACGGGAACTGCAACGATGACCAACTCGACACCAGCCAGCGATTCATCCAGATCGGAGGAGAGTTTCAGTTCGACAGGCAGGGTGACGTCAGGCAGATAGCGCCGGTTTTGGCGAGAGCTGCGCATCGCCTCTATTCGCTCCAAATCGCGCGCCCACAGTGTGACCTGGTGGCGCGGGGCGAAACTGACCGCCAATGCGGTTCCCCATGCCCCGGAACCCAATATTGCGATTTTCATCAGTCGCCCCACACATCGCCGGACTTCAGGTAGCCCGTACTGCCGTCCGCATGGCGCACTTTGACCCAGCCCGTACCTGTAGTGCCGAGCCATTCCAGGCCGAGTTGCTGGGTGGCCTTGAACACCACTTCGGCATTATTGTCGGGGCTGCGACGCACGGTAGCGGATGGCACGGTCACCATGACAAAACGTTTACTGCTCAATTGGCGCTTCTCGATCCAGAACAGCTTTCCCGAGTTGTCGCGCACCTTGACCCAGTTGTCCAGCACAACCACTTGCTCCAAGGGCAGGTAACGTGTGGCTACGAACAATTTTTTCGCTTTCAGCGAATTGGCGTCGTACAGGATGGCGGGCTCGGCGACCGAAACAAAGTCGAAAGCGTGAGCCGCATGGCTCACGCCCAGCAACAGTAGCACTGTCGCCAGGCGTCTCCCCAACCTTAGACTCGCGCAGCGATTCGTTCGTCCCCTCGCCCTACGGGAGAGGGTTAGGGAGAGGGCAACGGGCATGTCGAGTTTCATTATCGAAGATGACGCCCGTTAGTGCTTGACCGCCTCGGCAGCCTGGCCTTCGGCTTGTGACTGCTGCTTTTGCTGCTGAAAGAGCCCTTCGAAATTGATCGGATTGAGAATAACCGGTGCAAACCCCCCTCGTACCGCCACGTCCGACACCACTTCGCGCAAATAGGGATAAAGGATATTGGGACAGGCAACCGCCAGTACTGTTTCCATATCTTCCGCGGGCAGATTGCGTATCTGGAATATCCCGGCCTGTTTGGCCTCGATCAGGAACAGCACTTTGTCCTTTCCCGGCAGTTTTGCTGTCACCGTAACTGTTACGGTGACATCGAATAAGCCTTCTTCGAGAGGCGCAGCCTGGGTTTGCAATTGCAGGTCGATCTGGGGATTCTCGCGCTCCAGAAATATGCCGGGAGCATTGGGTATCTCCAGGGACAGATCTTTCACGTACAGTTTTTCGATATTGAAAATCGGTTGCATGTTTGTTTGTGCTGCTTCGCTCATAACTTTTCCCCTAATGATTGTTCGCCAACATGGCGTCCAGCTTGCCCGCCCGGTCCAGTGCTGCCATGTCGTCGTATCCCCCGACATGTTCGTCATTGATAAATATCTGCGGTACGGTGCGGCGTCCGGACTTTCGAATCATAACGTCCATCATCTCGGGCTGCAGATCGACGCGTATTTTCTCGATATCCTTTACTCCCTTGCGCTGCAACAGATGCTCGGCGCGCACGCAATACGGACAAACCTCCGTGCAATACATGACGATCTTGGCCATCATTTCTCCAACGGCAGGCCTGCTTTTTGCCAGGCCATAACGCCACCGTTCAGGTTGTGAACCTGGGCAAATCCCTGCTTGCCCAGGACTGCACAGGCGGAAGCGGAACGCTGACCGCTACGGCACACGGCGACAATGGGACGCTCGCGATATTTTTCCAGCTCACCGACCCGTTCCAGAAGCTTGCCCACCGGAATGAGTTTGCTGTTCAAAATATGGCCGGCATCATATTCGCTCTGTTCGCGCACATCCAAAACCAATGCGTTCTTGTGATTGATCAATTGCATTGCCGCCAAATGATCGACCTCTTTTATACCGCGCAAGCGGTTGCCGAAGAACGACCAGAACAGCATCGCTCCGCTGGACAGTGCGATCAGGACTGTCCAGCTGTTATTTAGCAGGAATTGCAGCACGTCGGTACTCCTCGTATTTTTGGGTGGCGAATTCTAACAGAGCGGAAAAACGCGCGGGGTCCTTACGCGCCAGCTCTTCCAATTCAATGCGCGCCGAAGGGTAATCCAGGGGGTAAGACCAGATGGCACGCTCTAATTGCGCCCTGGCGTCCTCCGGACGATCAGACAGCGCAAACAACGCAACTTGATGATAAACCAGAGGGGCGATCGGAATGTAACGTAGCGCGCGTCGATTCAGTTCGAGCTTCTGCTCCAAATGGTCGGTGCTGAGTTCCATCGTACTGGCAATGAACAACTCGGCATAGGAACTCAGCAACGCAGACTGGTGGACCGCCATTAATTCACTTTGGACTAGCGGAATGAAGCTTTGATCGGTGGCAGTCTTGCCTCGCATCACCAGTGCGTTCTCCAGTCGTTTGTATCCCAGGAACACCTGCGTCAACGATAGCGCGCCCAACACCAGAACGATGGCGGCAGATGCGCGCCCTGCATTGCGCAACTCCAAACGATAGGTCGTCGTATCGAATATGCCCAGCATGATCGCGGCTACCCCCATGAAATACAGGTACCACAGCGGGTATTCAAGCAGACTGTGGATGCCCAATACGGCCAGAACGGCATAACCCCACCAGTGATAAATCGTGAATTGCGCTCCGCGCACTGATTGCCAGAACCACATGCCCAGCGTAGCCAACAGAATTATTACTCCCGACAATCCGGCTTCCGCTGCAATCTGCATCACCAGATTGTGCGCGTTGTTATACAAGCCCACCAGAGCCGGATTGCGCAATTCCGCTGCAAGCTGAAAATGCTCGAAAGCAAACTGCCCAAACCCTGCCCCCAGTAGCGGAAATTGAGCAAAAATCAGCGCTGCCTCACGCCACAAGTGCAAACGGATAGCGCCACTGGCATTATCCCCGAACAAACGCTCCGTCGTCGTTACGCTTCCGGTCGTACCTTCCAGCCAGGGTATCTGCACCACGAAGTGCATTAATCCGAATGCCAGTAGCAGCAGCAATGTGAAGTACAACAATGGTCGTAGCGTTTGGTTACGCCGTTGCCACAGGAAAGCCAAACCGGCAGCGGACAATAAATACAGCCAGGAACTGCGCGACCCGGACAGCACCATGACAAAAAGCATCGGGGTCGCTAGCAGTACCACTTGCCAAATGCGCATGGAAAACCTTGCATACAGCAACCCCAGCGAAATCATGCCCAAAGCGATGTAATTGGCATAGTGATTCGGTTGTGCCAGGTTGCCATACACCGCGTAGGAAGTCTTGGCGGTAATGACCGGATTCAGGAACGTGTTCCAGCGGTAATGCTGCAGGATTCCGGCCAGCGTATTCAGCTCTGCCCCGACCAGCAGGCATATCGCCAATGCAGTCGCCAAAGCCGGCAATCCCAACTCAACCCGCAGACGTTGCCCCAGCATAATGAGCAATGCTGCAAACATGAAGTACAACGCCAGAAGCATCAAGTGGTCGAAGTAGGTAATGCGCCCGGCAAGAAACTGCACCATCAGCAACAGCATCAGCCCAATGGGCAACATCACGATGCGAGGTACTTCGGGCGCTTGCCAATAGCGGCTTGTCAGCAACAGCGGCATCGCACACAAACCCAGCAAGCCTGCACCCCACTCCTGGTAGAAGGTGGTAATGGGATAAGCGTGGTTGTAGTACAGAAAAGGCAAAACCCACATCAGGCCAACGAAGGCCAAACTGATGCGGGCAAGGCCGAATGACAAGGAAGAAGGTTTGTTTAGCAACTGCCTTTGATACCGAAGCGGGCAAGGATGCTATTCAGGGGGCATATCTGCGTGAAACCACTCTGGAACAGGTTCAATCCGACGAAAGCGGTGAATAGCAAAAAATATTTGCTGACGAACAACGGACTAACTTCCACACCCAATGCCAATGACAACAGGATGAAACTGCCTGCCACAATACGGACTATTCGTTCAGCGTTCATTTTCAAAACTCCTCAAGGTCGGGGATTTTACTGGAATTTCATGTACAACATGGCTTGATGCAGCACTTGGCCGACTGCGGCCAGAGGAACACCAAAACCGGTCAAGTCGAACAAAACACGTCGCGCATCATCCCCACCAGTTTGAGCGTGCGAGGATCGCCTATGCGGTAGAACACCCGATTGGCGTCCTTGCGCGTGGCCAGCACGCCTTTATCACGCAGGATTGCAAGATGTTGCGAGATATTGCTCTGAGTGGTACCCACGCTGTCCACGATCTCCTGGACGCTTAACTCGTCGCCCGCAAGAACGCACAAAATCTTCAAACGCAACGGATGCGCGATAGCCTTGATCGCCAGCGATGCTTCCATGATATGTTCATCTTTATCGATCAGTTTATTCGTCATAGTTTCGCCTGCCATCTTTGGAAGTGGGGGCATGTCTCACCCCGAAATCAGCTAAAATCCCGCATTGATGCACTATAGCTTCATTGCGCGCTAAATCAGCAACTACTTATATTTTGATATCTTGGTGAGAAAAAAGCCAGCATGACCGCACAATCGACTCAAGCAATCACTCCCGTCCTTCTGCTCATTCTCGATGGTTTCGGCTATCGAGAGGATACCGATTTCAATGCGGTTGCCGATGCGCGCAAGCCGAATTGGGACAAGCTTTGGAGTGAGTATCCGCACACACTGATCAACGCATCCGAGTTGCGCGTCGGATTACCTGTCGGCCAGATGGGTAACTCAGAAGTGGGGCACTTGAATATCGGTGCCGGGCGCGTGGTATATCAGGACCTGACTAAAGTCGATCTGGCCATTGAGAACGGCAGTTTCTACACCAATCCCGCGCTTGTACAAGCTGTAGAATCCGCCAGGCGACGCGGAACGGCCCTGCACATACTCGGCCTGCTGTCTCCCGGCGGGGTGCATAGCCATGAGGCACACATACACGCCATGCTGGAACTGGCAGTGCGCGCTGGGCTGAAAAAAATCTTCATCCACGCTTTCCTCGACGGACGAGACACCCCTCCCCGCAGCGCCGCCCAGTCTCTGCAATCACTTCAAGACAGATGCGCACAACTCGGCGCGGGACGTATCGCCACCATCGTGGGGCGCTTCTTCGCCATGGATCGCGACAATCGCTGGGAGCGAGTGCAGATCGCCTACGACACGCTCACTTTGGGCAAGGCGCCGTTCGGCTTTGCCACTCCCCAGGCTGCCCTGGATGCGGCTTATGCGCGCGGCGAGAACGACGAGTTCGTGCAGGCGACCATCATCGGCGAATCCGCCGCAATGCAGGACGGGGATTCTGTCGTGTTCATGAATTTCCGTGCCGACCGTGCACGCGAGATAACACGCGCCCTCACCGACGACAAATTCAACGGCTTCGCGCGTCCCCGCTTCCCCAAGCTGGGGAACTACACCACTTTGAGCAGCTACGGAGAGGATTTTCATCTGCCCTGTGCTTACACGGCCGATTCTATCCATAACGGTATCGGCGAATATCTTTCCAATCTGGGCTTGAAACAACTGCGTATCGCCGAAACGGAAAAATACGCGCATGTCACTTACTTCATGAATGGCGGCAGGGAACAGCCCTACCCCGGCGAAGACCGTACGCTCGTGCCTTCACCCAAAGTGGCCACTTACGACTTAAAGCCGGAAATGAGCGCATTCGAAGTCACCGACAAACTCGAAGTCGCGATCCGCAGCAGGCAATATCAAGCCATTCTGTGCAACTATGCCAATGGAGATATGGTCGGCCATAGCGGCATCCTGGAAGCAGCCGTGAAAGCGGTGGAAGCGCTGGACACCTGCATTGGACGCGTAGTGAAAGCGATGCTGGAATGCGGCGGCGAGGTACTCATCACGGCCGATCACGGCAATGCCGAACAAATGCGGGACTTGTCCACACAGCAAGCCCATACTGCCCATACGCTCAATCTGGTTCCCTTCATCTACATCGGGCGCAAGGCAAGCATCGCCGAGGCCGGTACCGGCGCGTTGCAGGACGTCGCTCCTACGTTGCTTGCGATGATGGGGCTGCCGCAACCGCCGGAAATGACCGGCAAGTCGCTCATCCATATTCTGTGACCGTATTGCCGCGCTTCGCTCTGCTGGCGATGCTGCTCCTCGCGGGAGCAGCACAAGCCACGCAGCAGAATGATCTGGAAAGATTGCGCAAGCGCATCTCGGCCTTGCAGCAGGATTTTGATAAATCCAGCGAATCAAAGAACGAAGCGGCGGATAACCTGCGCGAGTCTGAGCGCGCCATCAGCAACAGCAACCGCAAACTGCACGAGCTCGCACAACAGCAGCAATCTGCCAACCGGGAACTATCGCAATTGCAGCAGCGCGCCTCGGCAATTGACAGAGAGCTGCAAGGCCAGCAGGCCATGCTTGGGCGCTTGCTGTACCAGCAGTATATGGACGGAGGCGAACAGGAGTACCTCAGGTTGCTACTCAATAACGACGATCCAAACCAGATCGCACGCGAATTGCGCTATTACGAATACATCGCGCGCAACCGCGCTGCCACACTGCAGTCCTTGCGCAACGGACGTGCCAGGTTGCAGGCAGTAACCGATCAGGCGCGCAAAAAAAACGACGAAATCGCTTCGTTGCAAGCGGAAGAGCGCGACCAAAGACTGCTTCTGGAACAGGACAAACGCACGCGCCAGCAAATGTTGAACAAGATATCGCTGCAAATGAAGCAACAGCGCCGTGAGATCGGCCGCTTACAACGCAACGAAAGCCGTTTGTCACAATTGGTCGAGAAACTCGCGCATGTCTTGCCCGACGCCCAGGCGGACGGCATCGCATTCAAGTTGCTCAAGGGCAAACTGGCATTACCGGTCAAAGGCAAAGTGACCAACAAGTTCGGCGCACGACGCCCGGAAAGCACAATGGCCTGGACCGGCTGGTTCCTGCGCACCTCCCCCAACCAACCGGTCAAAGCAGTGGCTGCCGGTCGTGTGGTGTACGCCGACTGGTTACGCGGCTTCGGCAATCTCCTCATCATCGATCACGGACAAGGTTACATGAGCCTGTACGGCAATAACGAGACGCTCTACAAGCAGGTAGGCGATAGTCTGCGCGGCGGTGACCTTATCGCCTCCGTGGGTAGCAGCGGCGGCAACGCAGATTCCGGTTTATACTTCGAGTTGCGTTTTGAAGGTAAGCCCTTCGACCCAGGCAAATGGGTCAGGCACTAAAATCAGGATCGCCTTTCACGTTTGCCCTTTCTCCCGTTTGCGGGATAACCAGCAACTTGGCTATCGTTCTTTTGATAGCCTGTTCGAATGGCTAGTTGTTTCAACAGAGAGTTAGTGATAGGGAAACGGGCACAGCAAGATTCAACATCCGGGGTGGTATATTTACCATGCCCGTTAACGAGGAAAACCAAATGAGTCGTCGCTTCAAGGAATACGGTCTTGTTGTCATCGGTCTGGTGGCTGGCATTCTGGTCAGCCTGAATTTTTCCGCTGTTGCGGATAAAGATACCGAGCTGCCGCTGCCGGTCGAGGAGTTGCGCGCCTTCTCCGAAGTGTTTGGCCGTATCAAGAGCGATTATGTCGAGCCGGTGAGCGACAAGACTCTGATCACCTCAGCCATCAATGGCATGTTGAGCGGACTCGACCCGCACTCCGCCTATCTGGATGCCGATGCTTTCAAGGAACTGCAAGTCGGAACGCAGGGCGAGTTCGGCGGGCTGGGCATCGAAGTCGGCATGGAAGACGGACTGGTCAAAGTGATATCACCGATCGAGGACACGCCCGCTTTTACAGCCGGGGTCAAGAGCGGCGACCTCATCATCAAGCTCGACGACACACTGGTGAAAGGCCTGACCCTAAATGACGCGGTGAAACGCATGCGCGGCAAGCCTGGCAGCGCCATCGTGCTCACCATCCTGCGCAAAAGCGAACCTAAACCTTTGCAGATCAGCGTAACGCGCGCGGTCATCAAGGTACAGAGCGTAAAATCAAAACTGGAGGAACCGGGATATGGTTTTGTGCGCATCACCCAGTTTCAGGAACATACCGGCGAAAATCTGGCTGCTGCGCTGAATAATCTGCAGAAGCAGAACAACGGTGCACTGCAAGGGCTGGTGCTCGACCTGCGTAATGATCCGGGTGGCCTGCTGACGAGCGCAGTCGGGGTTTCCTCCGCATTCTTGGCCAAGGATGCACTGGTCGTCTATACCGAAGGACGCACCGTCGATGCCAAGATGCGCCTCACTGCAAACCCTGACAATTACCTGCGCGGCAGCAGCAAGAGCGATTACCTGAAAGATCTGCCCGATTCATTCAAGAAAGTACCAATGGTTGTACTGGTAAACGGCGGCTCGGCTTCGGCTTCCGAGATCGTCGCCGGTGCGCTGCAGGACCAAAAGCGTGCCGTGATCATGGGTACGCAATCGTTTGGTAAAGGCTCGGTGCAAACCATACTGCCATTGGGCAACAATACGGCTATCAAGCTCACGACCGCCCGCTATTTCACTCCCAACGGGCGCTCGATCCAGGCCAAGGGCATCGTGCCCGACATCGTAGTCGAAGATCCGGCAACTGCCAGTTTCGATAATGCATTCCGCTTGCGCGAAGTCGATCTGGACAAACACCTGAGCAACAGCCAAGGTGAGGACAGGAGTGAGTCGACAACAAAAACGAACAAGATCGAATCAAAGACCAAGGATAGCGACGGCGGCAAAGTCGAGGTTGCCGAATTCGGCGCGAAGAACGACTACCAGTTGAATCAGGCCCTGAATCTGCTCAAGGGCTTGAATATACTGCGCGGGAAGTAACGTGATTAATCCGTTCGAACTGCAAAAGGAACGTCTGCTGATCTTCGGTGACGACCCGCCGAACCAGCTTTTTCAGGCGTACCTTTTATTGATCGGACTGGAGAATTTTCACGTTGAAATCGGTTCGCAGCCGAATAGCCTGTTGATCCGCTACAGCGTTCAGCATTACTCTCTTGAAGCGTTGGAAAAGGCGCTCACCCGTGAAGGCTTTCAACTGGAATACAGTCTGCTCGATAAGATCAAGAATCAACTTATCCATTACTGCGAAGACGTGCAGTACCATAACCTCAAGACTCCTGAACCCAGAACCAAGAACAACTCGCAAGAGATATTCGTCAAAGCATATGAGCTCCATTCGCATGGCAATCATGACGACACGCCGAAGGAACTGCGCGAATTCAAGTAATAGCCAGACTCTCGCCACGGCAACCTCTTCAGACTGGTGCACTTTGCAGCTGATTTGCTTCAATTTCATAATCCGGTATTGCGTCAAAATCCACCACCGTATTTCGCCCTGCATCCTTCGCCCGGTATAGTGCATTGTCGGCATTCAGCAGCAGCGCGCTCGGTACGATCTCTCTCAAATCGCCAACACACCAGAAGCCGGCTGAAGCTGTCAGACGCTGATGCGGGGATTGCAGGTTCTCGATGTCCAATGCAAAAACCCCTTGTCGCAATTTCTCAGCGAACTGTCCTGACTCTTCCCGATCCAGCCCAGAGGTTACGATACAGAATTCTTCCCCTCCATAACGAAATACATAATCTCCAGCTCTTAATGCTGCGTGCCTGAGGGCATCTGCAACTTGTTCCAGCACGCTATCGCCAAACAAGTGGCCATAGTTATCGTTGAACATCTTGAAATAGTCGATGTCCAGCATGATGATAGTCAGCGGCAAGCCGTTACGCCTGCAACGGTTGATTTCGCTCGCCAATACCTCTTTCATATAGCCACGGTTATAAGCCTTGGTAAGTGGGTCAATGGTTGAAAGGTGCGCCAGCTGTTCGATATTCTTTTCATTGTGCCTCACCAGCATCAGGGTTATGANCCCCAAAATCAGATAGGCAGCAATTGATATCGCGACTGAAACTGGGCTGAGAGAGTCGTGGCGCAGTATCATTACCGACGAAAAACTTACTGCACCCACAATGACCCACACGATGCGTTGGCGCGTCTCCACGATGGGTGCGAAGGCGATGGGGAATATCATCATCCATACGTCCAGATGCATTTGATCGCTGCTGATGTTTACGCCGTATAGTATTACGCACAGGATTGCCATCGCAAACCATCCAGCGTAGTGCTGTGAGTCACCGCTGTGATGCCGTGTGCGCCATTGCAACCATAAAACAAACAATGCGAAAGCAAACAGCACGGCTCCTCTATCGGGAGTTTCGATGAACAGATAATTCAACATGGAAGATGGCAGAGAAATCATCACCGCGATGCGAAGATGCATGTGCAACACGGCGGCCCTGAAGCGCTGAACGGAAGAGCGGGTCATGCCTGCACTCCAAAAAACCTTTAATTTATTAAGGTTACTCTCAAGCCGTTAAATATGAAAGTTTATTTTTCCCATTTAAGCCCTGTATTACCTGGCGAAAGGCTTTTTATCCAGCATCAGGTTCCATAGCTCCTTCCAGGTATCCCAGTCGTGCCCGCCAGACTTGACGGTCACGCAATGTTGCGGGATGTGCTCGAGTAAAACCTTACCGGCTCCTCGATATCGGTCTTCATTTCCAAAACCCAGGTAGATGGTAGGAAATTTTCCCGTCCCGAGCGGACTGTGCCGGATCTGTTCGAGTAGTGCACGTTCATGGTCTCGGCCTCCAATCTCTCCTGCATGCCAGTGGGCGAGGCCACCTGCCGTCTCCACCTCAGCGATAATTCCGCGTGTTCCCAGAAAAGGCGCAAGCAGGAACACGCCCTCGATTTCTGCCGTGCGCTGTGTGGCGCAGATCATCGCGCCCGTTCCGCCGAGCGAGATTCCCAGCAGCCAGATACGACGATAGCCATGCAAACGAGCCTCATCCAGTGTCTGATGAAGCAGTTGTTCAATGCCAGCGCGATCAAGATACAAATCGGTATGTGTATCCAGGGCAAGTACATCAACCGGCAGATTCCTTTCCCGCAGCGCTTGAACAAAACCATTCTCTTTCAGATACCGTGGCGTATTCCTGGCACCCGGCAGCATGAATAGCAGAATATGTTCGTTCGATTCGACAGGTGCAATATCGTAAATTGCGTTTGCCGGCAGACGCATATCAGCTATGGTTGATTGGTTTCTTGCGTAAATCGAAGTCGGAAAAATATATATGATGCTCTGTTCCCAGTTTTTTCAGATGCATTGTCTCACCCTTGCCCGGCCCCAAGCCTTCCGTCACAAGCTCGTCTGCGGCAACCGGTTTGAACGCTACCCGGAATATGAAGACCGGCTTTTCAGCGAACGTGAATGCGCCTATGAGCAGGCCGTCTTCATGCAGAGTGCGCACCGATTGCGGCAAAAGGCCGTCATATTTACTGATGATCTCGTATTCGCCGACGTAATCCAGCATGCGCGGCGGAATGGTAACCGGCTCTATTTTTTCGTCGATCAGCATGGATCGATTGTTGCTCTTCAAGACCAGAACATCATGCCCATCGATTCTGTGCAGGGAAATACTCAATTCTTCCAGAGCACCGATCTTTAGAGGAATGAAACCAAACAGTATGAATCGAGCGCCGAATTGATTTTCTTCGCGCGGTATCAACTCCAGCTTTTGTCCCATGACCTCAGCCACAAGATCGCCGGATCTCGCACTTACCTTTACAGGCCCGATCAGCGTATCAAAATATCCGTCGTAGCCTCGAATATCTGCCTCGCCAAGTGGAACTTCCTTTGCTTTCCTGCTCTCTTTGACAGGTTGAGTAATGCCGCGTTTTGCTTCCGGCGCGAGCTTGTGTGTCTCGGTTGCAACGTTGCCGACCATAGCCTCTGCCGTCACCGAATTGGACACCACCACCACTCCCAGTTTTTGTTCGGGCAACACCACCATCAAACTATGGTAATTAAGCGTGGTACCGCCATGACAAGCCACCGTACCAGCGCTTGGCACATCTATTCCGCTCAGCCCCCAGCCCAGCCTCATCTTGAAATCGAAGTCCAATTCCACATTCGCGTTCTGCACCCAGAACATCTCTCGCAACGATTCCGGTGTCACAATTTGCCTGCCGTCATATTTGCCATCCGCAAACACCATCTGCATAAAATGGATAATATCGCTGGCGCTCGAGATCAAACCTCCGGAGGGAAGGTCGTGTAATGGTATGGCCTCAATCTCTTTACCCCTGTCGTAGCTTTTGCCAGGGATTCGCGACGCGAATTCCGAAGGGTCATGCCGGCAACAGCAGATGGTTGTTCATATAGCATGCATAACATTCGCCGCTCTGTTTTTCTATGCCTGCACCAAGCAGTGTCACGCCACGATTTGAATAAGCGAACACATAGTCGGGCGGATAAGCCATATATTCATCTTTCACTGCTGTGACTACTTCGGTGAACGGGCCCGGATTTCGTTCGCTCATGCCATGTACCCAGTTGCATGGCAATCCGGAATGGTGCGTCATGATATTGCGCGGCGTGATCTTGTTGATGTCGTCGACGCGGCTCTTGATTGAAAATTACCGCAAGTATTTCCGCAATGGCTGGTCGATGTCCAGTTTTCCCTGTTCGGCGAGTTGCATCGTTGCCGTAGCTGTGAACACTTTGGCGATGGAACCCAAGTGATACAACGTGTCCGGCGTTGCCTTGAGGTTTGCCCGTTTGTCGGCGTAGCCGAATCCCTGCTCCCACACAACTTGCTGGTCATCTACAAGCGCCATGCTCAGACCAGTTACATCGGCATTATCCATCTCGCATGCGATCAGCCAGATGATGTACTCTCTGGTATAAGCGTAATCCCCATATACGATGTCAGTTGGTTTTTGCGGAGGTGTGCTGCATGCGCTTAGGGCAATAATTGAAATTGCACCAAATATTCTGCTTGCTTGCACAGCCACTCCTTGTCATCTATACACTTAATGCGGCATTGTATAATGTTGCGAAAATCCAATATGTAACGTCACGATGTTTTTTCCCTGCCACAACTGGAAGCCGACGCTCGCGATCAAGTTTTCCATACTGGTTCTTGCCATTTGCGTAATCATTACCCTGTGGCTAAGGTCGCTCTGGCCATGGACGCTAGGCATCGTTTTAATCAATCACTTGATCCTCACTATTTCCGGACTGCTGCCGCGCAGCTCGTTGCTGGGGCCGAATATCATTTGCTTGCCGGCTGATGCCAAACAACGCGGCGAGGTCGCCATTACCATTGACGATGGACCCGACCCTGAAGTTACCCCGCAAGTGTTAAATATTCTTGATCGCCATGGAGCAAAGGCCACTTTCTTTTGTATTGGCAAACTTGCCGCTCAATATCCTGAATTGTGCCGCGAAATTATTCGTCGCGGCCACTCCATTGAGAATCACACCCTGTCCCACAAATGGTATTTTTCATTGCTCGGCCCCTGGAGCATCCTTCGTGAAGTTCATGGCGCCCAAATACTGCTGGGCGATATCACCGGGCGGCAACCGCAATTTTTTCGCGCAACGGCCGGCTTGCGAAATTATAAACTCGATCCCGTGCTCGCACATCTGGGCCTCCGCCTGTGCAGCTGGACCAGGCGCGGGTTCGACACTCGTGTGAGCGATCCTGATCTGGTTTTCAATAGGCTGGTGCGTGACCTCAATTGCGGCGATATCTTGCTGTTGCATGATGGGAATTCCGCCACAACCCGTGAAGGAAGACCTGTCATCCTTGATGTATTGCCGCGCCTGCTGAATAGTTTGGCAGAACTAGATCTTCATTCCGTCTCACTTCGCTCAGCCATCAAATGACAGAACACTTTCGTCGCACCTTGCTCGCCAGAGCCTCGCAGCCTTACCGTGCCGCGGGCTTTTTTGCATGGAATTTCGCCAAAGGCAAACTTAAAGGCGATCCTGCATTCCTCGGACTCCTTGCACATGGATTGATACCAGATGCCAAGCGACTGATGGATCTCGGCTGCGGCCAAGGTCTGCTCGCATCATGGCTGCTTGAAGCCCGGACACTGTATGAATCCGGCAACTGGCCTGCTCAATGGCCTGCTGCACCTAAAATAGAGAGTATCTGGGGATTGGAATTGATGTCCAAAGACGTGGAAAGAGCCCGTGCCGCACTCGGCGGGCGTGCAGAATTCGCACTTGGAGATATTTGCCGCACCGATTTCTGCACATCCGACGTGGTGGTCATCCTCGACGTATTGCATTACATCAGCTATGAGACCCAGGAAGATGTATTGCGCCGCATACGCGCGTCTCTGCCGGCAGGAGGTACTTTCATCACCCGTATCGGAGACTCTGCAGGGGGTCTGCCATTCCATTACAGCAACTGGGTAGATCGTGCAGTGTTCTTCCTGCGGGGACATCGCGTGAACCGTATCTACTGCCGCACGCTAGAGGACTGGCTTGGAATAATATCGCGCAACGGCTTTACTGTTAAGCAACTTCCGATGCACAAGGGCACCCCGTTTTGCAACATTATGCTCATTGCAAAAGCAATTTGATCTGTCGCATCTATCATGCGTTCGCAGTTGGCTCAATGGACACCAACCCCTCCACCTTATATGGATGAGTATTACCCCCTGATCCTATAGAGAACACCAAGCCCTCCAGAGTATCCGTGGGGAAATTACCGGACTTGTCGTCCGATAGCAATGCGAACCTTTGCATTACGCATTACGCAGACCAACTACGATTCGCCAAGAAAAAACAACGAACTTTTCCTAGAGGAGGCAAAGCTCCCCCGCTCTTTTTCAAGCGTACAAAAAACCACCAAGCCGGTCCGGCTCGCTATCCGACAACCGTGAATCAGCCCCGTCCTACTGCCTGATCGGGGCTGCCTTCACAGCCTCCCACCACATTAGTTCGGCTTGCTGATGCCGGGTGTAGGGAAAGGCCAAGTCGCAGCCGGGCGAACTGGGGCCGGTGCAGATGGAGCCAGTGATGTTGCCGCCGGAGCAGCAACTGGTTTGGCTACAACTGCGGCAGGCTTCTTCGCTGCAGCTTTTTTGGCTGCCGGCTTTTTGGCAGCGACCTTCTTAGCTGCCGGCTTCTTTGCTACAGCCTTTTTAGCAGCGGGTTTCTTTGCTGCTGCTTTTTTGGCTGCCGGCTTTTTGGCAGCGACCTTCTTAGCTGCCGGCTTCTTTGCCATAGCCTTTTTAGCAGCGGGTTTCTTTGCTGCTACTTTTTTGGCTGCCGGCTTTTTGGCAGCGACCTTCTTAGCTGCCGGCTTCTTTGCTACAGCCTTTTTAGCAGCAGGCTTCTTTGCTGCCACTTTCTT
>JGI20214J51650_10000579_pt1 | contig 22929 bp, 19 predicted proteins | sample WetSurMetagenome_FD_51650 | JGI IMG/M metagenome (IMG submission 51650) | reverse complement strand
ACCCTTTCGGGCGGCGAGGTGGAGCGGGTGAGCCTCACGAAGGCACTGGGTTCATCCCTCGTCAACACCCTCTTTGTGCTCGACGAGCCTACGGTGGGTCTGCACCCCCGGGACAGCGGGCGGCTCCTTCGCATCTTGAAAAACCTGCGTGACCAGGGAAACACCGTTGTCGTTGTCGAGCACGACCCCGAGATCATGGCCGGGGCGGATCACATTATCGACCTGGGGCCCGGCGCGGGTGAGCGGGGTGGCGAGCTTCTCTACAGCGGCTCCCTGAAGGGCCTCCTGGATGCGGAGAACTCGCCCACGGGAAGCTATCTGCGCGGCACGTTCCGGATCCCCGTGCCTTCGCGAAGACGAAAATCGGCTGCATCCCTCACCATCCGCGGGGCCTCCGAGAACAACCTCAAGGGGATCGATGTCTCCATCCCCCTCGGCGTCTTTACAGCCATCACCGGCGTGTCGGGGTCGGGGAAGAGCACCCTCGGTGTGGACATCCTCTACCGCGCCGTGAAGCGGGGACTCGGCGGCGTCGAGGAGCGCCCGGGCAGGCACGAATCGATCGAAGGCGCCGACGGGGTCAAAGACGTCATCCTCGTGGACCAGAGGCCCATCGGGAAGACGCCGCGGGCAACCCCGATGACCTATCTCAAGGCCTTTGACCCTATCCGGGCTCTCTTTGCTGCCGAGCCGGACGCGAAGGAAAAGGGATTCACGGCATCGACCTTCTCCTTCAACACGGCAGGCGGCCGCTGCGAGACCTGCGAGGGCGAGGGCTTCGAAAAAGTGGAGATGCAGTTTCTGTCGGACGTCTACCTGCCTTGCCCGCAGTGCGACGGCAAGCGATTCAAGCAAGAAGTCCTCGAGATCCGACACCGCGGGAAGAGCATTCATGACATCCTCGAAATGACGGCGAAGGAGGCAATGGGGTTCTTCGACGGGCAGAAGAAAATCACAAAGGCCCTTCTTCCTCTCATCAACGTGGGACTCGGCTACCTGAGGCTGGGGCAGCCCGTCAACACGCTGTCCGGCGGCGAGGCCCAGCGGATCAAGCTCGCCCGCCATCTCGGGCTGGAAAAGGTACGCGATTCGCTTTTCATCGACGAGCCCACCGTGGGGCTTCACCCGCGAGACGTCTCGGTATTGCTCTCGGCCTTTGATAACCTGATCGAATCGGGAAACAGCGTCGTCGTCATCGAGCACAACCCCGAGGTGATCAAATGCGCCGACCACGTCATCGACCTCGGTCCGGAGGGCGGCGATGAAGGCGGACGGCTCGTGGCCGCGGGGACACCGGAAGAGATTGTCAATCATCCCCTTTCACAGACGGGGATTCACCTGAGACCCTATCTTGAAAAGGCCCGCAGGGCCATGCCCGCCCCGGGCAAGGGACAAAAAATAGCCGCAGCAGTGCGCGGGCAGGCCGTGGAGATACGGGGAGCCCGGGAGCACAACCTCCAGGACCTTTCGATCACCATCCCGAGGGACAGGCTTGTCGTCGTCACGGGTGTGAGCGGTTCCGGGAAGTCGACGCTTGCCTTCGACATCATCTTTGCCGAGGGGCAGCGCCGCTACCTCGAGTGCCTCCCCAATTACATCCGGCAGTATCTCAAGATCATGGACCGCCCGGAGGTGGACGATGTGTCCGGCATCCCGCCCACGGTGGCCATCGAGCAGCGGACGAGCCAGGGGGGGCGCCGCTCCACCGTCGCCACCCTCACGGAGATCTACCACTACCTGAGGCTGCTCTACAGCAAGCTGGGCGTCCAGCACTGCCCGGGATGCGGCGAGCCCATCGTGTCGCAGACGCCCGAGGCGATGCTCGAGGAGATTGCGCGACGCTTCAGCGGCCGCTCCGTGANCATTACNGCGCCGCTCATCTTCGGCCGCAAGGGCTTCCATCGCGAACTGCTGNCCANGCTCAAGAAACAGGGCTTCAAACAGGCCCGCGTCGACGGACGCACGCTGTCCCTGGATCCCGCGCCGTCGCTGGACCGATTCAGGGAGCACGACATCGATGCCGTCATCGGCAGGTTGAAAGCAGGAGACGTCGCGGGCAACGCGATGCGGGAGATTGTCGGCAGGGCGCTTGCCCTGGGACGGGGCAGCCTGCGGGTCGTCGACGACCGGGGCGAATCATGGAGCCTGAGCGAAAAGCTGTATTGCCGGCGCTGCTCGAGAGGTTTCGAGCCTCTTGACCCGAGGCTCTTCTCCTTCAACAGCCGCTACGGGGCCTGTCCCCGATGCGAGGGACTCGGCATTGTCGACGATGCCGTATGCCCGGACTGCGACGGTAAAAGACTTCGGAAGGAGGCCCTTGCCGTTCGCGTCAAAGGGAAGGGGATCGCGGAGCTGACAGAGCTGTCGGTGAGCCGCGCCGAGGAGCTGATCCAGTCGTTTACCTTTGAACGTCATGAGGTGCCTATAGCCGAGGGGATCGTGGCGGAGCTCATGCCCCGGTTCCGGTTCCTCAGGCAGGTGGGGCTGGATTACCTGACACTCGATCGAGGCGGGGACACCCTCTCCGGCGGCGAGGCTCAGCGCATCCGCCTGGCGGCCCAGCTGGGCTCGAACCTCACGGGGATCTGCTACATCCTGGATGAACCCACCATCGGGCTTCACCCGCGGGACAATGCCATGCTGATCGCGACGCTTCGAGATCTGCGAGAGCGCGGCAACTCGGTGATCGTTGTGGAGCACGACGAGGAAACGATTCGCGAGAGCGACTGGATCGTCGATCTCGGTCCTGGCGCAGGGCCCCTGGGGGGGCGTGTCGTCGCCCAGGGAACGCTTGGCGATCTCAAGAAAAATCCCGACTCGGTGACCGGCGCCTGGGTGAACGGCCACCGGAGGGTGATCACCTCACGGCTTCGCCCCGTGAACGAGCGGACGTGGCTTACGATCACGGGTGCGAGGAAAAACAATCTGAAGCGGATCGACGCCGCTGTTCCCTTGGAGACGCTCACCTGCGTGACCGGTGTGAGCGGTTCGGGAAAGTCGACCCTCGTGAAGGAGGTACTCTACGAGGCGCTCAGGGCAAAACTCTCGAAAAACGGCCACGGGCCCGGGGCCTATGACCGGATTGCAGGCTGGGAGAAGCTTTCGCGGGCCATCGAGATCGATCACACGCCCATAGGGCGCACGCCCCGTTCGACTCCGGCCACCTACGTGGGGTTCTTCGACGAGATCCGGAAGCTATTTGCAGGGCTTCCCGACTCCCGGATGCGGGGCTACGGTCCGGGGCGATTTTCCTTCAACGTGGCGGGCGGCCGTTGCGAGACCTGTGCAGGGCAGGGGGAGATCAAGGTGGAGATGTCCTTCCTGCCGGATGTCTACATCCACTGCGAGACCTGCGGCGGGAAGCGCTACAACGAAGAGACGCTTGCCGTTCAATACCGTGGGAAGAACATTCACGACGTCCTGAACATGACCTTCGGAGAGGGGCTCGAATTCTTTTCCGCCGTGCCCGCCATCCGGAGGGAATTGGAGCTTCTGGTCGCCATCGGTCTGGACTACATGACCTTCGGGCAGCCGAGCCCGACGCTTTCCGGCGGCGAGGCCCAGAGGATCAAGCTGGCCCGGGAGTTGTCCCTGTCAACGGAGGGATCGGGCAGGACGCTCTACATCCTGGACGAGCCGACGACGGGTCTGCACCTGGCCGACATTGAGAAACTGCTTGCCGTTCTGCAGAAACTCGTCGATCGAGGCGATACGGTCCTCGTCATCGAACACAACCTGGAGGTCATCCGCGAGGCCGATTGGGTGATCGACCTCGGTCCCGAGGGCGGCGAAGGCGGCGGCAGGGTCGTGGCCGAGGGGACGCCGTTCGATCTTCTGCTGCGAAAGAAGGACTCCCACACGGCCCGGTGGCTTGCGCGATATCTGCAGGAAGCGTCAACGAATGATCGTGGGCGCGTTGGAAAAAGGAGGGCAATGTAATATGCCAAGACGTTTTGCAGGGTTTGCCATGACCGCACTGTTCGTCCTGGTGGCGTTCTCCGGATGGGAGAGTGACGCCCTGGCGAAAGATCTGCCGTTCCGGCAAGGCGAGAAGATGGTCTACCAGGCCAGATGGGGCGTTGTCTCCGCCGGCCAGTCCGTGATCGAGATCCTTCCCGACCAGATCGTCAACGACGTCAAGACCTGGCATTTTGCGATGACGACGACGACGAATGCCGGGATGGATATGATTTACAAAGTCCGAGAGCACAAGGAGTCCTACATGGACCTGACTCGGATGCGCACGGTTCTGTACAAGGAGAAGGAAGAGGGAAACCACCCCCGGGATGTCGTCGTCACCTATGACTGGGCGAAGGGGACAGTCACCCGCTACGAGAACGGCAACATGGGAGACACAATATCCATCCCTGCCGGCACCATCGATCCTCTGGGACTTTTCTTCTTTATCCGCATGAACAAACTCAAGTTGGGCGAAGTGCTGGAGTTCCCCGTCACGGACGGCAAGAAGTACTGGGACACCAAGGCAACTGTTGTCCGCAAGGAGCAATTGACGATCAACGGCAAGTCCTATGACACGTTTGTCGTCATGCCCGACATGAAGCGCCTTGAAGACGTTTTCAAGACAAAAAACGAGCAACCGGACCTGATGGTCTGGTTTTCCGCCGATGACAGGCAGGTGCCCGTGAAGATTGAGAGCAAGGTGATTATCGGGACATTTGTCTTTGAGCTGGTTTCTTCCACCTTCTGAACCGGCTGTCCTATCATGCCAATCCGCTGCACTGCCCTCGTCCCTCATCGCTCGACGTACGCCCAAAGTACTTCTTGCGACTGAGGGCCAGTCAGTTGCCCTTGCTTCCTCCTAAGCGTTGAAATGAAGAGTTGGAAAGAGATAGAGAAGTACAATCGCTAATCGTCACTCGCCAAAAAGAAGGCAGGGTCATGGGTGACACTGCCTTTCTGGACTCTAAGACGACCTGCTTCCAGAATCAACGCTCAATCCATGCTGGTTTTTCATATCCGGAGCATGGGATGCATACCGGTTGCCCGTCCTTCGTGCGGATGTAACGCTCGAAAACATACTCTTGGCAAAGGCTGCATTTCGCCCGGTTGAATGAACCCTTGGCCGGGCTGTAGCGGAAATCCGGTTTGGGCTCCACTTTGTAGATGAACTCGTCGGATTGATCGTAGACTCACTGGATGATCTCATCCGCTGCGGCTGCGGGTATTTTCGAAGGTTCGATCCCCTTTTTCCGGTAAGCAAAAAACTCGAATTTGCCGAAAGCATCGAGAAAATCCGGCTTCAGCGCGTAGCGCACGGCCCCCTTTGAGGGTGATAGAACGTCGCTGCCAGCTTCCCGTAGAACGTCTTGGCCATGAGAAGCTTCCCGTAGGTGGCGCCTGTCGCCGCTTGCAGGCCATCCATCATGCAAGCCTGCTTTCTAATCCGATCCTCGAGATCAAAATGATATTTTTAGAGGTTGATTATTCCTGATTTTCTGATTGAACGATTGTAGTTTGCCAGGCATTAAATCAAATATACTGCGAGGTAGTCTTTTACCAGGTAACAGAGGGAGAAATACCATGAGCACCCCCCTATGTTGGCTGAAGCATATCACGTTATCATGAAACGGATGTTGAAAGCGGCCAAGCCCCCTTCTACACGGAGCTTGCCAAGGACCTCGACCAGGATTCTTAAATCACAGTTTCAGCCATTGCCTGAGACAGCTTCAGATATCAGTTATCTTCATATGATCTTTTTCCTGATGGTCTTTCGATCGGCGTCATTTATACTTTGCATATGAAATGCTCTCATCTTTCCACATTACGAAGACTGACTGCCACTGCGTCTGTGACACTTTGTCTCGGCTGCGCCATTCCGCAGACTTATAACTCTGAGCAATATCGGACATTTTCCCTCACTTCCGATGACCTGCGCCGGCATGGACTGGCTTTTATCACCCCGTCCACGGTCACCGGCCAGGAAGAGGAAAAGCAGGCAGTGGCCTTTACGTTCAGCGATGTCCTGTACACCGAGCGTCCGGATATNCCCATCAGGACCCTGCCCCAGACCCTCTGCGCCGTGAACAAGGCGGGTCTGGAGGAGGAATACACGCAGATGTTCGAGGACTACCGCAACACCAGCCTCTTCAAAACGGCAAGTCTGAAAGAGGTTGCCAACGCGACAGGAATGCGGTACCTGGCACAGCTTAAGTTGTCTGGCTTTACCCAGAGCACAGATGGACGACTCAGTGTCTTTGGCCTGCGGGTCATTGATACGAAAGAAGCCAGCATCCGGCTGTTTCTCCAGATCTGGGACTCGGCGGATGGAAGCATCGTCTGGGAATGCGCCGATGAGCTTCAATATTCCATGGATAACCCAANGGAAGAAACGGTCACGTTAAAAAAGGTGCTCGAGAAGGCATCGAAGCACCTTGTCGACGATCTTCCGAAAAAGCCTGATTCACCCACACGTCCCTGATCCTGCCCGCTTTGTCTTTGGGTTGTTTGCCATCAGTTACTGGCCTCTTCGCAGGAGGCGATCAGTGATCAGGGTCAAGTTGCTTTACCGGAAAATCACAAAAAGAAAGGAGAGGAAGCATGGCAAATGTTGAACTGAATTCGAGAGAGGCTGGATTGCTGAAAGAAATTCTCCTACGGTACTATTCCGACATCCGATTTGAAATCGCAGATACCGATGACAAAGAATTCCTCAAGTTTCTCAAGGCAAGGGAAGCATTCATGCGGGGCCTGATCAAGCGCATGGAAAAGGCTGAAATGGAAGGACTGATGACGCCTTGAAGCATGAGGTATCGGGAAACATGTCGTTTATGCTTCCTGTTCATTTCTAACAAGGAGGTGAGATCCCATGGAATCAGCGGCCTTTTTAAAAGAGTGTGACATCTTCCAGGATTTGAACGACGCACAAATTGAAAAACTCGTTAAACTTGCNAAGGAGGAATCGTGTCCGACCGGGACCCTGCTTTACAAGGCAGGGGACCCCTCGACTCAGCTGTATTTGGTGCAACAGGGAAAGGTCTTTCTGGAGATGAAAAGCGATATGGGTCCCGCCCGGCCGCCCATGCAGGTCATCATCGACGTCGTGACCCGTCGGGAGGCCTTCGGCTGGTCCGCCTTCGCAGAGCCTCATCTCCACACACTAAGCGCTCTCATCGCGGAACCTACGAAACTGATCGTCTTTGAAGGCGACAAGATGAAAGTCCTGATGGAAGAAGAATGCGAAATGGGATTTGGAATCATGAAAGGACTGACGAGACTGCTTGCTTCGAGGCTCAATCATACGAGGGTACTACTCATCGGCGAGAGGGCACTGTCGACCCTGACTTCGAACACAGAATACGCCTGAGCCGGATTGCAAAAGAATCAAGAGGGGATAAAAACAAGGATAGCAGTATCTTAAATAAAACGATGACTCCATGAGAATTAGAAATATTCAGCATAGTGTGTATCTCGGAACACTAATTTTTGATAAGAGAATTTTACAGATAGGCAACCCATCAGACCTGCTACGGTACCCATAAATCCGTAAAGGAGGTTTCCCTTGAAGACTCGACGATTTGGCGTTGGGCTTCTCCTCTTGATCGCGCTGCTGCTGCTGCCGCTGATGATTCAGGCAGCCGGTCAGCAGGATCCCCTGATCGGCACGAAGACCATCAATTTTACCCTCTCCTCGACGGAGGACCGGGCGATCAACTACGGATCGGAATACTACGACAAGGCCTTCCTGATCGTCACGTTCTTCCCGGCAGCTTACACCCCCGTTTGAGCGGGCGAGATGCAGGGACACCAGGCGAGACTGGCCGCCTACGGGTCCCTCAACGCCCAGGTCGTGGGCGTCAGCCGTGACGATGTGCAGACCCTCCAATATTGGAAAAAACATCTGAGACTGTCCTTTCCCCTGCTGTCGAACATCTCCGGATACCTGGGAAGCTCCATTGGCGTCGTGAAGGAAGGAACGTTCCCCTTTGAGAGGCGAACCGTCATCATCGACAAGAAGGCAACCATCCGCTTCGTGCGGGACGGGTCACCTGATTATGACGAGATCCTCAGGGTGTTGAAAGACCTCAACGAAGGTAAATAGATTTGAGTGGATTTGCAAACGGGCGATCAACTGGAGAAAGGAGGACGTCATGAAAAGACTTGTTTTCACTCTGACCCTTTGCGTCATTCTCGCGGCCCTGCCCGCGTGGGGCCAAGGCCGCCAGGCGATGGTGGGGGGCGGCATGATGGGAATCCCGATCTGGCTCAGTGTGCCGGAAAAGCTGCTGCCTCCGAAAAATGACGAGTGGGTCGCGAAGCTCCGCGAACTCTTGACCCTAGAGGAAAAGGCCTTTGATCAGTATGCCGTGGATCAGGACAAGTACAATGCGGCCATGCCCTACATGATGGTCATGACCCAGGAGGAGGACCATGTCGAGACGCTGCAGAGGCTTTTCCATGCCTATGGACTCATGACCGGCGAACGGTTTCCCGGGCCTGTGGTGGATACGAAGACTCTCAAGGAGTCGTATGAACTTGCCGTGAAGACGGAGGAAGACCTGATTCCCCGATACCTCTGGCTGGTGCAGAAGGCAGAAGACCGGGTTTCAGCGCAGGTGCTCAACCGCCTGTTGCTCCAGACGCGAATCCACCTGGCAATGTTCCAGCATGCCCTCAGCATGGGCGGACAGGGCATGGGGCCCGGCATGGGGTCCGGCATGGGACCCGGGATGACAGGCCGGGGCATGAGCGGCAGTGGTTATGGTGCCTACGGGATGGGAGCTATGACACCCGGGGGTGTGACAAAAAGTTTGCTGGGGGCCTGCCAGGGTATCCCTTTCTTCAGGCCTGACGAGCCCGTGGCGATGGCCGAGGCAAAAATGCTGATGGAGAGCTGCATCAAATCCACCCGCAACCCGAACCTGAAACTCGGAAAGATCAAGGACCAGGGAACGGATTACCAGGCGGAGATCCTGACGAAGAGCAACATGCTCATCGACCGGATTCTCATCGACAAGAAAACGGGATGGATGAGATCGGCCTATTGAAGGGCGGACAGACCCTCGCAATAGCAGAATGACCCCGGTATTTCTTTGACTGTGAGCCCAGCCGGGCACATGTCAAATCGAAACAGAGAAGGGCACCCCGTTCGGTAAAGGGGGGCCGAACGGGGTGTGAGGGGAANGGGTTGAAGAATAGAGGGTTTGATGTCTTTATGGCATTGCGGTTTGTTTCTTCTGCAGGAGTATGTAGAAATTCCTTTCTTTGTCTACGACCGGCATTGGATTCGGTTCGACAGGGCAGGGTAGATCGATGCATTGGGTGGTGGCATCGCTGCCATCCACTGCCTCCAGTATCAGGTGTGTCCCGTCAACAGATGTGTGAATGGCCGAGGTTTCATACACCGGGCCCGATATGGCGACAACCAGGTTTGCCTCACCGACCCAGAAAGTCACTCCGGAAGTATTCCCCGATCTATAAACGAACTTTTTCATCGGTGACCGTGCAAAACGGGTTTCCCGACAGCCGGCTCCAAAGGGTTCCACTCTGAACCTCAACGGTTGATGGACATCATCGTATCTGTCTTCCCGGGCCATTCGGTTCTCCTCTTTGCATTCCTTCTCCGGTCGTTTTGCCTTGGACGCCCCGACTGTCTGCAAATCTGCTTCAGGAGATGCCGGTTGACAACAAAGATTGCGGAATCCCGATCCGGACAAATGGAAGGACAGTAGCGAGAGATGTGGAGCAGAGTCGTACATTTGCGTATTGAATAATACAGTATCAAGCCATGCAGTAACTATCGGCTGATTCCTTACCGGCTGCTTCGAAATACCTGATTGCTCTGTCAGCAATTCGATTGATGATTCTAAGGGAGTATTCAGATAACACAGCCGGCCAACTCCGCGGTGTTAGTCCTGAGGGCCGTCTTCCCCTATCTCTCAGTATTTCTAAGAATTATCGAAGTCTGTCTTCAGTGTCTGGAGGATGGATAATTCTCATCCTTGACGGTANAAGAAAAGTAAGAACTTTACTTGGAAAAGCTTTTTTGCGGCCGGTAGCGACCATCCAACACCTTTCAAATCTCTCCCCTTCGGCTCCCAGACGGTATCGAATTAGGGAGAATCGTCAGCTCACGTGAAATTCCTATGCCGAAGATACTCATTCACAGGCCCGAAGACTGATCTTCATCCCAGACCGCCAGGTCGGGGAGTACAGCAGCGAAGAGTAAGCCCTTGCAAACCGATTTTCATCGCCGCGGAGAACACCTATGAGAAGCCCCATGATGTCGCGAGTGTTTTTTGCCGTCGTTGTGCTCGTCTGGATTGCCTCTCTCGCAGGAGGACTGACGGCTTGCACGGAGAACAAGGAACCGACCAAAGTCATAGGATTTCCGCAGTCCTTTGCCGATCTGTCCAAGCAGGTGACACCCGCCGTTGTCAACATCAGTACAACCACGACCATCCGTATCCCGGGTAATCTGTTCCAGCAATACTTTGGCCCCTTTTACGGCGACATCCCTGATCGCGAATTGAAGCAAAGAAGTCTGGGCTCGGGGTTCATCGTGGAAAAAGACGGATACATCATCACGAACAACCATGTCATTGATGGAGCAAATGAGATCAAGGTGAAACTGGCGGATGGTAAGGAGTNCACAGCGCAAGTAATCGGACGAGACTCCAAGACGGACCTCGCATTGATTAAGATCTCAACGCTCTTCAAAGATCTGCCGACTTTGCAGCTGGGTGATTCCACTGCCATGCAGGTGGGTGACTGGGTACTGGCTGTCGGGAATCCCTTCGGACTGGAGCACACGGTGACGCAGGGAATTATCAGCTCTTCGGGAAGGGTGATCGGATTGGGGCCCTACGATAACTTCCTGCAGACCGATGCACCAATCAACCCGGGCAACAGCGGAGGCCCCCTCGTCAACATGAAGGGGGAGGTGATTGGGATCAATTCGGCCATCGTTGCTGCGGGCCAGGGCATCGGCTTTGCCATCCCAAGCAATACGGCGAAGATAATCGTCGCGCAGCTTCGCGAGAAAGGAAAAGTTGTGCGCGGCTGGATCGGCGTGTCCATTCAGACCGTCACCCCGGGAATTGCAGCCGCTCTCGGCCTGAAGGAAGTCCGCGGAGTGCTCGTGTCGGACACCGTACCTGGCGGTCCGGCAGAGCAGGGAGGACTTCAGAAGGGAGATGTCATTATTGCCTTTGACGGGAAAAAGGTCAATGAGCCCAAGGATCTTTCATGGCTCGTGGCGGAGACGCCTGTGGGCAAAGAGGTCGACGTAAAACTCATCCGCGAAGGCAAGGAAATTGACCTGAAGCTCAAGATCGCCGAAATGATCGGAGAGCCGATGGTGTCTCAAGCGCCCGGCCCCGGGATCGGTCTCGGACTGACCGTCGATAACCTCCGACCGGAGTTGAGGGAGAAATACCAGATCAAGGCCCGCTCCGGCGTGGTCGTCCTGGGGGTTGTGCCGGGAAGCGCTTCCTATCTGGCCGGGCTGCAGGCAGGAGATGTCATCCTGGAAATCAATAAGCTGCGTGTCACCGACCTGAAGCAGTATGGTCAGATCATGNCAAAGATCGAACAAGGCAGGCCAATCTTGCTTCTCATTCAGCGGNCAGGACAGACGTTCTTTGTCACTATCGCCATGTCCTGACAAGTTTCGGTAATTGGAGGGTTACAGGACGGCAGGTAAAATATGCTTACTCTCTATGCTGACAGGTGCATTACGGTCTCCGTTTTCGCTGGAGACCAAGTCTGAAAGGGGTCGGAAACGTGATCAAGAAACTGTTAAAGTTAGTCGTGCGGCAGGAGGGACGATCATGAAACGAATTTCTATTCGTCCTGATCCTATCGACAGGAATCGTGTTCATGGCGCTGTCCGCCTGGAGCCAGGGGCGGCACGGGACGATGGGGCGTGGCATGATGGGCGGCGTATACGGCATGGACCCCGGTATGATGTCCAGCCCGTACTGGCTCACCGTGCCGGAAAAGCTGCCGCCCCCGAAAAATGCCGAGTGGGTCACAAAACTGCAGGAGCTCCTCGGGCTGGAGGAAAAGGCATTCGACCAGTACACGGTGGACCAGGACAAGTACAATGCAGCCATGCCCTACATAATGGTCACACCCCAGGCGGAGGACCACGTGGAGANCCTGGAGAGGCTCATCCAGGCCTACGGGCTCTTGCCTGTCGAATGGATCCCGGGACCCGTCACGGAGACGAAGAACCTCCAGGAATCCTTCGATCTGGCCGTGAAGATGGAAGAGTCATTGATCCCCCGCTACCTCTGGCTCGTGCAAAAAGCGGAAGACCGGGTCTCGGCGCGCGTGCTCAATCACCTGCTGCTGCAGACGCGCATCCACTTGGCCATGTTCCAGCACGCCATCAGCATGGGCGGCCAAGGCATGGGGCCGGGGATGACCGGCGGGGGCATGAGCGGTGATAGTTATGGCTCCGACATGATGGGCAGGATGAGAACCAGGGCTGTGAAGAAAAGTCTGCTGGGAGCCTGCGAGAGTATCCCTTACTTCAGACCTGACGAGCCCGTGGCTATGGCCGAGGCAAAAATGTTAATGGAGAGCTGCATCAAATCCAAGCACAACCCGAACCTGAGGCTCGGAAAGATCAAGGACCAGGGAACGGATTACGAGGCAGAGATACTCACGAAGAGCAACACGCTCGTCGACCGGATTCTCATCGACAAGAAAACAGGATGGATGAGATCGGCCTATTGACGTGCACGCAGGCCCGAGGGAGTCTCTTGATGCTGCCACGATGTTTGAATGTGAAAACGGTTGCTGCAACGTTGGTCCTCTGCCTGCTTTTCGCGGGGGCAATGGCGACCCCCGGATCGGCGGTGGACGGGATTCAACAGCCGAATGTTCTCAGGGCCACACTCGATAACGGCCTCCGGGTGGTTGTGGTCCGCAGCGAACTAGCCCCTGTCGCCACTGTCATGATGAATTACCTGGTGGGATCGAGGGAGGCGCCGGCGGCGTTCCCCGGCATGGCCCATGCGCAGGAGCACATGATGTTCCGGGGCAGTCCGGGGCTATCGGCAGATCAGCTCTCCGATATCATCGCCTTGATGGGGGGAATGTTCAATGCCGACACCCAGGAGACGGTCACACAGTATTTTTTCACCGTCCCGACGGAGGACCTCGACGCGGCGTTGCACATCGAAGCCATCCGGATGAGAGGCGTACTGGACAGTGAACGGCTCTGGAAGCAGGAGAGAGGGGCTATCGAGCAGGAAGTGACTCGGGACCTCTCGGACCCTGAGTATGTCTTCTACACAAAACTGATGGCATCGATGTTCAAGGGGACCCCTTATGCCCACACNCCCCTGGGGACCGTTTCCTCCTTCGAACGGACGACGGGAAAGATGTTGAAGGCCTTTCACGACACCTGGTACGTCCCCAACAACTCCATCCTGGTCATTGTCGGAGATGTCGTTCCCGACGAAGCGATGGTTCTCGTCAAGAGCCACTTCGGGGGCATCCCCGCCAGAAAGATCCCGGATCGCCCCGCAGTGCGTNTGGAACCGGTCAAGCACGCAACGTACCGCCTCAAGACAGATCAATCTTATGGACTGTCCATCCAGTCTTTCAGGATGCCGGGCTATGACAGCGGGGATTGGCCGGCCGCAAGGATTCTTGCCGAGGTCCTGAACAGCCAGCGGGGGAATCTCTTTACGCTTGTCGTGGAAGGGAAAGCCCTTGCTGCCGGGTTCAGCCTGACCACATTGCATGAGGCCGGCGTGGGCTATGTGATGGCCGCCTTCCCCGTTGGGGCCGATTCCGCGGCCCTCGCCCGGGAAACCCGGCGCATCATCAGCGAGGATCTGGCGAAAGGCTATCCTGCCGACCTCGTGGAAGCGGCGAAACGCAAAGAAATGACCCGCAAGGCCCTCCGGAAAAATTCCGTGTTCGGCCTCGCCATGGAATGGTCCCAGGCACTGGCTGTTGAAGGCCGCCAGTCGCCGGACGAGGATACGGCGGCCCTCGGGCGTGTGACGGTTGAGGATGTGAATCGCGTGGCCAGGGCATACCTGGACTTCGACCGTTCCATTGATTTCATCCTGACGCCTGAAGCATCCGGCCAACCGGTCGCCTCCCATCCTCGTAGCACCGTGGAATCCTTTGTGCCGAAAGAAACGCGATCCGTAAAACTCCCCGACTGGGCGAAAAAGGCCCTGGAACGCCTCTCGGTACCCCCGTCGACGTTGAAGCCTTCCCTAACCGTGTTCCCGAACGGGCTGAAGCTGATCGTCCAGCCGGAGCCCTCGCTCGACACGATCTGCCTCTATGGCCACGTCAAGAATCAGCCCGACCTGGAAACGCCCAAGGGCAAGGAAGGTGTGGATCGAGTCGTAGACAGTCTTTTCAGCTTCGGGACCCTTTCGATGGACAGAGTGGCGTTCCAGAAGGCCCTCGATGACATCGGGGCTTGGGAGTCAGCGGGAACCGACTTCTCTCTCAAGGTCCTTCCCCCCCACTTCGACCGGGGTGTGGGGCTGCTGGCGGATAATCTTCTTCGTCCCGCCTTCCCGGAGAAAGACTTCGTTACCATCCGAAAGCAAGTCGCCGATTCCGTGGCGGGCGAGTTGAAGAGCCCCGACTACCTGGGAAAAAGGGCCATGCTCCGAGGACTCTTTCCGAATGATGATCCTCTCTTGCGGAAGGCAACGCCACGGAGCATCCTGTCGTTGACCCTCCAGGACGTCCGGCGCTATCACAGCACCGTCTTCCACCCCGATCTGACAACGATCGTTATCATCGGCCGGACGACACCCGAGTCCGCACGGGCCATAGTAGCAAGACATTTCGGCGACTGGAAGGCCCAAGGCCCGAAGCCGCAGACCCTCCTTCCGGCTGTTCCGCCCAACAGGCCGTCCACCACGGCCGTGCCGGACAAGAGTATGATCCAGGAGGAGGTGATCCTTGCCGAAACCCTGGGACTGAACCGGACCCATCCTGACTACTACGCCCTCGAACTCGGGAACCACGTCCTGGGCGGTGCCTTTTACTCCACTCGCCTTTACCAGGATCTCAGGGAAAAAACGGGGCTGGTCTACACCGTGTCATCATCCTTCNATATGGGGTTGACGCGATCGGTCTACAGCGTCAGCTTTGGATGCGAGCCGAAAAATGTCCTGCGGGCGAGAGACATCGTGGTGGAAAACCTCAGAAGGATGCAGAATACCGCCGTCCCGGCCGCCGATCTGAACCAGGCCAGGGCGCTGCTGCTCCGGGAGATCCCCCTTTCCGAATCCAGCGCGGACCGCATCGCGGGATGGCTTCTGTATTGCTCCGAGCACGATCTGCCGCTCGACGAGTCGATCCGTGCGGCGCACCGCTACCTCGCGTTGTCGCCGGAGCAGGTACGTGACGCATTCAAAAAATGGGTGCGCCCGGGGGGCCTTGTCCAAGTAACTCAGGGACCCCCGCTGCCATAACCTTGGAAGAAACCCTTGCAGGTCTCCAATGTTTCCTTTGCGCGACAATATTTTTCGCAAGCAGTTTCCTCTGGTGACGTGGCTGATCATCCTTGCGAACGTTGCGATTTACTATATGGAGTCCTCTCTGAATCCTGATGTTGCAAGTCTGCTCATTGATCGGTTTGCCATCGTCCCGGCACGGTTCGGCTCTTCGGGTTCATTCCTGGGTCTTCAACAGCCGATTTCCGATTACCTGCCCCTGTTGACAAGCATGTTCCTGCACGGCAGCTGGCTCCATGTCATCGGGAACATGTGGTTTCTCTACCTTTTCGGGGCGAGCGTGGAGGATCGGATGGGCAGACCAAGGTATTTCTTCTTCTACATCCTCTGCGGCCTCATGGCGGGATTCATTTACATCTACTTTAACCTGCAGTCCGATGTGCCCTCGATCGGGGCGTCGGGGGCCATCGCCGGCGTCATGGGGGCCTACCTGGTGCTGTTTCCCACGGCCCGGATCGTAACGTTGATCCTCATTATCATCATCCCCTTTTTCGTCGAGCTGCCGGCACTGCTCTACATCGGCCTCTGGTTCTACCTTCAGGTTATGCTGGAAACGATCTACGCCTCTTCGCCCGGTACAAGCGGTGGAATCGCCTGGTGGGCCCATATTGGAGGATTTGTCTCGGGGATGCTTCTTCTTTTCCCGTTCCGGGTAAAAGGCCTCTTTCAGCGTCAACCTTACCCGGATGAACAGCACAGATACATGAACTGAAACGGGGGACAGTCATATGAAGATCGATTTTATGACCCTGCTGTGGATATTTTTCATGATTGTGGCGTTGCAGCCCATTTTCCGTCAGCGGATGCTGGATTCGGCAAGGCAACGGCTCATCGCCGCCATCGAGAAAAAGCGCAACTCGCGGGTCATCACGCTGGTGCACAGGCAGGAAACGATGAGCCTTCTGGGTTTTCCCATAATGAAATACATCGATCTCGATGACTCCGAGGAGGTGATCCGGGCCATCCACATGACGGATCCCGAAGTGCCGCTCGACCTCGTTCTCCACACCCCCGGGGGGATCGCCCTCGCCGCCTTTCAAATTTCCCATGCCATAAAAAATCGCAAGGGGAAAATTACGGCCTTTGTTCCCCACTACGCCATGTCCGGCGGCACCCTGATCGCTCTTGCAGCCGACGAGATTGTCATGGGGGAGCATGCCGTCCTGGGTCCTGTCGACCCGCAGATCGGAGAATTCCCGGCTGCTTCCCTGCTGAAACTCATTGAAACAAAACCGGTTGCCGACATCGACGATAAAACCTGGATCCTGGCCGACATCGGCAGAAAGGCGCTTGAGCAACTGCGATCCCAGATCCGGTACCTTCTGGACGGGAAGTATGACCGCGATAAAAGCGATGAGCTCGCCCGGATCCTCTCCGAAGGTCGATGGACCCACGACTACCCCATCTCCTACGAGGAAGCGGAATCGCTCGGACTTCACGTCAGCAAGGAGCTTCCCCGGGAGGTCTATCAACTGATGGGCCTGTATCCGCAACCCGTGAGGCATCGGCCGTCCGTGGAGTACACCCCGGCCCCCAAATTCAAAGGTCAAGGCGGGAGATCATGACCTTCCCCGTTACGTCGTCAAAGGGTTGTGCAGGCGTCATGAATCGACACAAACAAAAACAAGGAGGTCAAGGCCCATGATGAAGCATTACAGACTATTTCCCTTCGTAATCGTGACCGTGGCAATTTCTGTGTGGCTTTCCGCCGCTGTCGAGGCAGCATCCAAGGATTCCGTGGAGTCATTCTTCCAGAAGGCCCGGCAGGAGTATCTGCAGAAAGACATGAAGGCCGCGGCCGATGATGTTCGCAAAGGCGCCGCCTATCTTAAATCCGAGGCAGCTGCCGCCGCGGACAAAGAGAAGAAAGCACTGACGGCATCCTACCAGGAGCTTGAGAAACTGGCCGGAGAGCTGGAAAAAGGGACCGTCAAGTCCGTGAAAGAAATGGAGATGGCCTTTGCCCGCGCCTACGAGGCTCTCGCGACGAATTCGCACGTGAAGTCCGCAGAGGCCTGGTCGAAGAAGGAATACAAGAAGGCGGGAGACGAACTCGCAGCAGCCGTCGATGAGCTGGAAAAAGGCTTTGCCTGGGCCGGGCAGAAAATTGAAGCCGGCACACAGAAGGCAATTGACCAATCGAAGGAGTTATCCAAGAAGCTGAAGGAGGGTGCCGGCTGGGCCTCCGCAGAAACCAGCAAGGCCATGAAAGACCTGGAGGATGAGATCAGGACATTCGGTCGAAGAATATCAAGAAAATGACACCGGCCATTTTTAGAAAAGGACCACCTCGCTTGTCATCACCGGCGAATAGCTCGTAAAAGAAAAGTCTAGCAACCGAACCGACCGAGAATCCTGGAAAGGGGGATTTATGAAACGATTTGCTTTGATTACAATGATCCTTAGCCTGTTTTTCAGCCATTCAGGCGATGCGCTTGCAAAGAGAGGATGGAACAGCGGGGGCTGGGGTCCGGGATCCCCGTACTCGAAGATATATAATCCTCAAACCATCGAAACGGTCAGCGGCGAAGTCATCAGCGTCGGCTATGCCATGCCCATGAAGGGGATGAGCCAGGGTGTCGTGATCGTCTTCAAGACACCCAAAGAGACGTTGAACGTCCACCTGGGCCCCTCCTGGTTCATCGAAAAGCAGGATTTCAAAATCGAGCCGAAGGACAAGCTGGAAATCAACGGCTCACGGGTCGAACTGGCCGGCACACCGGTCCTGATCGCAGCCGAAGTCAAGAAAGGCGACCAGTATCTCAAGTTGCGGGACGAAAGCGGGTTCCCAATCTGGGCAGCCTGGAGAAAGAGGTAATCTTTTCCACGCATTCCGCATGTCCTCGGAGACCGGTCAAGCTATAGCGGTCCCCCCGATCACGTCATGCGAAGCGTATGATGCCCATGAAACGAAATAACCATGAATCTCAAAGACATCATCCGGAACCGGAAAAAGTTCTCATTTGCACTGATCGCCGCCGTTGTGCTCGTCGGGGTCATCGCCATACTCGTCTACCTGCGATACAAGGAGACGCATATATCCACCGATGATGCCTTTGTCGACGGACATGTCTACACGATCGCCCCGAAGATTTCCGGGACGGTCAAAGCACTTTATATAACGGACAACCAGCACGTGAAAAATAACGGACGCCTGCTGGAAATCGACCCTGTTGATTACGACGTCAAAATCCAACAGGCCCGCGCAGACCTCGATGCCGAGACAAAAAAAATTGCCCAGTTGCAAAGCGTTGCAGAAACGGCACGAAGGCAGCTTGCAGAAATACTGGCTGCTGTGAAGGCGGCGCAGAGCGACCTGGCTCTCCGAGAGGCGAACCTCAGGCTGGCAAAAAAAGAGTACGAGCGGGCAGAGGCCCTCGTCAAGGACGGATACACAACGAGGGAGGACTACGACACGAAGAAAGCGGCCTACGAGGTCTCCCAAGACCAGGTCAAGGCCTCCCGGGACAATCTGGAGAAAGCAGAGGCGGCCGTCAAAACGCAACTCGCGGCAATCCGCCAGGCCGATACCGCCATCCCTTCCCAGGAGGCCGTCGTCAGCGGAAAAAAAGCAGCTCTCCAGGCAGCGGAACTGAATAAAAGCTATACGGTGATTTATGCCCCTGCTGAAGGGTACGTCACCCAGCGCAATGTCGAGGTGGGCAACCAGGTCCAGCCCGGCCAGCCGCTCCTTTCGATCGTTCCTCTGAATCCGGATGCCATCTGGGTCACTGCCAACTACAAGGAAACCGATCTGAAGTCGGTCAAACCCGGGCAGAAGGTACTCATCACCGTTGACAGCTACCCAGGCAAAGTCTTCCACGGCAGGGTAAACAGCATCATGGCGGGGACCGGTTCGGCCTTTTCTCTCTTTCCCCCGGAAAACGCTACGGGAAACTATGTCAAGGTTGTCCAGAGAGTCCCCGTCAAAATCGACCTCGACGAGGGGACGGACCCGGAGCACAACCTTCGCATCGGGATGTCCGTCGTGCCGACCATCCTCGTGGGACCCTGAAGCATCGAGAACGGTATGAACAAGTGGCTCGTATCCGTCACCGTGATGTTGCCCACCCTCATCGAGATCATCGACACTTCGGTGGTCAATGTGTCCCTCGACCATATCCGCGGGAGCCTCTCTGCCGGCATCGATGAAGCGACATGGACCATCACGGCCTATCTGGTGTCCAATGCCATCATCATCCCCATGACGGGATGGCTGAGCCGGTTCTTTGGGCGGAAACGATACCTGCTTTTTTCGGTATCGCTTTTCACCGTAAGCTCTTTTCTCTGCGGCGCCGCGTGGAGCCTGCAGAGCCTGATCGTATTCCGGGTCTTCCAGGGCATGGCGGGAGGCGCGCTGCAGCCTATTTCCCAGTCCATCCTGCTGGAGACCTTCCCGCCGGCCCAGCATGGAATGGCCATGGCGATCTTCGGGGTGGGGGTCATGTTCGGGCCCATCATCGGGCCGTTGCTCGGGGGATGGATCACGGACAACTGGTCGTGGCACTGGATATTTTTTGTCAACGTCCCCATCGGTGTGATCTCCGTGCTGATGATCCTCTTCGTCATCATCGACCCGCCCTACATGGAGCGCATGAAGATGAAGGTGGATTACACGGGCCTGTTCCTGCTTGCCGCAGGTCTGGGCTGCCTGCAGATCGTCCTCGACAAGGGGCAGCGGGAAGACTGGTTTTCCTCCAGCCTGATCATCTGGTTGAGTGTCATCTCCCTGAGCTGCCTTGTTTTTTTTGTCATCCACGAAATGTACGCCGAAACGCCCATCGTCAATCTGCGGGTCTTCCGGGATTACACGTTCTCGTCTGGAAACATCATTATGTTCTTTGCCTTCTTCACGCTGTTCGGAAGCCTGGTCCTCCTGCCGCTCTACGTCCAGACGCTGATGGGCTATACGGCTTACATGGCCGGCCTTGTACTGGGGCCCGGGGGCATCGCGGCCATGATTGCCATGCCTGTCGCCGGACAGCTCATCACGCGGGGCAGCCCCAGGGCCGTCCTGGCCTTCGGCGTTGCAGTAGCCGCCTTTTCCGTCCATCTCATGTCCCGATTCAGTCTCCAGGCGGACATCGACGCGATCCTCTGGCCCCGGATCCTCCAGGGCGTCGGCCTGGGCTTTCTCTTCATCCCGCTCAACGTCGTCGTCATGTCCGGGATCAGGAAGGAGAATCTCGCAAATGCCTCGGCGATCTTCAATCTTCTCAGGAACCTGGGTGCAAGCTTCGGTGTAGCCTTTGCCACCACCCTTCTCGCCAGGAGAGCCCAATTTCACCAATCGAGGCTCGCGGAGCAACTCGTATTCCTGGATCGCCCCTTCTCCGAATCCCTCCCCGAGATTGCTCAGAAGCTCCAGGAAAAGGGGTTCGACCTCTCCAACCCCGATCAGGGCGCGATGGCATTGATTCAACAGGAACTGCTCCGGCAAGCCTCGATGCTGTCCTTCAACGACACCTTTTACGTGCTTTCTGTGATGCTGTTTTTCGTTCTTCCCCTCATACTCATGATGCGAACCACGGTTTCGGCGCCGCAACAAAATGGATAAAGGGAGTGTGCCCACGACGGGTATCCGCACAAAATACGAAAGGAGCGTGGATTATGCCGAAAAAGAAAATACTGGTCATCGGCGACACCGGCAGCCATAAGCATCATCAAGCATGAGAGGCTCAAGGAGAGCCGTTGCATGTGTGGACGGCCACGGGATGCAGCTCCGAAGAGGGAAATGAACATCCTTTCCGGAAAACAAAGCGAGGCAGGGCGGACATGAGATCACAGGCGCCAATCAGCAGAGGATCCTATGTCGCGACCATTTTGGTAATCTATATCTCGACCTACACTCAGTATATCTTCCCATGGTATAACCCGGTTGCAGGGGCTCTCTTTGCCTATTGCGTGCCGATCCTGTGGATCACCCGATTGTGCGGCGCTGACATCATCCGGCGGGCATTCTCCAACAGCAGGGCCGCACTGCGCTATGGCATGGGGGCATTCGGCGTTTTCGCACTGATAGGCATCCTTGCTGCAACGGGGGTCTTCCATGTCATCTCCGTCATCGACCCCCGGGCGTTGAACCTCCTGCAGAGGCCCATCCCGCTGCTTCACTTGCCGCCGGATCTGGACTGGATCATGGTTTGGGCCTCATTCCTGGTCGTGGGACCGGCCGAAGAATATATCTTCAGGGGATTTGTATTCGGCCAAATGCTTCGCCTTTACCCGGAACGTCACTGGCTCCTGATGGCCTTTCTTTCGTCCCTGCTGTTTGCCTCGGCACATCTCTACTATGTCCTGATATTCGGGATCGCCTCCCTCGTTCCGCTCATGGAGGTCATAACCATCGGCATGGCCCTGGCGACCACGTACTACCTCTCAGGCGGCAATCTGATCGTTCCTGCTCTCATCCACGGGGCTTTTGATGCTTCGGGCTTCGTCGCCGCGGGGATATCCCCCGAAATCGGAATAGCCCTCAGGCACTCCATGATTGTTGCCGGGGTCATCGTCGCATTTTCGTTTCTCGGCAGACGCAGAGGCGCGAACACNTCTCCACCAACATGAAAGGATCATCCGGGTAAGGCTATGAGCACAACTCCTTTGAAGGAATCTGAATCCGTCCTCCCCGACAACGGCTTGACATCGCGCGAAGTCGAGGAAAGGCTCCGCGAATATGGCTTCAACGAAGTCCCTGAAAAGAAGGTCAGCCCGGTTTGGAGGTTTCTACAGAAATTCTGGGGCATCACTCCCTGGATGCTGGAGGTCACCATTCTGCTGGAATGGATCCTCGGGAAATACCTCGAGATGTATGTTGTTTCGGGCCTTCTTGTATTTAATGTCCTTCTGGGATTCTTCCAGGAGGAAAAGGCAAATGCGGCACTGGCCATCCTGAAAAGTAAATTGAAAGCCAATGCGCGGGTCAATCGGGACGGGAGTTGGATGATTGTACCTGCGAGAGAGCTGGTCCCTGGAGATCTTGTAAGAGTGCGGGCCGGGGATTTTGTTTCGGCCGATGTTAAAATCGGAGAAGGAGGGGCAGATGTCGACCAATCGTCTCTGACGGGGGAATCCCAACTGCTCGAGAAGAAGATAACAGAAGTTCTGTATGGGGGCTCGATTGTCCGCCGAGGCGAGATCACGGGGGTCGTCGTTGCGACGGGGTCGCGAACCTATCTCGGACGGACCATGGAACTGGTGCAGGTTGCCAGACCCAGACTTCACATGGAAGAGATAACCTCGAGGGTGGCAAAGCGGCTCGTCACGATCGTGGGTGCTCTTCTTTCCCTCGCCCTGGTTTATACGGCACTGAGGGGGATGAATCTTTTGGAAGTCCTTCCTCTGGCCGTCGTGCTCATGGTGGCAGCTATCCCCGTGGCATTGCCCACCATGTTCACCATCAGCATGGCCCTTGGTTCCATGGAGCTGATGAAGAAAGGGATATTGATCACCCGGCTCAGCGCCA
>JGI20214J51650_10000577_pt1 | contig 22970 bp, 18 predicted proteins | sample WetSurMetagenome_FD_51650 | JGI IMG/M metagenome (IMG submission 51650) | reverse complement strand
GCGGGAGCCGGTGGAACCTCGCCCGCAGCTACGCGCTCAATGACTTCCGGTTCCATCGGCGGCCGCTGCGCGAGAATTACCGGCGCGTGCGGGCTTGGCGGGATTCCCGTCCACGAGATGATCGCCGCCTCCAGGTTCTCTGCCCATGCCGTGTCGCCGTCCGNCGGGTATCGTCCTTCCTGCAGATCGCCGATGGAAACTCCGGAAAGTTGCAGATGGGGGGTCTCCCAACTCAGAGGCTCCAGTCCCTGCGTGCGCCCGATTTCATGGAGACGATTCCACCAACCCACTTTCTCACCCGCGCTCTCCCAGCTCCAGCGGTCGTCCTGGTAGAGCACAAAATCCGTAGCCAATCCGTACTGATGGAATGAGGTCCACGGCCTCGCGTTGGTGACCTTATCCCCCGGCCGAGTTCGGCCCTGCTCGTATAGATACTGCTGCCGCTGAGGGGAACGGAATCCTTCGAAAATCCGAAAGGGGAGCTGTTCTCGGTCGCAGGCGTCCAAAACCGCCTGCGCCTTCGTCCGATAGGTGGGGTGCAAATAAATGAGATTACTATCCCTCAGGCTGGGGTTTGGCATGGTCGGCCCCCGTATTTCGTTCTACCTTATCCGGAGTTCTTCTTCCCCTATTTCGTTGCCGTTTCTTCCGTCGATCCGGTGGAGCGGATTTTAGTGACCCGGTTCAGAACGTCGAACCAAAATGGCGCACCCAAAGAAATGGCCAACGCCGTCAGCAGCAGGCCGATAACCTTATTTACCCATTCCTCTTTCTTAGGCATGACCTCCCACCCCAGAGGTATGCCGAGCAGCTGAAGAGTCCCGAGAGTTTGCGTGAATGTCTCTTTCGCATCGCCTGCCGCAGGAGTCGTCGGCAGCGCATCTGCAGAGCCGCCCTTCTCTCCCGTTGAGGGTGTAGAAGACGGCTCAGATGTTTTTTCGGATGGTGAGGCTACAATTCCTGGTTGCTGCTTTGCGAAATCCAGCGCTTGAGCAACAATGGTCGCGCGTAGTGTTGGATCGGTGTTTAGCTTTCTTACAATCAACAAGGTGTCTGCATTCGTAGCGCCAGTTAAAAGAACCGCAACTATAATGGTGACGACCTGACATTTTCGTTTATACCATCCTCCCACTCGCGACATCGAATCGTTGAACCAGGTTTCGATAGTGGCTTGTAATTTAGTGAAATCGCCCCCCGCCTGCTGCAGAAATATCGATAGCAGCCGCTTTAGTTCTGAGCCTTCTTTGAGCTCGCTGACTGCCTCCCTGATTCGCAAGATAGCTTCCTCACCTTTTCCTTCAAAAGGTGCGATTCCATCGAGGAATGCAAGCGCAAACGTGTGGTCTGGTATGTGAGACGGCTTCCTTTTGCCACGATAAAGGCTCTTGATCAGGGGATGGTCATAGAAGAGCTCGTCCAAGCCATTGATTCGGTTGTCCGCCAACAAGTTCGCGATGCCTTTGGCGAGATTGTGAGCCCTCATCGCAAACAAACTCGCGATCATCTCATTGGCTGCCGTGCAGATGATGCTGAGCAATAAATAGACAAACACTACTCCGACAACGACATCAACTGTCTGGGAGCCGAGCATTCCCCGCCTCTCTTCTATTTGATAGGATCGGGAAGATCGAAGCAACAGATCTAGAGTATGAATCCTTTCGGCTACGTGGCATCCTTCCACAACTTGTTGATTTGGCGCCGCCGATGGTCGACTTTGAAATCCTTGTCGGCGACGCGGGTCACCAGTGCTAATGGCGCATAGTGATGCAGGATGCCGTGGGATGGCAGGAATTCGGGGTCACTGAACGGCCCGGGCCATTCCACGTCGCCGGTGATAGTGCGCGCCGGGATCAGCCAGTAGTCACCCACGCCGTATCGCTGAAAATTGCGTCCCCGCTTTAAAAACTGGATCTGGATGCCCTGCTCCAGGTCGATCCACTCGGCGTTGGGTCCATTCCCTTCGGTCACAGGCACGCCGTTGGGATCGTCGCCCTTGTGGTCCCAGCGCCGCAGATAGGGATGCTTTTCGAGCTGGGTACCTATCCGGGTCGAGGAAGGATCGCTCATAAAGGTGACTTCAAAGGTGTCCGGGTCGATGGATTCTATCTGGAGCATGGGAGGCCGCTCGGGAGTCAGGGCCTCTTCGTCGTCCATGATCTCAACCCAGTCGTTCGGCTTGAGCCCGAAGCGCGCGTCGCGCCCCAGATGGGCCAAGGTCGCGGTGCGGTTGGTCACGGGCTTGACGATGGGAAAATAGACGGCACTGTTCTCCCGGGACCATTTGAAGGAGATTTTGCCGCTCTGGCCGCCGTTGTGGATCTCCACGCGGTAGAGCTGGTTTTCAGGGCCGCGGTAGCGTGCCTCAGGGTCCACCTGNCACGGTTCCAGATCGNGCTNCTCCCGCTTCCGGGCCCGGGCGCGCAGCTGGCCGGTGCCAGGCTTGCTGATGGCCTGCAGGGCAACGAGGAAGGCNGTGTAGCTTTTATCTTTATTAAGCTTTGGGTCGGCGGCTAAGAGCTTCACCTGCCACTCGATCTTGGCACGGGAGGCTGTGTCCGGGCCGTTTAGGGCCACTTCCCGGATCAGATCATCCTCCACGGCGGCGATATGGCGCTCCCAGACATCGAGATAGACCAGGTGGCCGCTGGGCTCCGCGGGGATCAGCAATTTTACCGGTTCAGGGTTCTCGCAACGGATGCCGTTGACATAGTAGAGGCCCGGCCCCACGACAAGGTGCTCGCCATCGGGCACGCTCACCTGGAAATCATCGCCCGGCTGACCATCCATGCCGATCGGCGCGGCATGCGGCCCCATGAGGTCCACGGCCAAGGCCCGCAAGTAGTGAACCATGCTGGAGGCCTGCTCGTTGAAGTCCGCATCCAGCTGCACGCGGCCCTGCTGCATCAATACCCGGGAATACGTGTTCCAAGCGCCAAAGGTATCTCGGGTGAAATCGCCTCTGAACTCACCGCGCATCTTGCCCATTCGAATCTTATATTCATCCATCCTTGCCTCCTGTTTCTATCTCCGGTCTATCTTCCCAGTAAAGGGTATCTTTCGCACGCCCCAGGCGCATCGCATTTCCACCGTTGCACGCGCGTACGNANTTGATATCAATGCCCGACCTGACAAGCCGTTTTTTTTGCCGACCCAGGTCAGCCTGCAAAAATCACCCCCACATCCATGCCCGCAGGGAGGTATTCATCCAGCCGGGTCCTCAGGTTCGTGCCGCGTTGGGGTTGATACAGGTCATGGAAGACTCCCATCTCCGATTCATCGTCGCCCCCTTCAGCGATCTCCTGAGCGGCAAAGCGGGAGAGTCGGCAGTAATCGGGATTCCCGTAGCGCACACTTTCGAAGTGCGGCTGCACGCGCCTGTTTTCCCTATCTTGGACGTGACGCAGCAGGTCTTTTTGTTTGACCGTCAGGGGCCGCGACACAATGCGAGCGATCATTTTTGCGTTCACAGTCTGAACAGCCAAGTCGGGCTGGCACTGGTAGCGTCGAGGCGTGCGTGAGCCCGGGGTGACGTAACAAAAGCGAAGGCACCCCACCTGGCGGCGCGCCACGGTCATGATGCCGTTGAAGGTGGTGTTTTCGCCCAGATCCACGGCATGGGCTTGTATGCGGCCGAAGACCGTGCTGCGTACGATGTTCAAAACGGTATGGGCCACGGGACAGCCAGGGGCGCCCAGGGCCTCATGCTCGGGGTCGGTGGCATCCAGGATGGTGTCGGCGATGCATATGCGGATGGGATCCAGGCGCACCCCGCGGCCGATACCCCGGCAGCGCGCCTCCTGCACAGCCTTGTGGGTCGGGCGCTCCTCATGGGTAACATCGCTCAGCGGCGCCCCATGGGTGTCCGGCGCCGGCGAACCGCCCGGATCATCTGCTTCGATAGGCCGTGCCACGCGCGGGTCCACTTGGATGGAGCCTACGATGCTGTGGTGGATTTGAACGCAGACCCGGGGACTTTCAATCTCCAGGCTGGCGCCGGTGGCGCGCTGGGGGCTGCAGTCGTGGCCCAGGCTCCAGCCCGGCACCAGGGTGGTGTGACGGATCTGAAGCTCGGCAAGGTCGCCGCTGACATGCACCCCTCGGCCGGTGACCAGCAGGCCGTCCAGGGTGCAGCGGTTGCCCTCGCTGCCGGTGATGCTCAGGGCATCGGGCTGATCAGGCTGCCAATCCAGCAGACGGATCACTGGACGTTTACGGTTGGCGGCACGCAGTTGCAGGCTCAACTGGCCAGACTTGAAATTGATGGCGATGGGCTCCACGTAGACCCCGCTGTCGGCAATCTCGATGACGGCGTGGGCCACGGGCGACTCCTTGGAGTCGTGGTGCCACTGGTTGAGGGCCGCGTTTATGGTCTTGAGATCCTGCTGACGCCCCACGCGGTAGATCCTGGCCTCGGGCGGCTGGGAAAGCGTCCGCTCATACTCGCCGCCGCCCATGCCCATGCTGAAGCCGTAGTGGTAACGCACCCAGACACCGTGCTCGGGCCACTGGCGCTCAGGAAAGGCGATGCGTCCCCGCACGGGATCCACTGCCACAGTGCGCGGACGAGGGGCGTAAAATTCCCATTGGCTCAAGTCCGCCACCACGATCTGGCGGGCCGGTATGGGTTCTCGCACCACCGTGTCCCCCTGCTTGACACCGCGCCAGATCTGTAGGCTCTTTTTTGGACCGTAGAGGCGCTCTTTATATTCCGCCAACAGTCGACGCCGGATGGGCACAGGCAGGTTGAACGCATCTGCGATAAGGGTTGGGTCGTTTTCGGGTTCGGGCGCCATATACAAAGGGGTATCGTTCCCCAGGATGCTGAAGCTGTAGCAGTGAGGGCCGGCCTTGGAGCTGATGGCCTCCTGATAATAAGCCGGTGTCTCTTTAACCGCGTAAGACTTGAGGCGCCAGACAAACAAGGCCACACTGGGCAGGTTGTGGTAGCCTTGGGCGTGGCAGGAGTTGACGCGGCGTACGTTGACCGAATGGGCGGTCGTATCAAAAGGGGTGTCGAGCAGATCCAGCATCGCACCTTTACGCACATCGATGGTTTGCCCCCAATAGGGCCGTTGATGATTTAGGGCCTGGGTAAAAGCCAGGAGGCGATACCCCTCCACAGCCCTGGCTGGCCAAGCGGCCACGTCCCGAGCCAGCTCCTCGAGCAGGGCCAAGGTGCCTTTGCGGCGGCGGTTGCGGATGGTGTTGGCCACCTCCCGGCGCGGGATAAGCACCTGGTTGCGTTGCTGGCCCTGGGGCGTGCCGGCGGTGGCAGGCTGGCTGGCGGCGGGCATGGGGGTGTAGCTCACCAGGGCACCCAGGTAGGGCGCCACCCAATCCTGACAGGTCTCGATGAACCAGTTGTCGTAGAGCTGCGCGATGTCATCTTCCGCCAGGTTGACCTGTTCGCTGATAACCTGCAGCAGCGCCTCAAGGACCTTGCCCTGCTCGGCGTCGCGCATGCGGTAGATTGGCGGCAGCAGATCGTACAAACGGTTTATACGGTCATCCTTCATAGGGGTGTTCTCTAATCGGTTATCGGGTTTAGGATCAACGTGTCCGGCAATTCGCCGGACAACAGTGCCAGCTGGGCAGGGCAGATGAGATGCCCGTCGAAACCGGCGCGGTTGACCAGCAGAACCTGCGCTGCAATGCCGGTGTCGTCTCGCCGCACTTTGGTAGCCACCCGCCGGGCGGTAATTATCGGACGGTATTCTCCTTTGTCTTTACTGGGTGGATTGGCGATACTCCGGACCGCACTGGTGAACTCGTCAGGGGTCAACAGGCGCCGGGTACCNGCAGCGCTGANTTTTTCGGGTACGCCGCCGAAATTCTCCACATCCACATAGATCACACCGCGCACGGCCTGCATCACAGCGTAGACCTCGCTTAAGTAGACATTTTGCCCTAGCCCTCGGATCTCGAAACCGAAGGTCGAAAGAAGTGCAGCCCGCAGGCGCGTAGCTACATCCTCCCAGAGATAATCGGGGTGGATGCGCACCCGGGCGCTAAGCACCATGAGAAGCATTTCCCGCACGGCCAACTGCACTGGCTGGAAGGGATCGCCTAAGGTCCGCAGGGCGCGTCCCAGATTGAGGAACAGATCGCTGGTCTCGTCGATGGGGATATCGTCGGCGCCGGCAATGGTGACATGTACCATGGGCTTTCGATCGGCACTCAGCTCCACGGCACTAGCCTTGCCGATACCGGCAAAGGTGTGGGCAAAGTCGGCGTAATCGCGCACCGAGACGAGTCGATCCAAGGCCATCACCGCCAATGGCGCGTTTTTACGGGCCTGCTCGCGGTTTTCGCGATCGGCGCCGCCCGAGGCGCGCAGGGGGTTGATGACCTCCTTGACCCCCAGGGGCTTGTCGGCCAGCAGCGAGATCTGCTGCGCCTTGACATTGCCGGGTTTGCCGATGCCGCTGCGGTACTGGGTCTTGATGTTCTCGGTACCCGTGGGCAGGCGGGCACCCTCGTTGCCGTTGCCGAAGATGACGATGGTCTGGTCCCCGTCGTTGGTCTGGGTGACGAAGCGCCGGTCCGTGGGGCCAAGCCCTGCCAGGGCGTCGGCTTCGTGCCACAGCACCTCGTTAACACGCACCGCCAAGGTGCTTGCCACCCCGCTTTGGTTGGATGCCGCTGTGTAAGTCAGGGGCTTCTGCTTCAGGGCAAAGGCCTGCATGGTTTTAGTCCCGTCGCCGCTGCCCAGGACCTCTTTACGTGTTTCGCCGTGGGTGGCTTTGACCACGTTGCCGTGGATGGTGATGGTGTCGCGTTTGAAGCAGTACTGAAGCTCTTCGGCCAGGGTGATATAGGTGTGGTTTTGTTCGCCGCTGGCTTCCAACGCCTTCTCGGTGGTCTGGGTCACCGAGGCCAGCATGGCCAATTCGCTGGACCGGATGCCGGAGGTAATTTGGGCTTTCTCCTCCTGGGACGCCTCGTCCGCTGCGGTTTGGCCGTTCTCCTTCTCGGGTTTCCTGATATCACGCTCGCCCGAGACGATCACCCAGCGCCCCGATTCCAGGCCGTCATAGAAGCCGTCCAGTTCGATGGGGTCTTGCAAGCCCCCGCAGATGCGCTCTTCGATGGGGGCCTCGGCCAGTTCCAGCTCCTCACTCAACACGTGGAAGGTCGTTTTCTTTAAAAATGTTCTGGATGAGAGGACTTGTTTGATCTCTTTCGGTGGCACCCAGTCACCATCCAATTTTAAAAACATTGCCTTTCCGGCCATTCCGAGGGCGCTGAGGCTGATACGCCGGACCTCTTCCACTCGATGGACCGACTCTTTCCACTCTGTACCTTCAAAACCAGGCTGTTCGACGGCAACCCAGGTGCCGCGGGCGATCTTTTCTTCACTTTCTAAAAGTGTGAACGCCAAGCCGCCATCATCGAGACCCAAATCTTCCATAGGCCAGATTTTACCGAGCATGGGTTGAATATAATGATCCACGAGAATCATGCCGGTGCCATCATCCCGTTTGTAAACGGGAGTGCCGGGGTGATTGTGGCCAAAGAGCGCCATGGTGCGCCGCAGGGCAAACACCTTGATGGGACTNTCTGAAGAGACGGCGGCGTTGGCCTCGGCCCTGGACAGGGTGTCACGCAGAATCGGCGCCAGCTGCTTTACGGCTGCATAGCCGGTTTCGGAGCGCTTTTTGAACTGCTCCGTCAGGGTGCGTTTCAGGCGCAGAGTGTTGCGGGGTTGAAGGGAGGGGGGCAGGGTCAAGGCGGCGATGATATCCTTTTGCAGAGTATCCACATCCACCCTTGCAGCCGCAGGGGTTTCCGGTGGCTCTATCAGGACCAGGGTCCGATCGTTTTTGGAATCGCTGATCGCCTGTTGCACATAATGCAATTCACGTAAATCGTGTCCAAAATCGATGATGAGGGGGTCGTTGGGCTTCAGATTGGTGCTGACCCCTNTGAGATAGATCCCACCTTTTTTTGCGATATCGCTTTTGGTCTGGGGCCGGCTCAGGCGCGGCTTGAGGTTGTTCCACTTGGCNCGGGCTTTCAGGTCTTCGCTGGTCTCGAAGGTCTGGGGCAGCTCCCCGGGCGCAGGAATGCTCTGGGCCCGGCTGCAGGTGGGGATGGTGGTCTCATCCTCGAACTTCTCGTCCAGGGTGTAGGCCAAAAAGACGCTGGCGGCCACGCCGGGCTGGAGCTTGTAGCCCACGAGGCGCGCCAGTTCCAGGATGGAGAGCCGTTCGGTGGCGCTGGGCAGGTAGCCCTCGTTGGCGATGCGCTCCTGGTAGAAGGTCAGCACGTCGGCCACCATGGCCCAGGCATCTATCAGGGCCATGGCAGGGTCATTGCTATCGCGGGTAGTCAGCCCGGTGAGGGCGGGGTAGTCCTTGCTGGACAGGCGCGCGATCATGCTCTCCAGGAATTCGGCGTAGGTGCCGATGCGGTAGCGTAGTTGAGACAGGCCCGGCCGGTTGAACAGGGACAGGGGTGTCACCGCCCTAATACCCAGGCAGCAGCCGCAGCTGCGGGCATCGATGCTTTCGGAATGGCAGCAGCCGGGACAGCGGTTGTTCATCGCCCACCTCCCATCTTCAAAGCCAGGCAGCCGTTTTCGGGCCGGTTGGGATCATTGTCCAGGCGCGCGATCTCATAAGGGCCCAGGGGCAGTAGGCCGTTTTCCAACTCCTGGTTGGGGACCTCCTGAAGCCGCTTCAAGCGCGTGACCACTACGTTCTGCACCCCTTCCACGGCCTGTGCCGCGGCTGCCAAGGCGCTAAGGCATACCCCCTCGCCGAAGCTCAGCCGGTCGGGATGGAAAAGACCCAGGGNGCCGTCAGGCAGACGGCGGTTGCTGAACAGATCCAGCAGGGCCGCTTTGACATGTNCGCGCAGGTAGTGGGGCTTGACGCACACCAGCAGCGCGATATCCAGGGGCACACGCCGGGCGGCGGCCACCACTATGTCGTGGCCCATGCGGCGATAATGGTGAAGATGCGCCTCGATATCGGCTAACAGGCCGGGATCGGCTGTATCGTTGCCCAGAGGGTCCACGGCGACCAGCACTTCGTACCACGAGCCGGTCCAGCGCAAGCGCGCTGCGGCGCCCTGGACGCGCTGTCCGAAATCGCGCTGAACAATAGCCGCATAGTCCTCGGCCGTGATGGCGCGTTGCAGCTCCTTGCGAAAGGCGTGGGGCGCAAAGCGCTTGGCTTCGGCCAGGGGCTCGGGGAGCGTACCGCCCCGGGCCGGCAGGGGGTTGCGCACCTGGATGGCGGNGCCGCTTAAAGTAGTGTTCCGCAGCACCAGGTGGGTAATGGCCGCGGCGCCCACATTGCCGGCCGGGCCGTTGCCCACGCGGTAGAGAGCGCTAAAAACCGTACCGGCATCGGGNTGCTTGCCGCACACATCATCGCCGAAGCGCAGGTGGGCCCGGCCGGCGTCGTCCATTTCGGCCACGAAGTGCTGGTCATCAGCCCCGCTTTCCAACAGGTCAGCCCGCGGTTCCCACCAGGGATCACCGTCAATGGCCGGCTCGCCCTTGAGCCGTACCCGGGGCAGGGCCTGGCGCGGATCCTGAAGGAGCAGCTGCGCGGCCGGCGCCGTGTCGTCCAGAGGCTGGCTGAAGGTCAGGGGCGCCCGGGAGATCAGCGGGCGATACTTGCCGGGCATGAGTGTCACGTCGGCTGGCCGGCCCACGCCTCGGCAGCAACCGCAGCTGTCGCCCTCGGGCACCTGGCCCAGGGATTCATCCCGTTCCGCGCCGTGTTCCACCAGCACTACGTTGCCCAAGGCGATGCTCACATCCTCCAGCACCTCGCAGTCCGGGGGCGGGCCCAGGGAAGAGAGGCAAAAGGGAAACGGCAGGGCATCCTCGGCAGCCCACGCGATCTCCACCACGGCCAGGCCGGTCAAGGGGTCGCGACCGCCCGTGACCGTGGTGAGGCGCACGGCGTGCCGGTGCCTGGGATCAGCATCGCCTTGCTGGCCGGTTTGGGGCCCCATCATCTCCTGGAAGATCAGGATGTCGCCGGGCTTGAGGTGCAGCCTTGGGATCGCCATGGCCGCGGCGCTGCGCTGCTGCGCTGGGGCCGCCTCAGCGGCACTGTGCGCCTGGGGGTCGGGCCGCTCATCGGCACTGCATGGTATGGTAGAAGGCTTCTTCTCCACCGCCAGCTCGCCCGCCAGGGTGGCCCGGGTGGCGCCCTTTGGCAAGCAGCACNCGGTATCACCCCAGGTATAAAAGGAGATGCGGCTGTGGTCGCGGTAGAGCTGCAGGCTCTGTGGCCGCAGGGATTCGAAGACTTCGTACAGGTGGCCGGGAATCTGGNCCAGGGGTTCGTGGGNGATAACGCCTCCCAACNGCTGGGGCGAATCGGCGGGTTGGGTGATGAAATAGAAGGTGCCGGCGGCCAAGCCAAGGTCGCTGTCGCTCTCCAGGCAGACCCAGGCCCGGGCGTTGCACCCTTCGTGCAGACGGTAGTCGACCAAGCGGGCATGGCGCCGCACCGAGATACGCTGACGCGCGGTGGCCAGATAGGCCTCGGTGGCCACGGCGTCCTGGTAGTAGCCAAAGTAATCGCCCGTGTAGGCCAAAAGCTCCACCAGGGTTATACCCACATCGGGCGCATGGCGCTCGCGCCATGCGGGCATCACCAGCGCCAGGCGGTCCAGTATCAGGCGTCTGAAGCTTTCGTAATCCTTGGCCAGGTAGCTGATCTCGGGCGCGGGTTTGGGTTCGGGCAGGCAAAGGGACACGGGCTTGCAGTCCGCATCGCTTGGGCAGTCTACCTTGAAACTGAAGGCGAGGCGGTCAAAGTAGGGATCAAATTCGGGATGGGGCTGCCACTCCCCTTGGGCGTCGCGCGCCACCACCCGCAGGGTGTAAGTGGAAAAATCACCGGCACGGTCCACGGTGACCACCAGGTGGTCATCGAGTTCCGCTTCCCGGAAACGGTCTATGCGCACGGCGACCACCTCGATGTCCGTAACACGGTCACCGCCCTCGATGCGAAAATTGCTTTCATCCAACTGCCATGGCGCCTCGCCCAGAAAAAAGACCTCCAAGGTGAGCTGGTCGGAGCCCACCTCGAGGTAGTCCAGCCCGTAGAGGCGTCGATCCAGGCGCACGGCCTCGCGCCGGTCCAGATCCCGGCAGATGAGCTCGTTCATGATGTTGTTCTCCGCACTAAGGTGGTGGTGCGCACCTCCTGGGTGCGTCGCACCAGATATTGAATCTCGACCCGGATGGCGGCCTCTTCACCGGTCACCACCAGCTGGCGTACCTCGATCACATCCCCCAGCCACTGCTGCAGGCCGGCCTGGATGGTGAGCTGAAGCGCGGCGGCAAGCTCCGGGCTGTTGGGTGCAAATACCAGTTGGAGCAGGCCGCTGCCTAAATCCGGCCGGTTGACGCGCTCCCCCGGATTGGTGAACAGAAACTGCTCGATCATGTCGCGGATGTGGTCGTCATCGTCAGTGGTGGCGGTGCCACCGCGGCTGTCGAAATGAAAGGGAAAGTCGATGTTCATGGGAACCTCACATGGCACTTACCCGTGTCTGCGTCGCAATGACCAAGAGGGGCGTGCCGGTCGGAGCACAAATTGCTTGACTGCTTTGCACGATAAGCGGCTGCCCGTTGGACATTACCCGGGTGGTGCCGATCAGCCACTGTGCAGTGACGCATGGTCCGTTGGCAGCCGGGGGCGGAGGAAACGTGCATCCAGCGACAACATAGGGTGTCGACAAGAGGACCGTCGGCTGGCCGCTCACCGTCACCCGCGGGTTCGGAACAGTCGGCTGCGCCTGCCCGGCGTGGGAGCAGAGTACCTGCGCGCCGACATGAACCAGAAAACCGGNCATTCCTTGCCTCCACCTCTCGGCTCAAACCACCACGAGCGCCCCGTTGTTGATCGTGACCGTCGGCCCGATCAGGGTGATGGATGCTCCTTTGCCGTTGCTGAGATAGATCCCGGTGTCGTTCACGATGATCATCGCTCCCGTCGGGCTTTTGAGCATGATCCCTCCGGTTGGTCCCGGCAAGTCGCTGACAGTCAGGCCGTTCAGCAAAGGGGTTTGCAGAGTGATTGCTGGCACTGCCGGCGGCGTCGCGCGCGACAAAGCAGGCATATCCGCCGCACTTCCCCAGAAACATCCCACCCAAACAGGGTAGTCCGGGTCGCCCTGTTCAAATTCAATCCACACGCCGGAGCCGATGATCGGAAGCGCCACCATCCCATTCTGAATGCCTGCGATCGGCACACACGGCATCGCCCAGGTCCCAGGCACCAGTCCCGTCACGTCCGGCACCTGCACCATGAGCCTGCCCATCTGCATGGGGTCGACGTTATTCAAAACAACGCCGCGATATTTTCCGAAGTACTTCTCGCCGTTGCTCATGGCGGCACCCTTGGCGTAATGGAAACCAACCCATTGCGGGTGAGGGAGAAACTCTGTTTGAATTCACCTTTTTTGATGGTGCTGGTGACGCTTTGCACGTAATAAAGACCGTCATAGGCCAGTCCGGCACCGCGCACACCCACCAACTGGCGTGCCTTCAAAAGCCGCCCGTAGCGCAGGACATTCAGGCCGCCGTTTGCAGACACGGCATCCTGGGATTTCGACGCCTCGGCGAGTCCACGGGAAATGGCCTGCATCGGGTTGAGCTTGGCTGTATCCCGCAGAACCTTGATATTGCTGATCGGTGTCGGCAGCACCCCAAGCGGGGGCTGCAANGGATTGATATTGGGGATCGGGATGGGAATTGCCGCACGGGTTTCTTGGTTCTGGATAAAGACAATCGGCAGCACTCCCTTGGTCGAGTCGAACTTGAAGCTGAGAGACTCGACGTTGGTATAGGCATCCAAGTCGATATTGAGTGCCGGCTGCGGAACCCCGATTTTTATTTCCGGACCGAAATAGGCGGTGTTCGTCCCAGGCGCCGGCCCGGGTTCGACGTAAAAGACATAACCCGCATCTGCAGCGAGCAGCTGCAAATACTGTAAATCCGTCCCCTTGTGGGCGGGGATGCGCTCCACCGGAATGGGCACATCCGTAAAAAGAAGTGGAACGATAAGCGGGATCATTCCGAAAACGGCATACTTGGCGATAATCAGGGCCACACGTCCTTCCACCGGCAGGGCCGGATAAGGCAGCCCCCCGAAGTCCTGCATGTCCATCACCTTGGTGAGATCGTCTCCCGTGACTGTCAACTTGCCCGGGGAGCCGCCTTGCCCGGCCTGAACTTCCACGTTGGTCATCACGCCATCCATGAGCACCTGGGGCTGCCCCTTGATCGTGACAATCAGGATGACGCGCAGCGGCGGCATACCGATCCCGGTGCTTTGCCCCGCCGCCAACAAGAAAATGGTGTTCAGGGGAGACTGGCTTGAAAACTGAAAACTCAACTGAAACCCGCTTGCAGATCCCGCCGCAGACGTCACGGTCACGCTCTCAAGGGCGTCCAGCACAACCCTTGGCACCGGCACCGGCAACACAGGGCCGACAAGCAGTGTGAGATAGATACCGTCAACCATCACTCGTTCCTGGAATTCCTTCCGGCAGCGTGATCCGCAGTCGCCTGCCTATGGTTTCCGTCAATTCGTCCGGCCGCATGGCCCCATGGGCGTCGCAGATGCGCCAGAACTGCTCCGGATCCCCAAGGTACAGGGCCGCGATGTTGTCGAGACGGTCGCCCTGGACGACCACGTGTTCCTGGAGCAGCGCAAATCGCTCCGGCGGCGGGCAGAACCGCCGGCGAATGTAGATGATGGTCTTTCCGTCGGAGGTTTCAATCGTCGCCGTCTCGATTCCGTAGTAGCGGCTCGTGGGCGGGAACAGCGTCAGCTTCAATCCAACGGGCTGCAGGATCTGCCGTAACGCCTCTTGGGGGTCCGCCATGACGCGACTCCTTCCTCAGATTCCGATGATGCCGAGGGCGCTGAATGTGCCGCCCTGCGCCCGCCTGGCCAGTTGCTCCTTCGTCTGCAGATAGCTCATGAACAGGCTTGCGCCCTTGTGATCGAAAACGAGATCGTTTACGCTCAGCACTCTCATGCCCAGATTGACCTTGGCTCGAATCGGGTTCAGCGCCGTGTCGAAGGCCTCCTCGGTGATGCTGAACTCGGTGAGCCGCACCGGCATGATGCGCTGTTTGCTCCACACAAACAGGGCAAGCGGGGCCTCCATCGGGAATATCTCCAGGGTTCCCGCCCGGGCGAGATTGTTGTTTGCCTGCAGCTGCGCGCTTGTCGGGTAGATGATGAGCTCCAGCACTGCAAGCTGGGGGTGAAGCCCCACCTCCGTTGCGGTGCCGTCGGCGATCTCGAGCTGGTCCGTGGCATCGATCTCGGCCTCGACCTTGATTGTCTCCACAGGTGGGCCCTTGATCCGCAGCGCCTCCGAGCGGTCACCGCCTTCACCGCCGGCGCCCTGGACCTGCAGCGTACGCGTGATCGTATCCGGGTTGTACTGCAGCGTGATGATTCGCTGCACGGCCGCGGTCGTCGGATCGATCAGCACGATGCCGCCTTTGAGGAGTTTGGGAGAATTGGGGAAAGTGGTCATAATCTGCAACTTTCGCTTGCTAGCAACATTCTCATTGTCGGCCATCCCATTAAAGCAGGCCTTTGATCTGCCGTAACAAGTCGCCAGGCTTGAACTTCATGAGATCTACGGTCAGCATGATGCGCACGTCGGGGATGGGCTGCGGCTTGTCGAACTCAGGGACGCTCTTCTTGATCTGGGTTGTTTGGCCCTCCTGCCCGACGAGCGTCTGCGGCGGGCGAAGCACGTCCTTGTACACGCCGGCCGATAGAGACAAGCCTGGCACAATCCCAAGGCTGGCATCACCGCCAAGGATGCTCAATCGCTCGGTTGCCGGGTCAAAGCCCCATTGCATGTTGACCGCGAGAGACATCTTGGGAAGTCCGCGGGACTCAGTGCGAAGGTTGATCAGGTCATCCGCCTTGAAACCGGTTTCAAACTTGAAAAGGCGCTTGTCCGGGCTATCGCCGCTGGGCAGCGTGTATTTGAAGTTGTCCAGCGGCATATAAGGGATCAGCGTGAGCGGCGCAGCCAGATTCACTCCCTCCAATCGTTTGCGGCCGCCAGGGTCGGACAGCATTGCGCCGCCCGCCATGCCCAGCGTGGCCGCCCCCAGGCCGATGGTTGCGGCTTGCCCGCCGGTGCCGAGGCGGATCCATTCACCCTTGAGCTTATCTTTGATCGGATCAACGATGCCCTTCTTTACCTTCGGGTTGTTGTCCATGGCCTGCTCGGCCACGGTCTTCAGCCCTTCGACTAATACTTCGCCAGCTTCTTGCTTCTCCGGAGGCTTCTTCTCGATATCACTGCCAGGAGTTTGGCGCTGAATTGCAAGCGCGCGGCACGTGTGCGATACGCCCGACTGCGCACCGGACATAACGCACCCAACGGCAGCATCCGCCTCTTGCTCGAAGGCATCGCCAGGCTGGCTGATCGTCAGCCTGTCCTGCAGTGGCCGGCTGCTGCTCGCGCCGCTCTGCTGCATGACATGCATCAACTCGTGCGCCAGCAGTTTTCGTCCTATCGCTGAGCCGNGTCTATGCTGCCCTCCGCCGAGCACGACATCCCGTCCAACCGTGTATGCCAACGCATCTACCGCCCGCGCCGACTCGGCTGCTCTTGAATCAGCGTGCACGCGCACGTTGCTGAAGTCATGTCCGAAGCGCGGTTCCATGAAAGTGCGTGTCGCTGCATCCAGTGGCTGAGCCGGTGAGCGTATGACATCGTGCACAATACTAGGAAACTCAGCTACTTCTTCGCTTCCTGTGGATTTTCTCTGAATGCGAGTCTGCGGACCGCGACAATCGTCCTTTATACAACCCATTTCCTTCTTTTGCCGGAGTGGACCGGTCGGGTTGCTTGCATCAAAACGTTTTTGTTCTTTTCTTGTGCTCATATGGATCCAGGCGTCTTCTTGCGCCACCGCTCGAGAAGCTCGGCAAGCTTCGTTGGCATCGGATATTGGCATTNCCCTACGAAATACAAATCTCGGTAAGCGTCCAAAGATGGACGATACACGGGCCGGAGAGTGATCTCGCGTCTATCTACAAGCCTGATCATAACTTCACCCATCGTGACCGAAGTGATCGAATGCGGAACTGGATGCAGGGGCTCCAATATCGACTGAAGCAACTCACACTCCTCGGCGGACTCTATAATACCTCTTGTATAAATCGGTTCTCCATCTGGATCGAAGCCAGTCATCAAAGCATACCGAATCTGCGATATCTCGTTCGTTTTGCCCGTTAAGAAGAGCCGGCCATTCATTTAATCTTCACCTCGCCCTCCGGAGTTTTCACCTTGATCTTCTCGGCCGTCTTCAACTTTGCTTTGCTTTCTGACGATGTTGCTTCCATGCCGTTGATAACATACTCTTTTCCGGCGATTGTAATGTGCCAACGGACGAAGGGTGACGTAAGGAATGGGTCGGCCTTATCCCAGTCCATTGTCCCATCCTTGTTGATCAAATCGCCCGCACCAACAACCCGTTTTTCTCCAAGGCCCGTTCCTGCGGTGTAGTGCTGAGCACCGCCGATCAGTTTTCCCGGAAGGATCGCGGAGAGGCGGCTCAGGAGTGTCTTGCCTTTGCCTTGTCCCACGTGACACCCCATCAGCATCAGCAATCCTCTCGAGCAAAACTTGATATTGGCCATCTGCTTGAGATGGTCTTCTTTCGAGTCGTGTACCAGCGCTTTATCATCGTTGACATAGAGGTTCCCGTTGCCGACGCTCTGATATCCATCCGTTCCATGCCCGTTAACTTCAAGACGGTTGATGCAGCGGCAGCTTTTTTTCGGATCGTCAATGTATGCGTTTACTTTGCTTACCAGATCGGCNACACTGCTTACCCCGATGCCACCACTCTTCGGAATGACGGCAGTGTCTTTAGGATTGGAATTATCATAACCGTGCACGGCGCAAGGAGATTTCTCTTCCTCCTTGCGCTGGATCGAAAAACCTCGACGGCNCTGCTGGACGACGTGGGTCAGTTCGTGAGCAATTAACCAGCGCCCCTCATTTGTGTGAGGCACATATTGACCCTTTTCGAAAACGATGTGCTGCCCTGCCGCATAGCTTCGCGCGTTTACAAGGTGCGCCGACCTCGCCGCACGCTCGTCAGCGTGAACCTGCACCTGACTTAAGTCGCGTCCGAAGTGCGACTCCATCAATGTGCGGGTATGCGAATCGAGAGGCTGCCCCGGTGATTGCAACACTTCATGGACGATTGGCGGCACGNCATCGGGCTGAAGTTGATCTGCTGTCCGGCGCTGCGTCGGCTCGCCTCTCATGTGTACGACCTCAGTCGCCACACGATCCGCCTCTTGCTCGTAGATGTCTCCAGACTGGTTGATTGCGCGCTTGGTCTGCACCCGAGCCGGACAGATATGGCAGGCACCCCCAAAGGGGCANGTGCGCGAGTCGCTCAGTGCCAGTGGGCATGATTGNCTCTCCGGTTGAAGGGCCTGGTGGTGCGACGATACGCCTTGGGNAGGAATACGGCTGAAGTCATGATCGAAGTTCGGCTCCTCGCGCATTGCCTCCGCCACGGATGGCTGCGTGCCGTTCGTCTCTTTGAAGGGCGCTGGCCGCAAAGAGGCCTCCACACCGCGCGGCAGCATGAACGAAGCAGGGTCCTTTTTTCTNGTCTCCAGGGNTGCGCTGGCTCCCATCGTTTTAACCCTCAAGCACTTTCGGCTCTGTCTGTCCCACGATCCCAGTCGGTTCAAAAAACGGCACTTGCTTCGGCCCCCTGCACTGACCACTCAGTGACAGAAATCATATTGTTTGCTCCCCGGCCACACTATCCCTCACTCCGGCACGTGCCCATACCCGAGCAACTTGTCCATCCGGCTGAGCACATACGAAAACCCCTGCACACAGGGGCTCTTGTTCCCCTCGATCGTGTAGAGCATCCCGTCCTTCAGTTGGTGGACTAGACCGACATGCCCCAGCCACCCTTCGAACTTTTCCCTCCACCAGACCACGATGTCCCCCGGTTTCGGTTCATAGCCGCTGTTCGGTGAATACCCCAGGCCCTTGTCCTTGAATTCCTGCAATAGCGCTCTTGCACCGGGGCAATAGGCAAAAGACATGGCGCTTCTGTTGCCTCCACAAGCCTGAAGGTAGCACCAGCTCACGAATGAAGCGCACCAGGAATTCCCCTCTGGAAGGCCGACCGGAGCAAGATATTTTTTCACCCAGCGCCCGCGATTGTTGCCGTTTTCCTCGCACGCTCCCGCATTCAATTCTCCGATGGCGCTTTTGAGAGCCGCCCTTCCCAATGGGCTTCCTCCCATCTCTAAAGGGGGCATCTTCGTGAAGTCGACGGCGCTCGGCGTGACGATGACCGGCTTTGGATTGGTAAGGCTCCACCATGTGAGCGGGCCGACCTTGCCGTCCACCACCAGCGGCTGGCCATGTTGGTCAAGGTTTTGCGACTGAAAGGCGCGCACCGCCCGGTAGGTCTCATTGCCAAAGTAACCGTCAATGCAGACTGGATAACCGCGCTTAACCAGAAGGCCCTGAAGATCCTTCACTTCAGGCCTCTGAGTGCCTTTCTTGAGTGGGAATGTCATGGCGGGTATCCCCTTTCCGTATGCCTTTTTCCGCGTATCTGCCGCATGCTCATTTGCTTTCACCAATGCTGCCGTACACCGTTCGGGCGATCTGCCGCCCCAGCCGGCTTGGGTGGATTTCTTCACTCACCTGAATTGGCCGTGCAGACACGTTTGGGAATGCCCCTCCGGATTGTAGACCGGATTCCACCCCGCCTTCCGCCAGCAAGCGGGACAATTCCGCTTCAACCGCCGCCTTTACCTTTGCACCCTGGCCCGGTCCCATCTTTATTCCGTCCAAAATCAGCCGCTCGATATAGACGTTGATATTCACGGCTTTGTCCCCGTCACTTCCTTTACCCGAAACTCGGAATCGTTGATCGGCTTTTCCAGCTTGCGGAATTCAGTGCGGGCTGCTTCGAGAATCAGCGACACGGTCACCGATTTGCCGGCCGCCGCCGCCCGAAATGCCGCATTCAGGGCGATGTTGTGGATACTGCCGCCCGTTACGTTGAGCCGTGCCAGGTGTTTGTAATCCGGCGCTTCGACCGGAGTGCCCGGCAGCTTTCCCTTAGCGTCCGGTTTGGGATAAACGCCCTCCCAGATAGCCTGCCGCTCGGCAGGACCCGGGAAGGGGAAGTTCACGATGAATCGCAGCCGCCGCACGAATGCCTGATCCAGGGCACTCTTCATGTTGGTGGCGAGAATCGCCAGCCCCCGATAGGCCTCCATGCGCTGTAGGAGGTAATTGATCTCGATGTTGGCGTAGCGGTCGTGGCTGTCCTTAATCTCGCTGCGCTTGCCGAAGAGGGCGTCGGCTTCATCGAAGAAAAGGATTACGCCGCCGTCTTCGGCTGCATCGAACACGCGCCGCAGGTTCTTCTCCGTTTCCCCGATGTACTTGCTCACCACCGCCGATAGGTCGATGCGGTACAGGTTCAGCCGGAGTTCGTTGGCGATGACCTCGGCCGCCATGGTCTTGCCTGTGCCGCTCTCACCGGCAAACAAGGCGCTGATGCCGAATCCGCGGCTCATCTGTCGACGGAACCCCCATTCGTCATACACTTTGCTGCGCTGTTTGACTTGCGCCGAGATTTCGCGAAGAAGCGCAAGCGGTTCCTCGGGCAATACCAAGTCTCTCCACGTGGCCCTGGGTTCGATGCGTACCGATAGGCGGTCGAGCCGGGGCCGCGAATGGCTGAGACAGACCTCCCAGAGACGATCTTCCATGCTCTCTGCGGATTCGTCTTCACTCTTGCCGGCAAGGACTGCTCCGGCAACCCGGCGGATCGTGGGAAGGTTGAAGTTGAACTGGCCGGCGAGCCGGTCCGGGCTCGTTCCCCCGAGGTGNCCCAACGNTTGGACCCAGGCCTTTCGCTGCTCGGCAGGCATGGGTTTTTCGATTTCGAAGGTGANCACATTGAGCCCCAGGCCGGTNCGAGGCTCCCGGGTGTCCAGGAAGGTCAGGGTCCCNCACCGGTTGAGGAACCGGTTGAGCCGGATGTGCGCATCAGCGGATTGGCTGCCATCGTCGGTATCCCAAATGTCGATAAACAGGGCCAGGGGCAGCAGGATGCTTTCCCGGTGCCACAGCCTGGCAAAGGTATCGAGATCGCCGGCAGCAGCGGGCAGCAGTTCCCCGGGCAGTCGGTACCCCTGCCAGCCTATTCGGGAAAGAGCCCGGAGCGTCACCTCCTGCTTGCTGATCGAATCCGTGCCGATCAGTTGCACAACCGGCGGCAATCTGTTTGCCGACCATTGCATGAGGCCTTGCTCGATGGTCTCGACGACGGACTGGTGAGAGGCGGGCAGCTCATTGCTCCCATCGGAGACATCGAAAGGGGCGAGCATGGGGGTAAGACGGTCGTCCAGCTGGTTCAGCCCCTTGAGATAGTTGACGACGCGCTCATCGGCCCGCAGTGCACTCATCGTAAGCGGCGTATGGCCCGCCGGGTTGGTTTCTATCAGGCGCCATTTGCGGAGCGGCCCCTCGGCGGAAAGGGCATCCCAGGCAGGATTGTCGAAAAGCATCAGCGCAAGGGCGAAAGTCGGATAGGCCCGGCTCGGATTGTTCTGGGCCTGGCCGCAAAGGGCTGCGATGCGTGTGTCCAGTTCCATCGCCGCGCACAGGAGCAGGGTCGACTGCTCGAAATCGGAAAGGCCGAAGCGCTGGCCGAGAATCACGAGCGCCGGTGGCGGCTCCATCCGGGCCGCGTCGGCCATAGCCTGGGCGGCCCTGGCGATATCCCCATCCTTATCCTTCATGGCGACGGGTGCTGTCCCTTCGGCAGGTCGCTTGCGTGTACCGAACCATCCGGAAGGCTGCTCCGCTTTCCCGACGTTGGGCTCTTCCGGAGTGGCCGTCTCTGCCATCCGGGCCAAACGCAAGCGCAGCCATGCCAGAGCCGCGCTCAGGTACCGGTTGTTGTTCTCCTGCCATTCTCTGGGATCGCTCATGTGATTGTCACCCTCTGGCTGTCATCGAACTCGAAACGGACTGGCGGTGGATCGTCCAAACGCTTGAAGGGCATGCTCTCGACCCCGTCCACACGCAGACGGATGATCTCATCGGTCACCACCGGCGCATTCTCGACGACGAAAATCACCTTGTCGGGGCTGGCGCCAGCCGCCGTGCCCACGATTTCCCTGCCGGCCAACAGCAGAACGGCCTGCTGACCCTTGTGCACACGGGGCTGACAGGTGATGGTAACAGTCACCTTACCGTCACCATTTATTGGAATGGGATTTGGCGGCTCGATCTTTGCGATGATCGGCGAAAGAGCGAAGGGCAGGCTGTTGCTGGTGCAATCGCGATCGTTGCCGGAGCGTTTCTCTACAGCCGTCACCGTATAGACCCCCGGAGCCCAATCATCTTGACTCGAATCGGATCCGGGCTGGGGCAACAGGACTTTTAGCTCGGACGCAGAGAGGCCCTCATGANCCACGATCAGCTCCTGAAGCAACTCTTTGTCCGCACTGGTTTTCAGGTCCCTGCGAGTATGCTGAAATCTTAACATAACCGTTTCACCGCCGAGGTTGCGACCCTTGGCGATCACCCCGCAGCCCATCTGCGCAGCAGGCAACGAGAGCGGCCGCGGCATCATGATGCGATCCTGCGGCATGCCGAAATAGGCGCTCTCCAGGGTGGGGAATGGGCCGAGCAGGGTATCCACACCCTGGTCCTTGTCGCCGCGCTTCAACACGGGCAGGGCCCGCTGCGCGGCCTCATCGCTTTCGATCAGGACAACCGATGCCTGATAGGCGACCGAAACGGCGTGGGGCGTTTGGAAGAAAACGGACCATAGTTTGGATTGATCTTCCAGGGCCANGCTGAGCGGGCTGAATCTAACCTGCTCGACGGCCTCGTGAAGGTTGGAGCCTGCCAAAACGGAATAGCCGGCGATGCCATCTTGAACCATTTGGCGCGTCAGAAACGGATGCGCATGCAAGTCGCGGACAACGGCCCCTAACATTCGCTGGGGTTGCAGCTCAGTCTCACTGCCATAAAAGGAAAGAAGGTAGTGCAGCTCTAAGGCGGCGCATGGACGCTTCACCAACGTGCCATTGAAACCGCGACTCGGGAGGTCTGCGTTCCGAAGCGCGGCGTTGGGCGCCGTCTGGTAGAGGTAAAGACGGACACGCGGCAGAGCATCGCCTGCCGGAGGGCTTTCAGGGCGGCCGATGATGACATCGGAACCGGCGACAGCCCCCTGGATGGCCGCCCGGACGACCTGCGCCAGTGCTGCCGTAACCGTGGCTATGGCCAGTGAGTTGCTCATGAACGACCTCCTCTGCGGCCCGCGAGGTAGTCATCCAGGCTCATGGCGCTTGGGGTCGCCTTTCGCTTTTCCGGCTTGCCGGTCATTGCAGCACGCACCTCGATACGCCCGATGGTCACCTGGATGGTTAGCTCCGGTTTGGAGGCAGACGTTTGGAATTTGCGCTCTTCCCACGGGGGTGCGGCCGGTCCGGCAGGATGGATGGCAGATCTCTCCGCCGCATTCATGCGCTTCTCCGAACCCCCGCCCCGCGCTTGCATGATCCCTGCAGCCAACTGCTTGATCCGATCCCCGATCTCGGCTTCCCCGACTTTTTTCTTCGGTGCGGCAATCCCGCGGGGGGACCGCTCAATCCCTATCGGCGGTTCTTCCCGTGCCTTGTCAGATGGCCCGTCCGGTCCCGGCATCGGAACCGGCCGGGCCGGGATTTCAGAAGCTTTCAGTTGTTGCGTGATCGCCCCGGACACACACAGAACCCGGGTCTCATAAACGGAGTTACCTCCCGCGGGCTCCCTATCGGCTGCCACCGCGCTTTGCCCGGCCGGGTGCGGAGCCGCCCATTCCCTGTCTTTCAACGGATTGATCAATACCCCATGGGGGGCATTCTCCCGCTGATCATGGTGGC